>Ga0075364_10002313_pt1 | contig 10683 bp, 10 predicted proteins | sample EndMetdeltDD1764_FD_71517 | JGI IMG/M metagenome (GOLD analysis project Ga0075364, IMG submission 71517) | Populus endosphere microbial communities from Tennessee, USA - Endosphere MetaG P. deltoides DD176-4 | ecosystem: Host-associated > Plants > Roots > Endosphere | place: USA: Tennessee...
TCATGGAGATGCCTGCCTGTTTTCAAGAAAACGATGGCACAGACATAGACCCGCAGGCCGCGGATTTGAAGGTCAATCAGCGATCAGGGCCGCGACAATTGCTTTCAGCGCACGCTGCGCATCCTTCGGGTTCAGTCGAACCTGCAAGCCACGCTGCCCGCCATTCATGTAGACCAGTGGCTCGTCCATCGAAACAATCTCGATGGCGGTCGGCACCTGCTTCTTCTGGCCAAACGGGCTGATGCCACCGACATGGTAACCGGTCAGGCGCTCGGCATCGGCCGGTTTCATCATATGCGCGGACTTGCCGCCAAAAGCCGCCGCCAGTTTTTTCATCGACACTTCCCGGTCGGATGGCACGACCACGCAGACCGGTTTGCCGTCCAGTTCCGCCATTAGCGTTTTCAGCACCCGATGCGGTTCCTCGCCGATCGCTTCCGCCGCCTGCAGGCCAACGCGTTCGGCATTGGGGTCATAATCATAGGTCACGGTCTCGAAGCTGACACCTGCCTTGGAAAGCGTTTGTGTGGCGCGCGTCGTTTTCGACATCGTTACGTCCTTATTTACCGAAGGCCTCGGCATAGAGTTCCGGTTTGAAACCGACCAACAAACTACCGTCTTTTTCCAGAACCGGGCGCTTGATCATCGAAGGCTGCTCTTGCATCAGACCAATTGCCTTTTCGCGTGTCATGTCCGCCTTGGCTTCGTCGGGCAGTTTCTTGAAAGTGGTGCCGGCGCGGTTCAGAACCGTTTCCCATCCTGCCTTTTCTGTCCAGCTCTCAAGATGAGCCAGATCAATGCCGGAAGCCTTGTAATCATGGAAAGTGTAGCCGATGCCATGGTCGTCCAGCCAGGTGCGCGCCTTTTTCATCGTGTCGCAGTTCTTGATGCCGAAAATCGTGACGCTCATCTGATGTTGCTCCTTGGGGGAAGTTCGAAACCGTTCCTTCGAAATGCCTTCAAAATCGGCGGGGAACAAGCGGAAATACAGGCAGGCAGCGTTGTTTTGCATGGCTCCCATCTGACCTTGTGCATTGTATGCAAAGCAGCTCAGGAGCATATTCTAATCAACAAAAGGAGATGCACATGTCTACGAACCTCAAGAATATGCGCGGTGGTTTCATTGGCCGTGCAATCGCTGTTTTCGGTGCCGCCGCCGCTGCTTCCGCTGCCGTTGAAGGTGGCCGCAAGCCTCAGTCGCGCGACCTCGTTACCCTCGGTATCGACCCGAAGGCTTTCGACCGCGTACAGCTTTAATCGAGTGCTTTGATGATCTGACTGCCCCGGATCGAAAAGGGGCAGTCCGGGGTGATTGTTACGCCTGATGCAATCCTAGTGCGTCAGGAACTTGTAGCCCACATAAGCGACGAGCAGCACAGCAGCACCACCCGCCGTTATCAGGCCCAGACGGTGCTCGATGAAATGGCGAATGCCTTCGCCATACCGCCGCAACAGCCAAGCCAGCAGATAAAAACGCGCACCACGCGCCACAATCGCCGAGCCGATGAACAGCCAGATGTTCACATGCGCCGCACCCGCCAGAATGGTCACGACCTTGATGGGTGGCAGGTGCGCAAGGCCTGACGTTACCAGCAGCAGAATGACCATTTCGAAGGAAATGCCGGAGCGCAATTCCTCGAACGTATCGAGCTTGCCGTAAAAACGCAGGATCGGTTCTGCGATGGCATCGAAGGCGTAAAAACCGATCCACCAGCCGGCAATTCCTCCCAGAACAGAAGCGACCGTCGCGATCAGCGCGTATCGCCATGCGCGTTGCGGACGTGCCAAGGCCATTGGCAAGAACAGCACGTCGGCCGGCACCAGAAAGATCGAGCTTTCGACAAAAGCAATAATGGCAAGCCAGGTGGAAGCGGCCTTGCGGGCGCTGAGCGCCATAGTCCAGTCGTAGAGTCTGCGCAGCATGCAAATGGTTCCCGATCTGTCGTGCGTCGAGGTCTAGCGACGCAAGCCAAGCTTGTAAACTTGCTGCAGTGCAAAAATGGCCATTGTCTGACCGGGCGTCCGCGAATGCCCGCCGGTGACAGGCATTCGCGAGACCCTTAGCCGCCAAGTGCCGCAGTAGTGTAATAACTCGCCATATCCGGTCTGGTCTCAAGCACCTTGCCGTTGCCGTCTTTCAGGATTTTCGCATCGAACAAATACGCACCGATCGCCTCCATCTTGGCGGCATCGATCTTGCCAACCACGCCGCTTGTCGTGCGCAGATAATGCCCGTCGATCAAAGCCCGCAGCGAGGCGCGGATCAGCGCACGATTGGTCAGTGCATCCTTGTTGGCGGATATCAGCAGGTCGGTTGCTTCATCGGGATTTTCGACGGCAAACGCATAACCTTTCTGCGTTGCCTGTAGAAATGCCTTGGCGACGTCAGGCTTGGCATCCAGAAATTTTCGGCTGGAACCGAGCAAGGCGGTATGTTCGTCCGGCACGCCATAATCGGCATAACGGAAAGCTTTCTGTTTCAAACCTTCCAACTCGGCTTGCACGCCTTCCCAGGTATAAACTTCCAGCGTGAAATCCACCGAGCCGTTGGCCAGCGCCTGATAGGCTGATGTGCCGAGCGTCACCGTTTCGAATTCGCCCTTGCCACCATCATGGCGGATCATCGCGCCCAGCAGGGCGTTTTCCCAGGCGCTGCCGAACCCGCCATAGGTCTTGCCGTCGAGGTCTTTTGGGCTCTTGATGTCGTCACGGTCGGCGTTGAAGACCACGCGGCCGGTTTCGTGCTGCACGATGGCGTAAGTGCCGATCAGGTCTGCTCCCGCCGAATGCTGGGTAAACAGGCCGATCGAACCGATCACGCCGAAATCGGCGACATGATTGGCAACCAGCGTGCCGGCGGATGTGTCGGTGTAGGGCAGGATTTCGACGTCGAGGCCCGCCTCTTTGTAAAAACCTTTGTCGCGGGCAACGAACAGGCCGATATGGTTGGTGTTCGGTGTCCAGTCGAGCGCCACTTTTACCGTCTGGTTTTCTGCGCGGGCGGGCAGGCCCAGAATCGGCGAAAGGGCAAGGCCGGCAACGGACGCAAGTGCTGTGCGGCGGGTGAGCATGGTCATGGCGTTCAATCCTCCTGAGGCGCGTGATTTTTAGTCTGCGGCAAATCCTTAAGAGGATGCGCCGCCTGAATGATCGGGATCCGGCTTGAGCAACGTCTCGAGAATGTCCGCCTCGATCGCCGCCGCCCGCGCCTGTGTGGCGGCATCACGCCCGCGCGGGCGTGGCAGGTCGATCTCGATCTCGCGGATCACCTTTGCCGGGCGCGGGGACAGCACGTAGATTCGGTCGGAAAGATGCACCGCCTCGCGTACATCGTGCGTCACCAGCATCGCCGTCCAGCGGTGTTTTTCCCACATCGCTTCCAGCCAGCGCTGCATGCCGGCGCGCGTCAGTGCATCGAGCGCGCCAAAAGGCTCGTCGAGCAACAGCATCGGCTTGTCCTGCACGACAGTGCGCAACAGCGCCGCCCGCTGGCGCATGCCGCCGGAAAGTTCGGTCGGATAGTTTTCCTCGAAACCGGCAAGGCCGAACTCGGAAAACAGCGGTGCAACACGCTCGCGCGCCGCCGCACGGCGCATGCCCTGCACTTCCAAGCCCAGTGTCGTGTTGTCCAAAATCTTTCGCCACGGCATCAGCGCATCCCGCTGCGGCATGAAGGCAAAGGGACGTTCCGCCCCGGCCAGCGGCTTGCCATCGAATTCTGTCGTGCCGGTGTCGGTGGTGATGGCGCCAGTCAGCAGCCGAAACAGCGTGGATTTGCCGGAGCCTGATGGCCCGAGAATGGAGACAAATTCTCCCGGCTGCACGGTCATGGAGATGTTTTCGAGCACCTGCAGATCGCCATAACGGTAGTTTACCTGATCGAGCCTCAACCGTGGAGCATTCATCGGTTCTGCCCTCCGGTGGAAACCCGACGTGTCCATGGCATGGCGAGCCTTTCCGCCAGAACCGCAGCGCCGAACAGGCAAAGCGTCAGCGCTGCGCTGACCAGCACGGCTGCCAGCACGAGGTCGGGGCGAAAATTGTTTTTGGCGTTCAGCATGTAGATGCCGAGCCCTTTGGCGGCCCCGGCATATTCGGCAAAGATCGCGCCGACGACCGCATAGGTGATCGATATCCTCAGGCCCGCGAAAAAGAAGGGCAGAGACGAGGGCAGCCGGGCCAGCCAGAACAGTTTCCAGCGCGGTGCACCCATCGAGGCCAGCAACTGTTCAAGATCCTGCTCGGTCGCCTCATAGCCCTTGGACAGTGCCACCAGCATCGGAAAGAAGGTGACCAGCGCCACCAGCAGGATTTTTGGCAAAAGCCCGAAACCGAACCACAAGACGATGAGAGGCGCGATCGCCACCAGCGGCAGCGTCTGGCTGATGATGAAGACAGGAAACAGCGCCCGCTTCAGCCGCGGCACGAAATCGATGATGACCGACAGAAGAAAGGCGGCGGCAAGCGACAGCGCAAAACCGGTCAATGTGGCGCGCAGCGTCGGGATGGCATTGTCGAACAGCGCCTGCCGGTATTCGAAAGCCTGTTCCAGAACACGCGAAGGGGCCGGCAGCGTTGTCGGCGAAACGCCGGAAAAACGCGCATATCCCTCCCAGATCAGCACAAGGCTACCGACAGCCAGAACGGCCGGCAGGGCATGACGGATATGGGAAATCATCTGGACGGCAAGCCGTCCGCTTTGGGACTGCGAAAACGACATGACGAGGCCTCGGCCAACCGGAAGACGCGTGAAAAAGCTTCAGCGCTTGGAGGGGCTGTTGGCGGAAACCGTCAGGTCGATCGTTACATGGCCAGCCGGTGGTCCGAAACGCACCAGCGCTTCATGCACGGTTGAAAAAACCGCGCCGGTATCGCCGCGCAGTTTTGTGCAGAAGTTTTTCGACTTCTCGAAGGTGCCGGAGTTCTTCACGAAATCGATGCAGCCATAGATCTCGTCCATATGGCCGTCGATGCCGAGTGTGTAGAGCGAGAACTGTGCTGCGGATTCCTGGCCGATAACAGGCGCTGCCGCGACTGCCGCATGCGCCTTTGCCTTGCGCTCATCGAGCGGTGCCCATGGGCCCAGAAATTCCGGCACCTGGCACATCGGATCATCCGGTTCGCCGGGGCAGCCGCGCGAAATGGTGGCATGCAGGACGCAATGTTTGCCGCTTTTCGCAGCCGCAGCGAACAGGTCGCGCATGGCGGCAAAAACCACATCGGGCGTACCGACCAGCAGCGTGGAAATGTCGTCCGTCTCGATCCGCAGTTTTTCGCGATAGGGATCGAGCGCGGAAAGCGCGTTTGTGATGACGCCGACGAAATCGTCGGTCATGGGATACAAAGAAATCTGCGCGCCGGAAAACATCGCTCTACCTCGCTCCGCTGGCATTATCCAGATCAGCTAAAGGGTCCATGGTCATGCGACCAAATCTCAGCCCCGGCCTTACGGAGCACCCCTGTGATGGCGCGTTCTTAGACTGGATGGGCGGGGTAGGCAAGGCATCGTACCGGTAAATTTTCGCGATCGCGGGACTGTCATTCTTTTGGTGTGTTTTGGAAAATATAAATTTTAAGTAGCAAAATAATGTGGTGTTTAATTTTAAATTTAATAACCAATGGTTGTAATTGTTGTCGGTTATGGAACGAAACCGGCAGACCTATGATATCGGTGACTTTATAGCGCGCTGGTCTGACCGCGAAGGTGGTCAGGAGCGTGCCAATTACTCACTGTTCCTGACAGAACTTTGCGATGTTCTGGACGTCAGGCATCCCGATCCCGCGGGGGCCTCGCACGATTTCAATGATTATATGTCTTTGAGAGGCGTGTTGAGCGTAAGGCGGCTGACGGATCGCTGGAGACCGGGCGTATCGATCTTTACAAGCGCAATCATTTCATTCTGGAGGCGAAGCAGACCCGTTACAAGCCCACAGGGCAGCCAAATCAGCGACAGGGTGATCTGTTCTCGGTCAAGCAACCAACAGCGGTTGATGCAGGTGCGCTCGATAACTTTATGATCCAGGCTCGCCGCCAAGCCGAGCGTTATGTAACCGCCTTGCCGGCGGACCATTCCTACCCACCATTCCTGATCGTTTGTGATATCGGCCGTTCTTTCGAGCTTTATGCCGATTTCTCCGGTCATGGCCGGCATTATGCGCAGTTTCCCGATCCACGCAGTTTTCGTTTATCGCTGGCGGACCTGGCAGTTGCCGAAAAACGCAACTTGCTTCGTACCATTTGGGAAAATCCTCTTTCGCTTGATCCGTCTCATCAGACGGCCAAGGTTACCCGTGAGATTGCCGGTCGGCTGGCCACGATTTCAAAGGCTCTGGAGAACCGTGGTTTCGAGCCGAGGAGTGTGGCCATCTTCTTGATGCGTTGCCTTTTCACCATGTTTGTCGAAGATGTCGGCCTTTTGAAAAAGCGCGGCTTCACCGAACTTTTAGATCGCTGTCTCGAAGATCCACGCCGCTTCACCTTCGAAATAGATGATCTCTGGAAGCATATGGATCAGGGCGGTTATTCGCCGGGGATCGGTGAACGGCTGCTGCGTTTCAATGGCAAGCTTTTCAAGAATGCGTCAGCCCTGCCGCTGACGGTTGTCGAAATACGCCTCCTGCGCGACGCCTCTGATGCGGATTGGTGTGATCTTGAGCCGGCCATCTTTGGAAGCCTTTTCGAGCAGGCTCTGGATGCCTCGGAAAGGAAAAAGCTTGGCGCCCACTACACGCCGCGTGCCTATGTCGAAAGGGTGGTGGATGCGACGATCATGGAGCCTCTGGCGCACGACTGGATCGGGTATCAGTCGGCGGCCGAGCGCGCCATGCGTGCGGGCATGAAGACGGCCGCCATTCGTGAAATTGAGGATTTTCTGAAGCACCTTTCTTCTATCCGTGTGCTCGATCCGGCCTGCGGTACCGGCAATTTCCTCTATGTCGCACTTCGCCGGATGAAGCAGTTGGAAGGGGAGGCTCTCAAACATCTGCATGACATCGGCGGCGGGGTTGCTGTTGCCGCGGTCGAAAACTTTTCCGTAAAGCCTGAGCAGTTTTTTGGCATGGAGCTCAACACCCGTGCGGTCGAAATTGCCGAACTGGTTCTGTGGATCGGTTATATTCAATGGCATATGCGCACCCGCACAACCGTCCCGCCCGAACCCGTGATCAGCAGTGCCGACCATGTCCAGGAAAAAGACGCCCTGCTGACATGGGCGGGTTATCCGAAGAGGCAGGTGAAGCAGGATCGCCTGAGCGGGCGCCCGGTTGCGGACCGGCAGGGGCAAGAAATCTATGTTTTCCCTGATGTCGCTCGACCGGACTGGCCAGAGGCCGATTTCATAGTTGGAAATCCGCCTTTTATCGGCGGCAAGGATATACGCGCCCGTCTGGATGGCGGTTATGCGGAAGCCTTGTGGAAGGCCAATCCGCAGATCAATCCGTCCGCGGATTTCGTTATGTACTGGTGGGACCGTGCCGCCGAATTGCTGGTGCAGAAGGATACACGGCTGCGGCGTTTCGGGTTCATAACCACGAATTCAATCACACAGGTGTTTCAGAGACGTGTGGTTGAGCGGTATCTTGAAGCCGCCTCGCCGATCTCCATTCTTTTCGCTATTCCCGATCATCCCTGGACGAAGGCCAATCGAGATGCGGCTGCTGTCCGTATTGCCATTACCGTCGCCTCAGCCGGAAAACATGAAGGCATCATGCGGGAAATAGTCAGCGAGGAAGGGCTGGACACTGACGAGCCAAAAATCGGATTTGTGGAGCGTAAAGGCAAGGTGAATGCTGATCTGACGATCGGGGCAGACGTTACGAAAGCCAAAGCTCTGGTTGCAAACGCTACCTTATGTTCGCCCGGCGTAAAACTTCATGGGGATGGCTTCATCATAACACGAGAAGTGGCCGCAGAACTTGGTGTCAGCCAAAGGCAGGGATTGGAAAGATACATAAAGGATTATCGGAATGGTCGCGACCTCACGGCGCGGCCCCGTAATGCCATGGTGATCGATTTGTTTGGGCTTGATGCCGCGATAGTGCGGCGTGACTACCCGGAGGTTTATCAGCATCTGTACGAAACAGTGAAGCCGGAACGAGACAGAAATAACCGCGCATCCTATCGCGACAAGTGGTGGCAGTTTGGTGAGCCACGTCGAGAAATGCGGCCAGCTCTCGAAGGCCTTGGTCGATATGTCGCCACCGTTGAAACCGCAAAGCACCGGATATTCCAGTTTCTTGGGGAGGCCGTTGTCCCCGACAACAAAATTATAGCTGTCGCGACCGCTTCAGCTTTTTGTCTCGGAGTTCTATCGTCCCGGGTTCATGTCCGCTGGGCAATTTCCGCAGGTGGAAAGTTGGGGCAAGGGGATGTTTACGTCAAATCCCGGTGCTTCGATCCCTTCCCGTTCCCCCACACCACCAAAACAGGCGAGGCCGAGATCGCTGCCCTTGCCGAAGAACTTGATGCCACCCGCAAACTGGTGCTGGCCGAACATGCGGACCTGACGCTGACGACGCTCTACAATCTGCTCGAAAAAACACGCTCCGGCGCGGACTTGCCGATGAGAGAACGCGACCTTTGCCGGCGCGGCCGCGTACTGATCCTGAAGGACCTGCATGACCAGATCGATGACGCTGTCATGCGGGCCTATGGCTGGCCTGCCGATCTGGCGGATGATGAAATTATCGAACGTCTCGTGGACCTGAACCTGCAGCGGGCATCGGAAGAGCGGCGCGGGCTTATTCGCTGGCTGAGGCCGGAATATCAGATCGACAAGATCGGACCGCTTGCGCATCGGGCTGATCGCATTCAGTCGATTGCGGTGGCGGGTGCTCCGAAATCACGGCCGTTGTTTTCGGAAAAACATGCCGCTCAGGCCGGGCAGGTTCTTGAACTGCTGCTGGAGAGGCAGGTGTCTCTGTCGGTTCAAGACATCGCCGCGCAGTTCAAAAACGCATCACGTATAGAAGCGGAAGTGCGCGATACTTTGACTTCGCTTAAGGAAATCGGTCAGGTCGAAACAGCCGACGAGGGCATAAGTTATCGGCGCGCCATGTCGTCATGACGCGCCGATTGGTGTTGTCAGTCGATCATTCCCACTCGATCGTGCCCGGCGGCTTGCTCGTCACATCGTAAACCACGCGGTTGATGCCGCGGACTTCGTTGATGATGCGGGTTGCAGCGCGGCCGAGGAAGTTCATGTCGTAGGGATAAAAGTCCGCCGTCATGCCATCGACCGAGGTGACGGCGCGCAGGGCGCAGACGAAATCGTAGGTGCGGTAGTCACCCATGACGCCGACGGTCTGCACCGGCAGCAGCACGGCAAAAGCCTGCCAGATCGTGTCGTAGAGACCAGCCTTGCGGATTTCGTCGAGATAGATCGCATCCGCCTTGCGCAGAATGTCGAGCTTCTCCTTGGTCACGCCGCCCGGGCAACGGATGGCAAGGCCCGGACCCGGGAAGGGGTGACGGCCGATGAACGATTCCGGCAGACCGAGTTCGCGGCCAAGCGCACGGACTTCGTCCTTGAAGAGTTCGCGCAGCGGTTCGACAAGCTGCATGTTCATGCGCTCGGGCAGGCCGCCGACATTGTGGTGACTCTTGATCGTGACCGAAGGGCCGCCGGAGAAGGAGACGCTTTCGATGACGTCCGGGTAAAGCGTGCCCTGCGCGAGGAAGCGCGGTTCGCCCTTGCCATCGGCGGCGATCTTGGCGGCTTCCGCTTCGAACACTTCGATGAACAGGCGTCCGATCGTCTTGCGCTTCACTTCCGGGTCGCTTTCGCCGGCAAGCTGGGTCAGGAACATGTCGGAGGCATCAACAGCCACGAGCGGGATGTTGTAATGGTCGCGGAACATGCCGACGACCTGTTCGGTCTCGCCCTGACGCATCAGGCCGTGATCGACATAGATGCAGGTCAGCTGGTCGCCGATGGCTTCGTGGATGAGGATTGCGGCAACCGACGAGTCAACGCCGCCGGACAGGCCGCAGATGACGCGTTCATTGCCGACCTGATCCTTGATCTTGCGGATCATTTCGGCGCGGTAGGCAGCCATGGTCCAGTCGGATTTCAGGCCGACGATCTTGTGCACGAAGTTGGAAAGAAGCTTCGCGCCATCCGGCGTGTGGACCACTTCCGGGTGGAACATCGTCGTGTAGTAATGGCGGCTCTCGTCTGCAGCGATGGCAAACGGAGCGTTTTCCGAGGTGGCGATAACCTCAAAGCCTTCCGGCAGTTTGGTGACGCGGTCGCCGTGGCTCATCCAGACGGGGTAACGGCCGCCCTGTTCCCAGAAACCATCGAACAGTGGGCTTGCTTTTTTGACTTCCACATCGGCGCGACCGAATTCGGCGGCATGGCCACCTTCGACGACGCCGCCGAGCTGGGTGCAGAGCGTCTGCTGGCCGTAGCAGATGCCGAGGATCGGCACGCCGCTGTCGAATACGGCCTGCGGAGCGCGCGGGCTGCCTTCGGTGGTGACCGATGCCGGGCCGCCGGAGAAGATCACGCCCTTCGGCGAAAGCTTGTTAAAAGCCTCTGCGGCGCTCTGGAAAGGATGGATTTCGCAGTAAACGCCTGCTTCGCGCACGCGGCGCGCAATCAGCTGCGTTACCTGGCTGCCGAAATCGATGATGAGGATGCTGTCGGGATGAGCTATCTGGGTCATGGCGAGCCTTTAGAG
>Ga0075364_10002314_pt1 | contig 10683 bp, 11 predicted proteins | sample EndMetdeltDD1764_FD_71517 | JGI IMG/M metagenome (GOLD analysis project Ga0075364, IMG submission 71517) | Populus endosphere microbial communities from Tennessee, USA - Endosphere MetaG P. deltoides DD176-4 | ecosystem: Host-associated > Plants > Roots > Endosphere | place: USA: Tennessee...
GAGGACGTCGGGGTCGCGGGCCGCCTGCAGAAGGAACTGCACCACCACGTCGAAACTTTCGTACGGATGATGGACCACCATGTCCTTTTCGCGGATGGCGGCGAGGCAGTCTCCGGCGTGCTCACGGACGCGTTCGGGAAATCGCGCATTGTAAGGCTGAAAGCGCAGGTCGTCGCGCGGTGCCTTGGCGATTTCGGAAATCGTGTTGAGCGCCAGAAGGCCCGGCAGAACGGCAACGCGGTTTTCCGGCACGCCGAGTTCCTGCACCACGAACTGGCGCAGGGAAGCAGGCATTTCCGAATCCGTCTCGATGCGGATAACCTTGCCGCGGCGGCGGCGCTTCAAGGCCGTCTCAAAGAAGCGCACCAGATCTTCGGCTTCTTCCTCGACTTCAAGATCGCTGTCGCGGATGAGGCGGAAGGTGCCGGCGCCCTTGACTTCGTAGCCAGGGAAAAGCCGGTCGGTGAACATGCTCACCACGTCTTCCAGCGTCATGTAGCGAACGGTCGAGCCGTCATCGGGCAGACGGATGAAACGGTCCAGCGTCGTGGGCAGGCGCAGCAGGCCCGTCATCGGCTCCTTGCCATGCTTGCTGTCAAGCTGCAGGCCCATGGTGAAGCCGAGGTTCGGAATGAACGGGAAAGGATGCGCCGGATCGATGGCCAGAGGCGTCAGGACCGGGAACAGGTCTTCTTCAAAATCGGTGGCGAGCCAGTTGCGGTCTTCTTCGGTCAGAGCGCCGGGGCGGACGATCAGGATATCTTCCTTGGCGAGATATTGCTGCAGGACGGCAAGCGACGCCTGCTGCTCCATCTGCAGATTGTCGATTTCCTTGAGGATTTCTTCAAGCTGTTCGCTCGGGGTCTTTCCGTCCGGGCTGCGCACCAGAATGTTCTGGCGGACCTGGCCTTCGAGACCGGCCACACGCACCATGAAAAATTCATCGAGGTTGGCGGCCGAGATCGACAGGAAGCGAATGCGTTCCAGCAACGGATGCTCGGTGTTCAGCGTCTCTTCGAGGACACGGCGGTTGAACTGCAGCCAGGAAAATTCGCGGTTGATGAACCGCTCGGGGCTGGCGATCAGCTCTTCGAAGCTTGGGGTCGCCTCAACTTCATTGGCTTCATGCGTATCGGCGATCTGGTCCATGCCCCATCCCTCATATGTTATGCCTTGCGGCCGTATAACGTTTTGACGACGGAACTGTGACAGTCAACCGCCGTCGTCGTCGCGGTCACCTTCTTCTGCAAAGGTTTCCAGCACTTCGGCGGCGAGACCGCGACTGATCCGGGTGCCGCGCGCCAGTGCCAGCCGGTCAATCCGGTCGACCACGCGCTGCGCCGCCGCCAGCGACCGTTCCATCCTTGCCACGATATAAGCGACAATCTTGTCATCGATATTAAGCTGACGATCGCTGAACAATTTTACGATCACCTGCGCCAGAAGCTCCTCGTCCGGCTCGCCGATCTCAACGATAGTGACCGCCTTGAGACGCGAGCGCAGATCCGGCAGCGTGACATTCCATGCCGATGGCCATGTGCGCGAGGTCATCAGCAGGCTCGAGCCGTTTTCACGCACGCTGTTGATGACGTGGAAAAGCTCGGTGTCGTCGAAGCCGAGGCGATCGACATCCTCGAACAGGACAGGACCTTGCGCCGCGACCAGATTGGCATTCTGGCCGGGGATAGGATGGATGTCCTCGGCACCGGTCTTTTGCCGCCAGATGCTGGCAAGATGCGTTTTGCCTGAACCGGCCGGCCCAGCCAGTACGATGACCGGCGACGGCCATGCGGGCCAACTGTCGACGATAGCAACGGCTGCGCTGACCGGGCCAGACACAAGCAGGTCGTCGCGGCCCGTTGCGGGGTCGTGGGAAAAGGATAACGCCAGCTGCTCGCTGCGTTTTGGCGTCTGCCGGTCGTTCTCGGTCATTCTGGTTTCTGGACGGTAATCTGAGTGGCGCCCGCGTGATCCACCGCGTGAGGTTTGTCTTCCTCCCACGGTAACGTCTCGGAACGCCCGTAATACATATCGCTGTCAAGATATCGAGACAGCACGAAGCGGACAAGCACGCCGACCATGGCCGCGGCCGGCACGGCAACCAGAAGGCCGACGAACCCGAACATGGCGCCGAAGGCGAACAATGCGAACATCAGCCAGACCGGGTGAAGACCAACGCTGGAGCCGACGAGTTTCGGCTGCAGGATATTGCCTTCGATGAACTGGCCAGCAAAGAACACGGCAGCGGTAGCGATGATCCACGTATATTCCGGCCAGAACTGCACCAGCGCAACGCCGACAGACAATACGAGGCCGACCAGCGAGCCGATATACGGAATAAACGAGATCATGCCGGCGACAAAACCGATCAGCAGACCAAAATTGAGACCCACAAGCGACAGGCCGACGGCGTAGAAAATGCCGAGGATGAGGCAGAGCGAGCCCTGCCCGCGAATGAAGCCTGCCACCGAACGGTCCATCTCACGCGCCAGCTGACGCACCGTCTGCACCTGATCGCGCGGGATCCAGCTATCGACCTTGTTGACCATTCGGTCCCAGTCCAGCAGCAGATAGAAGGCGACAACCGGGGTAACGATCAGCAGCGAGACGACATCGACAATCGCCTTGCCGGAATTCCACACCTGCGCGAACAGCGTGCCGATAAAGCCCGCCCCCTGGCTCAGAACCTCGGAAAAGTTCTGCTTCACGGTATCGATCTGGCTGGTGACCCAGCCGGGCAGAAACGAGGTTTCCGGGCTGGAGAGGATTTGCTGAAGCTGGCTGATGTAGCCGGGCATCGCAGCCGCGAACTGGCTGAACTGGTTGACGATGACCGGGATGACCAGCATCAGCGACAGCGCGAAGATCAGCACGAAACTGATCAGGATCAGCACCGAGGCCATCATGCGGCTCAGGCCGCGACGCTCAAGCCAGTCGGCGACCGGATCGAGAAAATAGGCGAGCGCCATGCCGGCAACGAAGGGAAGCAGGATCGAGCGGAAGAACCACAGGAACAATGCAAGCAGCACGAACACGCCGAGCCAGAAATAGATATGGCGCCGAAGGCTGGTACCGCTGATATGATAGGGCATAGGCTGTCCTCTCGGCTGCGTTGATAGACTTGGGATATGAAGGTGCGGCCTCACAAGGTCAAGCTTGAGCACCGGCATGAAGGCACAGCTGTGGATCACGCCCATGAAATCCCTGTGAACTGCCTGTAAAAAGTCAAGGAAACCGGGCCGACGCTTGCATCCTGCGGCCCATCGTGCAATTGCGGGCCAAACTATTATATGCATGCCCCTGACCGGGGTTCGCTTTGCTTCCCCTGGGCGTTTCCGGCAGACATGCAATGGCTTCATTGGAGAACATGCGATGAGCGAGGCGGGCAAGAACGGTCTCACCTATAGTGATGCAGGCGTCGATATCGATGCGGGCAATCTGATGGTGGAGAAGATCAAGCCGGCTGTGCGCTCGACGCGCCGCCCCGGCGCTGACGGCGAGATCGGCGGTTTCGGCGGTCTGTTCGACCTCAAGGCCGCAGGCTTTAACGACCCCATCCTTGTGGCCGCCAATGACGGCGTCGGCACCAAGCTGAAGATCGCTATCGACGCCAACCGTCATGACACTGTCGGCATCGACCTTGTCGCCATGTGCGTCAACGACCTCGTGGTACAGGGCGCCGAACCGCTTCTCTTCCTCGACTATTACGCCACCGGCAAGCTCGACCCTGAACAGGGTGCCGCCATCGTTCTCGGCATTGCCGAAGGCTGCCGTCAGGCAGGCTGCGCACTGATCGGCGGCGAGACCGCCGAAATGCCCGGCATGTATTCGGAAGGCGACTATGACCTCGCCGGCTTTGCTGTCGGCGCTGCGGAGCGCGGCAAGCTGCTTCCGGCCGGCGACCTTGGCGAAGGTGACGTCATTCTCGGCCTCACCTCTTCCGGCGTTCACTCCAACGGTTTTTCGCTGGTGCGCAAGATCGTCACCCTTTCCGGCCTCGGCTGGGATGCCCCTGCCCCGTTCGCGGACGGCAAGACGCTCGGCGAAGCGCTGCTGACACCGACCCGCATCTATGTGAAGCCGCTGCTTGCCGCTATCCGCAGCACCGGTGCCCTGAAGGCGCTCGCCCACATCACCGGCGGCGGTTTCCCGGACAATATCCCGCGCGTGCTTCCTGACCATCTGGCCGCCGAAATCGAACTTTCCAACATTCCGGTTCCGCCGGTGTTTTCGTGGCTGGCCAAGACCGGCGGCGTTGCCCCGAACGAGATGCTGCGCACCTTTAACTGCGGCGTCGGCATGATCGTCGTCGTTGCGGCTGAAAACGCAAAGACCGTCACCGACGCACTGTCTGCCGAAGGCGAAACCGTCGTGCAGCTCGGCCGCATCATTGCCCGCGAAGAAGGCGGTGCAGGCACCGTCTACAAGGGCACGCTTGGCCTATGACATCGAATTCCGGCCGTAAGCGCGTCGTCGTTTTCATTTCCGGCGGCGGCTCCAACATGGTGTCGCTCGCGGATGCTTGCGCCTCGGAAGCGTTTCCGGCCGAAATCGTTGCCGTCATTTGTGACAAGCCGGATGCCGGCGGTCTTGCCAAGGCCGCCGCTCGCGGCATCATGACCCGCGTGTTCGAACGCCGCGCCTATGGCAGCAAGGTCGAGCATGAGATGGCGATCCTCGAAGCTCTCGAGGTGATCAAGCCCGACATCATCTGCCTTGCCGGCTACATGCGGCTGATCTCCGGCGATTTCATTTCGCGCTACGAAGGCCGGATCATCAACATCCATCCGTCGCTTTTGCCACTGTTTGCCGGCCTGCACACCCACCAGCGCGCCATCGACGCCGGCATGAAGATCGCCGGCTGCTCCGTGCATTTCGTCACCGAAGGCATGGATGAAGGGCCGATCGTCGCGCAGGCGGCAGTACCTGTTCTCGCTGACGATACCGCCGAAACATTGGCGGCACGCGTACTGACCGTGGAACACAAGCTGTATCCGCTGGCGCTGAAAGCGCTGGCCGAAGACAAGGTACGGATGGAAGGCGGAAAGGCGATTTCAGCCCCCGCTACGAATGCCGATCTTGCCGACCAGCGCATCGTCTCCGTCAGCCTCTAAGCCGCAATTGACGGCTTTTCAGGACGGCTCTATCCTGCCCTACCAGCTGGAGAGACCCGATGACACTCATGGTCAATATCGGCGACGCCGATCTCAATGAATTGCTTGCCAAAGTCGAAGCCGGCGAGAATGTGGTTCTCGCCGGCAACGGTGTGCCGGTGGCGGAGATGAAGGCTGTCACTCAAAAACAAGATAGCAAGACAGAACTTATCTCTACCATCCTGCGAGAACGTGAAGGCCGCCAGCCCATCACTCAAGACGAGATCGCCGAATGGAAACAGATCGGGCGCCGCTAACGGGCTTTGTGATTGATGCTTCGGTCGCGATTGTGTGGTTTTTGCCAGATGAAGCAAATCCAATTGCTGATAGCGCTTTGAAATTCATGACTAGCGTGAAAGCAAATGTACCCGATCTTTTCTGGCACGAAATGCGAAACGTTCTGATGATTTGTTTTCGGCGAAACCGGCTTACACTGCCGGAAGTATGGCACTCCATGCACCGGCTGGAACAGCTTGACAGCTTGACATCGTGACCGTACCACGATCCGGCAGCAACCAAATCCTTACCCTGGCCGAACGCCACGGCCTGACGGCATACGATGCGGCCTACCTCGCGCTTGCGCTGGAAACAAACTTGCCGCTCGCCACGCTCGACAATCAGTTGCGCGCGGCAGCGGTACGGGAAGCTGTGCCGTTGCTGGCGGGCTGACACGCACCTTTCGACACCGCCAGCCCCGGCCCGATACGCAGTTAGCCGGCATCTCCCGGCGTCAGCTTTGTGCGGTTGAGCAGCGCCCATTGCAGCGCAAGGATCGTCTTGGCGTCGGTAATCTCGCCGGTGCCGATCATCCGATAGGCTTGATCGAGACCGAGAGTGACGACTTCGATATCCTCTCCCTCGCCCGCAAGACCACCGCCCTGCCCGACTTTTTTTGTCGCATCGATACTGGCGGCGAAAACTGACAGCTTTTCCGTCAACGCGCCGGGACTGGGATAGACCTCACAAATGTGCTGCACCGTATCAACCTGGAAGCCCGTTTCCTCCATCGCCTCGCGAATGACTGCCTCAGCCGGGTTTTCCCCCTCATCGATCAGCCCTGCCGGCAATTCCAGCATGAAGGCGGGGTCGCCATTGGCAAAAGCGCCGGGACGGAACTGACGAACCAGAATAATACTATCATCAGCCGGATCATGCAGGAGGACGGCGACGGCGCTACCGTGGTCATGCACTTCGCGGTGGATCGTCACGAGATTGCCGTCCGGCATGCGCTGCTCGAACGTCAGTTTTTCGAGATGCACAAAGCCCTTGTAAAGCGTTTCTCTGCCAACGAGGCGCACGCGCTCGGTTTCGGAAGTGTCGATGTCGATCATGCCCGTTCCTGTGATTCCATTGCGGCGATGATGAAGGATCAGGTCTTGCGGAGCCAGACCCGATTGTCGTGAAAGGCTGCGCCGCCATAAGGCGCGACGGCATCGGCGCCGGTCAGAACATTGATGCCCTCACCATCGAGATGTGCGGAATTCGGCCACAGGCCTTCCGCCACAAGCACGCCAGGCCGGGCCCCCGGCACGATGCGGGCATGCAGCCTGATGTCGCCGCGAAAGTTGCCGAGACGGACGATATCACCATCAACGATGCCGAGACGTTCGGCATCGGACGGTTCGATCATCACGCTTGGGCCGCCCTCTTTCTGCACAGACCCCTTCGTTTCGGTGAAGGAGGAATTGAGAAAACTGCGGGCCGGTGATGTCGCCAGACGGAAGGGATGCTCTTCGTCGGCGGTCTCGATCAGATCCACATGGTCCGGAAATTCGGGAAGGTCAGGACCGAGCGGGCCGATACTGGCATCGGGCTTGTCCGGGGCATCACCGTTGCGCCAATCGGGGCGGAAGTGGAATTTGCCATCGGCATGACCAAAGCCCTTGAGATAATGCGCGGTCTCGAAATCGAGCCGCACATCGACCCCCCTGTCATTCAGGAGATCGTCATAACCCGGCCAGCCGCCCGGCTCGAGAATACGGTTGATATGCTCGCGTTCATTCAGACCGAATCCGGGGAAATGATCGACACCAAGGCGCTTGGCCAGTTCCTCGATGACGAAAAGATTGGTGCGAACCGTCTCGGGCGCTTCAACGATCTTGGGGCCGAGCAGAATATGGGACTGACCACCGGCGCGGTAGATATCGTCATGTTCGACAAACATCGTGGCCGGCAGCACGATATCGGCCACCTTGGCTGTATCGGTCATGAACTGCTCATGCACCGCAACGAAGAGGTCATCGCGCATAAAACCCTCGCGAACGCGGCGCTGTTCGGGCGCAACGTTCATCGGGTTGGTATTCTGAATCAGAAGCGCGTCCACCGGACCACGATAACGCAGCGCCTCCGCATCGCCTGTCAGCACACGGCCGATCTGCGACTGGTCGAGCATGCGGATATCGGGATCGCGGTAAGCCGTTCCCATTAGATCCGTCTTGTCGAGCCGGAAGATAGCACCGTTATTGTGAAAGGCGCCGCCGCCCTCGTATTGCCAGGAACCGAGCACAGTCGAAATCGACAGCGCCGAGTGCATCGCGACGGAACCGTTGCGCTGACGAGAGAACCCATAGCCCAGTCGGAAAAACGTCTTTTTGGTCGTGCCGATCAGACGCGCAAAAGCTTCGATCTCCTCGACCGGCAGGCCGGTGATCCCGGATGCCCATTGCGGTGTGCGGGTTTTCAAGTGTGCTTCGAGACCGGCCGGATCATCGGCAAACTTTTCCATATAGGCGCGGTCGGCATAACCGTCGCGGAAGGCGATATGCATGACGGCGCAGGCAAGCGCGGCATCCGTGCCGGGGCGCACCGTCAGCGCCATATCGGCCTGTTTCATGGTCGGATTGTCATAGATGTCGACAACGACGATCTTGGCGCCGCGCTCCTTGCGGGCCTTCACCGCATGGGTCATGACGTTGACTTGGGTGGAGACGGCATTGGTGCCCCAGATCACCACGCAATCGGCCTTGGCCATCTCGCGCGGATCGGGACCGCGCAGATCGCCGGTGCCCAGTACATAACCGGTCCAAGCCGTGTTGGTGCAGATCGTGCCGAAAAAGCCGGAATACTTTTTGGCGTGACGCAGCCGTTCGATACTGTCGCGCTGCACCTGTCCCATCGTACCGGCATAAAAATACGGCCATATGGCTTCGGAGCCATGGCGCGCCTCGGCCTTGACGAAAGCATTGGCGATCTCGTCAAGCGCCGCTTCCCAGGAGATTTCCTGCCAGTTGCCATCGCCCTTGGCCCCTGCCCGGCGCTGCGGCACCATAAGGCGTCCGGGATGATACAGCCGTTCGGAATAACGCGCGACCTTGGCGCAGATCACGCCCGCCGTATAGCTGTTATCCCCCGATCCGCGCACCCGCCCGATTTTTCCATCCGCACCGATATCGATATCGAGCGCGCAGGCCGACGGACAGTCGTGCGGACAGACCGTATGCGCAACGGAATTGTGGCCGGGCAGGTTTCGGGCAGAGATGGGCGTCGCAATGTTCATCGGATTTCAGTCATTCCTCAACACGCAAAACTTGCTTCGTTTTTAGAAGGCATGTTCAACAAGATAGCGTGTGGCCAATCCAATATGCCGGGGGATAGGCTTTGTCTTGCGAAAATCGGCAACCTGCCGTCTGGAAATCTGCAAGGCCGCAGCCATGCCGTCCAGCGTCATGCCGAGTTCTTCCATTGCCTTGCGAAAATCGGAATTGTCAAATTCTATCGACGGCAAGCGGTCGAGCCAGACAGCGGAAAAATCGAGACCGTTGCTCCATTCGATCGCATCCCCATAGCCACTGATCGAAAACGAGCGGAACAGCGCATCATCTGCCCGTAACGGTATGTAGAAACGCCGGCTTTCGAGAGCGGGGGCCAGATCGACAATTTTTCGGCGGCCACCGTCGAATGCGACCTCGACTTTGCGTCCTTCCAGCGGAACGGCTGAAACCAGTCGGGGTAAAGGATTCCCGGCGTCGACAATATCAACGTCCCGGATTGAGGCGTTTCCACTCATTTTCCAAAAGCTCCCTGTTACCGGCGGCCCAAGCCAGAGCAATGTTCAAACTCTGCCGATCCATACTGCCGGCCATGATAGACAGATCAGAAAGGCGAACAGCCATCTGGCGATCTAATGTGGCGATGTGAAAATGCGGCGGATTGTGATCGTTTGCGAACATGCGGATGGCGACATTTCCCAACATCACAATTGTCGGCACGGCGTCTCTCCTCGGCCACGCTCGAAAATAGTGCAAACTGCGCACTAATGTCAACAAAGGGGGCTTGCGCGGTCACAACAAAAGCATCATGTGCATGTTTTGAAACCTTAACTGCTATGATGGTCCCATGAACTACCGCCACATCTACCATGCCGGCAATTTTGCCGACGTCCTGAAGCATGCGGTGCTGGCGCAGCTGGTTCTCTACATGCAGAAGAAGGACAAGGCCTTTCGTGTGCTGGATACGCATGCGGGCATCGGCCTTTACGACCTTTCCTCCGAAGAGGCGCAGAAGACCGGCGAATGGCGCGACGGCATCGGCAAAGTCATGGCGGCGGAGTTTTCGCCACAGGTTGCTGCTGTATTGAAGCCCTATCTGGAAGCCGTGCGCGAACTCAATCCGAATTTCGAGGCTGATGGGGCGCTGAAACTCTATCCCGGCTCGCCAAAGCTTTCGCGTATGCTGTTTCGTCCGCAGGATCGTCTGGCGGCGATGGAATTGCACCCGGAAGACAATGCCCGCCTTTCGCGCCTGTTCGAAGGTGATTTCCAGACCCGTGTAACTGAGCTCGACGGCTGGCTGGCGCTCGGCGCGCATCTGCCGCCGAAAGAAAAGCGCGGCGTCGTGCTGGTCGACCCGCCCTTCGAGCTTGAAGGCGAATACGATCGCCTCGTGAAGGGACTGGCAACCGCTTACCGACGCTTTCCGGGCGGCACCTATTGCCTGTGGTATCCGCTGAAAAAGGGCGCACCGATCAAGGCGTTTCACGAACAGCTGCAGGCGTTGAACATTCCCAAAATGCTGTGCGCCGAACTGACCGTGATCAGCGACCGCGAAACGACCGGCCTGAACGGCTCGGGCCTGATCATCGTCAACCCGCCCTTCACGCTGAAGGACGAGCTTCATCTGGTTCTGCCGGCGCTGAAGGATCTGATGGCGAAAGACAGATACGCCTCGCAGCGCGCCTTCTGGCTGCGCGGCGAAGAAGTTATCGAACGCGACGAAGAATAAAAAAAGGCGCCTCCCCGGCGCCTTTTTATTAGCCTTCCTGCTGTTCTCCACGTCTGAGATCCGGCGGGTTGTTCTGCTTGAACTGCGAACGCTCGAATATCAGGATCACCACCAGTGCCATGATGAACGGGATGATCAGGTAGAACAGCCGGAAGACCAGAAGGGCGGCGATGACGTCCGCCTGGTTCATATCCGGCAGGCCCATCAGAAACACCAGTTCCAGCACACCAAGCCCGCCCGGCGCGTGTGATAGAAGCGCTGCCGAAAACGAGATCAGAAAAATGCCGAGCACGATCATGAAGCCGGGATT
>Ga0075364_10002315_pt1 | contig 10680 bp, 9 predicted proteins | sample EndMetdeltDD1764_FD_71517 | JGI IMG/M metagenome (GOLD analysis project Ga0075364, IMG submission 71517) | Populus endosphere microbial communities from Tennessee, USA - Endosphere MetaG P. deltoides DD176-4 | ecosystem: Host-associated > Plants > Roots > Endosphere | place: USA: Tennessee...
GCCGAGCGATCGAATCTCACGATCGACGAAGCGTTCGATCTGCTTCGGACGTATGCCCGCCAGAACCACCTGCGGTTGTCCGACGTCGCCGAACGCGTCGTCAATCGAACCCTCGACCTTCCCGGCCAGCGCTGAGCGGCGTTGGTGCACGAGATCCGCGGAGCCCAGATCGCTCGATGACGCATCTACAGCGTCGAACTGACTCCACAATTGATGTTGAACGTGGTGAGGAGGCCGGTGACTTCGAGCAGCCGGAGCACGTAGCTGCTCGGGCGAGACAGGGTGAGCCCGCCCTCGTTGCGCACAGCCAGCAGCGTGCCCAGGCCTCGCGAGTCGAGGAACGACACGCCGGCCAGGTCGATCACGATGCGGTCAGGTGACTGCTGACGCAACTCGGCGACGGCAGTCCGGACGAGTGGCGCCGTGCTGATCGTGAAATCGCCCGTCAACGTCAGTTCTGACGGGTCGTTGCCAGGTTCGATCAGCAACAGGTCCGACGTGTGGGCCTGATAGCCGAGGTGATAACGCCGTGATTGGGACAACACCAGTTGGACGGTACGAAGCAGAGGCGATCTGTCAGGAAGGTTTTGTGGTCAGCCTTCAGCGGTCATGAACGATCACGCCACGGATGTTGCGGCCTTCGAGTAGGTCGTCGACAGCGGTGTTGATGTCGTCGAGGGCGTACCGGCGGGTGATCATCTCGTCGAGTTTGAGTTTGCCGGCGCGGTACAGATCGATCTGTCGAAGCACATCGAGCTGTGGGTTGCACATGCCGAACAGGGCGCCCTTGATGGTCTTTTGCATGCCGGCGAGGGCCAGCAAGTGGACCGGGATCCCCACCGGTTCATGGATGCTGGCCATGCCGGTGAGCACAACCGTGCCGCCCTTGCTCACCGCGTCGAACGCGTCAGCGACGTCCTGGTTGGTCGGGTGTCCCATGGTCAACACCGCAGAGTCGGCGCCCTGACCGTCGGTGATGGAGCGGACGAAGTCCGTCGCCTCAGCAATGCTGGAGAACGAGTGCGTCGCGCCGAGGGTCTCGGCGACCTCGCGTTTGAACGCGACAGGATCGACGACGGTGACGGTCGCCGCGCCCGCCAGCGCGGCACCCTGTACCGCGTTCATGCCGACACCGCCCGCCCCGAGGATGAGCACGTTGTCGCCGGGATGAACATTGGCAGCGTTCACCGAGGAACCCAATCCCGTACCGACGCTGCAGCCGAGGAGACAGACGGTTTCCAGGGGGACATCAGTCGGGATCTTCACCAAGGATTGCTCGGGCACGACGGCGCGCTGAGAGAAGGTTCCGATCAAGAGGAACTGGTGCACATCCTGCCCCTGGTAGTGCATCCGGTAGGTGCCGTCGAGCATCGGGCCGCGTTGGAGGTGGGCACCCAGCTGACAGAGGTTGCTCCGTCCCGAGGCGCAGTAGCGACACCGGCCGCAGCTCGGGATGAACGAGGCCACGAAGTGGTCCCCGGGAGCGACGGCAGTGACCCCTGGGCCGATCGCTTCGACGACGCCGGCACCTTCATGGCCTCCACAAAAGGGCATCGGGCCGGTGGTCGTGCCGGTGATGAAGTGAACATCGCTGCCGCACAGTCCGCTGGCTGCGTACCTCACGAGGACCTCGTGATCCTTGGGCTCGTCGATGTCGACGTCGAGGACCTCGTATCGGCCAGGGCTTTCGAACAAGACTGCAGCACGAGACTTCATGTGGTGGTTCCTATCAGTGGGTTGACTCTCGCCCACAGGCGAGCTCCGCCGGCATCGGAGAATGCCCGGAACGAGAAGCGCCCGAACCCGCGAGGGTTCGGGCACTTGGGCATCCGACGGAGTCGGGAGCTTCAGTTCGTGTCTCGTCGGTACAGCAGCACGGTTCCGAGGACGACGGCTGCGAGGCTGTATCCGGAGAACAGGAAGGCGTCCTGGATGCGGGGGAGGGCGGCAGCAATCGTGGCCGGCGTGTCGCCCGCCGCATGGATGCCGAGCAATCCGTTGGCGGCGCTGAAGGGCATGAACCGTGATGCCTTCACCGGGGCGAACCCCTTGATCAGGTTCTCGACGACGAGCGCCCAGACGAGCACGGTCGAGGCCGCAGCTGCACTGTGGCGGATGATCATGCCGACGCCCAGCCCGATGACAGGAGCCAACGATGTGAGCAGCAAGCCCCACAGCGCAGTCGAGGCCATGCCTGAGGTGTCGCCGGCTTCGAGACCACCGAGCACGGCGCCGCTGAAGCCGGCGAGCATGCCGACGATGCCCATCACCAGACCGAGACTGGAGCCGACGACTGCCTTGGCGGCGACGATCACCCATCGCGCCGGCTGGGCGGTGACGGAGTTCGCCAAGGTGCCGTGTTGCACTTCGGAGGTGAACAGGAGCGTGCCCATCACGACCGCCAGCACGGTGGTGAGCCACGTGGAGAAGATGAACGTCTGCCCGATCGTGAAGACCTCGTCCGTCTCGGGGTCGGTCTTCACGAACGTCGCGAGTATCCACGACAGCAGGACGCCCATGATGACGGTCAGGCCGACGACAGCCGGCGTCGAGCGAAGTGATCGAAGCTTGATCCATTCGCTCCTGACAGCGGCCGGGAGGCCGGCGAAGTCGCTGTGCCGATGACGGGTCATCGGCACGACCGAAGTCGTCGGGCGCGGCGCTGACATCGAGTCGTCCGGCGGGCGGGTGGTGGTGGCGGTCATGGCGGATACTGCTCCTTGGTTCGAGGTCGTGGTGAAGGTGGTGGTCGAGGTGGTGGTTGCAGTTGTCGCCGACATCAGGCGGCAGCGAATTCGGCGCTGGCGCCGGTCATGTCGAGGAGGATCTCTTCGAGCGAGCGCGAGGTCTCGGTGATCTCCACGACCTGGACGCGGTGGTCGAACACGATCTGGGAGACGACCGCGATCGTCGTCTCGTGTGCCGTGAGTCGGTCGCCGTCGACATCGACGGCGATGTGACGCTGGGCGAGGAGGTTGGCGAGCTGTGTTGCGTGCGGCGTCCGCACGACCACGGTCGATTCGCCTCGGGCGAGTGTCGTCACGACCGGTTCGGCGGTGATCAGCTTCCCGCCGCCGACGACGACGAGGTCGTCGGCGAACATCGCCAGCTCCGCGATCAGGTGGCTCGACACGAACACCGTGCCGCCGCGTGCGGCGAAGTCGCTGAGTGAGTTGCGCAGCCAGCGGATGCCGTCGGGGTCGAGTCCGTTGGACGGCTCGTCGAGCAGCAGGACCTCTGGTTCGCCGAGCAGCGCGCCCGCCAGGGCCAGCCGCTGACGCATCCCGAGGGAGAAGCCGCCGGCGCGCTGGTCGGCCGCACTGTCGAGCCCGACCTCGCCCAGGACTTCGTCGACGCGACGGGCCGGCAGGTTGCTGAGCGCGGCCGCGGCGAGCAGGTGGTTGCGGGCGGTGCGTCCCGGATGCATGCAGCGGGCGTCGAGGACCGAGCCCACGACCCGCGCCGGGTGGAGGAGCCGGGTGTAGCTGACGCCGTGGTAGCGGACATCGCCGCGGTCGGGCCGGGTCAGCCCGACCATCATTCGCATCGTGGTGGACTTGCCGGCGCCGTTGGGGCCGACGAAGCCGGTGACGCGGCCGGAGGCGACGTCGAAGGTCATGTCGTCGACGGCGACGCGCCGGCCGTACTGCTTGGTGAGTGCTGAAACAGTGATCATGAGTTGTTGCTCGTTCCGTTGTTGATGGGTTGGAGATCGGCGACCACTGGAGTCGTCGAGGACGGGGCGATCGAGATCAACTCGACGCTGACCGACGTGAGGTGGGCCACGACACCGTGGAGATGAGCACCGTCACGGACCTCGCCGGTCAACCGCGTGACGTCGTCGCTCGGATGGTCGACGGAGAAGTCGTCGAGCAGGGGCCGTAGGAAACGAGCACTGGCTCGTCCCCTGATGACGATCTCGTAGGTGGTCGGTTCGTTCATGGCTCCACCGTGCGCTTCGGCCGGGTGAGCGCGCCTCACCCCGACCGGCATCTCACCCGGGTGGCTGGGTGACGGTAGGGTCCGACCGATGGTGGCTGACGAGATCGGGATGGCGGCGACGAAGCTGCGCCCGCCCGCACCACCCACACGGCTCGTCGAACGCAGTCGCTTGGACGTGATCCTGGACGACGGCGTTCGCACGGGCGTTCCGTTGGTGCTGATCAGCGCTCCGGCCGGTTCAGGGAAGTCGACGCTGGTCGCGGCATGGGCGGCGGCGCGAGCCGACCCCGTCGCCTGGCTGCAGATCGAGGACAGCGACTCCGATCCCGCCGTCTTCTGGTCCTTCCTGGTCGCGGCCGTCGGCCGATGTCTTCCGGACTTCGCGACCATCGTCACACCGTTGGTGATCGGCTCTCAGGGCGACGACCGGGTGGTGGTCCCGGCCGTGGTGAACGCCCTTGTCGACAGTGGTGCGCCGCTGGTCGTCGTGATCGACGACTACCACCTCATCGACAACCCCGACGTTCATCGAGGGGTGGAGCGACTGCTCGACCTGTGTCCGGCCCATGTGACACTGGTGATCTCGACGAGGGTCGACCCGCCGTTCCGCCTGGGACGGATGCGAGTCCGCAACCGGATCAAGGAAGTGCGCGCGCACGATCTCCGCTTCGCGACGGAGGAGGCGCTGACGCTGCTCGGTCCGGTGGGAGGTGCTCTGCAGCCCGAGCGGCTCGACGATCTGTGTGCTCGCACCGAGGGCTGGGCTGCCGGTCTCGTGCTGGCCGGGCTCTCGCTGGAACGGGCACCGGACCCGGGCAACTTCGTGGACGCGTTCCGGGGTGACGATCACCTCGTCGTCAGCTACCTCAGCGACGAATTGCTCGCAGCGTTGGACGCCGGCGACCGCCAACGACTCCTCGAGACGGCCGTGCTCGATCACCTGACCGGCCCGTTGGTCGACGCAGTGACGGGTTCCGCGGACGGCACGAACTGGCTGGCCGACATCGCCAACCGCAACCAACTCGTGATCCGCCTGGACAACACCGGTGAATGGTTCAGGTATCACCACCTGCTCCACGATCTGCTGACGCTGGAGGCTCGACGATCGTTCCCCGAACGGCTCTCCTCGCTCCACGGCCGGGCCGCAGCCTGGTTCGCGTCGCGCGGTGATCATCCCCACGCAGTCGCGCATCGGCTCGCAGCCGGAGACATCCCGGAGGCAATGGCCGCGATGCGATTCGTCGGTCCCGACCTGCTCGGCCAAGGTCAGGTGCGAACACTCCGCGCCCTGCTCGAGCAGATCGGTGCGGAGGCAGCGACGGACACGGTTTGCGCCTTGCTCTGGGGTTGGTGTGAGTACCTCGCCAGCCACTACGTTGCCGCCCAGCACTGGCTCGATCTGTCCCTCGAGCTTGCCCCGCCCACCTTCGACCCGATGATCGCGATGCCGCTGAGGATCAACGTCGCGTTGGGTCGCGGCGATGTCGGCACCGCGCTGAACACGGCCAGTCTCGTCACCGCCACCGATGACCTGTGGAACCGTCCAGCGGAGTTGGCCACCGCGGTCGGCGCGGCCTACACCTGGGCGGGTCGTGCTGCAGACGCCGACGAGGCGCTCGCCGTCGCGGTTGCCAGAGCGACGATCGAACAACGGTTCACCGCGCATGTCCTGGCGCGCATCTCGATCGCGATCAACGAGTTCGAGCAGGGGAACACATCCGCCGCTCACACAGCCGCCGTCAACGCGATCGCGACAGCCGAGTCGTTCGGACTCGCCGCGTACTACGGAGTCGCACCGGCGTTCGCGGTTCGGGCGCGGACTGCACGAGACCCCGAGGACGCCCGTTCAGATGTCAGGCACGCGCTCGATCTCGGCCGGCGGGCGACCACCGACCTCGGCCTCGCGTACGTGCTGACGATGTGCGCCGACACACTCATCGATCTCGGCGACGTCGCCGGTCCATCGCTCGTCACCGAGGCTCGCCTGTCGATTGATCGCTGCGTCGATCCGGGCATCGCCGGGCGGTACCTGGCGCGAACGGAGTCGCGGCACCGTCTGCGCCCGAAGGCTACGGAGCCGGCGATGCCGGGACCCCAGCAGTTGTCCGATCGGGAGCTCGCCGTCCTCCGCTACCTGCCCAGCAAGTTGTCGCAACGCGACATCGCGGCCGAGCTGTTCGTGTCGCTCAACACGGTCAAGACCCACTGCAGCGCGATCTTCCGCAAGCTCGATGTCGGTGATCGCAAGAGCGCCGTGCAGGCGGCCCGCGACCTCCACCTGCTCTGACCATTCGGTGAACTGATTGACCTTCCGTGGTCAAGTCCGCGCAGAAAGTACCGAATCCTGTCCTAGGACCGCCATCGCTGCGCGTCTCTAGGAGTGTGAACACCATGCGAGCGCTGAGCGAGCCACTGAGCGGACGGTCGAGCCCATTGAGGATCGTCCGCGCTGTCCCGACCGATCGGGAGGCCGCTGTCAGAGCTCTCTATGAGGAGCGGTACGCCGAGATGGTGCGCTTTGCGACGTTCCTCATGGGCGACGTCCATGCCGCCGAGGATGTCAGCCAGGAAGCCTTTGTCCGCGTCTACAACGCATGGGACCGGGTGATCGAGCCTGATCGAGCGGTGACCTACCTGCGCGCGACAGTTGTCAACCTGACCCGCGGGCGGCATCGTCGGCGGCTGGTTGCCGAGCGTCAACAGCCACCGCAACCCGGCGCCGCGCCATCGGCCGAGGACGCAGCGATGGGTCGGGTCGGTCGTCGCGCCGTGCTCGAAGCCGTTGCGGCTCTGCCCAGCCGCCAGCGGGAGTGCGTCGTCATGCGCCATTGGTTGCGCATGACCGAGGGCGAGATCGCCACCACGCTCGACGTGTCGATCGGGTCCGTTCGCACACACAACAAACGGGGCGTCGAAGCCCTGCAGCGCACCCTTGGAGGTTTGCGATGATCGACTTCGAATCCCACCTCACCATGCTCCTCGACGATGTCGCGGCGTCGGTGCATCCTCATCCCGACGCCGACTCGATCTTCGTGCCCACGGTGGCGGCCGTGCCGCGGCAAGTCCACCGGTTTCGTCCGCGCTCGTTGGTCCCGGTCGCGGCCGCCGGCATCGTTCTGCTGGGCGGCTCGGCATACGCGATGGAACGCTTGACCGGTGACCCCTCGCGGACAGTGACGCCGGCCGCCACGCCAGTCCCCGAGACCACGACCGGGCCCCCCACTTCCGTCGTCGAACCGACGACGACATCCGAGCCCCTCGTCATCGAGGAAGTGGTCACCACGTCGGTGGCCGAGCCGGAGATCAAGCCGGCCGTGGTGCCGGAACCCGTCGAACCCATCACCAGGCCGACGGTGCCGCACACCGAGCCGGCGACTCAGGCGACCGAACCGACGGCGCCGCCCACCGAGCCGACCACGGAGACCACCGACTCGACGGTGCCGCCCACCGAGCCGACCGTTCCTCCAACCGCCGCGCCGGCCGTCATCGAGTTCCGGGCCAGGCTCGGGACCGCCGGTTTGGCAAACGACCCGATGACGCAGGGCTTCTACGGCACGGCCCAGCCCGGCTCCGCGATCCGCGTCGCCTCGCAGTACGGCGTCGCCGAGACCACCGCCAACGGAGATGGCAACTGGGAGACCACGCTGACGATGCTCGAGGTGCCGCCGGGGACCACGGTGGCCGTACGGATCACGTCGAACACGAGCGAGCGAGTGCGTGAGTTCTCGCTGCTCCGCCCCGCGCCGGCCCCGCCGGCGGTGATCGAGTTCACGGCCGCGCTCGGCGCCGATGGCCAAGCGAACACGCCGATGACGCAGGGCTTCCACGGAACCGCCCAGCCGGGATCGGCGATCCGCATCGCCAGCGAGTGGGGCGTCGCGGAGATCACGGCCGGACCGCTGGGCAACTGGGAGGTCACACTCGTGATGCCCGAGGTGCCGGCCGGATCAACGGTGGCCGTGCGGATCACGTCGAACACATCCGACAGGGTCCGCGAGTTCACTCTCCACCGCCCCGGCGAGGCCGTGCTGCCGGTCGTGGCCTTCACCGCCAACGCCGCGCAGACCACCACCGACCACACGCCACCGGTCAACGAGTACTGGGGGACGTCGACCGCAGGAGCGACGATCTCGATCACGTCGGACTACGGCAGCGTCCAGGTGCTGTCGAACGGCGAGGGCAAGTGGTCGGCTCGGCTCGAGTTCCCCGGCGCTCCGCTCGGTGTCGCCTTCAACGTGCACATCACCAGCTCGAAGGGCGAGGCCGCGTTCGACTTCCCGCTCACACCGGTTACCCCGGGCTGACAGCCGATCGAGGGCGGTCGGAAGGGCGCACCCGTGAGTGTCAGTCCGGCCGTAGCTCAACCCGTCGGAGCAGTTGTGCGTTGAGGGCGACGACGATCGTCGACAGGCTCATCAGGATCGCCCCGACTGCCGGTGCGAGCGTGATGCCGGCCCAAGCGAGTGCGCCGGCGGCGAGTGGGATGGAGACGATGTTGTAGCCGGCCGCCCAGGCCAGGTTCTGGCGCATCTTGCGGTACGACGCCCGCGACAGCCGGATGACACCGACCACCGACCGCGGATCGTTCCCGGCGAGGACGACGCCGGCCGATTCGATCGCGACATCGGTGCCGGCACCGATCGCCAACCCGACGTCTGCTCGGGCCAGTGCCGGGGCGTCGTTGACGCCGTCGCCGACCATCGCCACCCGGTAGCCGCGGCGTTGGAGCTCCGCGACCTTGTCCTGCTTGTCCTCGGGAAGGACCTCGGCGAAGACTTCGTCGATGCCGAGCTCGGCCGCGACAGCGTCGGCCACCTGCCGGGCATCACCCGTGATCATCACGACCCGTTCGATCCCGATCTCGTGCAGGTCGATCACGGCTTGTCGGGCTTCCGGGCGGATCATGTCCTCGAGCGCGAGCGCCCCGATGATCTCGTCGTCGCGAACGAGGTGCAGGACGGCGGCGCCACGGCTGGTCCAGGTTTCGATGTCGCCGCGGATCGACTCGGGGATGTCGAGTGAGCGTTCGCGGAGGAGCACGGGGCCGCCGACCGCGTACCGCTGGCCGTCGATGACGGCTTCGACACCGCGGCCGGTGATCGCCCGAAACTCCGAGGCGTGGGCGACGTCGCCGTGTTCGCGAGCGGCGCTGACGATCGCCCGAGCGAGCGGATGTTCGCTGTCCAGTTCGACACCACCTGCCAGTCTGAGGACCTCGTCGGTGGTGATGTCTGCGCCGGCGACGCCGGTGACGACGTGGCGTCCTTCGGTCAGGGTGCCAGTCTTGTCGAACAGCACGGCTGTGATCGTCCGCATCCGTTCCAGGGCGAGGCGGTCCTTGACCAGGATGCCGCTGCGGGCCGAGACGGCCGTGGACAGGGCGATCACGAGTGGGATCGCGAGGCCGAGGGCGTGGGGGCAGGCGATGACGAGCACGGTGACCGTGCTGGTGATGGCTTGATCGGCGTCGCCCGCGATCGACCACACGACGAAGGTGATCACCGCGGCGGCGGTGGCGACGTAGAACAGCCATTTGGCGAACCGGTCGGCGAGGACCTGTGCCCGGCTGTTCGATGCCTGCGCTTCCGCGACGAGACGTTGGATGCCGGCGAGAGCGGTGTTGTCGCCGACCGCGGAGATCCGGATCCGGATCGACGAGTCGGTCGAGACGGTCCCGGCCACGACCCGGTCGCCGACCGCCCTGACGATCGGCTTCGATTCGCCGGTGATCATCGACTCGTCGAGCTCCGCTTCGCCGTCTTCGATGATCCCGTCAGCCGGGACCCGACCACCGGCACGGACCAGGACGAGGTGTCCTTCGCGGAGGTCACCGACCGCGACGGTGCGTGCCTGACCGTCTTCGATCACTTCGGCGTCGTCGGGCAGCAGGGCCGCGAGCGCGGCGAGGGCGCCTTGCGCTTGGCCGATTGCCTTCATCTCCTGCCAGTGTCCGAGCAGCATGATGGTGACCAGCGCGGCGAGCTCCCACCAGAACTCGAGGTCGAACCAGCCCAGGCTCGACGCCATCGATGACGTCCAGGCAACGGTGATCGCCATCGCGATCAGCAACATCATCCCCGGTGCTCGGGCACGGACCTCGTCGACGGCACCTGTGAGGAAGGGCCGGCCGCCCCAGACGAAGACGAACGTGCCGAGTACCGGCCCGACCCACGCGACCCCGGACAGCGCGTAGCCGAACCATTCCATGATCATCTCGCTGGTGGCGATGACGGGGATGGAGATGAGCAACGTCAGCCAGAACCGCCGACGGAAGGTCTCCGGGTCGTGCCCGGCATGTTTGTCGTGACCGGAGTGTGGGCCCACTCCTGGATGGAGGGCTCCGGCGTGCTGATGAGGTGTTGAGGCTGGATCGTGCCCCAGGTGAGTGGCGACGGCGGCGCCAGGATGCCGACTTGCAGAGTCCTGTGTCATGACCGAAGTATACCCCCTAGGGGTATATCGGTCAACGGTCCGTCAATTTTCCGCTTATTGCGCGTTGTCAAGATTACTGTTGCAACATCTATCGTGAGAACGTATTGTCTTGTTCATGCGACGAGAGATCGAGCTTGCCTACCTCGGCATCGAGGTGCCGGATGCCGATATCATGACTCCGTTCTTCGGCGGCCTCGTCGGTCTGTTGCCCGGTGAGCCCACCGCCGATGGCGCAGCCACCTGGCGCAACGACGGCAAGGCGCATCGGGTCATCGTGCGGCAGGGGCCCGCCAACGACGCCGTGTT
>Ga0075364_10002316_pt1 | contig 10675 bp, 8 predicted proteins | sample EndMetdeltDD1764_FD_71517 | JGI IMG/M metagenome (GOLD analysis project Ga0075364, IMG submission 71517) | Populus endosphere microbial communities from Tennessee, USA - Endosphere MetaG P. deltoides DD176-4 | ecosystem: Host-associated > Plants > Roots > Endosphere | place: USA: Tennessee...
GGCAAGGACAGCGACCTCGAGGAGGTCGGGCGCGACGGCAGCCACCTCAGCTTCTTCGAGATGCTGGGCAACTTCAGCTTCGGCGACTACTTCAAGGCCGAGGCCATCCCCATGGCCTGGGACATGATCACCAACCTGTTCGGGATCGATCCCGACCAGCTGTGGGTCACCGTCCACACCACCGACGACGAGGCCGAGCGGATCTGGATCGAATCGGTCGGCGTCGACCCCGGTCGGATCCAGCGCATCGACAAGGACAACTGGTGGGGCCCGCCCGGTGGGCCGCCCGGCCCCTGCGGGCCGTGCTCGGAGATCTTCGTCGACAAGGGTCCCGCCTACGGCCACGACGGCGGACCGGCGCACGGCGCCGACGAGCGGTTCCTCGAGATCTGGAACCTCGTCTTCATGCAGTACAACCGGGACAAGGACGAGGTCGACCACGAGCTGCCCCGGAAGAGCATCGACACGGGCGCCGGCCTCGAACGCATCCTGGGCCTCCTCCAGGGCGTCGACTCGGTCTGGGAGATCGACACCGTCGCGCCCATCCTCGAGACCGCGCAGTCGGTCGCCGGGGTCCGCCTCGGCACCGACGGCCGCAAGGACGTCTCGCTGCGGATCCTGGCCGAGCACGCGCGGGCGGTCAGCTTCCTGGTGAGCGACGGGGTGTTCCCGTCCAACGAGGGCCGCGGCTACGTGCTGCGTCGGATCATCCGTCGGCTGGTGCGCCACGCCTACCTGCTCGGCGTCGAGGACCTCGCCACCCCCGACCTCGTGCGCTCGACGGTCGAGGTCATGGGCGAGTCGTACCCGGACCTCGTCGCCAACCAGGGCTTCGTGACCGACGTCGTGGTGCGCGAGGAGGAGCGGTTCCGCCAGACGCTCCGCCAGGGCCTCACCATCCTCGACACCGAGCTGGCCGAGCTCGGCGAGGGCGGCGAGCTGGCCGGCTCGGTCGCGTTCACCCTGCACGACACGCACGGGTTCCCGCTCGAGCTCACCGAGGAGATCACCGCCGAGCAGGGCATCGGCGTCGACCGCGCCGGCTTCGACGAGGCCATGGCCAACCAGCGGCGCATGGCCAAGGACGCCCGCAAGGCGTCCGGCGTGGATGCCGACGCGGCCGAGGCGTTCGCGGACGTGCTCGACCAGTTCGGGCCCACCGAGTTCACCGGCCGCGAGGAGAACGAGAGCAAGGGCCGGGTGCTGGCGGTCGTCGGCGACGGCGACCAGGTGGCCATCGTGCTCGACCGCACCCCCTTCTACGCCGAGAGCGGCGGCCAGGTGGGCGACACCGGCACGCTGCGCACCGACACCGGGGTCGCGACGGTGCTCGACACCACCTACGCCGTGCCCGGCCAGCTGGTGCGCCACGTCGCCACGGTGACCGAGGGCGAGATCACCCCCGGCCAGGAGGTCACGGCCACCATCGACGCCGAGCGCCGTGACGCGATCCGGCGCAACCACACCGCGACCCACCTCCTGCACTGGGCGCTGCGCGAGGTCGTGGGCGAGCACGTCAAGCAGCAGGGCTCGCTGGTGGACGACCAGCGGCTGCGCTTCGACTTCAGCCACTACGGGCCGCTCACCGACGCCGAGATCGTCGCCATCGAGGACCTCGTCAACGCCGACACGCTGGCCAACCACCCGGCGCGGCACTACGAGACCACCAAGGAGCACGCCACCGAGATCGGCGCCATCGCCTTCTTCGGCGACAAGTACGGCGACATCGTCCGGGTGCTCGAGGCCGGCCCGCACTCCACCGAGCTGTGCGGCGGCACCCACGTCCGCCGCCTCGGCGACATCGGCACGGTCAAGGTCGTGAGCGAGGGCTCGATCGGTTCGAACCTGCGCCGCATCGAGGCCATCACCGGCTTCGCGCCCATCGAGCGGCTCCGTGCCGACGAGGCGCAGCTGGCGCAGATCGCGGGCGTGCTCGGCGTGGCCGGCGACGAGATCGTCGACACCGTCGAGCGCCAGCGGGCCGAGGTGCGCGAGCTGCAGAAGCAGATCAAGGCGCTCAAGCAGCAGGCGGCGGGCAGCGGCGCCGGCGACCTGGCCGACCAGGCGGTCGACGGCGTGGTCGTCGCGCGCGTCGACGGCGGGTCGCGCGACGAGCTGCGGGCGCTCGCGCTCGCGGTCCGCGAGCGGCCGGGCATCCGCGCGGTCGTGCTCGGCGGCGAGCCCGAGGGCGGCGGCGCCGCGCTGGTCGCGGCCGCCGGCAAGGACTCGGGGCTCGACGCCGGCGTCCTCATCGAGGACGGCAAGTCCTCGATCCAGGGCGGCGGCAAGGCCAAGCCGGACCTCGCGATGGCCGGCGGCCGCAACGCCGCCGGCATCGACCAGGCGCTCGACCAGGCCCGGGCCGCCGCCGGGATCGCGTGAGGGCGCTCGGACTCGACCTGGGCTCCAAGCGCATCGGCGTCGCCCTCAGCGACTCCGGCGGCCGGCTGGCCACGCCGTACGAGGTGGTGGCCCGCTCGGGCGACCGGGCCCGCGACCACCGGCGCATCCTCGACCTGGCCGCCGAGGCCGAGGTCGAGGCCATCGTCGTCGGCCTCCCGCTGTCGCTCGACGGCTCCGTCGGGCGGGCCGCGAAGCGGGCGCTCGCCGAAGCGGCCGAGCTGGGTGCCACCACCGACCTCCCGGTCGAAACCTACGATGAACGGCTGAGCACGGTCACCGCCGATCGCTACCTGATGGAGATGGACCTCAACGCCGCTGCTCGACGCAAGGTGGTCGACAAGGTCGCCGCCGCCGTGATCCTCCAGGCGTGGCTCGACAGCCGGGCGGCTGCCGACCCACACTCGACCGATCCCGACGCGCCGGCGCCCGCCGCGCCCGCCGACCCCGACCCCGCCGCACCGCCGGCGGCCGACACCGAGACCGCACCATGACCGACTCCACGATCGACACCGACCTCCAGGACGACGAGTACTGGGAGGACGAGTGGGACGACGAGGACTACGTCTACGTCCCCGAGGACCGGGGGATCGGCCGCAAGTTCGCCTACGTCGGACTGTGCTTCGTGCTCATCATCGTCCTCGTCATCGGGGCCAGCGGCTACTGGCTGATGAACCAGGTCAACCCGTCCGGGGGCGACGGCGAGCCGGTCACGCTCGTGATCCCCAACGACGCCGGCCTGGCCACGATCTCGCGGCTGCTCGAGGAGAAGGGGATCGTCTCGAACGCGACGATCTTCCGGTACTACGCGAAGTACAAGGACATCTCCACGGTCAAGGCCGGCGAGTACGACCGCCTCTACACGAACGACTCGATGGACGACGTCATCGCCCGCCTCAACCAGGGCCCGATCCCGCCCAAGTTCAGCGAGGTGACCTTCCCCGAGGGCCTGTGGCTCTCCGAGACGGCGATGACGGCGATCTCGGCCTACCCCGAGATGGATCCGTTCGAGTTCTCGACCGTGCTGGGCTCGCCCGACACGGCGCGCTCGCGGTACATGCCCGAGGGCAAGCCCTTCGACGGCTTCCTGTTCCCGGCCACGTACCGGGTCGAGGACCCCGACCGGGCGAACGAGCAGAAGCTCGTCGACCAGATGGTCAAGCAGTTCGACACGGTGGGCCAGGAGATCGGGCTCGACAACGCCACGGCCATGCTCGAGGGCCAGGCCGGCAAGCTCGAGATCACGCCCTACGACGCGGTCATCGTGGCGTCGCTGATCGAGGGCGAGGCCAACCAGCCCGAGGAACGGGCCAAGGTCGCCCGGGTCATCTACAACCGCCTCCGGGAGGGCATGAAGCTCCAGCTGGACGCCACCGTCCCCTACGCCCTCGGGGAGAAGAAGGAAGAGCTCACCAAGTCGGACCTCGAGGTCGACTCGCCGTACAACACCCGCAGGTACGAGGGCCTGACGCCGACGCCGATCAACTCGCCGGGCAAGGACTCCCTCGTGGCCGCCCTGAACCCGTCCACCGAGGACGGCTCGGACGGCTGGCTGTACTACGTCCTGATCGACAAAGAGGGCCACCACCTCTTCACCGACGACTACCAGGAGTTCCTCCGGGCGGGGGAGAAGGCCCAGGCCGAAGGCGTCTTCTAGCGCCGGCGGGAGGGCCGGTGGACCGTCGCCGCCGTCGCCACCGGACGACGGGTCGTCCAACACCGCGCGTGATGTCCTTGGCACGCGTCGTCGGGAGCGCTATCCTCCCGAGTTCGGGCGATGGGCGACAGGCATCAGGCGACAAGGCGGATCGAGGCGGAGATGACGAGGATGGACCCAGGATCGGGTGAGGAGCGTGCCCTCTCTCGGCGGGCCCTGCTGACCGCAACCGGCGTGGCCGGTGTGGCGTGGGTCGTGCCGTCGGTGCTCGCGACGCCGTCGGCGGCCGCCGCCAGCAACCTCGCGAGCGTCGTCTCCGGCACCGCGGTCCACGTCCAGGGCAACGCGGCCACGTTCCGCACCCAGGACATGCCGGTGGGGACGTTCACCCGGCTCGTGCTCGTGGTGGCGATCGTGGCCGACAACACCGGCAGCACGGGCCCCACCGTCGCCCAGCCGATCTCGGTCTCGACGCCGGGGTGGACGCTCCTGTCCCAGCTCACCGACGGCGACCCGCCCGGCCTCGCGGTCTTCTCGGCCAACCCCGGCGCCGCGCCGCCGGCGGTGGCGGCGCAGAACCTGCAGAACGGTCGCCTCACCGCAGTGGTGCTCGGTTGGACCATCGGGACCACGGTCACCCTCTCGACGATCACCGGCGCCGTCGCACCCAACACCTCGTTGACCGCCCCGGCGGCGAGTGCGCCCTCCCCGGCGACCTGGGTGTTCGCCGGCAGCGCCTCCGACGGTGTCGCCGCGAACAACTGGGCCCCGCTGCCCGGGGGATCGTGGTCCGGCGTCGTCCCCGACCTGAACGGGAACAACGACACGCCCCCCGACATCTACGTGGCCCGCCGCACGTCGCTGCTCACGAGCATCCCCGCGCTGTCGGAGACGTTCTTCCAGGGTGGCAGTGCGGGAGCGAACTTCGGGGCGAAGGGCGTGCTCATCGGCGTGTCGTAGGGCATCGTCCCAACGACGCCCCGGATCGGGGGCACCCGATCCATCGCGGCCGTGGTCCGCTAGGTTGCGACGCCGTGCAGCACTGGGCGCCCTCGGGGACCACGACGCTGGCGGCGGTGATCGGTGACCCCGTCCGCCACTCGCGCTCGCCGGCGATCCACAACGCCGCGTTCCGGGCGCTGGGCCTGGACTGGAGCTACGTCGCCTTCGAGGTGCCCGACGGCGGCGCCGCCGGTGCGGTCGCCGCCATGCGCGCCCTCGACATCCGGGGCCTGTCCGTGACGATGCCCCACAAGGCGGCGGTGGCCGGCCTGGTCGACGAGCTGACCGACGTGGCCCGCCGGCTGGACGCGGTGAACTGCGTCCGCTGGGAGGGCGCGGCCCTGGTCGGCGACAACACCGACGGCGCCGGCTTCGTGGCGTCGCTGGCCGATGCCGGCGTGTCGCCGGCGGACCGCCGGTGCGTGGTGCTCGGCGCGGGCGGCGCGGCACGAGCGGTCGTGCTGGCGCTGGCCGGCGCCGGCGCGGCGTCGGTCGCGGTGGTGAACCGGACCGCGTCGAGGGCGCACGACGCGGCGCGGCTGGCCGGGGCGGTCGGCTCGGTGGGCGGCGACGCCGAGATCGCCGAGGCCGACCTGGTCGTGAACGCCACCTCGATCGGGATGGGGGACTCGGGCGAGTTCCCCCTCGACGTCGGGCTGCTCGGCGACGCCACCGTGGTGGCCGACCTGGTGTACCAACCGCTGGTCACGCCGCTGCTGGCCGCGGCCGTGGCCCGGGGGGCGACCACCGTCGACGGCCTCGGGATGCTCGTGCACCAGGCCGCGATCGCCAGCGAGTCCTGGACCGGCGTCGCCCCGCCGATCGACGTGATGCGCGCCGCCGCCGTGGCGGGCTGATCCGGCCAGGACGGCCCCGGGCGGGCGCGACGGCGCCGAAAGGCTCTAGGGTCCCTCGGACCCTTTGACGGCACATCGGTCCTCGTCACCGGTTGCACACAAAGCCTTGCAATTCGTCGATCCCTGCCGATGGGAAGACGTCCAACCCTCGAACGGAGGTCGTCGTGGCTCTTCAGGGCACACTCGAAACCTTTGCCCTGCCGGATGTACTGCGTCTCTTGGCGTCGACCAAGAAGACCGGGGCGTACCGGCTCGACGGGGATCGTGGAACCGGCACGTTGTGGCTGAAGGAAGGCCAGGTCATCGGGGGCGAGTTCAAGGGCTCGGCCACCAACGACGCGAACGAGGTCGCCTTCGAGCTGCTGCGCTTCTCGGACGGCGACTTCCTGTTCGAGGCCGACGCCGAGCCCGGTGCCACCAACGATCCCATCGACGTCGAGACCGTGCTCGCCGATGCCGAGGGCCTGCTGCAGGAGTGGAAGGACATCGAGCGGGTCGTGCCGTCGCTCGACCGTTGGGTCGCCCTCCGGGCCGAGCTGCCCGCCGACGAGGTCACGATCCGGGCCGACAAGTGGGTATCGGTCGTCGCCATCGGCGGCGGCAAGAGCGTCGGCCAGCTCGGATCGCTCCTGGGCCTGGGCGAGCTGCCCGTCTCGCGGGTCGTCAAGGAGCTCGTCGAGCTCGGCCTCGTCGAGCTGGGCGACGTGCCTTCCAGCGTCGCCGCGCCACCGGCGGCCGCCCCGGCGCCGGCGCCCGCCCACGAGCTGAAGCCCGAACCCGAGCCGTCGGCCGGCGAGGCGTTCCTGCGCGAGACCGAGCTGGTCATCGACGTGTCGGACGAGCTCGGCGCCAAGGACGCATCGGTCCTCGAGTTCTCCTCGGCCACCACCGAGCCCGATCGCTTCGAGCCGTTCGATCCGAACGACCTCGTGATCGGCGAGCCCCGCCTCCCCGGCGCCGGCGGCGACGACCCGTTCGCGTCGCTGGGCCAGCCCGAGCCGGAGCCGGAGCCGCCGGCCGAGCCCGCCGAGGCCAGCCCGAACGACGCGGCCGAGATCGCCCGCCAGCTCGCCAACCTCAGCCCGAAGGCGGCCAAGGCCGTCGCCGCGGCCGCGAAGGCGACCACCCAGGAGGAGCGCGAGGCGGCGCTCGCCGAGGTCGACGAGTCCGAGGACCCCATCAACCGCGACCTGCTGTTGAAGTTCCTCGGGTCGGTCAACTCCTGATCGCCCCCCGGGGCTTCGCTCGAACGGGCCGGCGGTGACCAGCAGCGCCCTGCTCGTGGTGTGCGGCGTCCTGTCCCTGCCGGCGGGTTGGTTCGCCGGCATCCTGTACGACCGCGTCCCGGACGAGCTCCCGCTCTTCCGGCCGCTGGTCCGGCCGCGCCTGTCCGGCGTGTACCTCGCCATGCACGTCACGATGCTGGCGGTCTTCCTCCTCGCGGCGCGGCGCTTCGCCGACTCGCACCGCCTGGAGCTGGCCGACTACCTGCTGCTGTTCACCGCGCTCGTGGCGCTGTCGTTCATCGATCTCGACACGCTCCGCCTGCCGGACCGGATCGTGGCCCCGTTGCTGGTCGTGTCCATCCCGCTCATCGCGGTGACGTCGCTCCTGCAGGACGACGCGGCGCGGATCCGCTTCGCCGTCACGGGCGGCGCGTTCTACTTCGCGTTCCTGCTCGTCGTGCACCTGATCATCCCGCGGGGCATGGGCTTCGGCGACGTGAAGCTGGCCGCGGTGATGGGCATGTACGTCGGCTGGCTGGCGCCGTCGGTCGTGGGCGCGATCAGGTTGACGCTCTACGCCATGATGATCGGCTTCCTGGTCGGCTCGCTCGCCGGCCTGGTCGTGTTCGCGTTCCGCCGCCGCAGCCGCGCCATCCCCTTCGGCCCGTTCCTCGCGTTCGGCACGGTCGTCGTCATCATCTTCAGCGAGCAGCTCATCAAGTAGCGCAGGCGCATCCAGTTCGGGGCCGCGAGGGGCGGGCCGGTACATTGGCCGGATGCTGCGATTCCTGACCGCCGGCGAGTCCCACGGGGCTGCGCTCATCGCCGTGGTCGAGGGGGTCCCGGCCGGTCTGGAGCTGACCGCCGTCGACCTCGCGGACGAGCTGGCCCGGCGGCGCCTCGGGTTCGGCCGGGGGCCGCGCATGAAGTTCGAGCGGGACGAGGTCACCCTCGTCGGCGGCGTCCGCCACGGTCAGACCCTCGGCTCGCCGATCGCCATCGAGATCGGCAACAGCGAGTGGAACCGGCCCGGGAACAAGTGGAACGACGAGATGTCGCCGGAGCCCGGCGTCACCGCCAACCGCCTGACCCAGCCGCGGCCTGGCCACGCCGACCTCACCGGGATGCAGAAGTACGACCGCATCGACGCCCGCGACATCCTCGAGCGGGCCTCGGCCCGCGAGACCGCGGCGCGGGTGGCGGCCGGCGCCGTCGCCAAGGCGCTGCTGCGCCGCATCGGCACCGAGGTCATCTCCCACGTGGTCCGCATCGGCGACGTCGCGGCCAGCCCCGACCGGCGCCCGCGGGTCGACGAGCTCGAGCTCGTCGACGACTCGTCGGTGCGGTGCTTCGACCCCGAGGCCGAGCGGTCGATGATCGCCGCCATCAAGGCCGCCGCCAAGGAGGGCGACTCGCTCGGTGGCGTGGTCGAGGTCCTGGGCTACGGCGTCCCGGTGGGCCTCGGCAGCCACGTCCACTGGGACCGCAAGATCGACGGGCTCCTCGGCCAGGCGCTGCTGAGCATCCAGGCGGTCAAGGGCGTCGAGCTCGGGGACGGCTTCACCGTCGCGGCGGGGCGGGGGAGCGAGGCCCACGACGCCATCAGCTGGGACGCGGACGAGCGCGAGTACCGCCGCGCGTCGACCCGGGCGGGCGGCGTCGAGGGCGGCATGACCACCGGCGAGCTGCTGGTGGCGCGGGTGGCGATGAAGCCGCTGGCCAGCCTCAACCGGCCCACGCTGGGCACCGTCGACGTCGCCACCAAGGAGGAGACGGTCTCGTTCAAGGAGCGCACCGACGTCACCGCCGTGCCGGCGATGGGCGTCGTCGCGGAGACGATGGTGGCGCTCGTGCTCGCCAACGAGGTGCTGCGCAAGTTCGGCGGCGACTCGATGGGCGAGCTGATCCGCAACGTCGAGTCCTACCGCATGCAGCTCAAGGCCCACACCGACCGCGTCGAGTCCGAGCCGGTGGCCGCGGCCGCGCCGGTCAACTGGGACCCCACCGAGGCCTTCGAGGTCGGCGAGTCCGACGACGCCTCGCCCGGTCCGGACGCGTGACCGTGGTCGACCGCCCGTCGGGCGCCGCCACCCCCCTGGCCCTGCGCCGACCCGTGGTCCTCGTCGGGCTCATGGGCTCGGGCAAGTCGAGCGTGGGCAAGAAGGTGGCGGCCGCGCTGGGCGTGACCTTCGCCGACTCCGACGCCGAGATCGAACGCCGGGCGGGACGCACCATCGCCTCGATCTTCGAGACCGACGGCGAGGCCTCCTTCCGGGCCAACGAGGCCGAGGTGGTCGCCGACCTGATCGGGAGCGACCGGCCCGGGGTGGTGGCCACCGGTGGCGGTGCGGTGCTCGACCCGGGCACCCGGGCCGCCCTCCGGGAGCGCGCCACGGTGGTGTGGTTGCGGGCGACCGCCGCCGTGCTGGTGCACCGGATCGCGCCCGACGGCACCCGACCGCTGCTCGCCGACGACGACCCCGCCGCCGCCCTGGCGCGCCTGGCCGCCGAGCGCGAGCCGCTGTACCGCGCCGTCGCGGACCTCGTCGTCGACGTCGACCACGTGCCCCGCAAGGTCGTCGTCGAGCAGGTCCTGGCGCAGCTCGCCGCCACGCTCGCCGACCAGGGCGGCGCGCCGTGATCGTCGTCGGGGTCGACCTGGGCGACCGCTCCTACGACGTCGTCGTCGGCGACGGCGCCCGCCACGAGCTGGCCGGGGTCGTCCCGAGCTCCGCCCGGCGGGTCGCGGTCGTCACCCAGGAGGGCATCGGGATCGACGTCGACCCCGGCCGCGAGCACCGCGTCTTCACCATCGGCGACGGCGAACCGGCCAAGTCGCTGGCCACGGTCGAGGCGCTGTGCCGGGACTGGGCGCAGTGGGGCCTCACGCGCGCCGACGCCGTCGTGGCGGTCGGCGGGGGACTGGTCACCGACGTCGGCGGGTTCGCCGCCGCCGTGTACCACCGCGGCATCCCCGTCGTGCACGTCGCCACCACGCTGCTCGGCCAGATCGACGCCGCCATCGGTGGCAAGACCGGGGTGAACCTGCCCGAGGGCAAGAACCTCGTCGGGGCGTTCTGGCAGCCGGCCGCCGTCCTCTGCGACACGGAGGTGCTGGCCGCGCTCCCGCCCCGCGAGTACCGCAGCGGCCTCGGCGAGCTGGCCAAGTACCACTTCCTCGGCGGCGGCGAGCTCGACGCGCTCCCGCTCGACGAGCGGGTCGCGGCGTGCGTGCGCATCAAGGCCGACGTCGTCGGGGCCGACGAGCGCGAGGGTGGCCGCCGGGCGATCCTCAACTACGGCCACACGCTCGCCCACGCCCTCGAGACGGGTGGCCGCTACGACCTGCGCCACGGCGAGGCGGTCGCGGTCGGCCTCGTGTTCGCGGCCGAGCTCGCCCACGTGCTCGGCCGCATCGACGACCCCGCGGTGGCCGAGCACCGGCGGGTTGTCGGTGCCTACGACCTGCCGTCGTCGCTGCCGGCCGGCTCGGACCCGGAGCAGCTGGTCGAGATCATGGGCCGCGACAAGAA
>Ga0075364_10002318_pt1 | contig 10675 bp, 9 predicted proteins | sample EndMetdeltDD1764_FD_71517 | JGI IMG/M metagenome (GOLD analysis project Ga0075364, IMG submission 71517) | Populus endosphere microbial communities from Tennessee, USA - Endosphere MetaG P. deltoides DD176-4 | ecosystem: Host-associated > Plants > Roots > Endosphere | place: USA: Tennessee...
GCCGCAAGCAATTCTTTGAGCGGCTCGACTCCCGTGCGGGCCACTTTCAGTCGGCGTGCGCTCACCACAGCGACCCGACCTGACCGAATCAGCACGAAATCCGCCCGCCGGTCTTCGCTGGCCTGCACGACGCTGCCGTCCCGGGTGAAACCGTCGGCCAGGAGGCGTTCCAGTTTGGCCCAGGGCATCCGTCCCACGGCGGCTTCCGTGTTCTCGACCTGCGCCTCGGAGGGTTGACCCCGGCGCTTCCAGGCCGAAATCCCCGCGATGACAACAAATGGTACGGCCGCACAGACCCCCGCGGGCGCGACGATCGGCGGCAATGCCAACAGCGAGAAGCCGGTAATCCCCGCCGCCACCAGGGCACTGATCCACCACTGTTTGCGCGAAAGCGTGGCGAAGATGGAATTGGGACGGGGCTTGAGGTTCATGATGCACGCATAGGAAGGGCTGACGACAGCGCAGTATAGAGGCGCCGTGACCGTCGAGCGGCCAAGGGCTGGCCGGTCAGGATGCGCCGTGCCCCCGGGATTGGCGATTACACTGCCGGTTCGTTTTGCAGGACGCCTCCATGCCCCCTCATTTGCACGCCCGACTCGCTTCGTTTTACCCATCTTCGGAGCTCACGCCCGGCTCGGCGCCGCATTTGCGCCTGGTCAAATGGCTTTTTTTCGCCGTGCTCATGGCCTATCTCTACCAGGGCATTGTCCCGGCCTTCAACCAGGACGACTTGAACCAGTTGTCGACCGGCACGGACGGCGTCAGCATCCTGGGACAGGGGCGGTGGGGCTACTACCTGGTTTTCAGCTGGCTTCAGGATTCGAATGGTTGGCCACTGATCGCCACGCTGTCAGGCTGCGCGATGCTGGTGTTCACCCATCTGCTGGCGGCCCGGCACCTGGGCTTCACGCGCGCGCTGCCGATTGCCGCGTTCGTGCTGATCGGATCGATTTCGCTCTACTACGCCCAGGCATTCGACTTTGACAGCACACGACTGGCCTATCCGCTGGCCAATGTGTTCGCCGCTACCGGGGTATACCTCCTGGGACGCCAACGATATCTCTGGGGCGTGCTGGCATTGGCGATCGCCCCCGCGCTGTATCCCGCAGCCACGCAGTTCGCCGGCACGCTGTGGTTGTGTGGGATCGTTCTGGCCCTGGTGCGTAACCGTGCGGACCTGACCTGGCGCCGGACCATCATCCAGTTCATTCTGCTGGGCGTGGCCCTGGTGCTGTACATGGCGATCACCCAGGCGTCGTCCTGGGTCTTCGGCTACACGCTGTATGGCCGCGCCTCGGTCAGCCTGACGGCCGCGATCAACAACTTCGACGTGATCAAAGGCCTGTTCTCCAGGCATGCCATCCCGTTCATCACCGGCAAGCGGGATGCCTACCAAACCGGTGTCATGGTGTGGGCCAGCGGCTTGTTGACGATTCTCTTCGCCTGCCACGCCATGGCGCGCTGCTGGGTTCAGGGGCGGCGCGGGCTGGCACCGGTCGTGGCCGTGCTGGTCGTGGGGCTGCTGATCGCGCCGTTCTCTCTGATCTTTGCAAGTGCCACGGACTACTATCCGACGCGCGCGCTGTACAGCTATGCGCTGGTGTTCGGCTTTTTCGCAGCCGCGCTACTCGATCATGATGCGGGCGCGGGCGCGCGCCGCATGGCGCACGCGCCATCCATCGGGCTGGCTCGGCCTATAGCTGCGGCGCTGCTTGGGTGCGTTCTGGTCATCGCCCACGCCGCACAGATCAGCCGGCTCAGTTTCGATCAGTACTGGCAGTCCGAGGCCGATCTGCTCGAAACCAGCCGCATCATCTCGGCCATCGATCAGGTGATCGCCACCACGCCGCTGGCCACGGCATCGGAGATCCCGCTTGTGGTGATCTACGACCGCAGTCAGCCCAGTCCGGTACGCGGATTCACTCATACGGCCGCTCAGTCGGAGTGGTCGCGGGCCATCATCTACCGGTTCCTGGATGCACGCTTCAAGCCGGGCGAGCAGGCGAATGCGCGCCAGCGGGCCGCCGCGAAAGGACGGGCAGCTTATCCGGCGGCGGGATCCATCTTCGTGGATGACGGCGCGGTGATCGTCATCCGCAACCAGGTGCCTTGACACACCAGCATCCAAACCCGACTTGTTGGACGACTAATCGTGGGTCGTGTCGGAACGATCCCGATGGCGCGGTTTGGTGGCGTTCGTCGAAGACGGCAGATTGATCGTATTCTTCACGATATAGCGCGGACGGCTCTTGGCTTCCATGTACACGCGGCCCAGATATTCGCCCAGCACACCGATCCCGATGAGCTGCACACCGCCGAGAAACAGGATCGTGGCCATCAGCGAGGCGTAACCCGAAATCGCGTTGCCGAAAAGCAGCCGGTCCACAACGATGACGACGGCGTAGACGAAGGCCAGCATCGCCACGCCCGCCCCCAGGTAGGTCCAGATGCGCAGCGGGGCGGTCGAGAATGAGGTGAACCCCTCGATCGCGAAGTTCCACAGCTTCCAGCCGTTGAACTTGGTGGTGCCCGCCGCGCGTTCCTCGCGCGCGTACTCGATCACGGTCGACTCGAAGCCCACCCAGCTCAGCAAGCCTTTCATGAACAATTGCCGCTCGGGCAAGGTCTTGATGGCTTGGACGACGTGACGCGACATGAGGCGGAAATCGCCGACGTTCTCTTCGATCTTCGGTTTGGAAATCTTGTTGTGCGCCCAATAGAACATGTGCGCCGTGGAGCGTTTCATCAGGCTGTCCGAGCGGCGGTCGGCGCGTTTGGCCAACACCACCTCGGCGCCGTTGCGGTGGGCCTCGATCATGCGCGGGATCACGTCGATGGGATCCTGCAGGTCCACGTCGATCGGGATCACCACGTCGCCCGTGGCGTGTTCCAGCCCGGCGAACAGCGCCGGCTCCTTGCCGAAGTTGCGCGAAAAGTTGATCAGCACGACCAGCGGATCGGTCTGGGCCAATGCCTCGATGATCGAGGGCGTCAAGTCCTTGCTGCCATCGTTGACGAACACGATTTCGACGGTCTGTGTGCTGAGAAACGCGTGCGTGCGCACGGTCTTGTAGAACAGCGGCAGCACCTCTTCCTCGTTGTACACGGGGACGACCAGGGAAATTTTCATGTTTGTCAGCGTTTGCGGGGCGAGAAGACCACGTAGTTCGAATACAGGAATCCGGCGACCAGGCTCAGTCCGGACGTGGCCACCAGCGTCAGCAGCGGCATGACCTGCCAGATGTCGGCCAGATGACCCGTCCCCAGGGTCATGAGCCCCATGAACAATGAGAATGCCACGAAACGGGCGCCGGAAGCTTCGCTATTGAAGGTGAAACGCGCATTCATCACGAACGAAAACACCACGGCGACCGCGAAGGCCGCCACGTTGGCTGCGGCCTGACGCCACTCCAGTCCGTAGTGCAAGGCCAGAAAAAGCGCCCAGTGCAGCCCGGTGTTCAGCACGCCGATCGACAGATAGCGACTGAACCTTCCGAGCAGAATGCCGCGCGAGGCAGGATGAGCGCACATGAGAGAACCGGGATCATGACCGAATGGGATGAGCGCCGAGTATACCCGCCGGCAGGGCGCGAACAGGACGGCTGGAACGGGCACTCCCGGGCACGGGCTGACACCATCAAGCCCGCGCCTCGCCAAGTCCACCGCGTGCGCGTCTCAGTGTATGCGCCGAGTACACATGCCCCCTGTACAGACAGCGATACCGACCAGACGTACGCGCCCCGCCCGCAAAGACGTTGCAGAAATTTGGCATGGACTTTGCTTTGAATGGGATGCGGGTCGGCAGCACCTGCGGCGAAGGGTTGAACCGCTCCGATGCAATGGACTGTCATCCCTGCCCTGGCTGCCTGGCCGTGTCCCTGTCCTGATTACCTGCGAGCTGCCGATGTCCCGTCCTCCCTCACCTGCCCGCCTGCCCGCATCGCCCGGGATGTCGATGCTGCAGGGCCTGCGCGTGCTGGATCTGACCACCTCGGTGGCAGGCCCCTACGCGGCACAGCTGCTGGGCGACTTCGGGGCGACCGTGCTCAAGGTGGAAAAGCCCAGGGGTGGCGACGACGCCCGTCACTGGGGGCCGCCCTTCCTGAATGGGGCATCGCTTTGGTACTTGAGCGTCAATCGCAACAAACACAGCCTGACGTTGGACATCGCTCGCCCACAGGGGCGGGACGTGCTGATGCAACTGCTCGAACAGACCGACGTGCTCATCCTGAACATGACGCCGCGTGTGCAGACCAAGCTCGGCCTGGACCATGCCCGCCTGGCCGAGCAGTTTCCGACACTCATCCACGCCTCGCTGACCGGTTTCGGACCGAGCGGCCGTCGCGCCGACCTGCCCTGCTATGACTTGATCGCGGAGGGGCATTCCGGTGTGATGGATCTGACCGGTGAGGCCGGCGGCGACGCGCAGAAGATCGGCACCCCGGCGGCCGACCTGCTGGCTGGTCAGGACGTGGCCATGGCCGTGCTGGCGGCTTTGCACGAGCGGCACCGGACCGGTCGGGGCACTCGCATCGACGTCTCCATGCAAGCCAGCATGACCCGCTTTCTGGCGCCCAGGCTGGTGGCCTACATGGGATCGGGCGAGCGGCCGACGCGATCAGGGGGCAAGGATTCGGTGATTGCCATCTATCAGGTGTTCGAGACGGCAGACGTCCCGCTTGCACTGGGCCTGGGCAACGACGCCATCTGGGCGCGATTCTGGCAGGCGGTCGGCGATCCTGATTTTGCCGCACGGCCGGAGTACGCCGGCAACACCCGCCGGCGCGAACACCGCGCCGCCATCGTGGCCCGCATCGCCGAGGTGCTGGTGACACGTACTCGCGACGCCTGGCTGACGCTTTTTGCGCAGCATCGCATCCCGGCCGGTCCGATCAATCGCGCCGACGAGGTCGTGGCCGATCCGGACCTGAACGAACAGCATTTTTTCTACAGCGCCGACACGCCCCGGGGCGAGGTCCCCCTCGTCGGCCTGGGCATCGAGATCGCAGGTCAGCCCCACGTCCACCGCAAGTCGCCGCCCGAGCTGGGTGAAGACACGCAGGAAGTGCTGGGTCAATGGCTGCACTTGTCCCAGGCCGAGGTCGAGGCCCTGCGGCAGGCGGAAATCATCTAGAGGAGACACCATGTCATACGAAGAAATCATCTACGAAGAAGACGGCCCCCTGGGCTGGCTCACGCTGAACCGCCCCGACGACGGCAACATGTTCACGCCGAAGATGTGCCACGAGATCCGCGACTGCATCAACGCGATCCGGCGCGAGACGCGTACGCGCGTGATCATCCTGACCGGCGCGGGCGACCGCTTCTTCTGCCTGGGCGGACGCAAGGAAGGCATGGAGGACACGCAGCTGTACGCCGGCGTGCTGCCCACGCTGGAAATGTACGAAAGCATCGATCGCCTGCAGAAACCGGTCGTGGCCTGCGTCAATGGCTTTGCCGTGGGCGGGGGTAATGTGCTGCAGATGGTGTGCGACGTGACCGTGGCCAGCGACAAATCGATGTTCCGCCAGGTCGGCCCGATGGTCGGCAGTTTCGACGCCGGCTATGGCACCTGGTATCTGGAGGATCTGGTGGGCAAGAAGCGGGCGAAAGACATGTGGTACCGCAATCCCAAGCTGTCGCCGCAGGAGGCCCTGGACATCGGCCTGATCAACAAGGTCGTGCCGCATGCCGAACTGCGCGACGCCACCCGGGCCTACGCGCTGGAGATCGCCGACCGGGGCGCCTTCGCGCTGGCCGCCATCAAGGGCGCGTTCAACGCCCGGCACGGCGGGGTGTCCGGACTGTCCCGGCTGGCGCATGACATGCTGTTGCGCGGCTACCTGGACACCGAGGAGCACGACGAGCTGGCTCAATCATTCGCCGGGCGCCGCAAGCCCGACGCGTCGCGCTTCGGACGATAGGCGGAGACGCGTCCATGACGACGATGCTCACTTTGCACGACCCCAGGACGGCGCGCGAGCACTATCTGTCGGGCGTGTGGCAGCACGACACGCTCTATACCCTGCTCGCCCGCCATGCCGAGGCGCGTCCGGACGCGATCGCCGTGCGTGACCCGCAGCGCAGTCTCACCTGGCGCGCCTTGCAGCAGGAGGTCGATGCCACGGCCGCCGCGCTGCACCGTGCCGGCGTGCAGACCGGCGAACGGGTAGCGATCTGGTTGTCGAACCGCGTCGAGTGCGTGGTGATCTTTCTGGCATGCTCGCGCAACGGCTACATCTGCTGCCCTTCGCTGCACCAGAACTACACCGTGGGCGAGGTGGTGACGCTGCTCAAGCGGATCCGATGCGCGGCGCTGTTCACCGAACCGGGCTATGGCGCGGATGCCGCGCAGCACGCCATCCTGGACCGGCTTGCCGACATTCCGACACTGCGGCAGGTGTACGCCCTGCCCCGCCCCGGTGCGGCGCACGCTGTGCAGGCCTCGGACGCGCCAGCGGCATCGCAGGCCCCGTCTGGCGCCCAAGCGACACAGGACATGGACGCGTGGGCGGTCATGCCTGCAGGGCCATCGGTCGCCGCAGAGGCGCGTGCCGTGGACACCAACGCCGACAAGATCGTCTATCTGGCCTTTACTTCGGGCACGACCGGCGATCCCAAAGGCGTCATGCACAGCGACAACACGCTGCTGGCCAACGGGCGCGCATTGGTCACGGACTGGCGTCACGATCACGCCACCGTGCTGCTGACGCTCAGTCCCCTGAGCCATCACATTGGCACCGTTGCGTTGGAACAGATGCTGGTCGCAGGCATGACCCTGGTGGTGCATGCCCCTGCGGCTGGCGTCAGCGCGCTGGACGTCATCCTGCAATCCGGCGCGACCTATGTGATGGGCGTGCCCACGCATGCCATGGACATTCTGGACGCCGTGCGTCAGCGCCAACTGGCCCAACTGGGCGCGGTGCGGTGCTTCTACATGGCGGGGTCGGCCATCCCCCAGGAGGTGGCCGAGCGATTCGTCGCCTTGGGCGTCACGCCGCAGAATGTCTACGGCATGACCGAAAACGGTTCGCATCAGTACACCCTGCCCGATGACCCCGGTGCGACCATCGTGGGCACTTGCGGACGGGCCTGCACCGGCTACGAGATCCGCATCTGGGACGCCGAGCACCCCGACATCGAGGTGCCGGCAGGCGAAATCGGCGAGATCGGTGGACGCGGCGGCGTGCTGATGCTGGGCTACTACGACGACCAGATCGCCACCGAATCCTCGTTCAACCGCCACGGCTGGTTCATGAGCGGCGATCTGGGACGACTCGACGAGAATGGGTGCCTGCAGATCCTGGCCCGCAAGAAAGATCTCATCATCCGGGGCGGGCACAACATCCATCCGTCCCGCATCGAGGACCTGGCCCATCGGCACGCCGGCGTGGCGCGCGCGGCCGCCTTCGCAGTGGCTGACGCCCGTCTGGGCGAAAAAGTCTGTCTGGCCCTCATTGCACGATCAGACGCGCAACTGGATGCCGACGCGGTTCTGGCCCATCTGGCCGAACAGGGGCTGTCCAGATTCGACATGCCGGAATACTTCCTCGTCATGCCGGCGTTTCCGCTGACGGCCAGCGGCAAGATTCTCAAACGCGAGCTGCGTGCCTGGGTCGACTCCGGCCGCATTCACCCTCAGGCGGTGCGCTACGTCGCCACCGCCCGCACCGAACTCAAAGGAATGGCGACATGACAGTGTCTCTGACACGCGACGGCAGTTTTGCCGTTCTGACCCTGAACCGCCCGGAAGCGCTCAACGCGCTGAGCTTTGCGATCATCCGCCAGATCGACCAGGCCGTTCGCGAGGTGGCGCAGTCCGATGCGCGTGGCCTGATCGTCACCGGTGCCGGCCCGAAGTCCTTCTGCGCCGGCGCGGACATCAAGGAGCTGATCGGCCGTGGTCTGCAATCTCAGCATGAGGGCGCACGCGGTGGGCAGCTGGTGTTCGACCGACTGGCCGAGCTGCGTATCCCTTCCGTAGCGGTCATCCATGGCTACGCCTTTGGCGGCGGGCTGGAGCTGGCGCTGGCGTGTACTTTTCGCGTCGGCACCGCCCAGGCCAAGCTGGGGCTGCCCGAAGTGAAGCTGGGACTGATCCCCGGCTACGGCGGCACGCAACGTCTGCCGCGCCTGATCGGCGAAGGCCGGGCGCTGGACATCATTCTGTCGGGCCGCACGGTGGGCGCCGAAGAAGCCGAACGCATCGGGCTGCTGAATCGCGTCATGGCGGGCGACGATCCGGTGTCACTCGGGAAATCCTATCTGGAGCCGATGCTGCAGCACGGTCTGGGCGCGCTGCAGTTCGCCCGCCAGGCGGTGCAGCGCGGCATGCAGACCACGCTGGAGCAAGGGCTTCGCATCGAGTGCGACTTGTCCACGCTGGCCTTTCAGACGGAAGATGCGGCCGAAGGCATGGCGGCCTTTGCCGAGAAACGCAACGCTCAATTCAAGGATCGCTGATGACACCAGGATGCATCATCGTCACCGGCGCAAGCCGTGGCATCGGCGCGGCGATTGCCCATGCGCTGGCCCAGGCGGGTTATGAAGTCGGGTGTCTGTCGCGCTCCGGCGCCATGCCGGCGATCGCGTCCGCCAACGAAATTGTCCAGGCGCGCTGGCACGCGGTGCGCTGCGACGTCACCTCGCAGGCGGATCTGCGCGACGCGATCCAGACGGTCGTGCAGCGCAGCGGCGTGCCGCTGCTGGGGCTGGTGAACAACGCCGGGCTGCACACCGACGGTCCCTCGCACTCGCTGCCGGCCGAAGCCTTCACCGAACTGATGAACATGAACGCGCTGACCGTACTGACAGCCAGCCAGGCGGTCTATCCGCACCTGCTGCAAAGCGGCGGGCTGATCGTGAACATCGGTTCGTTCTTCGACAAACTGGGCATCAAGCGCAATCTGGCGTACTGCGCGTCCAAGGCGGCAGTCGGCGCCATCACGCGCTGCCTGGCCGTGGAATGGGCCAGCAAGGGCATCCGGGTGTTGAACGTCGCGCCCGGCTATATCGAGACCGACCTGAACCGTGACGCCATGCGCGAGGGACCGTTACGGGCGTATCTCGAAAAGCGCATCCCTGCCGGGCGCCCCGGACAGGCCAGCGAAGTGGGCGAGTTCGTGACCGCCCTGTTCACCACCCATGCGCCGTTCCTGTCGGGCGAGACGCTCTACATCGACGGCGCCCAAGGCATTCTGGGCTGAGGCTGCAATGACTATTTTCACCAAGCTGGACGCCGATCGGCAGTGGAACGAAGAAGAGACCATGCTGCTGGATGCGGTGCGGGATCTGTGCAACAAGGAAATCGCCCCACGCGCCGCGCATTACGACGAACACGCCGAGTTCCCGTGGGACAACGTACGCGCCATCAATGCGCTGGGACTGAACGCCATGTTCATTCCTGAAGCCTATGGCGGTGCGCCCATGTCGTACTGCTGCTATCTGGCCTGCGTGCGCGAGATCAGCAAGGCCTGCGCCTCCACCGGCATCATCTGGGCCACCAACTTTCACGCGATCAAGCCGCTGATCGAATTCGGCAGCGAAGAACAAAAGCAGCGCCTGTTGCCGCGCATGGCCGAAGGCGGTCTGGCCTCTCTGGTGATCACCGAGCCGTCGGCCGGTTCGGACGCCACCGGCATGCGCACGCGTTTTCGCATCGAAGGCGAGGAGATCGTCATCGACGGCGGCAAGACCTTCATCAGCAACGGCGACGTGGCCGATCTGTACATCGTGTTCGGCAAGTGGGCCGACCAGGATGATCCGAAGGCCGCCATCGGCGCAGTGGTGATCGAGAAGGGCGCGCCCGGGCTGAGCGTGGCCGGAGTGGAAAAGAAGATGGGGACCCGCGCCTCCGGAACCGCCTCGCTGGCCTTCGACGGCTGCCGGGTGCCGCGCACCAATGTGCTGGCCGGTCCCGGCGAGGGACTCAAAGTGCTGCTGGCCTCGTTGAACAAATCCCGCCCCAGCGTGGCCGCGCACGGGCTGGGCATTGCCCGCGCCGCATTCGAGGATGCGATGCAGTACATCAACGAACGGCGCCAGTTCGGCAAGCGCATCCTGGAGTTCCAGGGCATCCAGTTCACCGTGGCCGATCTCGCCTCCGAGCTGGTGCTGTGTGAATCCTGGCTGTGGCGCGTGGGCGAGATGGTGGACCGGGGCGAACACGACATCGGCATCGAAGCCTCGATTCTGAAATACCGCAGCACCGACCTGGCCATGAAGATGGCCACCGAGGCGGTGCAACTGCTCGGCGGCTACGGCTACTGCTCGGATTATCGCGTCGAGCGGCTGATGCGCGACGCCAAGATCACGCAGATCTGGGAAGGCACCAATCAGATTCACCGTCAGTTGGTCGGACGCAGCTTTCTGGAAAAGGACAGGAAATGACTGAGATTCGGACCGTGGGCATCGTCGGATGCGGCACGATGGGCACCGGCATCGCCATTGTGGTGGCGCGCGCAGGCTTCAAGACCCGGTTGTACGACACACGCGAGACGATGCTGGCGCAGGCGCGCCGCCAGGCCGAGGCGTTCCTGAAGAAATCGGTGGCGCGCGGCAAGCTGCCTGAAGGACGCGACGCGCAGATCCTGGCCAATCTGCATGCCAGTACGGATTTGACCGACTTGAAGGACTGCGACGTGGTCATCGAGGCGGTCTTCGAGGACTTGGCGGT
>Ga0075364_10002319_pt1 | contig 10671 bp, 8 predicted proteins | sample EndMetdeltDD1764_FD_71517 | JGI IMG/M metagenome (GOLD analysis project Ga0075364, IMG submission 71517) | Populus endosphere microbial communities from Tennessee, USA - Endosphere MetaG P. deltoides DD176-4 | ecosystem: Host-associated > Plants > Roots > Endosphere | place: USA: Tennessee...
GCGATGTCAGACGGGACCCGCGACAACCGGCAGCTGCAGCAGGTCATCCGTCGGGTGCTCGGCTCGTTTGTCGGACGTCGCCTGCGTCGCCGGCCGATGATCCTGCCGGTTGTCATCGAGGCGTAGGCCAGACCGTGACCGTCCCCGGCCCCTACGACGCGATCGTTCTGGCCGGCGGGCGGTCAACTCGGATGGGTGACGCCGACAAGGTTGTCGCCGTCCTCGGCGGGCGCACGCTGCTGGCCCTGGCCTGTGATGCCGTGCCCGACGCCCGGCGGCTTGTTGTTGTCGGACCGCTCGACCTACCGGGTCTACCGCCCGGCGCACTGACCGTGCGCGAAGATCCACCGTTCGCCGGGCCGGCTGCGGCTCTCGGCGCAGGCGTCGACGCCCTGGGCGACAATCGCTGCGAGCTTGTTGTGGTCGTCGCGGCCGACGTCCCGCGGGCGGCCCAAGTCGTCCCCGATCTGCTGATCGCGCTCGAGCGCCATCCCGAGGCGGACGGCGTGGTGCCGGTGTCGTCCGACGGGCACCGGCAGCCGTTGCTGGCCGTCTACCGCGTGGCCCTGCTGGCTCAAATGCTCACGGCCGCCGCGCCTCTCACCGACCTGTCGGTGACCCGTATCGTGCGGGCGATGGACCTGCTCGAGCTGCCGATGCCCAACGACGTCCTCGCCGATGTCGACACCCCGGCCGACCTCGACCGGATGATCACGGAGAGACACCATGGATGAATCTGCTCTCGTCACCTGGGCCCACGGGCTCGCCGCCGATCTCGGCATCGATCAGGTGCTCGACATCGACGTGGTGCTCGACCTCGCGGCCGATGCGGCCCACGGGGTCATGCGCCCAGCGGCGCCGTTGACAACCTTCTTGGTCGGCGTCGCGATCGGTCGTGCCGGGAGCGATCCCGCCAGCGTTCCGGAGGTGCTCGACCGTGCACGGGCCGCGATCGAGGCGTGGGACGCTCCCGACCCCTAGCCGAGGATGTCCAGCGCGTTCTCACAGTGAGACCCAAGCGACCGTGCGGAGAGTGTTACTCGAATCTGACGCGGTGACACACGCCGGCGAAACACACGATCCATAAGTTCGTGCACACCAGATCCGGCAAGGCGCCGGATCACCGAGCTCCGGAGCGTCCCATGACCAGCGTCATCACCAGCCCCTCGGACAGTCAGTCGGTTCCCCCTCCTCAGAAGCGCCGCACCGGGCGCTGGATCGACGAGTGGGATCCTGAGAACCCGGCGCAGTGGGAGGCCGGCGGCAAGCGGATCGCTCGTCGCAACCTGATCTGGTCGATCTTCGGCGAGCACCTCGGCTTCTCGGTATGGCTCCTGTGGAGCGCTGCAGCGGCGCTGCTGGCCAAGGTCGGCTTCGCCTTCTCGCCGCTGCAGCTGTTCTGGCTCATCGCGGTGCCGAACCTGGTGGGTTCACTGCTCCGGCTGCCGTACACGTTCGCGGTGCCGAAGTTCGGCGGCCGCAACTTCGCGGTGTTCAGCGCCGTCATGCTTGTCGTCCCGACGCTGCTGTTCGCCTACTTCGTGCAGCGGCCGGACACCCCGTACTGGGTCTTCATCGTCATCGCGGCGACGGCCGGTGTCGGCGGCGGCAACTTCGCGTCGTCGATGGCCAGCATCAACTTCTTCTACCCGGCCCGGCTCAAGGGCACCGCGCTCGGCCTGAACGCGGCCGGCGGCAACCTCGGCGTGGCCGTCATCCAGTTCTTCCTGCCGATCATCGTGGGCGGCGCCGGTGCGTTCGGCCTGGTCAAAGCGAGCCAGAGCGGGATCGTCCTCGAGCGTGTCGGCTACCTGTACGCGGCGCTTGCCGTGGTGGCGGCGCTGACGGCCTACTTCTTCATGAACAACCTGTCGGCGGCCTACTCCAAGCCGCGCGAGCAGATGGCGGTGGTGAAGTACAAGCACACCTGGGTCATGTCCTTCCTGTACATCGGCACGTTCGGCTCCTTCATCGGCTACTCCGCGGCGATGCCGCTGCTGATCAAGATCAACTTCTTCAACCAGCCCCTGCCCGAGGTGCCGGGCATCGGTATCAACTTCGCCTTCTACGGCTTCCTCGGTGCCCTCGTCGGCTCACTGACCCGGCCCTTCGGCGGTTGGCTCGCCGACCGTCTCGGCGGCGCACGGGTGACCTTTGGCGCCTTCGTCGGGATGATCGTCGGTACGGTCCTGGTCATGATCTCGCTGGCACAGCTCGACGCCGTGCCGAAGCCTCCCGCGGGCGCTCCGGCGCCTGACCCGGCGACCTTCCAGTACAGCGATGCCGTGCGCGCCGCGGTCGATCACAACTCCGACATCTTCCCGTGGTTCCTCGCGGCGTTCCTCGTGGTCTTCGCAGCGACCGGCATCGGCAACGGTTCGACGTACCGGATGATCCCGTTGATCTGGAAGACGTACGCCAAGCGAGCTGGCGCCGACGGCACCCCCGCGCGTCTCGCGGCCGAGGGCCGCTCGACCAAGGAGGCGTCCGCCGTGATCGGCATCGCGGGTGCGATCGGTGCGCTCGGCGGGTTCCTGATCCCGATCACGTTCAGCGCCCCGTGGATCGCCGACCCGGTGGACGCCGTCAAGAGTGCCTTCGTGGTGTTCGCGGTCTTCTACGTCGTGTGCCTCGCGGTGACCTGGCTGTTCTACCTCCGCCCGCGTTCGATCATGGCGAAGGCCGGTGTGTAACGCGTCATGACCGACACCCACTGCCCGTACTGCGCGTTGCAGTGCGCCCAGCGACTCCACGGCGAGCCCCTCGCCGCGGAGCCGCGGGCGTTCCCCACCAATGGTGGCGGCATGTGCCAGAAGGGGTGGACGAGCGCGGAAGTCCTGCGCGTCGCCGATCGCCTCACGACCCCACTGCGCAAGGTCGTGCGGGACGGGCACGGTGACGGCGGGGCCGGTGACTCGGGGGACACCGTCTTCGAGGAGATCACCTGGGAGGTCGCGCTCGACGAGATCGCCGCACGCGTCCTGGCCATCACTGCGCAGGACGGTCCCGACGCGATCGCGGTGTTCGGCGGGGGAGGGCTGACCAATGAGAAGGCCTATCAGCTCGGCAAGTTCGCCCGGCTCGCCCTGCGGACACGCAACATCGACTACAACGGACGCTTCTGCATGTCGTCCGCCGCGGCGGCGGCCAACCGGTCGCTCGGCGTCGACCGTGGGCTGCCGTTCCCGCTGACCGATCTGAACGACGCCGACGTCATCGTGCTGTTCGGCAGCAATCTGGCCGACACGATGCCCCCGGCCGTGCAGCACCTGGGCGGAGTGCGCGAGCGCGGCGGCCTGGTCGTGGTCGACCCACGACGCAGTGCCACGGCGCGACTCAGCGACGAAGGAGCCGGTGAGCACGTCCAGCTCGTGCCGGGCACCGATCTCGTCCTGCTGCTCGGGCTGCTGCACATCGTCCTCGCGGAGGGGCTGGCCGACACCGACTACCTGAGCTCGCGGGTCGACGGGGTCGAGGACGTCCGCCGCAGCGTCGCCGAGTGGTGGCCCGAGCGGGTCGCCGCCACGACGGGGGTGCCGGAGACCCAGCTGCGCCGGATCGCGCGCACCATCGCGAATGCCGCCCCGCACCGTGGCGGTCGAGGCGCGTACCTGCTGACGGGCCGCGGGTCTGAACAGCACGCCGACGGCACCGACACCGTCACGGCCGTCATCAACCTGGCGCTCGCGCTGGGGTTGGTCGGCGCCGAACGCGGCGGATACGGCGCCATCACGGGTCAGGGCAACGGCCAGGGCGGACGGGAACACGGTCAGAAGGCCGATCAGCTGCCCGGCTACCGGATGATCGCCGACCCGGCCGCGCGTGAGCACGTGGCCGCGGTGTGGGGCGTCGACCCCGCCGTCATCCCGGGGCCCGGTGTCCCGGCGGTCGAACTGCTGATGAGCCTCGGTCAGCCGGACGGTCCGCGTGCGCTGTTCGTCCACGGCAGCAACATCGTGGTCAGCTCGCCCGACGCGCAGGTGGTCCGCCGCCGGGTCGAAGAACTCGACCTGGTGGTGGTGTGCGATGTCGTCCCGTCGGAGACGGCGATGCTGGCCGACTACATCCTGCCGGTCACCCAGTGGGCCGAGGAGGAGGGCACGATGACCGGGCTGGAGGGGCGGGTGCTGCGCCGGCGCAAGGCCATCGAATCACCGGCGGGCGTCCGATCGGAACTGGAGATCTTCGCCGCGCTCGCATCCCGGCTCGACGCCCCCAGCGCGTGGTCGACCGATCCCCGCGAGGTCTACGACGAGCTGCGACGGGCCAGCGCCGGTGGGCGCGCCGACTACGCCGGCATCTCGTACGAGCGCTTGGACGCCGGCGAGGCGCTCTACTGGCCGTGCCCCGACGAGCAGCATCCCGGCACGCCACGGCTGTTCGCCGACACGTTCCCGACGGCGTCGGGACGGGCGCGTATGGTGCCGGTGCGCGCGGTCGGCCCCGATGACGCCCTGCGAGCCGAGGCACCCGTCTGGCTTGTCACGGGTCGGGTCTTGCAGCATTACCAGTCCGGGGCGCAGACCCGGCGGGTCGCGAAGCTCAACGACTCGCTCCCGCGCGCATACGTCGAGATCCACCCGTCGCTGGCAGCCCGGATCGGGATCGAAGGGATCGAAGACATCCGCATCACCTCGCGGCGCGGGTCGATGACCGCGCAGGCGCGTATCAGCGCTGACATCCGGCCCGACACTGTGTTCGTTCCGTTCCACTTCGCCGACGAAGGCATGGTCAACGCCGTCACGAACGCTGCGACAGATCCGATCTCGGGGATGCCGGAGTTCAAGGTGTGCGCCGTGCAGATCGCCCGAGCAGAGACATGGGAGGCCACCGCATGAAGGTTGTTGTCATCGGCGCGGGCATGGTCGGCAATCGATTCGCCGACGAACTGGGACGCCTCGCGCCCCAGGTGGATGTCGACGTGCTCGGCGACGAGTCGTACGAGCCCTACAACCGTGTCATGCTCACCGAGCTGGTCGCGGGGCGTATCGACCTTGCCGGGTTGACGCTGCCGACGCCAGACAGCGGACGGGTCCGGGTGCGGGCCGGCGCACGTGCCCTCGAGATCGACCGCGAGCGTCGCACGGTCGTGACGGCTGACGGCGACTTCGCCTACGACCAGCTGGTCATCGCGACCGGTGCCAGGGCCCGACTCCTGCCCGTGCCGGGGCTGCGGGACGGCCTGCCACGCGGGGCCCACGTCGTGCGACGGCTCGACGACGCCCGCGAGATCACGGCGGCGACCCTGAACGCCACCAACGCCGTCGTCGTCGGGGCGGGTCCGCTGGGTGTCGAGGCTGCGTGTGCCCTGCGGCACCGCGGGGTCGACGTCACCCTGATCGCCTCGGCCGATCTGCTCAGTCGCGATCTCGACCCCGAGGTTGCGGCCGTTGCCGCTGACGGCGCGTCCGACCTCGGCATCCGGGTCGTCCAGGACGCGACGGTCTCATCGGTCGGCGTCAAGGACGGCCGCGTCAACGCCGTGCACCTGGCGGACGGGCGCCGGTTCCCCGCGCAGCTCGTTGTCCTCGCGTGCGGCTCAGCACCCGACACCGCCCTCGCCGCTGCGGCGGGGTTGGAGACCAATATGGGCATCGTGGTCGGTGACGACCTGCGGAGCACCAGCGATCCGTCGATTTGTGCGATCGGCGACTGCGCCGAAACGCCGTCCGGTGTCAGCGGGCTCGTCGCTCCGGGGTGGGCCCAAGCCCGGGCGCTTGCCGCGAGCATCGCCCGGGGCGCCGAGCTCGAGCTGCCACCCATCGCAGGATCAGCCATGCGCCTCAAGGCCGTCGGGCTCAGCGTCGTGACGATGGGAGTCCGCGCCTCGACGGCCAGCCCGCACGACCGGGTGCTCGCGCTGTCCGACCGACGCGAGCGCCGTCACGTCGAGCTGGTCACCCGGGGCGACACCCTCGTCGGCGTGACCTGCGTCGGCGCCCCCGATCTCGCGGCGCACCTGTCGACCCAGTTCGATCGGCCAGGCATGCTGCCGGCCGATCCGATGCACCTGTTGATGGGGGCGTCGGCACCCGGTGTCACCGAGAGCGCATCGCCTACGGCCATGCCCGCCGCCACCACGGTCTGTCGCTGCAACGGCGTCACGAAGGGCGACCTCGTACACGCCTGGGACGGCGGAGCCACCACCGTCGAGGCCCTGGCCGGCGCGACGCTGGCTACGACGGGATGCGGCGGCTGCACGAAGTTGGTGTGCGGGATCGTCGACTGGCTGCACGCCACGGATCCGCCCACGGAAGCCGAGGTCTCACAGGCGTCCGCTGGCGACCGTGAGCCAAATGTTCCGACCAGGTAACACGGAGACCTCGGCGACGACATCTGAGGTTCCTACTGTTCTGGGCATGGCCCAACAACCCAGCATCGTCAAGAAGAAGCTCGCCGTCGTCGGCGCCGGCATGGTCGCCCACCGTCTGGTAGAGGCCCTGGTCGAGCGTGGTGCCGACGAGACGTGGGACATCGAGGTCTTCGGCGACGAGACTCGTCCTCCGTACGACCGCGTCGCGCTGACCTCGTTCTTCTCCGACCGCGATCCGGAGGATCTCCTGCTCGGTGACGGCAGTCTCTGGAAGCGTCCCGGCGTCCGTCTGTACCGCGGATCGGTGGTCAGCCAGATCGACCGCGAGGCCAAGCAGCTGCACGCCCGCAACACGGTCTTCGACTACGACAAGCTGGTCCTCGCAACAGGCTCCTACGCCACCGTGCCGCCCGTCGAGGGCTCCGATCTGCCGGGCTGTTTCGTGTACCGGACGGTCGACGATGTCGCCGAGCTGAGGCAGTGGGTCCTCGACCGCGAGGCCGCGCTCGGCCGCAAGGTCAAGGGAGCCGTGGTGGGAGGCGGCCTGCTGGGTCTCGAAGCCGCGGGTGCGTTGACCGCCCTCGGGGCCGACACCACCGTCGTGGAGTTCGCCGAATGGCTCATGCCGTTGCAGGTGGACCTCGCCGGCGGTGGTGCGCTGCGCCGCATCATCGAGCAGATGGGGGTGTCGGTGCGCACCTCGACAGCCACCTCGAAGCTGAAGGCCGGCCGTGACGGCAAGGTCGCCCGCATGCAGTTTGCGGATGGCGAGAAGATCCCCGCCGACGTCGTGGTGTTCGCGACGGGCGTTCGTCCCCGCGACGAGCTGGCCCGGTCGAGCGGTCTCGAGGTCGGCGAGCGGGGTGGCGTGATCGCCGACCCGGGGTGTCTCACCAACGACGAATCGATCTATGCGGTCGGCGAGGTCGCCCAGATCGCCGGACGGGTGTGGGGCCTCGTCGGCCCCGGCTACACGATGGCTGAGGTAGTCGCCGACCGCTTGCTAGGGGGCACCGCGACGTTCGAGGGCGCCGACCTGTCGACCAAGCTGAAGCTGTTGGGGGTCGACGTCGCGAGCTTCGGCGACGCCTTCGCCGCGACGAACGGCAGCCTCGAGGTGGTCTACGCCGACCCGACCGCGGGCGTCTACAAGAAGCTGGTCATGAGCGACGACGCGCAGACCCTGCTGGGCGGGATGCTTGTCGGCGACGCCAGCGCGTACACGAACCTGCGGCCCATGGTGGGTCGCGCCCTCGGCAGCGACCCCACGGGCTGGCTGCTCCCCGAGGGCATGGAGCCGCCGAGCGGCAGCGCCTTGCCCGATGACGCCAACGTCTGCTCGTGCAACAACGTCACGGCGGGCCAGATCCGCTGCGCCGTCACCGAACAGGGCTGCACCGACCTCGCCGGCGTCAAGGCGTGCACGAAGGCGGGCACCAGCTGCGGTTCATGTGTGTCGCTGGTCAAGAAGTTGGTCGACGTCCAACTGGCCGACGCCGGCATCGAAGTCAGCAACGCCCTCTGCGAGCACTTCGCCTTCACCCGCGCCCAACTGTTCGACATCGTGCGGGTCAGCGAGATCTCGACCTTCAGCGAGCTCATCGCCCTGCACGGCACCGGTCACGGCTGCGACATCTGCCGGCCGGTCGCCGCCTCCATCTTGTCGACGTTGCGTCATGGCCATGTGCTCGACGGCGAGAACGCCACGCTGCAGGACACCAACGACCACGTCATGGCCAACATGCAGAAGGACGGCACGTACTCCGTGGTGCCGCGCATCGCCGGGGGAGAGATCACCCCGGAGGGGCTCATCGTCATCGGTCAGGTCGCGGCAGACTTCGGGCTCTACACCAAGATCACCGGTGGCCAGCGAATCGACATGTTCGGTGCCCGCATCGATCAGCTGCCAGCGATCTGGAAGCGCCTCGTCGATGCCGGCTTCGAGTCGGGTCACGCCTATGGCAAGTCCCTTCGTACCGTGAAGTCGTGTGTGGGGCAGTCGTGGTGCCGCTACGGCGTGCAGGACTCCACGACACTCGCGATCGACCTCGAGCTGCGGTACCGGGGACTCCGGTCGCCGCACAAGATCAAGCTCGGCGTGTCCGGGTGCGCCCGCGAGTGCGCCGAGGCCCGCAGCAAGGACGTCGGCATCATCGCGACCGACAAGGGCTGGAACATGTACGTCGGCGGCAACGGCGGGTTCACCCCGCGCCACGCCCAGCTGTTCGCCGAGGACCTGACGACCGAAGAGCTCGTCCGAGCCACCGACCGCTTCCTCATGTACTACGTCCGCACCGCCGATCGTCTGCAGCGGACCGCCCCGTGGATCGAATCCATCGAGGGCGGGATCGAGGCCGTGCGCGCGGTGGTGCTGCACGACAGCCTCGGCATCGGTGCCGACCTGGACGCCGCGATGGCATCCCACGTCGAGCACTACGAAGACGAGTGGGCAGCGACGCTTGCCGACGATGACAAGCTCCAGCGGTTCGCCTCGTTTGTCAACGCGCCCGACACGGCCGACCCTGACCTCGCCTATGTTGAGGAGCGGGGTCAACGTCGCCCGGCCGACGAGGCCGAGCGTGCAGTCCTGATCGCGGGATCGAGCATCCCGGTACGACCGACGGAAGAGGTGACGGCATGACGATGGCTGAAACGGCGACGTGGACACGGGTGTGCTCCCTCGACGCGCTGGTGCCCGACCGGGGCGCCGCGGCGCTCGTCGACGGCCATCAGATCGCCATCTTCCGGCTCAGCGACTCCGGTGCCGTCCACGCGGTGGCTCACCACGACCCGTTCAGCGGTGCCAATGTGATGGCCCGTGGGCTGGTTGGCAGTCGGCAGGGTGCGGCTACCGTCGCATCGCCGATGCACAAGCAGTCCTTCGACCTCGTCACGGGGCAATGCCTCGACGACCCCGCCGTGGCACTGCGGGTCTGGCCGACCCGGGTCGTCGACGGGTGGGTCGAGATCGGCAGCGGCACGACGTGACCGCCCTGGGACCGGTCCTGGCCGGTACGCAGATCCTGGTCACGGCACAGCGGCGTGCGTCCGACCTGTCGCTCGCACTAGGGCGTCGCGGCGCCGATGTGACGATCGCGGCCGCGCTCGGCGTCGAGTCCCACATCGACGAGGACACGCTGCTCGCGCAAACCCGACAGATCATCGCCACCGGCGCCGACATCGTGGTCGTGACCACGGGTATCGGCTTTCGCGGTTGGCTCGACACGGCCGAGACGGCTGGTCTTGGGCATGACTTGGTTGAGGCGCTGCGCTCGATGCGACTGGTGGCTCGCGGCCCGAAGGCCCGGGGTGCGCTCCAGGCGGCCGGCCTGGTCCCCGACTGGGTGGCCGAATCAGAGACGTCCGCCGAGATCGCCGACTTCCTTGTCACTGAGGGGGTGAAGGGGATGTCGATCGCAGTGCAGCACCACGGAGCAGGCGATGACGGTCTCGAGAAGCGGCTCGCGGCGGCGGGAGGTCGTCCGTTCGGTCTCGTTGTCTACCGCTGGGGACCTCCACCTGACCCGGAGGCTGTCGAGCGTTCGGTTCGCCTCGCCGCGGCCGGGACGTACGACTCGATTGTGTTCACCTCGGCCCCTGGTGCGGCCGCGTGGTTGGGTGCCGTCCGCGAACAGGGCGTCGACGACGAGTTGCGCCGTCTCGAGATGGAGGGACGAGTCGTCCTGGCCGCGGTCGGTCATGTCACCGCAGATCCGCTGCGACATGCCGGGTTCGACCCCCTGCTGCCTGATCGGGCTCGGCTCGGTGCCATGGTGCGATCGCTTGTCATGCATCTCGGCGACGCCTCCGTGAGCGTCCCGACGACCGCCGGTGACCTACGGGTTCGGGCTTCCGCGGCGACTCTCGACCACGAGATCCTGCCGGTGTCGCCCAGTGGTCTCGCGATCCTGCGTCTGCTAGCCGTTGAGCCCGGCAGCGTGCGATCGCGCGAAGAGTTGCTCGCGGTGTTGCCGGGTGATTCCGACGACCCGCACTCCGCCGAGGTCGCGGTGGCCAGACTTCGTGAGGCCGTCGGCAAGCAGGTTGTCACCACGGTGGTCAAACGCGGCTATCGGCTCTCGATTCGGGAGGACGCATGACAACTATTTCGCTGGTGGCCACGAGCCACGGCACCGACTCGGTTGACTCGCAGATCGCCATCACGGCTCTGGTGGACGCCGTGCGCGAGGCGGCGCCGCATCTGCAGGTGCGCGAGGCGTTTGTCGACGTGCAGGTCCCGCGGGTCGACACCGTGGCCGACCAGGTGGAGGGGCTGGCGGTCATCGTCCCGCTGCTGCTGACACCCGGCTTCCATGTCCGCGTCGACATCCGAGACGCGGCAGAGCGTCCGTGGATTG
>Ga0075364_10002320_pt1 | contig 10670 bp, 9 predicted proteins | sample EndMetdeltDD1764_FD_71517 | JGI IMG/M metagenome (GOLD analysis project Ga0075364, IMG submission 71517) | Populus endosphere microbial communities from Tennessee, USA - Endosphere MetaG P. deltoides DD176-4 | ecosystem: Host-associated > Plants > Roots > Endosphere | place: USA: Tennessee...
GGCAATCGCCATCCGGGAACTGGATGGCAGCCTCAGGACGGTCCGTGAGTTTGACTACACGGACTACGAACAGAGCCTTTCCTGATCAGAAAGGGCCAAAGGCCCACAGGACAAGATTCGTCTGACGATTGGACGCAAGGAGTGGTCCCCAGAATGAAAAAGAACGTGCTCATCATCGGCGCCGGTGGCGTCGCTCAGGTTGTTGCCCACAAGTGTGCGCAGAACAACGATGTCCTCGGTGACATCCATATCGCATCGCGCACCAAGTCGAAATGCGACGACATCATCGCTTCGGTTCACGAAAAGAAGGCGATGAAGCAGGCAGGCGTGCTCGAAGGTCACGCGCTCGATGCGCTCGACATCGAGGCCACCAAGGCCTTGATCGTCAAGACCGGTAGCCAGATCGTCATCAACGTCGGCACCGCCTTCTTGAACATGTCGGTGCTGCGCGCCTGCATGGATACCGGCGTCGCTTATATCGACACCGCCATCCACGAAGAGCCGAACAAGATCTGCGAGACCCCGCCGTGGTACGGTAACTACGAGTGGAAGCGCGCCGCCGAATGCGAGGAAAAGGGCATCACCGCCATCCTCGGCGCCGGCTTTGATCCGGGCGTTGTCAACGCCTATGCGCGTCTCGCCAAGGACGAATATCTCGACACCGTCACCGACGTCGATATCGTCGATATCAATGCCGGCAGCCACGGCAAATATTTCGCCACCAACTTCGACCCGGAAATCAATTTTCGCGAATTCACGGGTGTGGTTTACTCGTGGCAGGGCGGCGAATGGAACGTCAACAAGATGTTCGAAATCGGCAAGGACTACGACCTGCCGGTCGTCGGCACCCGCCGCGCCTATCTCTGCGGCCATGACGAAGTGCATTCGCTTGCCAAGAACATGGAAGGCGCCGACGTGCGCTTCTGGATGGGCTTCGGCGATCACTACATCAACGTCTTCACCGTCCTGAAGAACATCGGCCTTCTGTCCGAACAGCCAGTCAAGCTGGCTGACGGCTCGGAAGTCGTGCCGCTCAAGGTCGTCAAAGCTTGCCTGCCCGACCCGTCGTCGCTCGCACCGGAATACGAAGGCAAGACCTGCATCGGTGACTTCGTGAAGGGTACGAAGGACGGCAAGGAACGCACGGTGTTCATCTACAACGTCGCCGACCACAAGGAAGCCTTCAACGAAGTCGGTTCCCAGGGCATTTCCTACACCGCCGGTGTTCCGCCGGTCGCAGCCGCCATGCTGGTTGCAACAGGCGAGTGGGATGTGAAGAAGATGGCCAATGTCGAAGAACTGGCGCCGCGCCCGTTCTTGCATATCCTCAACAAGATCGGCCTGCAGACCTGCATCCGTGACGAACAGGGCGAGCGCGAACTGCATTTCGATTGAGATGCGGCGCAAGCTAAGACGCTGAAACGACGAAAGGCCCGCGAGCGATCGCGGGCCTTTTCCGTTTGTCTCTACAATTCGAACAATCAGCCGTTCATGTAACGGCGTGGCCTGGCGGCACGACGCGCGGCGATCTGGCGTTCGATGAATTGGACAGGATTGCTCACCATCCGGCGAGCGGTTTGCAAAAGCAGGTTCCATGCGGTCATGACCGTCTCCTCTGGTTGGTTATGTTGATGACACCGGGCCTTGCGCCTTCCGGTGAGCGCTTTATGCACCCCTTCCCGTTCCATAAGGTAGACCAGACCTCCGCGATGATTGCACATTTCTCCGAAAGCCTCTGCCAACCTCTGGCGCAAGGACATGGTGAGCAGTAAAGAGGATCATCGAATTCGGAGAAATCAGCGGATTTTTATCCCGATGACTGGAGACAATGCAATGGATCACCTCGCAACGCTTGTCGCAAAAATTGCACAACACACCGAAGGCACCGGTGATGGCGTACATCCAACACGTATCCCGAACCTTTCGCTTATCCGCATTTCCAATCCGACAGAACCGGTGCGCGGCGTCACCCAACCCTCCTTGTGCATTGTCGTGCAGGGGGCAAAACACGTAACGCTTGCCGACCACACCTATGAATACGGCGCAGGCTGCCATCTCGTGGCGTCGGTCGAACTGCCCGTGGTCAACCGTATCGTCGCGGCAAGCCCGGAAAAGCCCTATATGTCGCTGCTGCTGTCGCTGGATATGCCTGCACTGGGCACGATGCTGATAGAACTGCCGCGCACGACGGAAACCACAACAGCACGCTGCGCCAAAGGCCTCTGCATCAGCGAAGCCTCTCCCGTGTTCCTTGAGGCAGCGCTGCGTCTCCTGCGCCTGCTTGATACACCGGAAGACATCGATTTTCTCGCGCCGCTTGCCGAACGTGAGCTGCTTTACCGGCTGATGCGCGGCGAGCAGGCCCACAAGGTACGCCACATGCTGATGCCCGAAAGCCGGCTGCAACAGGTGAACCGCGCCATTGCCTGGATTCGCGACAACTTTGACAAGCCGTTTTCCATCGATCGCGTCGCCAGCGAAGCGAGCATGAGCTCGTCCTCGCTGCACGAACATTTTCGCGAAGTGACGGCCATGAGCCCGCTGCAATATCAAAAGCAGCTGCGCCTGCAGGAGGCTCGCCGCATGATCCTGGCGGAAGCGCTGGACGCTGCCACCGCCGCGCATCGTGTCGGTTACGACAGCCCTTCGCAGTTCAGTCGCGAATATCGCCGTCTGTTCGGCGCCCCGCCAATCCGCGACATTTCACGGGTGCGAGGCGAACCGAACAGTTATGCCGACGCGTGAGGCAAAACCTCACACACGGGCGCAAAAAACGTCGATGGCATCGAGCTTGACGATACCGCCGTCAAGCTTCGAGGAAAATCCGGGAAGATCCACGGGCATCACATCGTCCAACCGCTTTGGCAGCGTAAAGTTTTGCGGCTCGCGGGTCAGATTGTAGACGAATAGCAGCTTCTCACCGCCCTTCTCGCGCACGAAGGCCAGAACATCCTGGTTGGTGTCGAGAAAAGTCATGTCGCCGTCGATCAGTGCCGCATGCGATTTGCGGAAGGCCAGTGTGGCGCGGTAATGCGCCAGAACGGATGTCGCGAGTTTCTCCTGCGCATCGACAGCCCGTGCGGCGTGCTCCTTCGGCACCGGCAACCAGGTCCTTGCCCCCTCGGTAAAACCCGCATGTGGTTTGGCGCTTTCCCAGACCATCGGCGTGCGGCATCCGTCGCGCCCTTTGAAAGCAGGCCAGAAGCGAATGCCATAAGGGTCGCGCAGGTCCTCGAAGGAAAGTTCGGCTTCCGTCAGCCCCAGCTCCTCGCCCTGATAGAGGCAGGTCGAACCGCGCAGCGTGGCAATCAGTGTCGCCGAAATTTTCGCGACACGATCCTGTTCCTCAGGCGTTTCGATGAAGCGTGTGACGTGACGGATAACGTCATGGTTGGAAAACGCCCAGCACACCCAGCCGTTCACCACCGTATCGAGCACGGTCTGCATGACCTTGCGGATATAACCCGCATCGAAGGCCGGCCCCAGCAGGTCGAATGTGTAACACATGTGCAGCTTGTCATTGCCGGTCGTGTATAGCGCCAACGTGTTCAGCGAGCGCGGGCCGTCGCCCACCTCACCGACACTCGCCCTGCCCTCGTAGCTATCCAGCAGCGCGCGAAAACGCTTCAGAAAATCGATGTTTTCCGGCTGTGTCTTGTCATAGAGGTGGTTCTGCATCGAATAGGGATTGGTATCGGTTTCCATCCCCGCGCCGTCGGTGTCGTAGACCATTGGCGGGTTGTTGCGCAGCTGCTTGTCGTGGAAATAATAGTTCACGGTGTCGAGGCGAAAGCCATCCACTCCCCGGTCGAGCCAGAATTTCACCGTGTCCAGCATCGCGTCCTGCACATCCGGATTATGAAAGTTCAAATCCGGCTGCGAAATCAGGAAATTGTGCATGTAATATTGCTTGCGAATGCCGTCCCATTCCCAGCCCGGACCACCAAAGATCGAAAGCCAGTTGGTCGGCGCCGTGCCATCCGGTTTCGGATCGGCCCAGACAAACCAGTCCGCCTTGGAATTGGTGCGGCTCGACCGGCTTTCGATGAACCATGGATGCTGGTCGGATGTGTGGGAAATCACCTGATCGATGATGACCTTCACACCAAGACGATGCGCCTCGGTCATCATCTCGTCGAAATCGGCAAGCGTGCCGAACATCGGATCGACATTGCAGTAATCGGATACGTCATAGCCCATATCGGCCATCGGCGAGGTAAAGAACGGCGATAGCCAGATCGCATCCACGCCAAGCGAGGCAATATGTCCCAGTCGCTGCGTAATGCCCTTGATATCGCCTAGTCCGTCACCCGTCGTATCCTGAAAAGAGCGCGGATAGACCTGATAAATTACGGCTCCACGCCACCAGTCGGATCGGATGTCTGCCTGCGAAATCATAAGCATATGCCTCTCGAACAATCGGTTTGCGGTACAAGTTAAGCCGCTTGCCACAAAAGGCAACCGGAAGAGGCGAACACACTCGTAACGGATTTTTGAACGGCATTTTGATCGCTATGGATGCAATCTTGCGACCATGCCGATGGTTGACAGGCCATAGACCCCAAAAAATCGGGGGGTTACAATGTTTCAATTGCGGCACTAGTGTGCCGCCTTTCCGCTAGTCGGAAAACGGGAACTTGAATGAAAAAGAGGCTTAGAAGCCTTAGAAAGGTGGGGGTTTTCCCATGTATCATTTCAGCAAAAAATTGATGGCGACTGCCGTGCTTGGCGCATTGCTCGCCTGTTCGGCACAGGCTGCGACAATTAATATCCATAATGGCGGCGATCCGCAGTCTCTCGATCCACAGAAATTGTCTGGCGACTGGGAAAACCGCATTGCCGGCGACATTTTCGAAGGTCTCGTAACCGAAGACGCCAAGGTCAATCCGATCCCGGGTCAGGCCGCAAGCTGGACGATTTCGGACGACGGACTCGTCTATACATTCAAGATGCGCGACGGCATCAAATGGTCTGACGGCCAGCCGGTCACGGCGGGAGACTTCGTTTTCGCCTTCCAGCGCCTGATGGACCCGAAAAACGCTGCCGACTACGCCTATCTGCAGTACACGATCAAGAATGCTGAAAAGATCAACAAGGGTGAAATCGCCGACCTGAACGAACTCGGCGTCAAGGCGATCGACGACAAGACGCTCGAAATCACCCTCGAAAACCCGACCCCCTATTTCATCAACGCCCTGATGCACTACACCGCCTACCCGCTGCCCAAGCACGTGGTAGACGCCAAGGGCGCCGACTGGGTAAAGATCGGTACCATCGTCACCAACGGTCCGTACAAGCCGACCGAATGGGTTCCAGGTTCCCACGTCACCACCACCAAGAACGATCAGTATTACGGTGCGGCCGATCTGAAGATCGACGGTGCAAAATTCTTCGTTCTGGAAGATCAGGAAGCCGCACTGAAGCGCTATCGCGCCGGTGAATTCGACATCCTCACCGATTTCCCGACCGACCAGTACGAGTGGATGCAGAAGAACCTGCCGGGCCAGGCGCATGTCGCCCCGTTCTCCGGTCTCTACTACTACGTGATCAACTCGCAGAAGGGCCCGACCGCAGACAAGCGCGTCCGTCAGGCGCTTTCCATGGCGATCAACCGCGAAGTCATCGGCCCGCAGATCCTCGGCACCGGCGAACTGCCGGCCTATTCCTGGGTTCCGCCGGGCACGGCCAACTATGGCGAGCCGGCTTACGTGTCGTGGAAGGATGAGCCGTACAAGCAGAAGGTCGAGGATGCCAAGAAGCTTCTCACCGAAGCAGGTTTCGGCCCGGACAAGCCGCTGACGCTTGAGCTGAAGTACAACACCAACGACAACCACAAGCGCATCGCCGTTGCGATCGCCGCCATGTGGAAGCCGCTCGGCGTCAACGTCCAGCTCATCAATGCGGAAACCAAGGTCCATTACGACCAGCTGCAGCGCGGTGACGTGCAGGTTGGCCGCGCCGGCTGGCTCGCCGACTACAACGACCCCGACAACTTCCTCAACCTGCTGATGACCGGCGTTCCGAACAACTACGGTCGCTGGTCGAATGCCGACTACGACAAGCTGATGAAGGACGGCAATGCCGAGAAGGACCTGAAGAAGCGCGCCGAGATGTTCAAGCAGGCAGAAAAGATGGCGCTCGACGATTCTGCCGCGCTGCCGATCTACTATTACGTTTCCAAGAACGTGGTATCGCCGAAAATCTCCGGCTTTGAAGACAACGTGCAGGATACACACCGCACGCGCTGGCTCTCGATCAAAGAATAACAGGGAGTCCAGGCTCTTTCGCCTTGCGGCGTCGTGCACGTTCATCGTGCACGACGCTGTAGCACTTTAGTGTGCTGTATCTCACGCCACGAACCGTTCCCGGTTTCTGGGCGGTTTTGCAGACGACAAGACCCGATCCGAACAAATATGCTCAGTTACGCTTTTCGACGATTGCTGTCGACGATCCCGGTTTTGTGGATCGCCGTTACAGCATGTTTCTTTGTTCTGCGCCTTGCGCCCGGCGGCCCGTTCGATGGTGAACGTTCGCTTCCCCCGGCCATCCTTCAGAACCTCGCGGCCCACTACAATCTGGATAAGCCGCTCATTCAGCAATATCTCTTTTATGTCGGCGATCTTCTGCGCGGCGATCTCGGTCCTTCGTTCTCGAGTGAGGACTTCAATGTTGCCCAGCAGATCATGATCGGCCTGCCTTACACATTTACGCTCGGCATGACCGCCTTTCTGCTCGCCATTGTCGTTGGCGTCGCTGTCGGCTGTCTTGGGGCGCTCTACCAGAACAAGATGCCGGACTATATGCTCGGCGCGATGATCCTGGTGGGCGTCGTGTTCCCGAACTTCCTCATTGCTCCGATCCTGCAACTCGTGTTCGGCATCCAGCTGGCATGGTTACCGGTTGGCGGCTGGGGCGATGGCTCTCTGAAATTCCTCGTTCTGCCTGTCATCGTCATGGCATTGCCGCATGCGGGGCGCATCTCGCGCATCACTCGCGGCTCGATGATCGAGGTGATGAACCAGAACTTCATTCGCACCGCCAAGGCCAAAGGTATTGGCCCACGGCTGACGGTCATGCGTCACGCGCTGAAACCCGCCATGATGCCGGTCGTTTCCTATCTCGGCCCGGCGGCAAGTTATCTTCTCACCGGCTCGCTGGTTGTCGAAACCATTTTCGGACTTCCCGGCATCGGTCGCTATTTCATCAACGCCGCACTCAACCGCGACTACGGCATGGTTCTCGGCACGGTCATTTTCTACATGATCCTGATCGTCTTCCTGAACCTTCTCGTCGATATCGTTTATGCCTGGCTTGACCCGAAAGTGAGAAACCGATGATCCTCAATCCTGCAAAAAGAGAGCTGCTCGCAGCCGAACTGCTGGAAGCGGAAGGTCTTTCTCCGGAAGGTCGCTCGCTTACCAAGGATGCCATGCGCAGGCTCTGTCGCAACAAGGCGGCTGTCGTGTCGATGGTCGTCCTGACGCTGCTCATCCTTGCCGCCTTCCTCGGCCCCTATTTCATTCCGCACAATTATGAGGACCCGGATTGGGCGGCCTTCCGCTCTCCCCCGTCCTGGGAGGATGGCCACTATTTCGGCACGGATCCGAATGGCCGTGACCTTCTGGCCCGCGTGCTCTACGGCACTCGCGTCTCGCTTGCCGTCGCCTTCGTTGCGACGCTGGTCTCGGTCGTGATTGGTGTGCTCTACGGCGCCATTTCCGGCTATTTCGGTGGACGTCTCGACTCCATCATGATGCGCTTCGTCGACATCATGTACGCCCTTCCCTACATCCTGTTCGTCATCCTTCTGATGGTGATCTTCGGCCGCAACGTCTACCTGCTGTTCGCAGCGATCGGAGCGCTCGAATGGCTCACCATGGCGCGTATCGTGCGTGGCCAGACGCTCTCGCTGAAACACCGCGAATTCGTGGAGGCAGCTCGTGCCTCTGGCCAGAAGCCGCTGAAGATCATCACCAAACATATCATCCCGAACCTTGTCGGGCCGGTGGTCATCTTCGCAGCCCTCACCGTGCCGGAAATCATCGCGACGGAAAGTTTCCTTTCCTATCTCGGCTTCGGCGTACAGGAACCGCTGACGTCACTCGGCACGCTGATTTCCGAAGGCACCAATGCCATGGAAAACATGCCCTGGCTGCTGATCTTCCCGGCAACATTCCTCGTGGCTCTGCTGCTCAGCCTGCTGTTCATCGGCGATGGCCTGCGCGACGCGTTCGACCCGAAGGATCGCTGACATGACGACGAACACCGAAAAAGAGGTCCTTCTGCAACTGAAGGACTATTCGATCACCTTCAAGACGCCGGAAGGCGACGTGAAGGCTGTTTCCAACATGAACCTCACCGTTCGCCGCGGTGAACGCATTGCCATCGTCGGCGAAAGCGGCTCGGGCAAAAGCCAGACCTTTCTCGGCATCATGGGCCTGCTCGCCAAGAACGGCCAGACCTCCGGTCAGGCTCTTCTGGAAGGCCGCGACGTGCTGGCCCTGAAACCGCGCGAACTCGACAAGGTCCGCGGCAAGGACATGGCTATGGTCTTTCAGGACCCGATGACCGCCTTGAATCCATCTCTCAAGATTTCCCGGCAACTCACGGAACAGCTTGAGATTCATCGCGGCTTCACCGCCAAGGCAGCGTCAGTGGAAGCGCTCGACATGCTCAAGCGCGTCGGCATTCCTGACCCGGAACGCCGCTTCAACCTTTACCCGCACGAACTGTCGGGTGGCATGCGCCAGCGTATCGTCATCGCCATGGCACTGCTGACCAAGCCGAAACTGCTGATCGCCGACGAGCCGACCACAGCGCTCGACGTGACCATTCAGGCCCAGATCCTCGACCTCTTTAACGATCTGACCGCCGAGATGAACACGGCGCTCCTGATGATCACCCACGATCTCGGTGTCGTCGCCGGCCTCGCAGACCGTGTTGCCGTCATGTATGCCGGTCGCATCGTCGAGGAAGCACCGGTTGACGAACTGTTCGAAAACCCGGCGCATCCCTACACTGCGGCCCTGCATGCCGCCATCCCGCGCCCGGATCAGGACGTCGACGATCTCGTTGTCATTCCCGGCCGACCGCCGAACCTGCAACACCTGCCAAAGGGCTGCAATTTTTCGCCGCGATGTCCCAAGGTTCAGGACGGCTGTATCGACCGCCCGCCGCAGCTCGAAACACTGGCGCCGCAGCATTGCGCCGCCTGTTTCCATCCCTTTCCGCGTCGTGAGGAGCTGTTGACCCATGCCTAATCAACAAACGTCATCGGCTCCAACCCTGCTCAAGGTCGAGAACCTCACCACACAGTTCGAGATTCAGGCAAAGTCCTTCTTCAAGAAGCCGACCATGCTGACGGCCGTCAACGACGTCTCGTTCGAACTGAAGGAAGGCCGCACACTCGGCATCGTTGGCGAGAGCGGCTGCGGTAAATCCACGCTCGGCCGTTCGATCCTGCAGTTGATCCGTGCCCAGAAAGGTCGTGTCGTCTGGCAGGGCAAGAACCTGCTCGACCTGACCGAAGAACAGATCCGTGCCGCCCGCCGCGACATGCAGATCATCTTTCAAGACCCGATCGCCTCGCTCGATCCACGCATGACGGTGGGCGACATCATCGCCGAACCGCTGACCGTATTCGAGCCAAAGCTCAGCCGCGCCCAGCGTCTAGAGCGGGTGCGGGACATCATGGCGGCGGTCGGTCTCGTCCCCGAAATGATCAACCGTTATCCGCACGAGTTCTCCGGCGGTCAGGCGCAGCGTATCGGCATCGCCCGTGCGGTCATCACGCGTCCAAAGCTGATCGTTTGCGACGAGCCCGTCTCAGCGCTCGACGTGTCGATCCAGGGACAGGTCATCACGCTGCTGCGCAACCTGCGCAAGGAGTTCGGCCTCACGCTGATCTTCATCAGCCATGACCTTTCCGTCGTGCGCCTGATCTCGGATGACGTGCTGGTACTCTATCTCGGCAAGGTGGTTGAGGCAGGCGATTGCGCAACGGTGTTCGATCACCCGGCACATCCCTACACGCAGGCACTGTTCTCTGCAGCACCTATCCCGGATCCGAAACTGGCACGCCAGCGCAGCCGCATTCGTCTTCAGGGCGATCCGCCCTCGCCGATGAACCCGCCGCCGGGCTGCGTCTTCTCGCCGCGCTGCTGGAAGGCCACCGACATCTGTCGTACCAAGATGCCGCCGACGGAACTGGTCCGCGAGGGCCAATCCGCTGCGTGTTACCACATGGATCGCCCGCCGGAAGCGTGAGCTGACGACACAGAACCTCTCCCTGTCATGGGGAGAGGTTATCGCTCCACCCTTGCCTCACCTGCCATCATCGCGTATCGGCAAATCACGAGAATTGTTGGGAGAACGGTTTTGGGCGGGAAATTTCTTTCTATCGGCGAATGCATGGTGGAACTGTCGCAGGCAGGTGATGGCCTTCTGCGCCGCGGCTTCGCAGGCGATACGTTCAATACGGCCTGGTACGTCCGCGCCTGTATGGCAACAGACTGGTCGGTCGATTATTTCACCGCTCTCGGTGACGATCCGATGTCCACCGAAATGCTGGCAATGATGGAAACTGCCGGCATCGGAACCAGCCAGATCCGCCGCATCGCGGGCAAGACGCCCGGCCTCTACCTGATCACCCTGAAAGACGGCGAACGCAC
>Ga0075364_10002321_pt1 | contig 10669 bp, 13 predicted proteins | sample EndMetdeltDD1764_FD_71517 | JGI IMG/M metagenome (GOLD analysis project Ga0075364, IMG submission 71517) | Populus endosphere microbial communities from Tennessee, USA - Endosphere MetaG P. deltoides DD176-4 | ecosystem: Host-associated > Plants > Roots > Endosphere | place: USA: Tennessee...
GTCCATTCCTTCGTCGCCCTGTTCGACGGTCCCGGCGACACCGACGAGGCGCGCTTCGAAGCCCTGTTGTGGTCGCAGCTCCAGCGCCTGCATGACGTCGATGCCAAGCGCGGCACGCGCTGGTCGCCCGATGTCAGCCGCAATCCGGACGATCCGCATTTCAGCCTGAGCCTGGCCGGCCATGCGTTTTTCGTGATCGGCCTGCATGCCGGCGCCTCGCGTCTGGCGCGACGGTTCGAAGCGCCTGTGCTGGTGTTCAACTCGCATGCGCAGTTCGAAACACTGCGCGTCGACGGCCGCTACCAGAAGATGCAGGCTGCCACCCGCGCGCGCGACATCGCGTTGCAGGGGTCGATCAACCCCAATCTCGCCGATTTCGGCGCCGCCGCGGAAACCCGCCAGTACAGCGGCCGCAGAACCGGCGCCGACTGGTCGTGTCCCTTCCGTGTCAGGAGCCCCAAGTGACGTCGAACGCATCAGAAGCCGCCCGCATTCCACCCTGCTCGGGTCGCGCCGTCGTCCTCGAAACGGGCGACGAGCTCGTCATCATCGATCCGATGGGCGAGCAGGTCAGCGATCTGACGGCGTTCTCTCTCGACGACACGGCGGAGTATCTGTCGTCCGGGCGTTCCATCGATTACGCGTCGAAGCTGTTCCTGAGCACGGGAGACACGCTGTACTCGAACCGCAGCAATCCGATGTTCTCGATCGTCGAGGACACCTGCGGCCGGCATGACTTCACGCTGACACCGTGCTCGAAGGTGATGTTCGAGCGGTTGTACGGCGAGAAGGAGGGGCGTCCCGGATGCGAGGGCAACCTGGCGGCGGCGGTCGCACCCTGGGGCATCGGCATCGACCGGATCCCGGTCGCGTTCAACGTTTTCATGCACGTCGCCTTCGACGCGTCGGGGCAGGTTTCGGTGCTGCCGCCGCTGAGCAGGCCGGGCGATTTCGTGCGCTTCCGCGCCGAGATGCCGCTGATCGTCGCGATGACGGCGTGCTCGGCCGGCCAGTCGAACAATTTCTCGTACAAGCCCATCGACTTCCGGGTGCTTCGTGATGGCGAAGACGTCACGGACCGGCTGACGGGCTGAGATCGGACGGCACCCGCCTGCCGGTCAGCGATCGCGCGGCAGGACGATCGAAAACGTCGTCAGACCATCGGCGGACGCGGCATCGACACTGCCGCCATGGGCCTTGGCGATCTCGCTGACCAGGAACAGGCCGAGCCCAAGGCTGGCCTCTTCGTCCTTGGAGGCCTGGTGCGAGCCGCGACGCAGCGGGTCGAACATCACGCGGCGGGCGTCGTCGTCCAGCGGCGCGCCGGCATTGACGACGTCGATCCGCACCTGCGACGCCTCACCGGAGATCCCGATCGCGACCGCAGTGCCCCGGTCGCCGTACTTCGCCGCGTTGGTGGCGAGATTGTGGACGGCCTCGCGGATGCGCGAGACATCGAACCGGCCGCGGGTATCGCCGCTGCTGTCGAATCGGATCGTCGTGTCGGGCAATGCGGCACGCAGCAGTTCGACCTCTTCTCCGAGCGACGTGCCCAGGTCGCAGTCCTCGGCGCTGATCACCATGACGTTGCCCAGCTTGCTGCGGCTGTACTGCAGCAGGTCGTTCAACAACTGGGTCATGCGCAGGCCACCGCTGCGGATGCGCTCGACCTGGCGCGCATAGGGCGTGCCGCGGGTTTTCTGGGCCAGCACGTCCGCGGAGAACACCACCGCAGTGAGCGGCCCGCGCAGGTCGTGCCCGAGTGCACCGAGGAAGATCTGGCGCCAGGATTCCACCTCCGACGAGAACTCCGCCAGCGACTCGGCCACGGCCTGGTCGATGGCCTCGTTGAAGCGCACGACATCCTCGATCGAATCCGCCACCAGTGCGGCGTCTTCCGCCCACAGGCGCAACACGGCGGCGCGCAGCGCCCGGTACTCGGCGACCATCTGGGTGATGCCGAACCCGGCGATCGCGCGGGTGCGTCCGTGATAGGTCGCGGCCGATTCCGGACCGATCGTCGCGGGCGCACGCCCTTCGGACTTGAGGTGCTGCTCGGTACTGGTCTGCGCCGTGCGCAGATCGCCGACGATCGCTTGCAGGATCTGCGGCAGGTGGTTCCGCAGCTCCTTCTCGTTGAAGACCACGCCGGAAGGTGCCTGGGTTTCGGCGAACGCGACGGCACCTTCCAGGATCCGGGCCGAGTTCCCTTCGATGAATTCCGCTAGACGCATGGCAATCGGAAATTTGACTGACTTCGCCGGAAGCTATCGCATTCCGCGTCGACGTTCAGTGCGGTGACGTCGGCTGACGCGACGTAGCCATCGTCCCGTCGGCCGAGGATTCTTCGCGAAATTGCGCCACAACACCAGGTCATTCCCGTGAAAGCGGGAATGACGTCGCGATCCGGGTTCCGCAAAGGTCCGGCACAGGTGCGGACATCGTCGGTGGTGCCCGTGCCACGGCCGCGCAATGCGCGCTTGACAGGTCCATCGCCGGCGCTGACGCTCACGCGATGAAAATCGATGTCGACGCGCTGTCACTGCGCGAACTGGATGCGCTCGTCACCGCCGCGGAGAAGCGCAAGGCGCAGCTGGCGCGCCGCCGCCCGATCGCGGTGGTCCGCGCCGAACTGACCGCGTTCGCGGCGGACTGCGGCTACACGATCGAAGAACTGGTCGGGACCTCGGCGCCGGTGGCCGCACCGGTGAAGCGGGGCGCGCGCCGCAAGACCGGCAAGGTCGCGGTGAAGTACCGCGATCCGCAGAACCGGCGCAACACCTGGTCGGGCCGCGGTCGCATGCCGTTGTGGCTGGTCGACAAGACGAAGCGCGGCCAGAGCGCATCCGATTTCCTCGTGCCCGGCCTCGCCAGGCCGACCGCCAACACCCGCGCGATCGGGCAGCGCACCGTCTTCAAGGCGGGCTGATCCGGGCGCCCGTACCGGGCGTTCCGACGGTGCAGATGGCGACGTCTCAATCCATGCGTCCGGTCCTGCGCACGCTGCGCGCATGGACTGGCACACCGACCCCCTGCTGCGCGAAGAAATCGCGCACGCGCCGCGCGCGCCGCGGACGATTCCGATGCAGTACGCGTGGAGCGTGTGTGCCGGCGTGACGCTGTTGATGTGGAAGGGGCAGGCCGTCGGCGCGGTGTATCCGGACGGCCGCTACTGGCTGAAATGGCAGCGCCGCGAGCATGCAGGCACGGCAGCGTCGCCGAAGCAGGCCAAACGGTTCATGGCGCGCTGGGTCCACGCACGTCGCCATCGCGCGCCGGTGCTCGACGCGGATCTGCCGCCGAAGACGCTGGTGCCGCTGCAGGATTTCCTGCGCGATTACGAAAGCGGCCTGTGTTGACCGGGACGGCGCGATGCGTGTGCGCGATCCTCATGCAGCGCTCCGGTCAGTCGACGTGTGGCCCCGTCTGCGCCGCGTACCAGTCGGCGTAAGGCGAGTTCTTCACCAGATGCCGGTTGAAGTCCGGGGTGCCGTCGGTCCACCACACCGGGCCGCGTTCGCCGAGGGCGTGCTTGGCGGCGTCGACGTCGCGGCGTGCCTGCGCGAGTGCATCCGCATCGTCGTCGGCGCGTGCATGCTTCACCGCGCGCCGTGCATCCATCAGCGACGACACGTGCCGTTGGCGATCGGCTTCGGACAGGTGCGGATTGCTGGCACGCCACAGACGACCGCGCACGATCAGATAGCGCCCGTCCGGTGTATGGAGAGGCCGGTTCACGCAGGCGTGCGGCTGATCCAGGCGTGGATCAGGCCGGCCTGGAAGAACTGCGTGGACGTCTCGAAGCCGCCGGCTTCGATGATCGCGGCGATGTCGGTCGGCGGCAGCACGCCGACATCGTCGCGATAGGCGTCGCGGATGCGCTGCAGCGCATCGGGCGATACATCGGCCATTGCCATCATCCGCATCCACGCGGGCAGCAGCACGTCGTAGGCCGGCGATGCGGTATCGGAGGCGAGGTCGGAGCTGGCCAGCAGGCCGCCCGGACGCAGCCGCGCGGCGATGCCGGCGAAGAAGCGCGTGCGCTCGGCGCGGTCCACGAGGAACTGCGAGACCAGGAAGCTGGTCGCGCCGTCGAACGCCGCACCGGTCGGCAGGGTGTCCAGGAAGCCGTGGTGGAAACTGCAGCGCGCCGCGAAACCGTCGGCTTCGGCGCGGGCCCGGCAGGCCTCGATCATCGCGCCCGAAGGATCGACTGCGACGAAGGTCCAGCGCGGGAAGGTCGCCGCCAGATGCGCCAGTTCCTGTCCGGTGCCCACGCCGACGCACAGCACGCGCGCATCCTCGCCAAGGTCGACCAGCAGCGGATCGAGCAGCAGGTACATGCACTCGCGGATCGCGGCCGTCTTGGCCCATTGCCGGTCATAGCCGGCGGCCTGCTGGTCGAAGAGGGCGACGAGTGCGTCGGTCTGCATGCGGGCGTCCTGGGGATCGAGGGGATCCTTCGATGCTATCGGAGCCGTCAAGTGCTCCACGCGGACGTCACGTTCCGATCGATGTCTTGCAGGTGGATCTGCCCGACGCACCAGCCGGCAGAGACGGGCCGGTGTCGCGCCTCGAATCAGGACGCGGGCGTGCCCAGCCCGTGGCGGATCTCGCCGAACTGCACATCGCCCGAGCCGCTCTGGTAGCAGGGCGTGTTGAAGAAGCCGACGATGTAGGTCTGCGGGCCCTTGTCGAAGCCCGAATCCAGCGCGTAGCTGTCGCCGGTCCCGGCCTCGGTGGCGGCGATGTTGACGCCGCCGTTGTCGAGCGTGCGATGGCGGGTGACGGTCCAGTCGGATGCGGCCCAGCGGCCGTGCACGTCCTCGAGGATGCGCGCGGCGTCTTCCCCGCGGGCGATGCCCTGCAGCCCCACCCAGATGTAGTAGATGTCGTTGCGCTGTTCGCCTTCGGTGCCCGCGCAGCGATTGACGCGGACCGAGAACTTCTCGCGGTCGATCGGCAGGGTGGCGAGGAAGGCTTCCACGCGCGGCACGAAATCGCGTGCCGCCTGCAGACTGTCCTTGGTATCCATGGCGCGCATCTGTACTCCGTCGGTCGAGGCCTGACACGCCGCGCCACCGAGCAGCGCCAGAAGCGCGCCGGTGGTCGCGATGCCGCGTAGTCGCGTGCGTGTCATCGGTGCACCGTAACGCGGATCGGCGTCCGCGTGGTGCACGGACGCATCACGCATTCGCGCATCAGCGCGGCGCCACCGTGGACACCATGTCCGGGTTGCCGGTCATGATGTAGGCCTGGTTGCGCAGCGCATCGCCGCCGGCATCCCAGTAGGCCGAATGTCCGGACGCGTCGCCGGTGTCGATGCGCTGTCCGCCGTAGCCTTCATTCACCGGATTGGTGCCGTGGATGAAGCCGGGCGTGAAGCGGATCGGGTCGTCGTCGGCCATGCCGGACCAGAAGTTGTCGCCGCCGATGTTGAGTTCGTCGACGCCGCCGACGCCCAGTCCCGGGCTGCCCATCACGACGATGTCGTCGACGGCCAGACCGTTGCCGTTGTCCTGCGCATCCGCATGGCCGATCACCGTGGAGCCGTAGGAGTGGCCGATGATGGTCACGCGCGCATCGGGATTCGTGCTCGACTCGCGCAGGCCGCTGGTGAAGGCCTGCAGGTCGGGTGCGCCGTCCTCGGCGGCACCGGCGCCGCTGGCGGCCAGCAGATTGTCGGGCGCGTCGTAGCCCAGCCACACGATGGTGACGTTGTCGCCCGAGCCGGGAACCATGTCCGCTTCGGCGCGCAGATCGTCGACGCGGTCGAGCGAGCCGCCGATGTTCGACAGATCGCTGCCGGTGCCCGGCACGTAGATGCCCACGTTGTCGGCGGTGTCGGGATTGCCGAGGCTGGCGACGACCTGGGCGTCGGGCGAATTGCCCGGACCTGGCGGCGCGTAGTCGAGCAGGAAGATGTCGGGCAGGTCCGGATCGCTGCGCGAGGCTTCAATGCGGTCGAGCAGCGCCTGCGCGTTCTGCGGATCGTTGCCGTCGGCGGCATCGGCGCGCAGGGTTTCCATGTTGGCGTCGTGGCGGACCTCGGCGGGCAGGCCGTCCATGCCGCCGAGTGCGGCCGGCTGGTAGGTCTGGAACGCGAGCTGGTCCTGCGGCGCCAGGCCGTTCCACCAGTCGGTGGTCTGGCGCGCATCCATGCCGGTCGGCGGGGGCGCAGGGCAGAAAGACGGCGACGAGCTGCTGGATACGGCATCGAACTGGAGCGCGTGGGTCACGGCGGTCTCCCGCGGACTGCGGATCGAATGCCGAGCATCACGGCGCCATCGTGCGCTCGCAAGCTGGGGTCAACCCGTGGTGCGGGCGCGGTGCGGGTTCAGACTGTGACCGGGCGGCGTCGTTGCAGTCGGAAAACGCACGGGGCGTACATGCAGGCGCGAGCGCGTCCTGCGTCCGGTGACATCGGACAACCGCCTCGGCGCGGCACGACGACGGTTTCACCCCACGACAAGGTGGCGGGCGCCACGCTCCGGATCCCCGGCCGATCCTCACCATGGCCGATATCCAAGAGGTTTCCATGCGCGCTTCGTCCGCTCATGCCCGCCGCGCCGCCGCGATGCCCGGCGCGTTCGCCCTGTCGTTGTTGTCCGCCTGTCTGCTCGTCGCCTGCGGGGCGTCGGAAGAGTCCGCGCCGCCTGACGCTGCGATGCCGTCGTCGGACACGGCGCCAGTACAGCCCCCGCCATCGACCACGGACGCGCCGGTCGCACCTGTCGCCGATGCAGCAGGCGGCACGGTGGGCGGCGACGGCTCGCAGATCCAGCTCGATCCGCTGACCGGCGCCGACCTCACGGACGCCGGTCTCGTCGGCGAACTGGCCTGCAGTTTCTCGGAAGGTGCCGGCGCACCCTTGCTGCTGGCCCATGGCGACGTGGGTTCGCAGGACGCCGCACAGGGCGTGGTGAAAGTGGCCGGCTACGTCGAGGCGATCCGCGCGCCCGGCGGTTTCGACGGATTGACCCGCAACCCGGTCTTCAGCGGGCAGGGCAAGACGATCACGATCGAGGAGACCGGGCCGGCGACCGGCGGTGGCGAATCCCCACCGCGTCCGGCGACATTGACCTACCAGCGCGCCGACGGCGCCAGCCGCACGATCGCCGGCCAGTGGCAATGCGGGCCGTGATCGCGCGCCGTTGACGGTGCAGGCGGGCGCATACTCGTGTCCGCCCCGGCACCGCTCTCGCGTTGCCCGTCATGGCGGGCATCCGCGACGTGATGGCAGGAGAGCCGCATGCAGCACGACGATCCGAAGATCGACGTCCGCCGCCAGTCCGGCGGCGTCCTGCTCGTGCGGGTGAAGGGCTCGGCGTCCTACGCCAACGCGCTGGCCTACTGGACGGCGATTGCCGAGGCCATCGAGGAGCGACCGGCGCAGTACCTGCTGCTGATCGATGAACTGGTCGGCGCGCCGATGTCCGAAGCCGAATGGAAACGTCTGGTGGCCGAAATCGGCCCCAGACTGGGACAGTTGCGCATCGCCCACGTCAAGCCACTGGGGCTCGACACGGTGGAGTACTGCGTGCTGTCGGCGATGGGGGCGGGGCTCGATGCACGCGTGTTCGAGGACGAGCGTGCAGCCAACCTGTGGCTGCACTACGGGCCGCCGGTGGACTGACGCCGTTTGCGCCGGGGCCCGGCAGCCGGTCGCGTCAGGGCGCCCCGAACCCCGGGCTGGCCTGCGCCGACGCACGCGGCTTGGCATCGGCCGCTTCTTCGGCCGACAGGATCGGGTCGCCGTGCGGCGCGGTGTGTGCGCCGTCGTCGCGCAAGGCGTAGGTCTGCGCATCGTCGTGTGCCTGTTCCTCGCGGCTGCGCTTCCACGCGCGGTAGGCGAAGTAGCTCACTGCACCCGCGGCGACGATCCTCAGCATCTTCATGACGGTTCCTGCGTTCGGTGGGGAGATCGACAGGGTGCCGATGCAGCGGTGAGTCGGACGTGACCCGGCATGGATCGGGACGGGCGTCATCCCGGCGGCGTTCAACGGAGACGCACTCCGGTCACGCGGTCATGCAGCGACTGCAACCTTTGCAACACGAAGACACTGGATGACCAGCCGTCCGGCGCTCGAAGCGCGTTTTTCCACCTCTCTGGAATGACGCGCATCGAGTCGACGGGCCAAGGTCCGCAAGGGTTCCTCAGTGCGCAACCGCCTTGCGGTCGAGCAGATCGGCTTCCGCGCGCAGGAACACGATGCCGGTGTGTTCGCTGGCCGCGCCCTGCGTGCTGCCGGTGAGGAAGCGCAGGCCCTGCGCACCGGTGGTCGCGATGATCGCGGCCTGCAGGCGCTCGAGCGTGCGGTGTGCGTCAGCGCCATGCAGCACCGCGACGTACTCGCCGCTGCCGCTGCTGCGGTTCACCGCATCGTCGCCACCCGGCGGCAATGCCTGTTCGAGCGCCGCATCCAGATCCAGCAGCAGCTTCTCGGTCGTGCGTTCGCCGAGTCGCGCGACGGTGCCGGCAAGGTCCTGCAGTTCGATCACGGCGAGCAGGTAGCCGGCGTCGGTTGCCGTCGCCTGCGCAGGCGCCACCACGGGCGCCGCGGTCGCGACGAAGGCCTCATGTTCCAGCGTGCGTTCGCGGGCGCGCGCGTCGAGCAGGGTCATCGTCAGTCGCGCCAACGACTGCAGGGCCTTGCGCTGTTCGTCGGTGAGATGCCGCGGCATGCCATCGAGCACGCAGACCGTGCCGATGGCCGCACCCTCGGGCGTGACCAGCGGCATGCCGGCATAGAAGCGCGCATCGCCGCGGGTGCCGTCGATGTAGGGATTGCTGGAGAAGCGCGCGTCCTGCGACAGGTCGGGAATCTCCATCAGCGTGTCGGGCGCGCGGATCGCGTGGTCGCAGATCGCCACACTGCGATCGGTCTGGGTACCGTCGAATCCGGTACGTGCCTTGAACCATTGGCGGTCGCGGTCGAGCAGGGTGATCAGCGCGGTCGGCGTGCCGCACAGCGTGGCGGCGAGCTGGACGATGTCGTCGAATGCGGCCTCGGGCAGGCTGTCGAGCACGTGATAGCGGTCGAGTGCGCGCTGGCGGGAGGTTTCGTCGAAGAGCGGAGTGGCGGTGGCCGTCATGTCGCGCTCGGCAGTTGCGGGGGAGCGGGAATCCTAATGCACGCCCACGTCAACGCCGGGCATCGAAGCGGCGCGCCGCTAGACTGCAACGCCCTGTCGAAGGAACGCGCGTGCCACCACGTCCACTGTCCACCACCGGCCGCGTGTTCGCCGCCGTCGCATTCTTCGAGGCGTTCACCTGGGCCGGTCTGCTGGTCGGCATGCTGCTCAAGTACGGCACGCAGACCACCGACCTGGGCGTGTGGTTCTTCGGACGCCTGCACGGGTTCGCGTTCCTGCTCTACCTCGCGGTGGCGCTGTTCGCATGGATCCGCCTGCGCTGGCCGCTGTGGGCGGTGCTGGTCGCATTGCTCGCGGCGATTCCGCCGCTGACGACGATTCCGGTGGAGATGTGGTTCCGGCGACGCGGATTGCTGTCGCCCCGAGGCCACTGAAGACACTCGAAGACGCACGACCACCGGCGGCGGTCGTGCCTGCGCGTCCACCGGAGCGGGAAAACGCCCGCGGGCGCGGTGGTCGACGGCATCCGCTTGGTGCCTTGCAACTTGACAGCGTTGTCATGCGCCCCGACAGTCGCGGCCTTCGCGCGTGATCACGCGCATCGATTGCTTCGAATTGCCCTGGGGAGGGATCACATGCGCCGACTTCACCGCTCGCGGCTGCGCTTCGCGCTCACGCCACTCGCACTCGCCACGATGGCCTTCAGCGCCATGGCGCAGGACACCACGAGCCAGACCGCGACGTCCGATGACGAAGCATCGACGCTCGACGCGGTGATCGTCACCGTCGAACGCCGCGAACAGGACCTGCAGAAGTACGCCGGCACCGCGCAGGCGATCTCGGGCGATGACGCCCGCGCGCTGGGCATCAACAACGAGCTGCGCAACATCCAGGCCGTGGTGCCGGGTCTGAGCATGGCCAACCAGGAAGGCAACCTGGAGATCTTCATCCGCGGCGTCGGCTCGGCCAACAACACCGAGCTGGGCGATCCGGGCGCGGCGCCCCACATCAACGGTGCCTACATCGCGCGTCCGCGCGGTCTGGGCGGCATGTTCTACGACGTCGAACGCGTCGAGATCAACAAGGGCCCGCAGGGCACGCTGCGGGGTCGCAACGCGTTGGCAGGCTCGCTCAACATCGTCACCAAACGGCCCGATCTCGAAGATTTCGGCGGCTACGCCCAGCTCGAAGCCGGCAATCGCGGCCACCAGGCCGGCGAATTCGCGCTGAACCTTCCGCTGGGCGGCTGGGCGGCGCTGCGCTTCGCCGGCTACAAGGTCGAGAAGGACAGTTCGTTCCGCAACGTCGGCGCCGACCAGAGCCTGGAGCCGGCGGGCAGCCAGAACGAGAAGGGCGGCCGCGTGTCCTTCATCTACCAGCCCGACGACCGCTTGAGCGTGTTCGCGATGGCCGACATGGGCAAGGAGGCCGGCACCGGCTATCCGGGCGCGAACATCTACACCGCGGTCTGCAGCAGCGACGTGTCCTGCCCCGACAGCCCGGGCTTCGCGCCCGACGATCTGGAAATGCGCGACATCGTCTACCGCGGTCCGCAGGGCAAGCTCGACAGCAC
>Ga0075364_10002322_pt1 | contig 10666 bp, 12 predicted proteins | sample EndMetdeltDD1764_FD_71517 | JGI IMG/M metagenome (GOLD analysis project Ga0075364, IMG submission 71517) | Populus endosphere microbial communities from Tennessee, USA - Endosphere MetaG P. deltoides DD176-4 | ecosystem: Host-associated > Plants > Roots > Endosphere | place: USA: Tennessee...
CCGCTGGAAGACCAGTTCTGGGGCGACCGATACGGCGTCGTGCGCGACCCGTTCGGCCACCACTGGTCACTCGGGCAGCCAGTGCGCGAGGTCAGCATGGAGGAAATCGCGGAGGCGATGAAGCAACAGCAGTAGTCCGCGTGCCGCCGCGCAGCTCGACCGCGACGGCACGCATAACTCGAGATCAGCGACGCAAAGTCGCGAGCAGCCGCTGGTGAACCGGTGGCACGGGTGCTGCAGCCGCGGCGGCGAGCATGTCGGCAATCGCGGTGAACTTGTCGCGAGGACGTTCCTCGCCCCCGCGAGCGATCTCCGCGGCGTCGATGGCCTTCCAGCCGTCCGCGTCGATGACCGCGGGCTGACGGCCGCGCACCAGTTTGTCCAATGCCGCCGGCTTGTCCGTGGGGTCGGCCAGCAGACCGCGGTTGTAGTCGGCGACCAGGTTGTGCACGGTCTGCGCCGCACACGATTTATTGGTACCGATGAAGCCGGTCGGGCCGCGTTTGATCCAGCCTGCGACATAGCTCCCGCGAACCGGTGCACCCGTTTCGGCGTCGACGACACGGCCGCCGTCATTGGGTACCACCGCGCGGGACTCGTCGAACGGTAGTCCACGAATCGGCTTGCCGCGGTAGCCAATTGAGGTCAACACCAAGCCAGCCGGGAGCTGACGCACCTCGTCGGTGCCCGTGACGGTGAACTCGACGCCGTCGGCGCGACCCTGCCCCACGACGCGGTTCGGGGTCAGGTGGTACGCCAGTCGGATGCGTGGTTGTGTGGCCGGAGACGACGCGTCGCCCAGCTTGCTCAGGATCTCCAGCTTGTTGCGGGTCAACGGATCCGAAGCCTCGGCCAGATCGCGGAGCACCAGATCGTGGTCCGCGACGTCGAGCACCACATCGCATGCCGACGTGAGGCCAATGAGTTCGGGCAGCGTGAACGCGGAATCAGCGGGGCCACGGCGTGCGGCGATCACCACCTCCCGGACCTGCGATGCGCGCAGAGCGGCCAGCGCGTGATCGGAGATGTCCGTGCGGGCCAGCGCGTCCGGGTCGGTCGTCAAGATGCGCGCCACGTCAAATGCGACGTTGCCGTTGCCGACGATGACCACCCGTTCGTGGCTCAAATCGACTGGCAGATCGGTGTATTCGGGATGGCCGTTGATCCAGGCGACTATCTCGGTGGCCGTGCCGGTGCCCGGCAGTCCCATGCCGTCGATGTCGAGCCGACGGTCGTTGGGCGCGCCGACGGCATAGATCATGGCGTGATGATGCTCGAGCAGCTCGTGGTGAGTCAGGTCCGATCCCACCTCGACGTTGAGGTAGAACCGGAACCCGCGCCGCCTGGCGATCCTGTCGAACAGCTTCGTCACCCGCTTGGTGCTCTGGTGGTCCGGGGCGACGCCTGCGCGCACCAACCCGTATGGAGTTGGCAGCTTTTCGAAGACGTTGACCCGAACGCCGCGCTGGGTGAGCAGTTCGTCGGCCGCATACATCGCCGCGGGGCCGGACCCGACGATCGCGACCGTCAGCGGTCCGCCCGAACGCGCCTCGACAAACGGCGCTTCGATCACCGGCGCCAGCTTGGACGTCGGCGGCAGCTTGGTTTCGCGCTTCGGATAGAACGCCGCGTTCAGCTCTATGAACGGCAGCTGGTTCTGCTCCAGCTTGGTATCGGGTGCGATCGCCCCGACGGGGCACGCGCTGACGCAGGCACCGCAGTCCACACACGCCACCGGATCGATGTAGAGCATCTCGGCGGTGGCGAACCCCGGCTCGTCCGGTGACGGGTGAATGCAGTTCACCGGGCAGGCGTAGACACAGGACCCGTCGCTACAGCACGACTGGGTGATTACGTGCGGCATAGAAGATGTAGCTCCCTAAGCGGCGGCGACCACGTGCTCGCGCGCCGGTTCGCTGCGGTAGCGGCTCGGCCTGCCGTCGATCTTGCAGATCCGCCAGACGAGCTTGGCGATCGGGTTGATCAGCCCGGTGTCGTGGCAGAGCATCCGGACGTCGCCGAACATGTCGCGCAGCATTTGCCTGGACTCCGGCGAGCGGAAGAACACGTCCTTGCGCACCGAGCGCGGGATGTCGAATTCCTTCCAGAACGCCCGCGGCGGAACGATGATGGCCGAACACAGGATCCGCATCGTCAGCGGAACGTAGAGCGACAACCAGAACCGCTTGCGCCGCGGCAGATGCGGAATCCGCTTACGCAGATACTCGTGGGCGAACGAGATGTGGCGGGCCTCCTCGGCCACGTGGATGGCCATCACCCGCTCCATGATCGGATGCAGCGACTTGCCCTCGCGCAGAACGTTTTTCTGCGTGTGGTCGATGGGCTCCTCGCCGGCGAGGATGCCGAACCAGAACGGGATCGGCAGCGGCCCGGCCACCAGCGGGATCAACGGCTGAACCCACTTCAGCATCCGCGGCATACCGGGCACGTCGGCGCCGATGCGGTTCACCATCTCCTGGAACATCATGGTGTGGTTGCACTCTTCAACCGCCTCGTGCAGGCAGTAGCGGTACTCCGGTGAGCCGTTCGGCGTCCAGAACGAGTACTCCATCAAGCCACGGATCAGGATCGACTCGAAGTGCAGACCGACCTTGGCGACATTGGCCTGGCGCCACATGCCGATCTCGATCTGGCGCTCCTTCGATTGCGCCTGGTACCAAGGGTGACGGCCCAGCGGATCGGTAGCCGGGAGGATCCAGCGCTCGTCGTTGTCGATCACGGCGAACTCCGGTGAGTCCCAATCGATGTCCGTGTACGGATTGAAGTTGCGCCGCACCGACCCCTCGGACAGTGTGGTGAGCATGTCCACGTACTCGGTGTCATCGCGCACTTCCATGTTGCGCTGCCACCGTCGGACCAGACCCGTACGAGCCATTTCGAAGCCTCCTATGAGGTTTACATTGACCGGCTTGTTGTACAACGGTACCGCAGGTATCGCATAAATGTCCATTGCCAATGTTGGTGTTTGCTAGAGGCCGTTGAGATGGTCGAGCTGAAGACCGGGTCCGAGATCGAATCCATGGCCGCCGCGGGCGCTGTCGTGGCAGAAGCACTGCGCGCGGTCGTCGCGCACGCCGCGCCTGGACGCTCCACCTCAGAGCTCGACAAGGTTGCTGCCGACGTGCTTGCCCGCCACGGTGCGACCTCGCCGTTCCTCAACTACCACCCGCGGTGGGCGCCGAGTCCCTTCCCGGCAGTGCTGTGCGTATCGGTCAACGACGCCGTCGTGCACGGCATCCCCGACGGCCAAATTCTCGCCGAGGGCGACCTGGTATCAGTCGACTTCGGCGCGACGCTGAACGGTTGGTGCGGCGACGCGGCGCGCAGCTTCATCGTTGGAACGCCACGCGCCAAGGACGCCGAGCTGATCGAGACGACGGACGCGGCGCTGGCGGCTGGCATCGCCGCGGTGCGACCCGGCAATACGCTCGGCGACGTCGGGCACGCGATCGCCGCGGTTGCCCGCGGCGCGGGGTACGGCCTGCTGGCCAATCACGGCGGCCACGGCATCGGCCGCACCATGCACGAGGATCCGCACGTGCCCAACGAAGGCCGCGCAGGCAAGGGCATGCGGCTACGGCCCGGCCTGGTGATCGCGATCGAACCGATGCTGATCGCCGACGGCACCGACGACTACACCCACGACCCGGACGGTTGGACGCTGCGCACCGCTTCGGGTGCCCGCGCCGCGCACAGCGAGCACACCGTCGCCGTCACCGCCGACGGGCCGCGAATCCTGACCAACTGACCACGGCCGGAAGCCATTTCGCTGGGTCTACTTCTTCCCGAAATCCCCCGCCGCAATCATCTTGTAGCCGTTGCTCACCGTCGAGAACCCGGCATCGGTGAATTCGCAGTCAGTGATGATCGCGCGGTGACCCGGGCTGTTCATCCACCACGTGACCGCGGCAGCCGGGCTACCGCTTGCGCCGGTGCCCCAGAAGACGACCTCGCCGACCGTGGCGTACGGCGTGTAGCCGGCGTCCGTGACTCGTTGGACGACGGAGGAGCCGTCCGAGCCGGTGTGGCCCACCGCTCCGTTCTCGAGTACGTCGGTGGCGTGCCGCGCGGCGGCCGCACTCAGCTGCGGATTGGCCACAACAGGGCCACACCCGTTCGCCGCACGTGTGGCGTTTATCTGGTTCAGCACCGCGCCGCCCTGGTCATCGCCGTCGGCGTAAGCCGGCACCGCGGCGAGCATCGAACCGAAGACCGTCGCGGCCGCCGCGCAGACCGGCAGCAACGCCGAAACGTTTCCTTTTCTCGTCACGTGCCCCCCAAATCGGGCTCGACCTGCAGTCCCCCGACCGGTAACTCAGTATGTACCCATCGGGCGTCGATGAATCACGTGTTTGGACTACTTTTCGGCGTTCTCGCCGACCCCTCCCCCGCAGGAAGTGCATAGTTCCGGTCACTACTCTTGACCACATGGCCGACCTGACGATTCCCGCCGACCTCAAACCCAGCGATGGCCGGTTCGGCTGCGGGCCGTCGAAGGTGCGGCCGGAACAACTGAAGGCGCTGGCCGCCGCCGGCGACCTGTTCGGAACCTCGCACCGGCAGGCCCCGGTCAAAAACCTCGTCGGCCGTGTCCGTGACGGGCTGCGCCAGCTGTTCTCGCTGCCCGACGGATACGAGGTCATCCTCGGCAACGGTGGCTCCACGGCGTTCTGGGACGCCGCGGCGTTCGGCCTCATCGACAAGCGCTCGCTGCATCTGACCTATGGCGAGTTCAGCTCGAAGTTCGCCTCGTGCGTCGTCAAGAACCCGTTCGTCGGTGACCCCGTCATCATCAAGGCCGATCCGGGCAGCGCGCCCAAGCCGCAGTCGGATCCGTCCGTCGACCTCATCGCCTGGGCGCACAACGAGACCTCGACCGGGGTCGCGGTGCCGGTACAGCGACCCGACGGTGACGCGCTGATCGCCATCGACGCCACGTCGGCGGCAGGCGGGCTGCCCGTCGACATCGGTGACGCCGACGCTTACTACTTCGCGCCGCAGAAAAACTTCGCAGGCGACGGCGGGCTCTGGGTGGCGATCCTGTCGCCAGCGGCACTGGCTCGCATCGAGGCGATCGCAGGCGCCGGCCGCTGGGTGCCCGACTTCCTGTCGCTGCCGATCGCCGTCGAGAACAGCCTGAAGAATCAGACCTACAACACCCCGGCGATCGCCACGCTCATCCTGCTTGCCGAGCAGATCGATTGGTTGCTGGGCAACGGCGGTCTGGACTGGGCCGTCAAGCGCACCGCGGATTCGTCGCAGCGGCTTTACTCCTGGGCGGAGGAGTCGAAGTTCGCCACGCCGTTCGTGACCGATCCCGAGTTGCGCTCGCAGGTGGTCGGCACCGTCGATTTCTCCGACGACGTGGACGCGGCGGCTGTCGCCAAGGCGCTGCGAACCAACGGCATCGTCGACACCGAGCCATACCGCAAACTCGGCCGCAACCAACTGCGCGTCGGGATGTTCCCTGCCGTGGAGCCCGACGACGTCAGCGCGCTCACCCAATGCGTCGACTGGGTGGTAGAGCGCCTCTGACCTCGGGCGTGTCTACCGGGTAACGACCAGATAACGCAGTAGGGTCCTGCTAATCGGGCTTGGCGCCTAGCCCGGAGGAGGTCGATATGCGGGAACTCAAAGTCGTCGGACTCGACGTCGATGGCAAACGAATCATCTGCGAGGCCGACAACTCTGGGGAGAAGTTCATCCTGCTGTCCGATGACCGGTTGCGTGCCGCCGTGCGCGGCGAGAAGACCGGCTCGAGTTCATCCCAATCCGACACCGAGGTCCAAAGCGTGCTGCGTCCCAAGGAGATTCAGGCCAAGATCAGGGCGGGCGCCTCGGTCGAACAGGTTGCCGCTGCTGCCGGTGTCGATATCGGGCGGGTAGAGAGATTCGCTCATCCGGTGTTGCTTGAGCGCTCCCGCGCGGCCGAGCTGGCAACCGCCGCACATCCTGTGCTTGCCGACGGTCCTTCGGTGCTGACCCTGTTGGAGACAGTGACGTCGGCGCTGGTGGCGCGCGGGCTCGATCCAGAGGGCACCAACTGGGACGCGTGGCGCAACGAGGACGGCCGCTGGACGGTGCAGATGGGCTGGAAGGCCGGCCTGTCCGACAACGTCGCGCACTTCCGGTTCACGCCGGGCGCGCATGGCGGCACAGTGACGGCGTTCGACGATGCCGCATGCGAGCTGATCGACCCCGACTTCGCTCGGCCGCTGCGGCAGCTGGCCCCCGTCGCTCAACTCGACTTCGAGGAGCCGGAGCCGCCCGCCGCCGCGCCCGAGCCACCGCAAGAGCCGAAGCCGGCGCGGGCCCGTAAGGGTAAGCCGCCCGTCCCGGCCTGGGAGGACGTGCTTCTCGGCGTGCGCTCCGGCGGCCAGCGCTGACCTCGCCTTGACCTGAAGTCACGTTGAGGTCCTAGCGTCGACCTCATGATCAGCATTGGCCCGATCGGCCTCGCCAGCAGCTATCCGTACAGCGATGACGCGGCCGTGGTCGCCGACGAGGCCCAACGCGTCCAGAGCCTGGGATTCTCGACGCTGTGGCGGTCGGGAAACCTGCCGATGCTCGACGCGGCGGTGCGGGCCACCACGAGCATTCCGGTGGCCACGGGCGTCATCCCCGTGGATTCGGTACCCGCGGCCGACGTCGTCACGACATATCGATCGCTGCAGGGCGATCACCCGGGCAGGTTCATCGTCGGCCTTGGCGGCGCCCACGGGACCAGGCCGTTGGAGACGCTCAACGCTTACCTCGACGCTTTGGACGCCGCCGGCATCCCCGCCGATTCCCGGGTGCTGGCCGCGCTCGGGCCGAACATGCTGGCGCTGGCGCGGGACCGAGCCAGCGGTGCGTATCCGTTTCTGGTCACGCCGTCGTATGTGACGGGTGCGCGGGCTGTGCTCGGCGACGACAAGACGCTGGCGGTGCTGTTGATGGTTGTGCCGACAACTGACCGCGAGGCCGCGCGACGGGCGGCGGCCACACCGCTGGACTTCCTGACCAAAGTGGGTGGATACCGCCGGAACCTGTTGCGGCAGGGGTTCTCTGAGCCCGACATCGACGGCGTAAGCAACCGGTTGTTAGACGGCGTCACCGCATGGGGCGAGCTCGATACGATTGCGGCACGCGTCGAGGAGTACCGCGCAGCGGGTGCCGATCAAGTGGTGTTGCGCATCCTCGGCGCCGACGACGACAAACAGGCATGGCACGCCAGGCTGGCCGGTGCGCTCATCGGGTGAGCCCTGCGACAGCCAACGCCAGGAGGGCGAGCCACGCGCCTGCCACGCCGACGGCGGAACCCAGCACGAACCATCGCCACACCGGCAGCCTGCGCCATCCCCACACCGTCGGGGCCAGCCCGCCCACGGCCACCAGGTTGAGCCCGACGGCCAGCAGCGGATGCACTCTGGTCAATCCCAGACTCAACACCACGATCGCGGCAGCGGTTACCGCCGCGACGAACGCGGCCACCGTCAGACCCGTCGCCCATGGGGTGGAGTCGTCGGTCACGGCGCGAGCCTAGCGCCAGATCGTCAGTACAGCACCGATGCCAGGAACGGCCCGCGTGGCTCCTGGTAGAGCCCGATCGTCATCAGATTCATCATCGAGACAACGCGCAGGTTGTGCGCTAGACACCACCGCAGTAGGTCGCCGTTGCGCATGGGCACGAGAAATCCCGGACCGGTGAACTCGTCGGCCGCACCGATCAGGGCCTGGAGATCGTCATTGGTCTCGGCGATCGAATGCGCGAAGAACGCCACCCCGGTGGTGTAGCCCGTGATCCTGCCGTGCCGCTCGACCACCCTTGCCGTTCCCTGCGCCACCGCATCGCGAACTTCACCACCGCGATCGTGACCGTGCACATGAACACACAACGCGTCGCACGCCTGGACATCGGCTTCCGTCGCGACGCGAATGGTGTAGCCGGACACCTTGAGCCCCAACGGCTTTCCCTGCATCACCGCGAACGGTTCACGCACGTCGAAGCCAAGCTTTGTGTACAGCGACATCGAACGGTTGTGATACGCCGACTGCAACAACCTCACCCCTGGTGCGTGCTGTTGTGCGCTGCGTTCGAGCACGGCGTTCATCAGCGCCAGGCCGATCCGACGGTTCTGCACATCCGGGCCGACGGTGATGGGACCGACACCGGGAATGATTGATCGTTCGTCGAGAAAGTTGCTTCCGAGAATGCGCCCCTCGTCCTCGGCGACGACACCGAAGAATCCGGGGTGCGCGATCATGCCCGACAGCGCGCCTGTCGCAACGTCGGCCGACGGAAAATCGTGAGGGAAATTGTGGGCGTCGGCGATGGCCGCGAAAGCCTCGTAGCAGATGCGTCCACACTCCGGCGCGTCCGCCGCCGTCGCCGCCCGAATCTGTAGCTTCATGACGCGCCCTCCCCTAGGCCAATCTAGCCCTTTCGTAGAAGGCAAGGGCGGCTGCTGTCGCGACGTTGAGCGAATCGGTGCCCCGCGACATCGGGATCCGCACCCGCATGTCGCTCGCCCTCATCGCGTGTTCGGTCAATCCTGGTCCTTCGGCGCCAACGAGGATCGCCACCCGCTCGCCTGCCACCTCTGTCATCGCTTCGGCCAACGTGTGGGCGGAAGAGTCCGGAGTCATCGCCAGAAGCCGAAACCCCTTGTCCCGCAGCAACTCCAAGTCGTTCGGCCAAGCCGCGGTCCACGCGTACGGGACCAGCAGCGCGTGACCCATCGACACCCGAACCGCTCGCCGGTAGAGCGGGTCGGCGCATCCCACGCCGAACACCACCGCGTCGACGCCGAGGCCCGCGGCGTTGCGGAAGATCGACCCGAGGTTCTCGTGATCATTGACGCCTTCCAACACGGCTACTGTGCGGGCACCGTCGAGCGCCTGCGCCATGCTCAGCTCGGGCGGACGCGACGCCGACGCCAGCACCCCGCGGTTGAGATGGAATCCGACCACCGCGGCCATCACGTCCGCGTCGACCCGGTAGTAGGGCGCCTCGACGCCGGCCAGATCCCCCTCGAGTTCGCCGAGCCGCCGGTCGGTGCCCAACAGTGCCCTGGCCCGAAACCTGGAGGCCAGCATGCGCTGCACCACCAGCACCCCCTCGGCGATCACCAGACCCTTGCCAGAGGGCAGGTCGGGCCGACGGTCCACGCTGTTGAGATCGCGGAAGTCGTCGAGCCTCCTGTCAGCAGGATCGGCGACGTCGATTACGTTGGCGCTCACGCGCTTTCGTCGACGATCCCCGACATCAGATCGGCGGCCAGCAGGAGCGTTTTGCGCTGGTCGGGCTCGAGGCGGTTAAGGCGTTGCCTGAGCCATTCCTGGCTGGCGCGGCGCTCGGCCTCTATCAGGTCGGTGCCGGACCGCGATACCGACACCAGCACCTGACGGCCGTCGGCAGGATGCGCGTCGCGCGCGACGAAACCGAGCTCGGCCAGCGAGGCGATGACCCGGGTCATGGACGGCGGGCGGACCCGTTCGCGCGTGGCTAATGCCCCTGGCGTCATCGGTCCCTCCTTGGCAAGCGTCGACAACGCCGACAGCTGCGACAGTGAGACGGGGGAATCCGGACGCCGGAACCGCAATTGGCGAGCCAGCCGGATCACCGCCAGCGACAGGTCACTTGCCAGCCGGGCGTCGACGTCTTTCACAAGGCAAAGAGTACCTAGCACGTCTCGGGGAAACCGGGGAAACTCGACTCCATTTTTGACGTCTCCGCAATCGACTACGTTGATGAGCGTGGCACCGGAACCGCCCGCACTGCCGGCCGTCCTTCTCAAGCCCTGGCCGGTCATCGTGGTGATCGCCGCGGGTTGGCTCATCGCCACCGTGTTGGCGTTCACGGTGTCTGGCCTGCACGAGTGGCGCCCGTTCACGGTGGCGGGGCTGGCCATCGGCGTGCTGGGCACGTCGATTTTTCTGTGGCAGCGTCGCGCGGTTCGCCGTGGATCGCGCGGTGCACAAAGCGGGCTCAGCTGAATTCGAACGCATTCCAAACGAAGGAGGACGCAATGGCAGCGCCGCTGTTGCAAGCACAGATCGACATCGACGCTCCGGTCGCCGAGGTGTGGGCTCTGGTCTCCGACCTCGGCCGGATGCCGGAGTGGAGCCCGCAATGTCGGCTGATGAAGGCATTGGGCCCAGTGCGCCAGGGCACCCGGACGATCAACCTCAACCGTCGCAACCGGATGTTCTGGCCGACGACGAGCACCGTCACCGAGGTCATTCCGGAGAAGAAGCTGGCGTTCCGGGTCAATGCGAACAACACGATCTGGAGCTATGAACTAGCGGCGACCGACGCCGGAACGCGCGTGGTGGAAACCCGTCATGCCGAGAATGGCGTCAAACCGCTGTCCAATATGAGCGTCAATGCCTTGTTCGGGGGCGTGCCCAGTTTCGAGCGGGAACTCGTCGACGGCATGAACCAGACGCTGTCGCGCATCAAGGCCGCCGCGGAACGTTAGCTCTCCGGCTCCACTACGTCCAGCACGCCGTCGTCGTACGGGTCGTAGAGCGGTGACCCGGTGCCGGGCGGCTGAGGTGTGTCCGAGTGTGCGCCGCAACCATATTCGGACTCGACGACATGCCCGTCGGCGGCAAGTTCATTGGCACACACCCCGAACAGGGTGCCCAGTGCCCCGGCGAG
>Ga0075364_10002323_pt1 | contig 10666 bp, 8 predicted proteins | sample EndMetdeltDD1764_FD_71517 | JGI IMG/M metagenome (GOLD analysis project Ga0075364, IMG submission 71517) | Populus endosphere microbial communities from Tennessee, USA - Endosphere MetaG P. deltoides DD176-4 | ecosystem: Host-associated > Plants > Roots > Endosphere | place: USA: Tennessee...
GTGTCGAGCAACCTCTGGCGCACCTGGTCGGTCGCGCGCGTAAGCAGATGGCGGAACATCTGCGGCGGCAGCTCGCGCCGCCGCGCCACCGCGTTGGCGAGATCGCTGTCGTCGGTCGCACGGTCGACGAGGCTGCGCAGCGAGGAGTCCGAAAAGCGCGCACCGCCGTTGGCGGCGACCTTGCGGGCGACCGTCATGTCGCCGCGCTGCACCAGCACCTCGGTAACCCTCTCGTCGATCTGCGCGCGCCCCGCGATCGCCGCGAGATGCGCCTGCCCCTTGGTGCGGGCGATCTCGATGAGGTCGCGCTCGCCAAGCTGACTGGATTGCGCCAGCACCGGACCGGAAATTTCGATAGAGTCGTCGTTGGCGAGACGGCGGATCAGCCGCTCCGGCGCGTTGTCCACCGATGACATGCGCGTGCTCAGTTCGAGCATCGCTTTGTCTTCAATCTCCTTGATCAGCAGTTCGAACACGTCATCGAACACCGCGGCGTGTTCCTCGGTGACGCGCGCGGCGTTCGCGACGAACAGGTCGGTGATGCGCCGGAGCATATCGGCGCGCTTTTCGCTCGAGCCGGTCTGGACCTTGTCTTCGAGGTCCTCGACCAGATTAGGTTTCGTCGTCATCCCAAACCGCCGTTTGCGGCACCCGCCCCGGAAAACAGGCACCCCGCGACCACTAGAAACGCAGAAAAATGTTAAGCGTTCGTGGCTGGCAGGCGACCGCTACGCATCTTTCCGTAACCCGATGGTATCTTTTGATCTTTCGGCGCGGCGCAGTGTTTTCCGCAGCGGCAGACGCGCGCCATATCCGTTAACGGACGGACGAAAAACGCAAAATGCCGCGAACGGCGCCGCGCGCAGCATGTCCCGCGCGCAACCGGGAATTAGTACGACCAGATCAGCAGTGCGACACCGACGACGATCAGCACCATCCCGAGGCCTTCCCGGGCCGAGGTCTTCTGCTTGAAAATGAAGGCCGAGATCGCCTGCGCGAACAGCACCTCGACCAGCGCCAGCGTGCGCACGCTCGCGGCGGTCGCGACCGCGAAGGCGAGGAACCAGAACTGCGATGCAAACGCGCCCATGAAGCCGGCGAACAGCGAGCGGCGCCACTGGCCGACAATGGCGGTGAGCACGGCACGGTCGCGCAGCGCGAGATAGATGGTCAGCAATGCGGCCTGCAGCACCAGCCCGCAGGCGAGCGTGAAGGTCGCTGCCATCACGAAATGGCCGGCGCTGACATTGAGGATCGCGCCGCGATAGCCGATGGCCGAGACCGCGAACATCGCGCCGGACGCCAGTCCGACGAGGGTGGGCTTGATGCCACCGATCATGCCGCCGGGCTTGTACGACATGACGAGGACACCGGCGGTCGCCATTACGATCGCAATCATCATCGGCAGGCTGACCGCATCGCCGAGGAAGATCAGCCCGAAGATCGCAACCTGGATCGGCTCGGTCTTGATGTACGCAACGACGACGACGAATGAACGCCCGCCCATCGCGGCGAGCATCAGCGCGGTCGCGGCGATCTGCGCCAGCGCGCCAACGAGGAGCCAGGGCCAGTAGGTGAGCGTCGGGCGCGGCAGCGCGACGCCGGTGAAGTGCCAGACGCCGAGCAGAAACAGAAGCGCGAAGGGAAAGCCGAACAGGAAGCGCACATGCGTCGCGCCAACCGTGCCGAGCGTCGCGGTCAGCTCGCGCTGCATCGCGTTGCGCACGGTCTGCCCGCCTGCGGCGAGCAGCGTGAAGACGACCCAGAGCCAAGACGTGTCGAGCATCGCCCCCTCTTTTTTCCCTCTCCCCGTGAAACGGGAGAGGGTGGCGAGCACCTTAAAGGTGCGAGCCGGGTGAGGGGCAATTGCGAAAATGGCAGGGCAGCCCCTCACCCGCCTTCGCCTTTCAGGCTCAGGCACCCTCTCCCCGTTCCACGGGGACAGGGAAAGAGGGGCATGTCGCGCGCTTAAGCCGCCTTCTCCGCCAGCACCATGTAGTTCACGTCGGTGTCGGTCGACAGCGACCAGCGGTCCGCAAGCGGATTGTAGATCACGCCGCGCTCGTCGGTGGTGCGCAGTCCCGCGCGCTCCATGGCGATCTCGAGTTCGTCAGGGGTGACGAACTTGTCCCAACTGTGCGTGCCACGCGGCAGCCAGCGCAGCACATACTCGGCGCCGACGATCGCGAGCGCGAAGCTTTTCATGGTGCGGTTGATGGTGGCGGCGACCATTAAACCGCCGGGCCGCACCATCTCGGCGCAGCGCTTAACGAACAGCTTCACGTCCACGACATGCTCGACCACTTCCATCGCCAACACGATGTCGAAGCGCTCGCCCGCATCAGCCAGCGCTTCCGCCGTCGTCGCTCGATAGTCGACCGTGACACCCGACTGCTCGGCGTGCAGCTTGGCGACCGCGATGTTCTTCTCGGCCGGATCCGCGCCGACGACTGAAGCGCCGAGCCGTGCCAGCGGTTCGGACAGCACGCCGCCGCCGCAGCCGATGTCGAGGATGCGGAGATCTTTCAGGCAATCGAGCTGCTTCGGATCGCGCTCATAACGCTTGCAGGCCGCGTCCTTGATATAAGCGAGCCGCACCGGATTGAACTTGTGCAGCACCGCCATCGTGCCGCGCGGGTCCCACCACGTCTCGGCCATCGCCGAGAACCGCGCGACTTCGGATTGATCGACTGTGCTGGTGTTCATGAAAACACCTCTACTCCTCCGCTCGTCCCCGCGGAAGCGGGGACCCAGTTCTTTGGCCAAAACACTGGATGCCTGCTTCCGCGGGCATGAGCGGAGTTTGTGTCTAATCTGTCCGCGCGACTCTTCCCTCGATCGGATACTGCGGATCGTTGTAACCCGGCGCGGCCGGATGCCCGGTGACGACGAGGCCGTCCACGAATGCCTCGTCCTCCTTGGTGAACGTCACGTCCAGCGCCTTCACGTACTCGTCCCACTGTGTTTCGGTGCGCGGGCCCGCCACCACGCCGCTGATATATGTGTTGTTCAGCACCCACGCGACCGCGAGGTGCCCGGCCGCGACACCACGCTTGTCGGCGTAAGCCTTGAACTGCTGCGCGGCGTCCAGCGTCTCGGGGCGCATCTCGGTTTGCAGCATGCGCTTGTCGGCGCGGCCTGCGCGCGAGTCCTTCGCGGCCTCGGCACCCGGCGCGTATTTGCCGGTGAGCACACCGCGCGCGAGCGGCGAGTAGCTGACGACGCCGAGCCCATAGGCGTTGCACGCCGGGAGATGCTCGACTTCGGCGACGCGATAAAGCGCGTGATAATAGGGCTGGCTCACGATCGGACGGTCTATACCGAAGCGATCACACAGATTGCAGATCTCGGCGAGCCGCCACGAGCGATAGTTCGAGACGCCGAAGTAGCGGATCTTGCCCTGCCGCATCAGGTCGCCCATTGCGCGCACTGTCTCGGCGAGCGGCGTGGCGTGATCCTCTTTGTGCAGGTAGTAGATGTCGATGTAGTCGGTGCCGAGCCGGCGCAAGGATTCCTCCGCGCCCTGCATTACCCACTTGCGCGACAACCCGCCGTGGTTCGGACGGTCGCTCAGCACATTGCCGAGCTTGGTGGCCAGCACCCAGTCATGGCGCTGGTTGCCGATCGCACGCCCGACCACCTCTTCGGACTTGCCGCCGGTGTAGGCGTCCGCCGAGTCGATGAAATTGACGCCCTGGTCCTTCGCCTTCGCGACGATCCGGCCCGCGGTCGCCTCGTCGGTCGGCCCGCCGAACATCATGGTGCCGAGGCAGATCGGCGAGACCTTCACGCCGCTATGCCCAAGATTGCGATACTTCATCTGCCGCTCCGGAACCGAACCCGCGCCCTTGTAGCGCGAGGGCAGCGCCGGCGCCTATGAGAATGAAAAGGGAACGGCATTGCGGCGAACTCCGTGCAGCCCTCTCCCCGTTGGGAGAGGGGAAAGAAGCGCGCGCTGTTGCACCGCCCACATCCCGCCGCTATGAGAAGCCCGCCTTTTGACCCCCGGGAACGCGTCTTAACTCCATGTCCCGTCTTGTGATGAAATTTGGCGGCAGTTCCGTCGCCGATATCGAGCGCATCCGCAACGTCGCGCGCCACGTCAAACGCGAGGTGGACGCCGGCCACGAGGTCGCAGTCGTGGTCTCCGCCATGTCGGGCAAGACCAACGAGCTGGTCGGCTGGTGCCGGGACGCCGCGCCTTTGCACGACGCGCGCGAGTACGACGCCGTGGTGGCCTCGGGCGAGCAGGTGACGGCCGGCCTGCTGGCGATCACGCTCGAAGGCATGGGCGTGAACGCGCGCTCCTGGCAGGGCTGGCAGTTGCCGATCTACACCTCGAACGCGCACGCCTCCGCGCGCATTGAGGACATCAACGGCGCGGAACTGATCAAGCGCTTCAAGGAGCGCAAGGAGGTCGCGGTCGTCACCGGCTTCCAGGGCATGCACAAGGCGACCGGCCGCATCACGACGCTCGGGCGCGGCGGCTCGGACACCTCGGCGGTGGCCATCGCGGCCGCCATCAAGGCCGACCGCTGCGACATCTACACCGACGTGGACGGCGTCTACACCACCGACCCGCGCGTGGTGCCACGCGCGAATCGCATGGAGAAGATCGCGTTCGAGGAGATGCTGGAAATGGCATCGCTCGGCGCCAAGGTCATGCAGGTGCGCTCGATCGAGTTGGCGATGGTGCACAATGTGCGCGTCTTCGTGCGCTCAAGCTTCGACAAGCCGGAAGACATCGATCCCCATTCGAACCAGCCGCCCGGCACGCTGATTTGCGACGAGAGTGAGATCATGGAACAGCAGGTCGTCACCGGCATCGCCTTTTCCAAGGACGAAGCCCAGATTTCCATCCGCCATGTGCCGGACAAGCCCGGCGTCGCCGCGGCGATCTTCGGCCCGCTCGCGGAAAACAACATCAACGTCGACATGATCGTGCAGAACGTCTCGGCCGACGGCAAGACCACGGACCTCACCTTCACGGTTCCGGCCGCCGACTACGTGCGCGCCAACGACGTGATCGTGAAGTCGAAGGACGCGATCGGCTACGACCACCTCGACTCATCCACCGATGTCGCCAAGGTGTCGGTGATCGGCATCGGCATGCGCAGCCACGCGGGCGTCGCGGCCTCGGCGTTCAAGGCGCTGTCCGAGAAGCAGATCAACATCCGCGCGATCACGACCTCGGAGATCAAGTTCTCGCTGCTGATCGACGCGGCCTACACCGAGCTTGCGGTGCGGACGCTGCATAGTCTGTACGGGCTGGATAAATAAGCCACGTGCTCCCTCCCCTTTCTTACGCGCAGCGCTTCGAGGACTTCCATCTCTGGCGCGCGCTGGGGGATGTGGCGAACGGCTTTTATGTCGACATCGGCGGCGGGCATCCGGTCTACGACAACGTCTCGTTCGCGTTCTATCTCGCCGGCTGGCGCGGCATCGTGGCCGAGCCGAACCCCGCGCTCGCGGCGCTGACCCGCGCGGTGCGCCCGCGCGACCATCTGTTCGAAGGCCTGAGCGGCGCGGCGCCCGGCGAAGCCACGCTCTATCTGCAGCGCGAATTCCACGGCCTCTCGACCACGGTCGCCGAGCACGCGCACGCCGCCGAGAAGGAAGTCGGCCGCATCGCCGAGGCGGTGACGCTGCCGATGACGACGCTCGCGGCGCTCTGCGAGGCGCACGCGCCTACAAGCTTCGAATTTCTTAAAATTGACGTCGAGGGTGCCGAAGCCGAGGTGCTGCGCGGCGCGGACTTCGCCCGCTTCCGTCCCAAGGTGGTCATTGTCGAGGCGATCGAGCCGCTCTCGCTCAAGCCCTCGTTCGCCGAATGGGAGCCGCTGCTCACCAGCCACGGCTACGCTTACGTCTGGCACGACGAACTGAACCGCTACTATGTCGCCGCCGAGGCGCACGCACTGGGCGCGCGGCTGGCCGAGGGGCCGATGTGGTATGCCAACGGCCCGCAGATCGGCAATTTCAAGCCCGCCGCAGAGGACGAAACGCACCCGGACCATCGGCTGGCGCTGCTGCTCAAGGAGGCAAATCTCGCCAAGCTGCCAGTCATGGACCGCGCGGCGTTGGTTGACATGTTAGCCCGGGGCGAGGACCTCACGCGTCCCGCTACGGCAGCCGACATCGCGGCGATCGCGAATCGGCTTGGCGTGCCTGCCGCAGTGCAGCAGGTCGGCGCGCCTGGCACCGTTGAAACCATGCGGGACGCTTATCGCCGCATCACGGAGACCGATGCGTTTCGCGCCGCCTGCGGGCGCATTGCGGCAAGCTACGCCTGGTAACCGCCTCGTTCACCCTATTGTCTTGCCCCCGACACGCCGCATTCGCTATACGGCGTGAACAGTCTGTGGGCCGGACACTTCCCTGCAGGCATAATCGAGACAAGTCGGCGATCCGGGGGCGTCCCGCCCGGCTCATAAACGACGCTGAGGACTGAAGCGATGCGTGGCGCGCTCGGCGGTCCGCGCGTGCTGTTGCGCCGGCTCCGTGAGGTCATGGCGGAGCCGGTCAGCGCGCAGGACCGCCTGAACAAGATCGTCGTGCTGATCGCCGCCAACATGGTGGCGGAGGTTTGCTCTGTCTACGTGTTGCGCGTCGACGGAACGCTCGAGCTGTACGCCTCGGAAGGTCTGAACCCGGACTCGGTGCACGTCACCGTCATGCGCCAGGACGAAGGCCTTGTCGGCCTCGTGTCGAGCGAGGCGAAGAGCCTCAACCTCTCGGACGCCCAGCACCACCCGGCCTTCTCGTTCCGCCCCGAAACCGGCGAAGAAATCTACCACTCGTTCCTCGGCGTCCCGATCCTGCGCGCCGGCAATACGCTCGGCGTGCTCGTGGTGCAGAACCGCGCGCACCGCACCTATTCGGAGGAAGAGGAAGAGGCCCTCCAGACCACCGCGATGGTGCTCGCCGAGACCATCGCGTCGGGCGAGCTCTCGGCGCTCGCCAAGCCCGGCCTCGAGCCCGCCGCGCACCGCCCGCTGCAGCTCGAAGGCCTGTCGATCTCGGACGGCATCGGGCTCGGCCACGCCGTGATGCACGAGCCGCGCGTCGTGGTCACCAAGCTGATCGCCGACGACCCCCAGAAGGAACTCCAGCGCATCGACGCCGCGCTCAACACGCTGCGCGCCGACCTCGACGTGATGCTGGAACGCCGCGACGTCGCCGACTCGGGCGAGCATCGCGAGGTGCTCGAAGCCTACCGCATGTTCGCGCACGACCGCGGCTGGATGCACAAGATGCACGAGGCGGTGCAGACCGGCCTCACGGCGGAAGCCGCCGTCGAGCGCGTGCAGTCCGACAACCGGGCGCGCATGATGCGCCAGACCGACCCGTATCTGCGCGAGCGCCTGCATGATCTCGACGACCTCGCCAACCGGCTGATGCGCCAGCTCGTCGGCAAGGATCACGCGCCGACGCGCGAGCAGCTGCCCGACAACGCCATTCTGGTCGCGCGCGCCATGGGCCCGGCCGCGCTGCTCGACTACGACCGCAAGAAGCTGCGCGCCATCGTGCTGGAGGAAGGCGGCCCGACCTCGCACGTCTCGATCGTGGCGCGCGCTCTCGGCATCGCGGCGGTCGGCCAGATCGCCAACGCCACCGGCCTCGTCGATCCGGGCGATCCGATCATCGTCGACGGCGTCATGGGCCACGTGCACGTGCGCCCGACCGCCGACGTCGAGAAGGCCTATCAGGACCGCGTGCGTTTGCGCGCGCGGCGGCAGGCGCAATATGCCGCGCTGCGCGACAAGCCCTGCATCACCAAGGACGGCGAGCCGGTCACGCTGCTGCTCAACGCCGGCCTGCTCGTCGACCTGCCGCACATCGCCGAGACCGGCGCGACCGGCATCGGCCTCTTCCGCACCGAGCTGCAGTTCATGGTCGCGCCCTCGCTGCCGCGCACCGCCGAGCAATTGTCGCTCTACCGTCAGGTGCTGGACGCGGCGGGCGAGCGGCCCGTCACCTTCCGCACGCTCGACATCGGCGGCGACAAGGTGCTGCCCTATATGCGCTTTGAGGACGAGGAGAACCCGGCGCTCGGCTACCGGGCGATCCGCCTCGGTCTCGACCGGCCCGGCCTGCTGCGTAGCCAGATCCGCGCCATGCTCGACGCCGCCGCCGAGCGCGAGCTGCGCATCATGTTCCCGATGGTCACCACCGTCGCCGAGTTCGATCAGGCCAAGGGCTTCGTCGAGCGCGAGCTGACGCATCTGCGCAAGCACGGCCACCGCCTGCCCGAGCGCGTGCATGTCGGCGTGATGGTGGAAGTCCCCGCGCTGCTCTACCAGCTCGACGAACTGCTCACGCGCGTCGACTTCCTCTCCATCGGCTCGAATGATCTGGCGCAGTTCATGTTCGCGGCCGACCGCAGCAACGTGCATCTCGTGAACCGGTTCGACTCGCTGTCGCCGCCGTTCCTGCGCGCGCTGAAATTCATCGTCGACAAGGCGAAGGCGGCCGGAAAGCCGGTGACGCTGTGCGGCGAGCTCGCCTCGCAGCCGATTGGCGCACTGGCGCTGGTCGCGATCGGCTACCGGGCGATGTCACTGTCGGCGTCCTCGGTCGGGCCCGTGAAGGCGATGCTCCTCGACCTCAACGCCAAGAAGGCCGCCGCGCTGATGGCGCCGATGCTCGACGGCGCCGGCCTGAAAGGCACCGTGCGCGAGAAGCTCGAAGCCTTCGCGGCCGCCGAAGGGTTGCAGCTTTAGCTATGAACCTGCCTGAACCGAAACTCGACGCGCTGATCGCGCGCCTCAAGACCGTCGAATCCGACCTCGCGGACGGGCCTGACCGCGACGCCTATGTGAAGCTCACGCGCGAGTTCTCCGAGCTTCAGCCGGTCGTGGAGGCCATCAACAACTACCGCAGCGCCGTGGCCGAGATCGCCGACCTCGAGGCGATGATCGCGGATCCCGCGACCGACAAGGAGATGCGCACGCTCGCCGAGAGCGAACGCCCCGCGCTGCAGGACAAGCGCGAGGCGCTCGCCAAGGAGATCCGTCTCGCCCTCATCCCGAAGGATGCGATGGACGAGCGCAACGTCATCCTGGAAATCCGCGCCGGCACCGGGGGCGACGAGGCCTCGTTGTTCGCCGGCGACCTGTTCCGGATGTACGAGCGCTTTGCCGCCAAGCAAGGTTGGAAGGTCGAGGTCGTCTCCACCAACGAGGGCACCGCGGGCGGCTACAAGGAAATCGTCGCCGAGGTGAACGGGCGCGGCGCCTTCGCCAAGCTGAAGTTCGAATCCGGCGTGCACCGCGTGCAGCGCGTGCCCGACACCGAGACACAAGGGCGCATCCACACCTCCGCCGCCACCGTCGCGGTGCTCCCCGAGATTGAAGAGATCGACGTCAAGATCAACGACGGCGACCTCAAGGTCGACACCATGCGGTCCGGCGGCGCGGGCGGCCAGCACGTCAACAAGACCGAATCGGCGATCCGCATCACGCATCTGCCGAGCGGCATCGCGATCGTCGTGCAGGCGGAGCGCTCGCAGCACAAGAACCGCGCCAAGGCGATGGCGATGCTGCGCGCGCGGCTCTACGACGCCGAGAAACAGAGGATCGATAGCGCGCGTGCCGCTGACCGGCGCGGACAGGTTGGCTCGGGCGACCGCTCCGAGCGCATCCGCACCTACAACTTCCCGCAGGCGCGCGTCACCGATCACCGCATAAACCTCACGCTCTACAAGCTGCCGCAGGTGATGGAGGGCGAGGCGCTCGGCGAGGTGATCGACGCGCTGATCACCGAGCATCAGGCCGAGTTGCTCGCCGCGGAGGGCGTGTGACCAGCCTCGCGCAGGCGCGCCGTGCGCTCGCCGAGCAGTTCCGCGCCGCCGGCCTCGACACACCCGACCTCGACGCCCGCATTCTGATCGGCCATGCGCTTGGGCTTGGTCATGCCGGCCTGATTGCAGCAGCAGCGCAGCCGGTCGTCGACGAGAAGGCAGCATGTATTGCAGCCTTTGCGCGGCGCCGCCTCGCCGGCGAACCGGTCGCGCGCATCGTCGGCGAAAAGGAATTCTGGGGCCTGCGGCTGATCGTGACGCCGGCCGTGCTGGTGCCGCGCCCGGACACCGAGACCATCGTGACGTGCGCGCTTGAGCTGCTCGACCGCGATGGCGCGCGCACGCGGCCCTTGCGCATCGCCGATCTCGCGACGGGCTCTGGTGCGATCCTGCTGGCGCTGCTGTCCGAGTTGCCGAACGCACGCGGCATCGGCACCGACATCAGTGCGCAGGCGCTCGACGTCGCGCGCCGCAACGCCGCACGACTCGGGCTGAATGAACGCGCGCAATTCATCATCGGCGACTACGGCACGGCGCTCGCGGCGCCGTTCGACCTCGTGGTCTCGAACCCGCCCTACATCGCGAGCGCAACGATCCCGGCACTCGACCGCGAGGTGCGCGAGCACGACCCGCATCTCGCGCTCGACGGCGGCGCGGACGGCCTGACCGCCTACCGGGCGATCGCCACGGGTGCGCCGCGGCTGCTCGGGAGTTCCGGTCACCTCGTGGTCGAGATCGGTCAGGGCCAGGCAGGGGACGTCGCCGCACTGTTTCGCCAGCAGGGGCTTGCGGTCGACGCACCGCGTCCCGATCTTGCGGGAATGCCCCGGGCCCTGGCGGCCCGACCCCCATAAGGAACACTAC
>Ga0075364_10002324_pt1 | contig 10665 bp, 5 predicted proteins | sample EndMetdeltDD1764_FD_71517 | JGI IMG/M metagenome (GOLD analysis project Ga0075364, IMG submission 71517) | Populus endosphere microbial communities from Tennessee, USA - Endosphere MetaG P. deltoides DD176-4 | ecosystem: Host-associated > Plants > Roots > Endosphere | place: USA: Tennessee...
GCTCATGGCGATGTGCCGGAACAGGACCGGATCGACGTGCTGGCGCAGGCTTTTGGCCTGACGGCCCGGCATGTCGATCCCGACGCCATCACCGTGTCGGACTGGCATCTGCCTTTCGTCCTGCAGCTCGACGACGGCGCCATCGCCCTGGTCCACAGCCTGGCTGCGGACGGCGAAGCGGGGGCGTGGCTGTGCGCAGACCACGCGCTGGAAGGGCGCTTCGCGCTCGATACGCTTCTGGCCAGAACCCGAAGGCTGGTCCTGTTCAGGCCCGCGCGGGCCGTGCCGGACGCGCGCGTCGATGCCTATATCAAGCCCTTCCGCAAGAACTGGCTGAGACGGATCATCCTGCGCGATCCGGCCTCCTACGGCCACGTGCTGATCGCCTCGCTCATAGCCAACGCGCTCGGACTTGCCGGCATTCTCTTCTCGATGCAGGTCTATGACCGTGTGGTTCCGGCGCAGTCGTTCAACACGCTATACGTGCTGTTCAGCGGCGTCCTCCTGGCGATCGGGTTCGATTTCCTGATGCGCAGGGCGCGTCTCGGCATCACCGACATACTCGGCAAGCAGGCGGACCTGCAGATGTCGGACGTCGTCTTCGGGCGGGCGCTGCGCGTGCGCAACCGCGCCCGTCCGACCTCGACCGGCGCCTTCATCGCGCAGCTTCGCGATGTCGATCAGGTCCGCGAGATGCTCACCTCCACCACGGTGACCGCACTGGCCGATCTGCCCTTCTTCTTCCTGTTCGCGGTGATCTACTGGTGGCTGGTCGGTCCACTCGTCCTGATCCCGATCGGCGCGCTGATCGTGCTCGTGCTTCCCGGTCTTCTGCTGCAGCGGCGGCTGCGCGCCCATGCGAACGAGGCCATGCGCGAGGCGTCGCTGCGCAATGCCATGCTGGTTGAAGCGGTGCAGGGGATCGAGGACATCAAGAGCCTGCAGGCCGAGGGCCGCTTCCAGCGTCAGTGGAACCAGCTCAACGCGGTCACGGGGGAGGCTCAGCTACGGCTCCGGTCCATTACCAACAGCCTGAACATCTGGACGCAGAACGTGCAGACGGGCGTCTACGCGATGACGGTCTTCATCGGCGCGCCGATGGTCATCGCAGGCGACCTGACCACGGGCGCGCTTGTGGGCGCATCCATTCTGGGCTCGCGCATGCTGGCGCCCATGGGCCAGCTTTCGCAACTGGCGGGCCGGTGGCAGCAGGCGCGCATCGCCAAGGCGGGTCTCGACCAGCTGATGCAGATGCCGGTGGATCATCCCGAGGCCGAGACGCGTATTCACCGCCCGCGCATCGAGGGGCGATACCGCTTGAAGCGGGCTGTCTTCCGCTACGGCGACGAGGCTGCGCCGACCGTCCTGACCGTGAAGGACATGGCGATCGGCAAGGGCGAGCGGATCGCTGTCCTGGGGCGCAACGGCGCCGGTAAATCGACGTTGCTCCTGGCGCTGTCCGGGCTTCTGGACCCCAGCGACGGGGAGATCCTCCTGGACGATCTGGCCCTGCATCATATCGACCCCGCGGATGTCCGGCGGGACGTCGCGCTGGTGACGCAGAATGCGCGTCTCTTTTTCGGCACCCTGCGCGACAACATCACGATGGGCGCACCGACGGCCGATGACGCAGCGATCGCGAAGGTGCTTGCGATGCTGGGTGCGCAAAATTTCGTTCGACGGCTGGGCAAGGGGCTGGACCATGTCGTGCAGGAAGGCGGGCATGGCCTGTCCGGCGGACAAAAGCAGCTCATCCTGTTGGCGCGACAGCTTATCCGCGATCCGTCGATCGTCCTGCTCGACGAGCCGACGGCGGCCATGGACGAGGCAACCGAACGTCATTTCATCAAGGAGTTCGATGCCTGGAGCGCCGGGCGCACCGTCGTGATCGCCACGCACCGGATGCGGGTACTCGAACTCGTCGACCGCCTGGTCGTGGTCGAGAACGGCCAGGTGGCGCTGGACGACACCAAGGAGAAGGGGCTCCGCAAGCTCGTGGGCATGAGCAAGGTCGTCGGTCCCGAGGCCGTGGCGGAGGGCCTGCGGAGATGAGCGTCGCGGATGAATTCGGGGTCTGGGTCAATGGCGGCAGCCGCAGGCAACTTCTGACGCGGACGAAAGGGCTGGTGCGGCTGGTTCTGGTCTTTCTTGGCGTCTTCGTCGTCTGGGCCTGTCTTGCCGTCCTCGACGAGGTGTCGACGGGCGTCGGCAAAATCGTGCCGACCTCCCGGGAACAGGTGGTCCAGTCGCTGGAAGGTGGCGTGCTGGCCATGCTGGCCGTGCGTCAGGACGATATCGTCGAGCCCGGCCAGATCCTTGCCCAGCTCGACCCGACGGTGACCCAGTCGACCATCGAGGAAAGCGCCGCCAAGTACCGTGCAGCCTTGGCAAGCGCCGCACGCCTGCAGGCCGAAGTCAGCCAGGACGACAGGCCGCAGTTTTCAGTGGAGCTGAACGACTTTCCCGAGTTGCGGGCCTCCGAGTTGCAGCTCTTCGAGGCACGCCGCAAGAGCCTGTCGGACATGCTGAACTGGATCACCGAGTCCAAGACCCTCGTCCAGGACGAATTGTCGATCAGCCAGGCGCTGACCGCGCGGGGGGCGGCCAGCAATGTCGAGGTGATCCGCCTGAAGCGGCAGCTTGTGGAACTGCAGCTCAAGGAAACGGAGGTCCGCGCCGACTACATCGTCTCCGCGCGCGAAGAGCTCGCCAAGGTGAACGCGGAGTTCACCTCCCTTTCGTCGGTGATGCGGGGCCGGGAGGACGCCTTGAAGCGCATGACGATCCGCTCTCCGGTGCGCGGCATCGTCAAGGACATCGAGGTATCGACGATCGGGGGTGTGGTAACCCCCAACGGCAATCTGATGACGATCGTCCCCCTGGACGACCAGCTTCTCGTGGAAGCGCGCATCCTGCCGCGCGATATCGCCTACATCCATCCCGGCCAGCGCGCCAACGTCAAGCTGACGGCCTACGACTACGCGATCTTCGGCGGGCTCGAAGGGCAGGTTCACACCATATCGCCCGACACGATCCAGGACGAGGCCAAACCCGGCGAATACTACTACCGGGTCTATATCCGGACGGCGGAGGACGCGCTCGTCAGCACGGCCGGAACGCGCTTTCCCATCGTGCCCGGCATGGTCGCGACGGTCGACATCCACACCGGCGAGAAGACCGTGATGGATTATCTGATGAAGCCATTCAACCGGGCGCGCGAAGCGCTTCGGGAACGGTGAGGAGGGTTACCGATGAAGGGAGATCTCGGCGCCCGGCTGAATGCCATGCGCCTGCGTATCCAGGAGAGGATCAAACCCCTGCGCGATCCGTTTCCGCGCTACGTCCTGTTCCTTTCCGTCAGCGAAGGCGCACAGCGCGCGACGACGACACCGATCGCCGCCGCCAGCTTCGCCGCCGCATTCGCCGCGGTGGAAGAGGCTGTCGCGCTGATCGAGGATCCCCGCTGGCTGCGCGTGGACTGGGTGGAGACGGTCGGTGAGATCCAGTGGAGCGAGCTGAAATCCTGGCTGGCACAGACCAAGCGGAACTACTTCCGCTACGGCATCTCCCTGGACAAGGGGTTCCGGATCGCCTTTCTGGAGACAGAGCTGAACGCCAACGCGATGCTCTATGGCGGCGCCGCCATCGACCATGCCGTTCTGAACGAGAAGAACTTCGCAAGGTACGCCCGGCTTGCCCGCGGGCTGCCCGGACTGGCCGTCGAGGATGCGGCGACCGTCTACTATTTCTCCACGAGCGGAATCTTCTGCGACCGCGACGATCCGCAGATCCACGATATTGCGGGTTCGGGCCGCAATGCGGGCAGACGGGTGGCGGATCATCGCGCCGCAGGACAGGTCGAGGCACTGGTTGCCCGTGGCAGCCGCTACCTTGCCGGCCAGGTCATGCCGTCGGGCAGGTTCGTCTATGGCTGGCATCCCTGCTTCGACCGGGCGATCAACGCCTATAACTGCCTGCGCCATGCCAGCAGCGTCTACGCCATGATCGAGGCGTTCGAGGAAACGCGCGACCCGGCCCTTGGCGCGGCCATAGAGAGGGCCGTCGATTACCTGACGCGCGAACTCATCCGGCCGGTGCGCCATCAGGGGCAGGATCTGGCCTTCCTTGTGGAGCCGGATGGCGAGATCAAGCTTGGCGGCAATGCGGTCTGCCTTCTGGCCCTGACCAAGCATGCGGAGGTCTTCCGGACCGATATCCATATGCCGCTGCTCGAGCGGCTCGGGCGCGGCGTCCTCTTCATGCAGGACGAGGCAAGCGGGGCGTTCCGCCACGTTCTGACCTATCCCGACCTTGCCGTGAAAGAGAGGTTCCGCATCATCTACTACGATGGGGAAGCCGCGTTCGGCCTGATGCGCCTGTACGCGCTGACCCGGTCGGACTGCTGGATCGACGCGGTCGAAAAGGCGTTCGGCCATTTCATCGCAGCCGAGCACTGGCGCGCGCACGATCACTGGCTGTCCTATGCCGTCAATGCCCTGACCACATACCGCCCCCGTCGCGCCTATTTCGAGTTCGGCATACGCAATGTCGCCGGCTATCTCGATTTCGTCGCCGAACGCAGCACGACATTTCCGACCCTTCTGGAACTCATGATGGCCGCCGAAAAGATGGTCGCGCGGCTTGCGGAGGATCCCGACAACCGCGACCTCCTGGCGCGTATCGACCTGCGGGCCTTCTACGATGCCCTGGAAAAGCGGGCGGGGCACCTGCTGAACGGCCATTTCTGGCCCGAGATGGCAATGTTCTTCCAGAATCCGGACAGGATCGACGGAAGCTTCTTCATCCGCCACCACGCCTTTCGCGTGCGCATCGACGATGTCGAGCATTATTTGTCCGGCCTCGTCGCCTATGCCGCGTTCCTGCGCTCCGGGCGCCAGGTGGCCCGTGGGTCGCGGCCGCAACGATCCGCGCCGCCCTCTGGACTCGGCGCAGGGTGGCGGGCTGAGGAACTGGCGACCGCAACCGGCGGGACATGGGTCACGCCTCCCGATGCGTCCTTCGTCGGCCACGGCCTGTGCATCCATTCCTCTACCTTCAGGCCGGGCCAGATCGTCGTGGCGCGTTCGCGCCCGGGCGAGCGGGGCCTGACCTCGAACGCCATTGCCGGGCTTGCCGGGAAGCCGGCTGCGCTGATCGCTTCCAGCCAGGCGAAACATATCGTTGCCCATGGCGTCCCGGTCCTGAGGGTCATGGATACGGACAAGGCGATCTTCGCCATCGGGCGCGCCGCGCGGTCACGGTTGGCCGGCAAGGTGATCGCGATCACTGGAAGTTCCGGCAAGACGAGCACGGTCGCCATGCTGGCGCATACGCTCTCGGCCTTCGGCCATACCGAGCGTTCCGATGTGACGGGCAACCTGACGCGGGGCATCAGCTGGAACCTTGCCGGATTTGCCCAGGATTGCGACTTCGCCGTCCTGGAGGTCGCCATCGGCCGCATGCGCCAGAGCGCGCAGATCGTCCGGCCCGATCTTGCGATCGTGACGAACATCTTCCCCGTCCATCTGGGCGGCACGCATACGCTGGCCGACATCGCCCGGGTCAAGGCGCAGATCTTCGAAGGCATGAAGCCGGGCTCGGTCGCCATCCTGAACCGGGACATGCACGAGTGGAAGACGGTGTTCCTGGCCGCGCAGGCGGCCGAACTGCGCATCCTCCATTTCGGCGAAAGTCCGGGCTGCGATATCCGGCTTCTGGGCTATTGCCCGGAAAGCTCGGAGGTATTGGCGCAAACGCCGGCCGGCGAGGTCCGTTATCGCCTCGGCGTGCCGGGACGGCATATGGCGCTGAACAGCCTGGCGGTCCTGGCCGCGGTGCATGCGCTCGGCGGCCTCAAGATCGAGATGGCGACGGAGAAGCTCGCAACGGCCGTACCGCTGGCGGGGCGTGGGCAGAGCCTGGACGTGACCATCCAGGGCAAGCGGATCCGCCTTATCGACGATGCGTACAATGCCAACCCAGGCTCGATGGCTGCCGCGCTGGAACGGTTGCATCAAGAGACGGCGCCGGGGCGGCGCATCGCGGTCATCGGAGAGATGGCCGAGCTTGGAATGGACGCGGACCGGCTGCATACGGAGCTTGCCGATGCCGTGAACAGTCTGGCGATAGACAAGGTCTATGCCCTGGGAGCGCGGTACCGTGCCTTTTGGGAGGAATTGTCGCCGGACCGGCGCGGGGCGCATCTTCGCGATATGGACGAGCTCAAGTTGCGTCTGGGACTGGAGCTGCGGGACGGTGATACGGTTCTGGTAAAGGGTTCCAACAGCACGCGGCTGCACTCCCTGGTGGCCTGGCTGAAGGACGATCGATGCAGCGCTCCGGGGTTGGCCGCCCTGCTGCCGAAGGGTGTCAGCGCCGTCCGCTACAGCATGCAGGAAGGGGCGTTGCTGTTTTCAACCGAGTGCGAGCGTATCCATAAGCCGGCATCCATCACCAAGCTCATGACGCTGATACTTGCCGAGGAGCGGCTGCGCGAACGCGGCATGAACGGGTCGGAATGCATAGCCATACCCGACGATGCGCGACAGACGGATAGCTGGTGGGGGTTCGAGCCCGGCGAAGAGGTCGATATCCGAACCCTTATGTCGGCCTGCGCGGTCGTGAGCGCCAACGAGGCCAGCAACGCCCTTGCGGAATGGCACAGCGGAACGCGCGCGGCCTTCACACATGCGCTGAACGAACGGGCCCGGGCGGTCGGCATGACGGAAACGGTATTCGCGTCCCCAAGCGGGCTCGGAAGCGATCAGCGCACCACCGCCGTCGACGTCCTGTGCCTGGCGCGTCATCTGATCGCGCAGCATCCCGGCATCGTCGGGCTTTGCGGCCGTCGAAGTTTTGCATGGAAGGGGAGGCTGTACCCGAACACAAACAGCCTTCTGCCCAGGATCGACGGCGCGATCGGCCTGAAGACGGGGTCGCTCGGAGGAACCATCCACAATCTGGTCTTCGCGCGCCGCACCGGCCAGGACGTGGAACTGGCCATCGTCCTCGGCGCTCCGAGCCGCAGGCTGCGCGACTGGATCGTCGAGGCCATGCTGAACGCGTGTCGCGACAGCGCCGACTGCGGACAAAATCCCCAGGCCGGGCCTGTGGATCAACGCTGCGTCCAAAAGTCCTGCCGAGGCTAGCGGGCGCGGCGAAGCCGGGGCGCATGGCGCCCCGGCTCCGGGGATGCCTCAGTTGGTGACGAGCCAGCCTTCGCGTTCGAAAAGCTGCCGGGCGTTGGCCTTTTCAGTTTCGACGAGCTTCGTGAATCCCTCGCCCGTCAGGAAACTGTCGGTCTGCGAGGTGCGCGTCAGCCATTCCTTCCACTCCGGCGCCTCACGCACCTTCGACAGGACATCGGCATAGTAGGCGACCGCTTCCTGCGGCACTTCCGCGTTCATCCAGATGGTGCGCGGCATCTTGTAGTCCTCGACGGCGATCCCCTCTTCCTTGCAGGTGGGGATGTCGTTCCAGGACATCGTGTCCGTGACCTTTTCCTTGTAGTCCATGCGCTCCGGAGAGAAGACGCAGAGCGGGCGCACCATGCCGCCGCGCCATTGGGCGACGTTTTCCTGCGGATTGTTGAAATTCGCCTCCAGATGCGCGCCGGCAAGCTGCGTGGCTGCCTCGCCGCCGGACTTGAAGGGGATGTAGGTGAACTTGGTGCCGGTCGCATGTTCCAGATGCTTGGACAGGATCTGGTCGGTATCCTTGGACTGCGAACCGCCCACCTTCATGTTGCCTTCCTTGGCCTTCGCCACGAAGTCGGCGGCGCTTTCATAGGGCGCATTGGTGTGCGTCCACAGAAGGAACTCGTCCATCGCCATCGCCGCCACGGGCTGCAGATCGCCGGGCGCGTAGGCGGCCTTGGTGACCATGGGCAGCAGCCACTCGTTGTTGGTTCCGAAGACGAGCTTGTGCGGGTCGTTTCCGGCGAGCTTGCCGTCGACGAAGGCCTCCGTACCCGCGCCGCCGCCCTTGTTGCTGACGACGATCGACACCGGCATGAGATCGTTTTTCTGGATGATGGACTGGATGATGCGGGCGAACTGGTCGGTGCCGCCGCCGGCGCCCGAGGCGACAACGAATTCCACGGGCTTGCGCGGCTGCCAGTCCTGAGCGAGGGCCGGCGTCGCCAGCATGGTCGCCGTGGCGAGGGCCAGTCCGATCAGGCGGTTGATAGATGCCATTGGGTGTTTTCCTCCGTTATGATTGTTGTCGGCGATTGCCCGTTTGGACGGGTCAGACCGTCTGTTGCGCCGGGGCGCGAGCCTCGGTTGTAAAGAAGTGCGCATCCTGACGGCGGCGCAGCGCCAGAAGCGGAGCCGTTTCGTCCAGGGTCACGTCCGCCATCGTTATCTGGGCGCCGGCGGGGATATCCCGCGTCAGGCGCCGACCCGACAGAAGATAGTAGGGCAGGGCACGATCGGCCGCGAGCGGCCGGGCCTCCACCAGTTCGGGGCCGACACCGTCGATCGTGTGATGATGGCCTTCGGCCTCCAGAAGGGTGCCCGCCTCCAGCCTGCGGCTGGTCCGGCCCACAAGGTCGACCACCGGCCTCGGCTCGCCGGCGACCGAAACGCCGTTGACCACGGCGTCGAGCAGGCTGATCGGCGCTTCGAGGCCCAGCAGATGCCGCGGCAGCCACAGCATGGCGGCCTCGCCGCTGCGGCTGACCGTATGACCCTTCTGCGCCAGCACGGCCCAGGTTTCGGCATCCTCGCAGCGCACCACCACGAAGACGCCCCCCGCAAAGGAGATGTCCTGCGGCGTGCGCAGACAGTTGAAGACGTCGATCCGGCGCTCGCCGGACAGAAGGCCTCCCATCGCCGCAGTGTCGAACAGGCTCGGCACTTCGGCGATGCGGGCGATGGGGGCGTGGAAGGCCGGCCGGTCCGGCGTCAGCCCGGTCGCATTGGCAACGACCGCGAGTTCGCAGAGGTCCGGTACGGCAAGCTGCGGCAGCGCATGGGCAAGGCCTGCGCGCCTTGAGGCGAGCTCTGCCGCAGGCCCGGTGCCGAGCGCCATCGCGTCGACGAAGCCGGGCGCCGACATCGTACGGCTTTCGCTGGAAAGCTTGCCCGTGGCCGCGTCGAAGACGAAGTCGTATTCGCTGGATTTGCCGGCAGCCAGGATCGGCAGGCCCAGCGTTTCCGCCCAGGTGACGAGGGCGATCAGCAGCGCGGGCTGATCTCCATCCACCGGTGTGCAGACAAGTCCGAGCTCGCGTGCGTGCCAGGCAAGATAGGGTCCGACGACCGAGTCGGTCTCCTTGGTGACAAGGCCCACATGCTTGCCGGCATCCAGGCTTGCCAAAGCGTGCGCCGCACCGGCCTCGGCGTGGCCGCTGGCCTCCACGACGATGTCGACGGGCAGGGACAGGACATCCGCAAGCCGGCCGGCGGCCACGCAGTGACCGGCCTCCCAGGCGGCCTGTGCCGCGGCGCGGCTGTCGCAGATGCTGATCCGCTCCTCTTCCCAGCCCACGGCGCGAAAGGCTTCGGCGGCACGCTCGGCCGTCACGTCCACAGCCACACGCACATTCATCAGCGCCATGCGGCGGCCCTGGCCCAGCAACGAGCGTCCGAAGGCACCGGCACCCACAAGGGCAACCTCGATCGGGCGGGAAGCGCGGGAAAAGCGGCTATGGGCGTTCACGGCAGGCCTCGTCGTAGCGGCGCCGATCCGCCGGCCGGCAAGGGCCAGTCGTACGGAATGGACGCGATGTATCGTGGTGCGGAACCTCCCCGCGCGGCCGGTATCCCGGCTTTTGATTTGGTATACCAAACTGACCGGCAGCATGAACGCAGTCAATAGCTATTTTCGAAATTGCGCATTTGTAGGTATCGTGGGATCGTTCCGGCTCATGAAAGGGTATGGCGTTGGAATACCAGGAACCAGATTCTCTGCATGCCCTTGTGGCGGACAACCGACCCGGTCCGGCCTGGCACGCCGTGCGACCGCCCGTGGTGGAAGACGCGCCGGCCGCGGAAACGCTGGCCGAGCGTCTTGCCGATCGGCTTCGCGACATGATCGTCACGGAAGAATTTGCCGTCGGAACGCCCCTGCGGGAGCGGCAGTTGGCCGAACGCCTCGGCGCGTCGCGCACGCCGCTGCGCGACGCCCTGAAGATCCTGGCAGCGGAAGAACTGGTGGTGCTGTCGCCTCGGCGGGGCGCCACCATCGCGCCGTTCTCGCCCTCGGCGATTGCCGACAAGCTCGATCTTTTGTCCGTGCTCGAGGGCTTTGCCGGCGAGCTGGCCGCAAGCCGCGCAAGCGATGCCGAGATCGTGGAAATTCGTGCCCTGCATCACGAGCTCCTGGCCGCCTATGAACGCCGCGACCGCCTGTCCTACTTTCGGCTCAACCAGGCCATCCATCGCGCGATCGTCGAGGCGGCACGCAACGGCGCGTTGTCGCGCAGCCATGCCCAACTGAACCGGCAGGTCTATGCCTATCGATGGCGCGGCAGTGCGGATGCGTCCCTGTGGCGCCGCGCCATCGCCGAGCATGGCGATATCGTCGACTATCTGACGCAGCGGGACGGGGCTGGCCTCTCGGATGCGCTGCGCGCCCATGTCGGCAGCACATGGCGGCAGCTTCGAGCCGGCGCCGACCAAGCCTGAGGGCTCAGACCGCGCCCTTCACGCGCTCCCATGC
>Ga0075364_10002326_pt1 | contig 10664 bp, 8 predicted proteins | sample EndMetdeltDD1764_FD_71517 | JGI IMG/M metagenome (GOLD analysis project Ga0075364, IMG submission 71517) | Populus endosphere microbial communities from Tennessee, USA - Endosphere MetaG P. deltoides DD176-4 | ecosystem: Host-associated > Plants > Roots > Endosphere | place: USA: Tennessee...
CGCTACGGCCGCGGCGGCCCGCTGCCGGGCTACGCTGCCGACGAGACAGTGCGGCGGCTGAAGCTGCGGTTCGATTATGTCTTCGCCGGCCAGTTCGGCTATCCGACGATCGTACATCTCGAAACGCTGGAGCGGCTGCGGATCTGCATGGGCTTTTCGGTCAGCTGGTGCATCATGCCCCACGGCCCCGCCAAGAGCACCGGATATCGCTTCGAATGCGATGGAAAATCAGTCAGTTATCTGACTGACTTCAGTGAAATTACCCGCGAGATGGTCGATCTCGTGCGCGGCACCGACGTTCTCGTCGTCGATTGCCTGCGCCGCGAACCGCATCCGACACATGCGCATCTCGGCATGGCGCTGGAACTGGCCGAGGCCGGCGGCGCCCGCTGCACGGTGCTGACGCATCTCGACAAGAGCATGGACTACGCGACCTTGTCGGACGAGCTGCCGGCGCATGTGCTGGTCGGTTACGACGGATTGGAAGTGGTCCCATGAACGCCGCGACGATCGTCCTGCTGGTCAGCGTCGCTGGTCCTGGCGGTCCGCGGCCTGCGTGCCCACGGCGTCAGCCCGCAAGGCAAGATCGCAATGGCGGCGGCGTGGCTGGTGATTATCGCCGCCGCCGCTTTCGTCTTCGCCCGGATCGGCGCATGATCGACTTGCGCCCCCTGCCGGGGGACCGCCTCACCGACAGCTCTATTATTTAACATAATATATATTATCATCCCGGCGCGAAACTGGACATTACGTCCACCCGCCAAGTGACTAGAACTTGGCCTTTTTCGGCTTGGCCGGTGCCTGAGCCATGAACGGACCCGCAGGCCGCGTCACGGCCGACGCCGGAATTTGCTCGATGACGATTTTCAGCGTCTGAGCGTTCACACCCGACCGACGACGACTGGGAGCAGCGCGCCGGCTGCTTCCCCGACCACGGGCGGGACTACGCCGCTTTGCGTAAGTACGCCCAACAGGGCGAGAACGACGGTAAGCCACTTGATTACCTCCTTCTTCTTCATGTGATTTCTCCCTAGAAATCAATGTACTTATCCAAGATCGAGTTTAGCCACTTGTTACCGGCTATCTCGCCTTGCTCGACAGCAGAGCCGAGGTTTTTCGGCAACTGCCTCTGGATATTGCCAACAATCTTATCTTGAAGATAGTTCTTGACGATGTTTTCCACAGCCGCCTCAACATCGATCAAATGCGAATTATGCCAGATCGCCTTTGCTTTGCAGTCGGCCTTGTCGAGCCCATACTGGCCAGCATTATCGACAAGTCCGCGCGATCCGGAACACTTCCACTTTGCACGCGTATGCGCAGGTAAACTATCATAGATCGCGTCGATGATTTCCGCCTTTTCGGAAATATCGTCGAGAACCTTAAACGCGACTATGAGGAAGTACTTCGCTCGCGATATCGCCTTCGTTTCCCGTTCGTTACGATCCGGAGGTCGCCGAGGCGTAGGGACAGAGCGCGTAGGAGCGCCCGTCCCCCAAGATATCGCGACACCTTGCTGACCACCCGATCCGGTGGCCGTATCGGTGGCAGTCGCGGTATCGGTCGCAAGATCCGTAGACGTCTCCGCCTGCACCGCCTTCGCGACCTCAAGCGCCTTTTCGGCTTCCGGCTCTACAGCCGGATCAGGCCGAATGCTTGGCAATAGCCGCGCAATGTTCGGGTTCGTGCTGGGATTTAAAAGCCCCCCAACCGGCACCGCCTGAACGGCGGTTAGCGGCGTTGGCGATGGCGCACCCGCCTTGCGCTCATACTTAGCCGCAAGATTATGCCACGGCGTCAGTCCCGGCGGCGCAACAAGCGGCCCGAACCAATAAACATTGTTGCCCAACGTAGGATCAGACGCGGCGAAACCAGCCGCCTCTCCCTGCGTGATAGTACCACCGCAGAACCTACTAACATTGACAGCGATATTTTGCGCAATGCCGCAGTCAATCGTTTTCGTCCAATAATTGGACGGCATAGAAACCTTACGCGCCTTAACCGCGAAGATTTCATCCAGTTCTATCGCTATTTCCAATCCTTTCAGCCACAGGCCAACGCGACCGCCAGCGGCAAAAGACCCGAACCGTGCCGCCGCCTTGAGCCAGTCAAGCGGCGTTTTCGGTGGCGCAAACGGCGCACCGGGAAAGTGCGGCGGGTTCTTAGGGAACTCGACCGGCACATTCTTCATGGGATTAGGCTGGGTAGCTGGCGACCACTTATGTGGATCACCACCAGCCGAGGGCGCCTTGCCGTAATCGGGCTCAGGGAGCCCGACCGGCACGGACTTATCCGCGCCCTGATTGAAGTTAAGTGCCCCCCCGTACTGAGACGGGTTAGCCCAACTAGTCGCACCCTGCTCTTTAACTTCTGACATATGTTCCACCTATTATCAAAACATGCCTCATGTGTGGTCAAAGGCGGGGTCTAAGTTACTACTTGACGCCCTAAACCTCAATTCTCGAAAAGGATTTCTCGCCCCTTTGGGGGATTGTCCTTTGACAGTGGTTCCTTTCCCCCTTCGGGGCGTCGCTTCCCGCTCCGTTTAAATTTTCAATTGTCCGTAATGTCTGGACGCTCGCACTCGCGTCTGAGCAGACTTGGTCAGGTACTTACAGACGTAAGTAACCTGCCGCATTTCTCCTGCCGGGACCAATCTCCAGCTGCTAAAGCCGTAGGTCCATTGGCCCTCTAGGACACGCTTCGAAACCTGCGTCGAGGAGGTTTCATGAAGCACCAGATGGAAATGCGGAAACCCATCCTTGTGAGCTTCTACGACCAGCAAATAACGCAGCTTCGCCTGCGTTTGCTGCCGTACCCTTTTCAGCCATCGCGTGACCTCAGGGGCTAACTGAGCCGCGATGAGCCTTGTACGCTCCGCGCTTGGTATGGCGTCAATGCTTTCGCACCGCCTAGTCAGGCTGGACCGTTCCGCCAACAGCACGGCCTGAAACCTTCGTTCAGGCGACACCGTGAGCGTTCCGAACCACGTCCGCAAAGCGTTCTTGGTTTCGGATAAAGCCCGCGCCGTCCATAGACGGCGCTTATGCTTAAGGCATTCTTCGCATTTGCGACATGCCGCGCGGACCCATACAGTCCGCACCTTAGGATCACGAGGGCGAGGCTCGCGACCCGGCAGCCAGCCATAGCCATCTGCGTAATCTACGAACGGATCATTGGAGATCGCGTCGAGCCCTATCGGGAGAAGCGCCTCTACGCCGCGCAGCGGCGCGTCGTAAGGCGCGAGGCACCTACCATGCCTTGCAACGGCATCGGAGCCGTTTATCTGCGCCTCATAGGCGTACCCCTTCGCGGTGGAGAGGGGTATTTGTGGGACATCTCGGGCCATGGTTTCCTCGAATGCTGTCACTTGTGCAGATATAATATCAAGTCCCCGCCTACGGCGGATTAATCTGCAAAGTAAATTGGCTGCCATCGGGCAGCTACGCGCGAACCGTCACCAATAACTTGACGGTTCAGCGACCCTGCTCAAGTCCACTATTGGACGAGCAAGGGGCAAGCGAAGGGGGCGCCGCCCCCTTCACCCCGGAGTTTTACCCAGCGGTTACTAGACCGCGTGAAAACTCAGTTATCATTTATCGCCCGCTGGTTACGACGATCCCAATAAGGGACCGTCAATGCGATCATGAACATCTGCATGTTCGCGTACTTCCAGCGGCGCTCAAACCAACGCTTCATTCGACAAGGAGCGACTTGCACCGCAGCAAGCCGATCGCCAGTCGAATTTCCTTAGGCAGCACTATGCAGCCCGATGATGCGCTTCTATCCCCTCGGGGATTATCCCCGTGGATGAAGAAGCCACTCCGCCCGAGAGCGTCATGGCCAACTGGCGTGAGCGGGATCGCGCACGGACCGAGCCTGATGTGGTCAACCGCAGGGTGTAGTTTCCACATTCCACGCGGTATAGGCCCCTCACTGCGGAGACCTTGGCAGGCCGGGTTATCGCGTGCTGCGCCCTTGCCGCTGTAACCGAAAGCAATAAGCGCGCGCACATCTTCGCTATCAGCCAGATAGAGGCATCCGCTAGACTGGCTGTAGACAAGATCGACTGGGACTGATTGTCCATAACTCATACTCCCCTCCCCTGTCAGACGGTCGGCACCCGGAACTGACCCTGTACCGACTGCGACTGGCGCACAGCGCCCTTGATCGAAAGCGACACGTATCCGTCCTGGCGGACGTAATACGCTGATGCAGGCGTCTTAAAGACGCCCTTACAGTCAGCCTCGGCAGGGTACTTGTTCAGGTGATGATTATCGCCCGGAGGCAACGCGAGCAGATGATTCGCGTAGTCAGCAGCCGGATTGGCATTATCCGCCCACGCGCGATAGTTGTGGAACTGGTCGCCGTGCAGGAAGAGATCGCGCATCTCAATCCAATACGCATCGGTCGCGGTGAGACGATCACCGAGCGGCCCCGTATCGGCCGCGAATTTCTTCATCGCGGTTTCGTAAAGCGGCACCGGACTCGCCTCATTGAGGTAATTCGGGAGCCAATCCCATGCTCTCGTGAGATAGCCCGAGAGATTGCCCGCGATGCCGCCGAAGTAAATCTTCGGACGCGTGATCGACAGACCGACGATGAAGCCCGGTTCCTTGAAGAACTTCGGATCACGATTGCCGTTCTTGAACACCCACGACAGCGCCGAGGACGGCGCGCCGGTCGCCGCGTCGATTGTGTTGCTCGGGTACTGGAAATCCGAGAACCGAGCGAGCAATTCGGACTTCCGCTCGGTCAATTCTTCCGGCACCGAAATGCCGTAACCGCGAATGAAATCCTCGAACGTCATCTGAGCGACACCGACCAGCCGCAGCTGGTCGTACATCTCGTACAGCGCATTAAGCTGATCGAGATTAGTGGGCGTGTCGCCCGTGGCACCCGGATCGGTCGCCAGCGCGGCGACGTCCTCATCGGTCAGGCTGTCAAGCCAGAGCCGATCACGAATTTGCACGAGCGGGATACCGTTCGCCAGCGCGAACCCGGCAGCCGTCTCGCCTTCGTCGCGATAGTGATCCTCGACGATGCGAGTAACGCATCGCTTGAGATAATCCACGGCCCCCTTTGACGTATAGTAAGCCGTATCGCTCGCCGCGATGCCGAGCGTCGCCGTAATGTCGACGTTCAGCGGATCGATGAACATATCGCGGATGGCGTCGACCAACAGCAACGTCACCGGGACGTAGTAGAAGTAATATTCCTTCTTCCATCCGATAAGCGGATTGCTGACTGGATCAGACACGACACGACTCTCGAAAAACAGATTTTCGAGAGTCTCACCCGGCAACACCGGGGCAATCATGAACGGCTGAGCGGAGAAGGGAACTTCCCGCGTCAGAAATGGATGCTTGGGGTAGCGCTTCACGCGATCCGTAGGGGTCGCTTGCGTCAGAATTGCCATTGCGTTTTCCTCAAAATGAAAACGCGCCGGGACAATTTTACATAGTTACAATACTATATATTATCAATCTATCTTGTCGAGCCATCGGGCAGCCCGTCATGGCCTCACCCTCGCCGCGATAGCGTTTGCCGCCATGACCCGTGTTCAGTAGACCGATGCCTTACGCGGCAACGGGACGACAGATCATGAAACGACTGCACTTGCTCAAGACCGCGCTGGCCGCGACGATGGCCGCACTGACCTTGGCTGCACCCGCCACGGCGCTCGCCGACGTCAAGCCTTACTCGGCGGCCTTCCAGATTCGCGACATCGCGACGCCCGATGGCGAAAGCCTGCACGTCCGTATCGGCGGCAAAGGCCCGGCGGTGCTGCTGCTGCACGGCTTCGGCGACACCGGCGACATGTGGCAGCCGCTTGCCGAAACGCTCATGAAGGACCACACCGTCGTCGTTCCCGATTTGCGCGGCATGGGCCTGTCGTCGCATCCCGAGGGCCGCTACGACAAGAAGAGCCAGGCCGCCGACATCGCGGCGGTGCTCACCGGGCTGAAGATCGGGAAGTTCCAGCTCGTCACCCACGACATCGGCAACATGGTCGGTTACGCGCTGGCCGCGCAGTACCGCGACCGCGTCACCGCCTGGGTGGTGATGGATGCGCCCTTGCCCGGGCTCGGCAACTGGGATCAGCAACGGCTGTCGCCCAAGACCTGGCACTTCAACTTCCGCGGCCCTGATGTCGAGCGCCTCGTCGCCGGCCGCGAACGTATCCTGCTGGACAGGTTCTACAACGAGCTGTCGGCACGCCCGGAGGGCATCGACGAGCAGACGCGCGATCACTACGCCGCGCTTTACGCCCAGCCCAAGGCGATGCACGACGCCTTCGCGCAGTTCGAGGCCTTCACCACCGATGCGGTCGACAACCAGGCTTTCGTCGCCGCCGGCGGCAAGCTGACGCTGCCGGTGCTGGCGATCGGCGGCGCGGCGTCCTACGGCACCAATCTCGCCGCCGAGATCGGCGCGGCGGCCGCGCACGTCGCAAGCGTGTCGGTGCCCGAATCGGGCCACTGGCTGATGGAAGAGCAGCCGGGTCCGACGATGAAGCTCATCACCGCCTTCCTCGCAGACCAGCGCTGAAAGCCGGGGGTTTCGTGACGACGGCTAGGGACTCGCGCCCCATCGACCGCCTCCTCGCCATCATGGCCCGTTTGCGCGATCCGGTTTCCGGATGCGAATGGGACCGAGCGCAATCCTTCGCCACGATCGCGCCCTATACGATCGAGGAAGCCTACGAAGTCGCCGACGCGATCGAGCGCGGCGATGTCGGCGCGCTGCGCGACGAGCTTGGCGATCTGCTGCTGCAGGTCGTGTTCCACGCCCGCATCGCCGAGGAAGCCGGCACTTTCGCCTTCGAGGATGTCGCCGCGGCGATCTCGGCCAAGTTGGAGGCCCGCCATCCGCATATCTTCGGCCATGACCCGGAGGACGAACCGCAGGCCGACCGCTGGGAAAAGCTCAAGGCCGCCGAACGCGCGTCGCAGGGCGCGACCAGCGCGCTCGACGGCGTCGCCCTCGCCCTACCCGCGCTGATGCGGGCAGAAAAGCTGCAGAAGCGCGCGGCGCGGGTCGGCTTCGACTGGCCCGATCCCGCCGGACCGGCCGAGAAACTGCGCGAGGAGATGGACGAGCTTGCCGAGGCCGGCGACGCGACGCGCGTCGAGGAAGCCGGCGACCTGCTGTTCGCCGCGGTCAACCTGGTGCGCGCCTACGGCATCGCGCCCGAAGACGCCCTGCGCGCCGGCAACGCGAAGTTCGAGCGCCGCTTCCGCGCCATGGAAGCCCTCGCCGGGCAAAGCGGCAGGAGCCTGGCCGCCCTCACCCTCGACGAGCAGGAAGAGCTTTGGCAGGGAGTTAAGCAAGGCGAGAAATAGCTTTCCTACGGCAGTCGATTTGTGCCATAAGTTCTCTATTTGTTCTAATGGAGGATCGTCATGGCGCTATGTCCCAACGGCAACCGGCAGACACTCGTGCAGACCCGGCGGCATTCTCCTGAGCCCCGGCTTGTGCCCTTTGGACTGTGTCAACTGTGTGAACCGGGTGTCAACCGCAGGCGTGCCGGCATCGTTTCGGCCGGGCGCGGGAATTGCGCGAATCGCCTGCCTTTCCGGGCCGATCGGATAGCGCCCGCCCGCTGCGGGCGCAGTCCAGACCGGAACTCCCGGGACTGTGTGAACTGTGTAAACCGCCGCACGTCTACAGGCGCGAGAACCGGCCGAATTCGCGCGGGCTCAGCCGCACGTCCAGGTGCAGCCGGGGACCGTCCGCCGCGTCCCCGCTTTCGCGCTCGCGCACCACTTCGCCGTGCGCGTGCAGCCAGGCGATCCGCTGGCCGTCGCCGGCGGGCAGGATGAAGCTATAGAGCTTGGCGTCGGCGGTGAGCAGGCGGCTCACCGTGTCGAGCAGCGCCTCGCAGCCTTGCCCGGTGATCGCGGAGACCGGAACGATGACCTCGTCCGGCCGCGCCGCCATGACTGCCTCCAGCTCGGCGGCCCGGCCCAGGCTCAGCAAGTCCCACTTGTTCCAGACCTCGACCATCGGGATCGGCGGCTTTCCGTCCTCGCCATCGACCAGCCCGAGTTCGCCCAGCACCTTGAGGACCTGGTTCTTCTGCGCTTCGGTATCGGGATTGGCGATGTCGCGCACATGCAGGATGACGTCGGCGGCGGTCACTTCCTCCAGCGTGGCGCGAAACGCGGCGACGAGCTGGGTCGGCAGGTCGGAGATGAACCCGACCGTGTCCGACAGGATCGCCTTGTCGACGCCCGGCAGGCGAACCGCGCGCATCGTCGGGTCGAGGGTCGCGAACAGCAAGTCCTCCGCCATGACGTCGGCGCCGGTCAGATAGTTGAAAAGCGTGGACTTTCCGGCGTTGGTATAGCCGACGAGCGCGATCACCGGCCAGGGGGCCTTCTCGCGCCGGTCGCGGTGCAGACCGCGGGTACGGCGGACTTGCTCCAGTTCGCGGCGGATTCGCGCCATGCGGTCGCGGATCAGCCGGCGGTCGGCCTCGATCTGGGTCTCGCCGGGTCCGCCGAGGAAGCCGAAGCCGCCGCGCTGGCGTTCGAGGTGGGTCCAGCTGCGCACGAGCCGGCCGGCCTGGTAGTCGAGATGGGCGAGCTCCACCTGCAGGCGGCCCTCAGAGGTGGCGGCGCGCTCGCCGAAGATTTCCAGGATCAGGCCGGTCCGGTCGATGACCTTGCGCTTGAGCTTCTCTTCCAGGTTGCGCTGCTGGATCGCCGACAGCGCGCCGTCGACGATCACCAGCTCGGCCTCGTTCTGCTCGCAGGCCACGGCGATGTTCCGGACCTGGCCTTCGCCGAACAGGGTGCCGGGCCGCGGCTCGCGCAGCGGCAGGATGAAGGCGTCGGCGACCTCGATACCGATCGCAAGGGCAAGCCCCCTCGCCTCCTCCAGGCGCGACTCGGCATCCTGGCCGCCGCGCACCCGCATCTGCGGACATACGACGATGGCCCTGGCGCCTCTGGTTACCTCACCCTTGAGTTCTTCGTCGTTTATCAGGCGTCGTCGTCCAGATCGTCGCCCTGCAGGTCGACCGGCGTCACCGGCTGGATGGTCGAGACCGCATGCTTGTAGGCAAGCTGCACATAGCCTTCGCGCTCGAGCAGCATGCAGAACAGGTCGTAGGCGGCGACCCGGCCCTGGAGCATGACGCCGTTGACCAGGAACATCGTCACCTGGACGCCGGCGTTGCGGATGCTCGACAGGAACACGTCCTGGAGCAGGCGCACCTTCTTGCCGCCCTCGGCGCCGAGGCCGAACTGGCGCACGTCGATCGGGATGCTGGGCATGATCGTGGAAATGGCGTGCTTGTAGACGAGCTGCGACTGGCCGTCGCGGCGCAGCAGGATGGAGAAATTGTCGAACCAGGTGACAATGCCCTGCAGCTTCACGCCTTTGACCAGGAACATCGTGACCGGGGTCTTGTTCTTGCGCAGCAGGTTCAGGAACTGGTCCTGGAGGTTCTGCCCCTTCCCGGTCGCGGCCGGGGGCGGCGTCTCGGGCTCGGGCGCCTTGGGTTTCGGGCGCGCGGTAAGGGTACGTCCAGCCATATTCTTTCTCCTTTTCTTGGCGGCCGCCGATGCGGTCCGCGATCTGGCCCGATACGTATCAGGCCGCTTCTGCAGCCGCGATCAACGGCATGCTGCACTGCGGTATAGGCCAAAGACCGCGCGAATGTCTAGGCGGTCTCGTCGCCTTCCTCCTCCATCTCGCGCCGGTCGACCATCCCCAGCAGCTTCAACTTGCGGTGAAGCGCCGAGCGCTCCATGCCGATGAAAGCAGCGGTCCGGGAGATGTTCCCGGAAAAGCGGCGGATCTGGACCCGCAGATATTCGCGCTCGAAGCTCTCGCGCGCCTCGCGCAAGGGCACTCCCATCATCGCCGACATCTGCGAATCGCCCTGTATCCGGCCACTGAGGATTTCGGGCGGAAGCATGTCGGTCTCGATCCGTCCGAGCTTTTCGCGCGGCGCCATGATCACCGTGCGTTCGACCACGTTGCGCAGCTGGCGGACGTTGCCGGGCCACTCGTAGGATTGCAGCGCGCTCATCGCCTCGGCGCTGATCTCGGGCGGCGACACCCCCTGCTCGTTGGCGTATCGCGCGAAGAAGTGATCGACGAGCGCGGGGATGTCCTCGCGCCGCTGGTTGAGCGCGGGCACATTCACCGGCACCACATTCAGCCGGTAGAACAAGTCCTCGCGAAACCGGCGCTCGGCGATCTCCTTCTCCAGATTGCGCGAGGTCGAGGACACCACGCGCACGTCGACGCGGATCTGGCGGTTGCCGCCTACCCGCACGAAACTCTGCTCGGTCAGCACGCGCAGGATGCGGGCCTGGGTCGAGAGCGGCATGTCGGCGATCTCGTCTAAATAGAGCGTGCCGCCGTCGGCCATCTCGAGCAGGCCCGGACGCACCAGGCTGCCGTCGGCTTCCTCGCCGAACAGCTCCTGCTCGAAGCGCTCGGGCGTGATCCGCGCCGAATTGACCGAAACGAAGGCGCCGTCCCCGCGCGGGCTCCAGCTGTGCAGCAGGCGCGCCGCGACTTCCTTGCCCGCGCCCGCCGGGCCGGTGATTAGCAGGCGGCTGCCGGTATTGGCCACGCGCTTGAGCGTCGCGCGGACCTGGTTGATCGCCGAGCTGTTGCCGGTGAACTCCTCGCCCACCGAG
>Ga0075364_10002327_pt1 | contig 10663 bp, 8 predicted proteins | sample EndMetdeltDD1764_FD_71517 | JGI IMG/M metagenome (GOLD analysis project Ga0075364, IMG submission 71517) | Populus endosphere microbial communities from Tennessee, USA - Endosphere MetaG P. deltoides DD176-4 | ecosystem: Host-associated > Plants > Roots > Endosphere | place: USA: Tennessee...
ATCATCTCGCGCAGTCCCTTGGTCAGCGGCTTGTCTTTCCGCAGCACGAGGCCGAGCGTGCGCTGCAGCCGCGGCATCAGCGATCGCACCACGATCGTTCCCGCGGCCTGCTGACGCCGGACCGCCATGCGCGGAAGGATGCCGCAGCCAAGTCCCGCTCCGATCAGTTCCTTCATCGCCTCGACGCTGCCGAGTTCCATCATCGGCTTGAACGCGACCCCTGCGCTCACCGACCACTCGTCGATCAGGCGCCGCGTGGTCGCGCCCGGCTCGTAGAGCAGCAGCGGAAGCTTCGAGAGTTCGGCCGCCGTGATCTGGCGTGGCAGTTTCATGTCCTTCGTGGCGATCACCACGAACTCGTCGTCGAGCACCGGGCGCACGTCGAGCATACGACCGGGCGCAGGCAGCGTGACCAACCCGATATCGATGCGGTTTTCCTCCAGCGCGCGCAGCACATCAGGCGTGTTGCCGGTGCTCACCAGGATGTCGAGCGCCGGCATGCGCTGGCGCAGGTCGCGCAGCACCGGCGGCAGCAGATAGATGCAGGCGGTCGCGCCGGTGCCGATGCGCACGCGGCCGCTGGCGCCGGACGCATAGGGCACCATCGCCTGCGCGGCTGCATCGATTGCAGCCTCGATGCCGCGCGCATGCGCAAGAAACTCCTCGCCCGCCGCCGTGGCACTCGCGCGTCGTCCCACGCGCTCGATCAGCGTTGCGCCGAAGCGGCGTTCGAGCTGGCGCACCTGCAGGCTGACCGCCGGCTGGCTGAGGCCGCGGCGCTCGGCCGCCGCCGAGAAGCTTCCGAGTTCGACAACCTCCACAAACGTATGGAGCTGGTCCAGATTGAGCCCGCGCATCTCAAGGTTTTCCTTATGCAAAGCATAATCTCTCCAATCTTCATTTATGGAGAAAAATGGCGCAAGGCTGTCACGTGGAGGTCACGATGAGCTTTGCGATCCGCGACGCGTGCGATGACGATCTGGCGGCCATTCAGGCGATCTACGCCCGGCATGTGCTGCACGGCGCGGCGTCCTTTGAAGAGGAGCCGCCCACAGTTGCCGAGATGGCGCGCCGTCGTCACGACGTAATGAGCCGCGGCTTGCCGTATCTGACGGCGGAACACGAGGGCCGGGTCGTCGGCCATGCCTATGCGACGCCGTACCGGGCGCGCGCGGCTTACCGGTTTTCGATCGAGAATTCGGTCTACGTGGCCGACGGGTTGCAGCGGGCGGGAGTGGGGCGGGCACTGCTTGGAGCGTTGATTGCGCGCTGCGAGACAGGGCCGTGGCGGCAGATGATCGCGGTGATCGGCGACAGCGCCAACGCGGCCTCGATCGGCCTGCATGCGGCGCTCGGCTTCCGCATGATCGGCACGATCGAGAATGTCGGCTTCAAGTTCGGGCGCTGGGTCGATACGGTGCTGATGCAGCGGCCGCTTGGGCCTGGCTCATCAGCCAATCCGGCCCACTAGCGCAGAGAGGACGTTCCCGCCGAGATGCCCTCGTTACGCGAAGTCGTGTTTGGCCCCTGGCGCGCGGTGCTGGTTCTCGGCGTCACGCAGATCCTTGCCTGGGGCGCCATTTTTTATCCGCCGGTGATGACTGTGCCGCTGATCGCGGCAGAGCGCGGTTTCTCGTTCACGTTTGCGATGGGCGGTTTCTCGGCCGGCTTGCTGACTGCGGGCCTTGTCTCGCCGACCGTCGGCAGCATGATCGACCGTTATGGCGGGCACCGGATCATGGCGGCCGGTTCGCTCGCGGGCGCGGTGGGGCTTGCGAGCCTCGCCTATGCGAGCAACCCGATCGTCTACATGCTGACCTGGATGCTGCTCGGTGCCGCGATGGCGGCTTCGCTCTACGACCCTGCGTTCGCGACGCTCGGGCGCATTTTCGGCGCGGCCGCGCGACAGCCGATCACGGTACTGACGCTGGCCGGCGGCTTTGCCTCGACGGTGAGTTGGCCCGTGACGCATGCGCTGCTGCAGTCGCTGGGCTGGAAAGGCGCCTATCTGTTCTACGCCGCGTTGCTCGCCTTCGTCGCCGCGCCGCTGCATGCCTTCGCGCTGCCGCGAACGCGCGCTGAGGCGAGTCCTCGCCCCGCCACGGAAGCCGGAGCGCCGCCGTCCATCAAGCCCGCAGCCGGCATCATCTTCGCCCTCGTGCTCACGGCGTTCGCGTTCTACGCGTTCATCCCGTCGGGCCTGTCGACGCATCTTCTCGCGATCTTCCAGCGCGCCGGCATCGATACGGCGACAGCAGTGCTGATCGGCACCCTGTTCGGTCCCTCGCAGGTCGCGGCGCGGCTGTGCGAGCTGCTGTTCGCCCGCAATCTCCACCCGCTCTACGTCGCGCGCATCGCGGTCGGCGTCCTCGTCGCCGCGCTGGCAATGCTGCTGTTCGCCGGAATATCCATCGCGACCGCCACGATCTTCGTTGCGATGTTCGGCGCCGCCAACGGGCTCAGCACGATCGCGCGCGGCGCGCTCCCGCTCGCGCTGTTCGGTCCGTCCGGCTACGGCCGAACCATCGGCCGGATCGCCGGTCCGGCCATGATCGTGACGGCGGTCGCGCCGCTGGTGATGGCATTCGTGGCGGAGCGTTTCGCCGACGGCGCGGCGCTCAGCCTTGCGGCGGCATTCGCAGCGGCGTCGCTTGCGTGCCTCTTGCTGATCCGCCGCTGAGGTGGCTTCAAATTGGTGGAAAGAGGCCCGGCACACGCGCAAGCGCTGCCCGTGCGTGGCGCGAGTCCTCATGCATGCGCTGAACCAGCGCATCGATCGAGTCGAACTTCAGCTCCGGCCTGATCCAGCCGACGAACGCAACGTCGATCTCTTGTCCGTAGAGGTTGCCGGAAAAATCGAACACGTGGACCTCGAGCAGCGGCCTGCCGTTGTCGAAGGTCGGGCGTGTGCCGAAGCTCGCGACGCCTTCATGCAGAACGCCGTTCGCGCGCACCCGCACCGCGTAGATGCCGTGCTTGAGCGTGCAGGCGGGATCGAGCGCGACATTGGCGGTCGGGAATCCCAGATCGCGGCCACGCTGGTCGCCCTTGATCACCGTGCCGGACACGAACCACGGATAGCCGAGCAATTCGGCCGCCTCAACCACGCGGCCTTCGGAGAGCGCGGTGCGGATCGAGGACGACGACACGGGCCGGCCCTCGTCTTCCAGCGGCGGCGCTGTCTCGACCGAAAATCCAAAGCGCTTGCCTTGCTCGGCCAGGAACGCCGGAGAGCCCCGGCGCTGGTGACCGAAGTGAAAATCGAAGCCTATTGTTGCGCCGCGAATGCCGAGGCGGCCAACCAGAACATCCTCGACGAATTTCTCCGCCGTCACCGCGGCGAATGCGGCATCGAAGGTCAGTACGAGCGCGCCGTGCAATCCGGTCGCGGCGAGCAACCGCAGTTTCGAGTGCTCGCCGGTGAGGCGGAACACCGGGTCGTTCGGGCGCAGCACGTTGCGCGGATGCGGCTCGAACGTTACGGCGATCGCCGGCACGCCGAGCGTCCGCGCGCGCCCGATGGCTGCGTCGATGACCGCGCGATGGCCGCGGTGCACGCCGTCGAAGTTGCCGATGGCCGCGACCGCGCCGCGCAACACGGCGATATCCGGCCCGTCATCGTGAGCAACGACGAAGGGCTTCGCCGGATTGGAAGAACTGGTCATCGGGAGAACGGTTACCTCATCGCGGGCCGGAACCGTGACCCTCCGGCGCGCGCGAAGTCAAGACTGGACATCGCGCCGCTCAGGTCGGCTCGGCGGGCCCGTCGAGCGCCTCGCGCAGGCGCGCTGCCAGCTCGCTGCGGCGGTACGGTTTGTTGAGGATCTCCCGCGCGGCGAGCGGCGCGTCAGCCGTCGACATCGTTCCGTGCGAATAGCCGGAGGTGAACAGCACGCGCAGATCGGGCCAGCGCTCCCGCAGTCGCACGGCAAGTTGTCTGCCGTTCATTCCACCCGGCATGACCAAGTCAGTGAACAGCAGGTCCGGCTTGCATCCCTCGTCCGCCTTTTTCAGCGCCTCGGCGGCGTTGTCGGCGGTGACGATCTGGTAGCCCAACTCGGACAGCAGGCGTCCGGTGTGCTGGCGGACCATCGGATCGTCTTCGACGAACAAAATCAGCTCGTCGCCGGTCGGGACTGCGGGGCGCGGTTCTTCGACCGGCCGGACCGGCGCCGGCGCGACGTCGGCTTGCGGCAGATAGATCCAGACCACCGTGCCGACGCCGACCTCGGAGGTGATGCGCACGAAGCCGCCGGACTGTTTGACGAAGCCGTGCACCGTGCTCAGCCCGAGGCCGGTACCCTTGCCGACATCCTTGGTGGTGAAGAACGGGTCGAACGCCCGCTCGATGACCTCGGGCGGCATGCCGCTGCCGGTGTCGCGCACCGCGATCACAACGTAGCTGCCAGCCTTGATCTCCGGGTTCTCGGCAGGTCCGTCGGAGCCGGGAACGTAGTTTGCGGTCTCGACAGTCAACTGCCCGCCGTTCGGCATGGCGTCGCGGGCGTTGCTGACAAGATTCATGATCGTGGCTTCGAGCTGACTCGGGTCAACGATCACGGTCGCAACGTCCGGCGCATTGCGGAACGCAATGCCGACATTGGCGCCCAGCATGCGGCGCATCGGCGGTTCCATGCCGGCCAGCAGCACGGTGATGTCGGTCGGCTTCGGTTCGAGCATCTGCCGCCGACCGAACGCAAGCAGGCGCTGTGTCAGCTCCGCGCCGCGTTCGGAGGCCTGCCGGATCGCTTCCGCCAGCGGGCGCGTGCCGTCGTCGAGGATCGACGACAGCACATCGGCGTTCAGCAAGATCGACGTCAGCAGGTTGTTGAAGTCGTGCGCAATGCCGCCGGTTAACTGGCCGACGGCTTCGATGCGCTGGGCCTGCGCCAGCTGCGCTTCCGCGCGCTTCTGATCCGTGACGTCGGCGAGGATCGATCCGACGGATACGACTTTGCCGTCATCGTCATAGATCGGGAATTTCACGACCAAAGCCACCCGCAGTCCATCGGGTTTCGGGATGGTCATCTCCCACTGCATCGCACGCCGGCCCTCGATGACAGCCTTGTCCGATACCGGGATGCTGTCCTCGTACTCCTTCGAGCGCAGTTCGGCGACTGTCTTGCCGTACATGCTCTCGGAACTCTGGCGCGAGAACACTTCATAGGCGCGGTTGATGAAGATGAACCGGCCTTCCGCGTCGCGCAGCGAGACCATCATGGGCGAATGGTCCATGATCGACTGGAATCGGGCCTGGGTCGTGCGCAAGGCCGCGTCCGCCTCGGCGCGCTCTTTCGTCGCCGCGGCAAGCGCCTCCGCTTGCGCAATCGCTTGTGCTTCCGCGGCGGCGCGCGCCTGGATTTCACGCATGATCACGCGCCACGCAAAGATCAGCAGCAGTGCGATCCCGCCAAGCACTAGCGTTGCAATGAGCGCCGCCACATTCCAGGCGGCGAGCACTTCATTTTCCGCGAGCGAGACCGTGATCAGCACCTGCGGGGTCGCGACCAGCCGGTAGGCATTCAGGTAGATCGGGCCGCCCGTCTCGAGCGCGGAGCGCAGGACACCCGCCTCCGGCTTCTGGCGCTGGAGCGCGAGCAGGGGATTGTCGGCGGCGATCTCGCCGGTCGCATCCGTGCGCGAGGGCTCGCGGAACAGCACGGCCTGTTCGGGATGCAACATCCAGATCGAGCCGCCATGACCGACATCGATGGTCCGGTAAAAGGACCGCAGCTTGTCCAGCTCGAGCGTCGCGACAATCATGCCGGCAAATTTGCCGTCGGGGCCCGTCAGCCGCCGCCCGAATGGAATGACCCACTGTCCGGTGGAGCGCCCGCGAAACGGTGTGTCGACGACGAGCCCGGAATCGGCCTCGGCCGACAGGCGGCGAAACAGGTAGGTGCTCGCGCGCGACTGCCCTAGGATAATCGGCGAGGTCGTGTGCCTAATGATTCCGGTCTCGTCGACGATCACCAGGACGGCGATCCCGGCAATGCCGGATCGCGCCGCCGTCAGGGTGTCGGCCCACGCGTTGCTGGTCGCGTGCACCCCGCCGATCCGGCTCGCCACCAGCGTCATCTGTTGCAGCGTCGTGTCGATGGCGCTGGCGGTGCTCGCGATGTGGTCGCCGAGAATAAAGGCGAGGTTTTCCGCGCGGCGCTCGCCGTTGTGCAGCGCCTCACTGCGATAGGTCAGCAGACTTGCCGTAAGCACCGCGGCGAGAAGCAAGAAGACGAGAACAAACACCAGCCGGACCGACGTGCGCAGCCGGCGAGTGCCCGCCGCCCGCGCGCTGGGACCGAACTCTGGCGTAGTCATTCTCCGCTCGTGTAAGAACAACGGCAGATCAGGGACAATTTTTGCGGGAACTTTTCAGCTCAATCAGCAGCCGGGCGAGTAGATCAGCTTCGTTGCCGGAACGCTTATCCGGTAGACTACTTATCGGAGCTGCCATGCGACTTCCGAGCAGGGACCGACACGACCGCCTCACCGTCGAGCACCAATTTACCGTCCACCCGCGCCTCGCAACGCAGCTTCACGATGCGACCTTTCTCGACCAGTTCCATCACCTCGACGGTCACCTCGACGACGTCTCCGATCTTCACCGGGCCATGGAAATTCAGGGTCTGGGAGCGGTACACGGCGCCCGGGCCGGGGAGCTGGGTCCCGAGCACGGCCGAGATCAGGCTCGCGGTGTAGAGCCCGTGCGCAATGCGTTGTCCGAACCGTGTCTCGGAGGCGTAAACATCGCACAGATGCAGCGGATTATCGTCGCCCGAGAGCCGCGCGAACCCGACCACGTCGGTGTCCATCACGGCCTTCATCAGGCTTTCCCGCATGCCGACGCTCAGGTCCTCGAACGTCAGCAGGCGCAGCATGCGCGGGTCGACGATAGGCTGAGGGCGGGGCGTCATGCGGGCTAACCGTTCAAACAAGTCGTTAACGGTATAGCACCGGCCGGGGCCCGTTGCTGTTGTGCTTTAGGCAAACGCCGCGGGGCCGGTGTTCAGTGCGTCGCGGGGCCGCGCCGAGGGCTAACCCGTAGGCCCGCCGGAGTTTCCCGATTAACCGGATATTCAATAGCGGCTGCTAGCTTGCGTGCGCTTGGGGAGCGGGGTGGAGCCCTCCAAATCAGGTTTTGGTCGAGGCGCGGGGCGCGACGCTGCGCCAAATTTGCGTACGGGAGCAGAAGCGATGGCTATCGACATGTCGATGCCGGTCCTCGTTGTTGACGATTACAACACGATGATCCGCATTATCCGCAATCTTCTCAAGCAGCTCGGCTTCGAGGACGTTGATGATGCGTCCGACGGCTCGGCCGCGCTCGCCAAGATGAAGGAAAAGAAGTACGGCCTCGTGATTTCCGATTGGAACATGGAGCCGATGACCGGTTACGAACTGCTCAAGGAAGTGCGCGCTGACGCAAGCCTGAACAAGACGCCGTTCATCATGGTCACCGCTGAATCGAAGACCGAGAACGTCATCGCGGCGAAGAAGGCCGGCGTGAACAACTACATCGTCAAGCCGTTCAACGCCCAGACGCTCAAGACCAAGATCGAGGCGGTGTTCGCCGAGTGATTTTGGCGCGCCGCGCGGGGAAGCCCGCACGGCGCGATCACGGTCCGCCGCGCGGACCGTCGGTGGGGGCGACCCGCGTCTTGCGGGCAACGAGGTGGCGAGACCTGCATCAGCAGGCCGCCGGGCAGGAGACGTGCCATGGCTTTGGCAGACGCACAGCACTTCGATCGCCTGATCGACTTCCTTAAAACGAAGCGCGAGAACGTTACCTTCCACGACATCATTTCGCTTGCCGAGGTCGCCGCGCAGTCGCTGCAGGGCTTCTTCCAGGCGATGGACGCCAAGGTTTACCGCGAGCTGCGCGAGATCGCCGGCTACATCGAGTCGATGCGCGGTGAAATCGGCGCGCTGCAGGTCAACGACCTCAAGGACAGCCGCATTCCGTCGGCCGGGCAGGAGCTCGGCGCCATCGTCAAGGCGACGGAAACGGCCACCAACACCATCATGGAATGCGCCGAAACCCTGATGGGTGCCGATGCCAGCGATCCGGCCGCCTACAAGGCGCTGGTCGACGAGAAGATGATGGTCATCTTCGAGGCCTGCTCGTTCCAGGACATCACCGGACAGCGCGTCTCCAAGGTGGTCGAGACCTTGCAGCATATCGAGCAGCGGGTTGCCCGCTTCGCCGACGTGATGCGGACCGCGGACCTCGAGGGCTTCATCAACGACGCCGAGCGCGAGCGTGCCGCGCGCAAGGAGAAGTTCCTGCTGAACGGCCCGCAGCTTGCCGGTGAAGGCGTCGATCAGAACGACGTCGACAAGATGTTCAGCTAGTTTTGAGCATGATCTTGTCCGAAAACCGGTACCCACTTTTCGGGATCATGCTCTAAGAACGCTCAGCGTTCGGTCTTAAGCCATCACCACTTCAATCGCCGCGTCACCGCCTTCGGGGCGTGGCCGGCGGTATTGAAGATCGCCGCCAGCGCGTGCAGGTCCGGGTTGTCGCGGTGCCCGAGCTCCTCGGCATGGATGCCGGCCGTGACGAACAGGCAATCGACGCCGAGGTCGTTCGCGCCCTTCAGGTCTGTGCGTACGGAATCCCCGATCGCCAGCACGCGGTTGAGTGACGCAGGCGCGCCGCGCGCCTTGGCGACTTCGGCCAGCGCCAGATCGTAGAGCGGGCGGTGCGGCTTGCCGGCGTAGTAGACGTCGCCGCCGAGCTCCGCATAGGCGTCGGCAAGCGCGCCCGCGCAGTAGATCAGCTTGTCGCCACGCTCCACCACGATGTCCGGATTGGCGCAGACCATGAACAGGTTGCGCGCACGCAGCTTGGCGAGCAGGTCGCGGTAATCCTCCGGCGTCTCGACCTCGTCGTCGAACAGCCCGGTGCAGATGACGTACTTGGCGTCCTCCGGCGTCGAGAACGGCGCGTCGAGCCCGGTGAAGATGGTGTGGTCGCGTTCAGGACCGATCAGGAAGAACGGCTGGCCGAGGCGCTCTTCCACCTTGCTGCGCGTGACGTCGCCGGAGGTCACGATGGCGTCGTAGGCGGTGCGGGGAACGCCGAGGTTGTCGAGGAGCTTGACCACCTGGTTGCCGGGGCGGGGGGCATTCGAGATCAGCACCACGGCGCCGCCCTTGGCGCGGAAGCGGGTGAGCGCATCGGCCGGCTCCGGGAACGCCGCGATGCCGTTGTGCAGTACGCCCCACACGTCGGAGAGGATCGCGTCGTAGTTCGCCGCGAGCGGCGCGAAATCGTCGGTCATCTTGAGCGGCATTGGGGGTCCTGCTGGCGAGGCGCTTCCCCTAGACGATCCCGCCGCGCGGCGCCACCCCGGGCAGGCGCTTACATCAGCGTGATGCGGCCCGGCTCAGCCCTGCGCGCGCTTCACGATGCCGCGCGCCAGTTGCGCCATGGCGCCCGGCCGCCGCTCGCCCGGCGGGCGTGGTTCGGCACGCTGGTCCGAGATGCGGATCTCGGGTGCGCGCTGCTCCCCGCGCGGCTCGGGCGGGCGCACGTCCGGCGCCTGCGGGGCTGCTGCACGCGCGGCGCGTTCCGACGGCCGCTCGGCGAGCCCACCGCCGCCCAGCACCTCGGCGCGAACGGGGCGCGGCGGCGAGAACAGGAAGCCCTGGCCGAAGCGCACGTCGTAATCGAGCAGGTCCACCACCACGCCCTCCCGCTCGATGCGCTCCGCAATCAGGTCGATGCCGTAACGGCCGAGCAGATCGGAGAAGTCGGCCGGGTGAATGTCGGCGTTCGGCTGCGCGGTGCGGCTGAGCAGCAGTTCGGCCGGCACCTTCACGAAGCGGAAGCCGCGCTCGGCCAGCTCACGCGGCTCGATGCGCAGATCCTGCACGTGATCCATCGAGAAACGGAAGCCGAAGTCGGCGAGCGAGGCGAGGCTTTCCTGCTCCATCGGCCCCATCGCGCGCACCGCGGACTGCGCGAACTCGAACACCACGTAAGGGGCGAGCGCGCGGTTGGCCTCGAGGAAGTCCGTGATCTCCTGGAACATCGCCGCGTCGGCGAGGGTCGACCCCGAGATGTTGCAAAACAGCCCGACCTCGCGGTTCTTGGTCGAGAGCCGCCGCACCACCTGCACGCAGCGGAACACCATCAGATTGTCGATCGCCGGCATCAGGCCGCCGGCTTCGGCAGGAAGCAGGAAGCGGTCCGGCTCCAGCATGCTGCCGTCGTCGCCGCGCAGCCGCGCCAGCGCCTCGTAGTAGCGCACCTTGCGCTGCGGCAGCGTGACCACCGGCTGGAGATAGAGGTCGAGGCGGTTGCCCTCGATCGCGCGCGCGACTTGCGCGGCCATCGCTTCGGTCTCGCGCCGCCGCGCGTCGTCGAGCGCGGGGTTTGGCACCGGGCCGCTGTCGATGAGGTCGGCACCCGGATCGAAGGCCTCAGGCTGCGGCGCCTGCGGCGGCGCGTAGGCCTGCGGCGCAGGCGCTTGTGGTGCTGGCGCCTGATAGGCCTGCGGATAGGGCGCCGCATAACCCGCGCGCGCCGGCATCGCGTTCGAGATCGCGCTTTCCAGCATCTGCTCGTGCGCCGCGACGCCGTCGGCGAGTTCCTTCACGAGCTGGCCGAGCTCGTCGATCTCGGCGGCGAGCGGCTCGGTGGCCGCGCGCGCCTTCT
>Ga0075364_10002328_pt1 | contig 10662 bp, 5 predicted proteins | sample EndMetdeltDD1764_FD_71517 | JGI IMG/M metagenome (GOLD analysis project Ga0075364, IMG submission 71517) | Populus endosphere microbial communities from Tennessee, USA - Endosphere MetaG P. deltoides DD176-4 | ecosystem: Host-associated > Plants > Roots > Endosphere | place: USA: Tennessee...
CATCGATGGAGGTCCCCACCCAACCGCCGCCGGCCTCGTCGGGCGCCCACCGCAGGTTGGTGATCCCACCGAGGGCGTCGACCGCCTCGGTGGTCGCGCCCTCGGCGTCGTAGGCGAGCAGCTCGACCCCGCCGCCGGGGTCGCTGCGCCGCACGAGCTGGCCGAGGCCGTCGTACTCGAGGTCCCACTTGTGCCCGCCCGGTCCGGTGAGCCGGGTGAGATGACCCCAGCGATCGTGGTCGAACACGACCTCCGTGCCCCGCGGCCCGACCTCGGCCACGACATCGCCGTGCGGGCCGTAGCGCCACGACGTGACGGCGCCGTCGGGCTCGGTCATCGATGCCGGCCGGCCTCCCGGCGTCCAGGTGAACCGCCACACCCCACCGTCGGGATCGATCCGCTCGACGAGGTCGCCTCGATCGTCGTAGCGGCACCGCGTCGTGTGACCCGACGGCGTGGTGATCGCCACGATCCGCCCGGCGGCGTCGCGCGAGATCCGTTGCGTGTGGCCTCGCCCGTCGATGACGGCGGCGACGTGACCGAGCTCGTCGTGCTCGAACGTGAGGGCCACGCCGTCGGCGTCGACCACCCGAACGACGTCACCGTCGACGACGGTGGCTTCCATCGCCGCGCCCAACGGGTCGACGACTCGGGTCGGCCATCGGCCCGGGCCGTCGTAGGTGAGCGTCGTCGCCGCCCCGTTCGGTCCGGTCACCGACACGACGCGACCGAGCCCGTCGTACGCCGTGGTCCACTCGCCACCATCGGGTTCGATCCGGCGCAGGCAGCGCCCTGCGGCATCGAACGACCGCTGCGTCACGCGTCCGAGCCGATCGACGGTGCGCACCGGGTTGCCGTCGTCGTCACGCTCGATCGATTGGCGCTGGCCGTACGCGTCGATCGTGGCGGTGAGGCGTCCGGCCAGGTCGTGGTGGAAGATGGTCCGCGGGCCGGTGTCCTCGCCGTCGCGGTCGTCGAGCACCGTGGCCAGGCCCGGCAGGTAGCGGAACACCGACGTCCGCCCGTGCGGCTGGCGTTGTGCGACGACGCGACCGGTGTCGTCGTAGGTGTTGGCAGCGAGCACCACGCCGTCGCCGTCGACGATCGCCGTGATCCGTCCGCCGGCGTCGACCGTGAACCGACGTACGAGGATCGGTGCGTCGACCGCGATCAGGTCGCCGAGATCGTCGTAGCGGTAGGACGCGACCGAGCCGTCGAGGCCGGTGATCTCGACGATGCGCTCGCCGTCCCAGTGCACGCGCAGGCTCGGCCCGCGCGCCGAGGTGACGGCGACCAGGCGCCCTCGGTCGTCGCGTCGGAACGCGATCGAGTGGGCGGGTACGTCGTCGGGGCGCACCTCTACGAGCGCTCCGTCAGTCGTGAAGCACCACACCTGCCCGTCGAGCCGACGCAGCTCGAAGCCGCCGTCGAGCTCGACGAGTGCGGCCGCCAGTGCCGCGGGCACGTCCCAACGGCCATCGTCGAGCCGGCCGATGACCACCACCTGCCCGTCGGGACCCACGTAGCGGACGAGGCGATCGTCGACCTCGAGCCGCACGTCGGCCCACGACGACCACCCGCGCCCGAACGCGCCCGCTGCGGGGAACCGGCCGTTGTAGACGCGGTCCCACCGCAGCGGCGCGAGGTGCGCGGGCGCCTCGTGATCCACCTCGTGCTCGACCAGGTTGCCGGTGGCGGCGTTGACCGGATCGCCACCCCAACCCGACGACACCGTCAGCCCGGCGGCCGCCGGCGTGGGGATGTCCATCGGGAGGTAGGTCGTGTGCGCAACGCGACCGCTCGCGACGAGACGGGCCTCGACCGTTGCATCGTCGAACGGTTGGACGGTCGCCCCCGTCGCGTCGGCCTCCGCGAACGACGCGCCGATGGCGTCGACCCGCGCCCGCAGGTCGCCGAGGTGATCGGCGTGGAGGTGCAGCGCCACACCGGTCTCGGCGAGGTGCTCGAGCCGCGGTGGACTCGAGCCGCCATCGACCGGTGCCGCCGTGTTGAGCTCGTCGGGCGCCGCCGCGAAGGCGTTGTACGCCGACTCGAACGAGGCGATCTCGAAGAGGAGGCCGCGGTCGAGCGCGCCGACCTCTCGGGCGTAGTCGGCGAGGTGCGCGGGCCGCGCTGAGCTGGTGGTCATCGCCTACTCCTCGAAGCGGATCGCGCCGCCGGAACGGACATCGACGTAGGACTTGGCCAGGGTCATGACGTTGTCCTTGAGGCCGAACCAGCTCTGGTCGTCGGCCTCCTTGTCACGGGCCCGGGCCCGCGCGGCGTCCTCGTCGGCCACCCACCGCTCGGCCCGGTCGAGCGCGTCGGCCATCGCCCGCAGGCGCACCACGATCGCCTGCCCGTCGGTCACGGCGACCGTCTCGCTCGCGTCCCACTCGCTCCGCAAGCGCCCCTCCCACCCGTCGCGGGCGTGGTCGGCCCAACGGGCTCGGGGGCCCTGTTGCTGCTCGATCACCTCGGCCAGGCGCCGCGCCGCGCCGCGCAACCGGTTCGCCTCGTCGGCCGGCCAGACGACGTCCGCCAGCGCATGGATCTCTGCTCCCACCCCGTCCCTCCGGGTGCTTCCCGCCGTGTCGGATGAGCACGACGACGCAGGAAACTAATGGAGATAACGTCAAAGGTGCAAGGGATTTAAGCTCCCTGTCATGAACGAACCCCCTGAAGCGGGCGAGGGCCCGCCTGTCACGCTGGCACCCATGACCTCACCGACGGTGTGGTTCACCTCCGATCAGCACTGGGGCCACGCCAACATCATCCGGTTCGCCGGCCGCCCGTTCGCCGACGTCGCCGAGATGGACGAGCAGCTGATCGCGAACTGGAACCAGCGGGTGCGCGCCCACGACACCGTGTGGCTCCTGGGCGACGTGGCCCTCGGCGACACCGACCGGTTCCTGCGCCGCCTCGACGAGCTCGCCGGCACCAAGCACCTCGTCGCCGGCAACCACGACCGCCTCTTCCGCCGCGACCGCACCACGGTGCGCGAGCGGTGGGAGCGCCGCTACCACGAGGCCGGCTTCGCCTCGATCCACCACGGCGACGTCGAGATCGAGCTCACCCCGACCTGCACCGTGCGGGCCGCGCACTTCCCGTACGAGGGCGACTCGCACGACCGAGACCGCTACGTCGAGCATCGACCGGTCGACGACGGCCGACCGCTGCTGCACGGCCACACCCACGGGCACTGGCGCAAGCGAGGTCACATGATCGACGTCGGCGTCGACGCGTGGGCCGGCTTCCCGGTCGACGCGCCCACGCTGGCCGCGCTGTTCGAGCAGGGCCCCACCGACCTCGAGCCGCTCCCGTGGCAGACCGACCCGACAGGCGACCGGTGAGCACCATGGCGGTTCGACGCCGGACACCCGCCCTACGATGCGGCGCCGAGAGGAGCGCGCATGTCGGTACCCCGAACCCGGCGGCAGGCAACCGCGGCGCTGCGGGCCACGGGGCCCGGGCGCCTCGCTCTGGACGCACGTCGCCGCTACGCGACGCGTCCCGCGGCCCAGGACCGGGCACGGGCCAAGGCCCGCGCCGAGTGGATCGAGCGCGGCCGCCCGCTGCCGGCGCCGTTCCCGGTGAAGGTCGACGAGCTCCTCCTGGTCCTCGACCGCGTCGGCCCCCGGGTCTTCATCGAGACGGGGACGTTCCACGGCGACACGCTGCGGGTGCTCAAGGAACACGTGGACGCTGCCTGGTCGATCGAGCTCTCGCCGGAGCTGGCAGCACGCAACCGGGTGTCGTTCGCCCGAGACCCCCACGTGCAGATCGTGGAGGGCGACTCGGGCGCATGTCTCCCACGCATCCTCGACGAGGTGCGCGAGCCGGTGCTGTTCTGGCTCGACGGCCACTGGTCGATGGGCGAGACGGCGCGGGGCACGTCGGACACGCCGATACGCGCCGAGCTCGAGGCCATCCTCACCCACAACGTCGACCGCCACGCCGTCCTCATCGACGACGCCCGGCTCTTCGGCACCGGTGACTACCCGAGCATCGCCGACATCGAGGCGCAGGTCCGCCGGCACCGGCCCACCTGGACCGTGACGGTCGACATCGACATCATCCGCGCCCTGCCGCCGACCACCTGACGACACGAACGGCGCCGGCCCCGCCCGACGCTCAACGCATCGCGAGGACCGTCTGGCACAGCGTGGGCAGCAGGACCGCGCCGGGCTCCTTGGCCGACACCGTTCCGATCCGCGCCTGGCCGTCGAGGTTGTCGGCCCGCTTGAAGAACACGACCTCGGCGCCCGTGAACCCGACGTTGACCAGCTCGTCCCACCCGAACGTGCCCTTGCGCGTCGTGAACCCTTGCGGGGTGCACGAGAACGTCCCGATGTGGATCTCGCCCATCGTCCGCATGTGCTCGACCAGCGCGTCGACCAAGCGGGCCTCGACGTAGCGCTCGGACCAGCGCACGATCGCCGTCCACGCCTCGATCAGGCCCTTGGGCGGTCGCCCCTGCACGTTCACCTTGAAGTGCACCTCGCCGGTGCGCGTCTTGAACCGGGCGCGGAAGTTGCCCTGCACCACCGAGTACGACAGCTCGATCACCTGATCGGCGTGCACCACCTGGTCACCCCAGCGCAGCTCGGGACCGGCGATCGTCAGGCGCTTCTTGCCGAACGGCGACTGGCCCGGCGGCGTGTCGTCGTAGAAGGCGCCGGCATCGGCCGCGGGCGGCGACGACGGCTGCGGTGCGAACGCCGTGGCGCCCGCGAGCTCGGGCTGCCACTCGCCCACCGCCTGGTCGATCATCGCCGGATCACCGGGCCCGGGCGCCGTCGCCGCGGTGTGGGCCGGCGGCGCGACCGCCGCGCCGCCGCCCGCCACGCCCGACGACGTGAGCGGCGCGAGGCCTGCGGCCATCACCGCCAGCTTCCACGCCTGCGGGTCGAGCTCGCCGTCGAGGACCTTGCCGTAGTCGTCCACCACCTCGAGCGTGGCGTCGCCGTAGACCAGGCGAACGGGCTCGCCCGGCAGCGACTGCAACGTCCAGCCCCGCTCGACGGCGCTGACCGTGAGCAAGCGCTGGCACAGCAGCCGGGCCAGCGCCTCGCGCTCGGGGCGGGTGGCGTTGCGACCTCGCGCCCGCACGACGTGCTCGCCCAGCGCCGCCAGCTCGTCGGCCGTCACCGGCACGTCGACGGGAGCGAGGCCGGGCGCCACCGGTGCGAGCTGCGCGGCGACATCGGCCCGCCACGCCGGCAGCAGCACCTCGGTGCCGATCTGGTTCCAGGCGATGGGCGCCAGCGGCACGGTGGCCTTCGCCACCTGGCGGCCCACGAGCGCGGCTTCGACCGCCGGCAGGTCGCGCAGGATCCCCGTGGCCGGGAACGGCGGATGCGGCCGGAAGGGGATGGCCGACGGATCGATGCCCAGCGCGGCGATGCGCTGCGGGATCGGCGGGTGGCTGTCGTAGCGCGACGACGTGTCGACGCCGAGCGCCACCTCGTTCACCCGCTTGGCGTGGTCGGCCACCGCCGAGCTGGCCAGGGTCGCGACGAACCCAGCGAGGTACGGCGGCACCCGTCCCGAACGCACGACCGGCGCGTACTCGCGCTGCCAGAAGTAGTCGTAGGCGGGCGCGCCCACGACGAGGCGCGACAGCGCGTTGGCCGTGACCGTCGGGCTCGTCACCGACGCGGCGAGGCGATCGGCGGCCAGCTCCTGCGCGCGGGAGATCGACTGCGTGCGCCGCAGGTAGAACGCGGCGTAGGCCTTGAACAGGCCGTGCACCGCGCCGCGCGTCGTCGACAGCGACCGACCCATGGCGCTGCGGGCCCGGTAGATGAGCGGGCCGAGCTTGGTGTCACCGCCGGCGAAGTGGCCGAACTCGTGGGTGAGCACCGACGTGAGCTCGTCGTGGTCGAGGATCGTCATCAGCGGCACGCCGATCCCGATCACCCGGTGACCACCCATGCCCAGGAAGCCGCCCCGCTGGGTCACGAACGCGTTGACCTCGTCGAGGAGGTAGATCTCGCTCGGGGCCTTCTGCCCGACCGAGGCGGCGACGCGCTCGACCAGCTGCGCGAGCTCGGGCTGCACCGCGGCGTCGACCCGCACCCCGGGGTCGACCCACTTCTGGCGCCGGGGCACCAGCGACCACAGGACGCTCAGGCCGACCAGGGGCAGGAGCAGCAGGTACACGTGGATCCGGTTGATCAGCAGGATCTCGAGGACCGGCGCGGCGATGAGCACCGCGGCGATCACGATGCCGAGCAGGTAGTACCCGATCAGCAGGAGCACGGCGACGATCGCCCGCCCCGCCAACGACCCCTGCTCGGGTGGCTTGGCCTTCCCGTCCACCACACCGGATCCACCCACGACGCGCTCCTCCTCGGTTCCACCCACCGGCCTGTTCGAACGACCTGGTCGCTCGGAACACATCGAGATAGCACAAGATGATGTCGGGACGCCATCGCACCGGTCGACCACCAGCCCCGTCGGCAGGCGCGCCGCCGGGCTGAGCAGATCGCTGCTCGACGAGGCTGGCGACGGGGCCGCTGACCCCTCGACGTCTGTGCGGGTCTCGTTGTGGTCCCAGCGCTCCCCTTCAGGCTCCGCACTACCGTGTGCCCGCACGGGTGGGTCGGTGGGGAGGCAACGATGAGCGTCACGACGCAGCTGCGCGCGTCCGGGACGGGCTCGCGGACGGCACGGGCACGGACGTGGGTGGCCGACCGCGGCGTGATCCTCACGGCCCTCGGCGTGATCGCCGTGCGACTCGTGACGACGATCGCGACGACGGGCGGCCAGGTCACCAGCGCGTTCGAGCGCAGCTACTGGACCATCGACTGGTCGCAGGGCTTCATCCGACGCGGGCTCACGGGCACGGTCCTCGAACCGATCCCGGTGCTGCGCGAGCGCGCCGGCATCACCGCCGTCGTGCTCGCCATGACCGTGGTCTGCCTCGCCGTGTGGCTGACCGTCATGTGGCAGGCGGTGGCGCGAGGCGGCCGGCCGACCGCGGCCGTCGCCATCGTGGCGCTGGCCTCGCCCGCCGGCCTGCTGTTCCTGATCACGCAGAAGCGTCCCGACCAGCTCGGGCTCATCGTGCTGTGCGTCTACGGCGCGGTCGTCCTGCGCCGACCGGCGGCGCGGATCGAGACGATCGCCTCGGTCGTCGCGGGCCTCGCGCTCGGGATCACCGCGCTCGTCCACGAGGCGATCCCGCTGCTGTTCCTGCCGTTCCTCTTCATCGTGCGCACGATCCGCGAGCGCGACGACCCGTCGATCGTGCGCGGCGACGCGATCGGCCGGCGGCTCGCGCTGGCCGGGCCCTCGCTGGTGGCCATCGCCGTCATCGTGCTCCGCGGACCGGTCACGGCCGCGCAGTCGAGCGCGCTGCTCGACGCCGCGACGGGCGCCGGCGTGGTCGACCCGATCGGCACGACCGCGTTCGACAACGCGGGCATGTACCAGTACCTGAGCGACGGCCCCGGTGACATCAGCCGACGGTTCGCCGAGTCGATCGGGGTGCGAGGTGTCGCCGGCTTCGTCGTGCTGGCCGGGATCGTCGCAGCCCTGATGGCCGGTGCGCTCTGGTCCATGCGCGATCCCTCGACGCGACCGGCGGGGCTCGACCTCGCTCGATTCCGACGGTGGATCGCGCCGCTGGACGTGGGGGTGCTCGTCGGTGCCTACGCCGCGCTGTTCGTGACCGCGATCGACTGGTGGCGCTGGTCGTGCTGGCTCGCGCTCGGCGGCCTCACCACCTTCCAGCTCAGCCGCCTCGCGCGTACCGGGACGGCCTCGGTCGTCCGCCGGCGCCTGCACCCGACGGTCGGGTTCGCGGTGGGCGTGATCGGCCTCCTGTGGCTGCGCCCGCTGACCGCCGTCCCGCCCGGCCTCGACGCCGCCGCGCACCTCCTCCTCGGCCGCTGATCACGACGAGGTCGAGCTGGGGCGCTTGTCCGCACAACCTGCGCTCAGACTGAAAGGCAACGGGATGCGGTGAACCGGTACCCTCCGATCAGCGCACGGACCGACCAACGGGTGGTGACTGATGGGTGGCACGTCGTCGGCTCGACCAGCCGAGCTCCAGACCTTCGTGACCAAGGCGAACGCCGTCACGGACGACCTCCAGACGTGGGTCACCAAGCTGACGAGCTCGCTCAACGCCTTCCAGGCCTCGGGCTCGGTGGGCACCCTCACGTCGGGCGCCATCCAGGCCGTGCCGACGCTGCTGCAGAACCAGCGGCTCAACGCCCTGTTCGTCGACGTCGTGCGCGAGGCCTTCCTCACCGCGGACGCCCAGGCAGGACCGAACGGCACCGTGACCGTGCCCGACGAGGCGCTCCAACGGGCCTTCGTCAACGCCGCGCAGGCCCGCGGGCTCGACCCCGACCTGCTCGCCCAGATGGCGCCGCCCATCACCGTCCCGCCGACCGCCACCGGCGTGATCCCCCAGGACTCGGGCTTCGTCGACGACCCGGTGTGCACCGCGACGGGCCACTTCCTCGAGGAGGAGGTCGACCTGGTCATGCCGGCGCGCCTCGCCCTCCTCGGCGGCGCCCGCTGGTACTCGTCACGCCTGCTGACCCCGGGGCCGTTCGGCCGAGGCTGGTGGTCGTGGGCCTCGGCGGCGTGCGTCGTCGACCCTGACGGCGCGATCGACTACCGCGGCCCCGACGGGCGCGAGGTCCAGCTGGCGCCCGACGGGGAAGGCTCGTGGCAGCCGCGTGCGGGCTTCGACGCCTCCGTCGTCCGCACCGACGACGGGCTGGCCGTCCGATGGGCGACCAACGCGACGTGGTCGTCGCAGACGTGGACCTTCGACGACGCCGGCCGGCTGCGCACGATCACCGGGCCCACGCTGGGCACGACCACGTTCGGCTACGACGACGACCGACTCGTCACGCTGACCCACGAGGGCGGGCGGACCCTCACCTACGAGTGGCGAGGCGAGGGCGACGACGCCCGCGTCGCCGAGCTGCGCTCGTCGGACGGACGAGTCGTCACCTACGACTACGACCAGCGCGGCGACCTCGAGCGCGTGGTGCGCGCCACCGGCGACCGCACGTACGCGGCGGACGAGCGCGGCCGCATCCTCACCGTGCACGACGCCGATGGCGTGCGCCTGTGCCACAACACCTACGACGACGCCGGCCGCGTCCTCGTCCAGGTCTCGCCCCTCGGGCGTGAGACCCACTTCCAGTACCTGGCCGGTCGCCTGACCCGCGTGTCGGACACCGCCGGCGGACCGGTGGCGGTGTTCGAGCACGACGACGTCGGCCGCATGGTCGGCCTCATCACCGCGCAGGGCAACCGCTTCTCACGCTCCTTCGACGAGCGCGGCCGCGTCGAGGCCCAGCAGACCTTCGATGGTTCGATCTTGCAACGAACGTTCGACGAGACGGTCGACGGCCGCGAGACGATCGAGCTCACCGGCACCGACGGGGCCACCGATCGGTGGATCTACGACGACGCCGGCCGGGTGGTGGCGCACCGACGCGGCGAGCGCGAGCTGACCTACGCGTACGACGGCGACAGCATCCTCCCGTCGCGCATCGACGGCCCCCTCGGCTGGTCGATGACCCACGGCTGGGACCGGGGGATCCCGACCTCGGTGGCCGACGCCGACGGCGTGCGCGTCGACTACGAGCACGACGCCGACGGCAACCTCATCGCGGCCGTCGACGCGCTGGGCCACGTCACCCGCGTCGACTGGCACCCAACCGGTCGCCCGGCGGCCATCCACCACCCCGACGGCACCGCCCAGCGCCTCGAGTGGGACGACGGCGGCCGTCTGCGCGCGCTGATCGATCCGGCGGGCAACGAGGCGCGCTTCGAGCACTCACCCGCCGGGCGGCTCGTGGCCACCATCGACCCCGAGGGTGCCCGCACCGAGATCGTGTACGACGCCACCGGGTTCGCGGTCTCGACCATCGACCCGTTGGGCAACGCCGTCGAGTGGCGCCGCGACCAGTTCGAGCACCTCACCGGGTTCACCAACCCCGACGGCGGCAAGTGGGAGCTGGCCTACTCGCACCTCGGGCAGCTGTCACTGATCAGCGGACCCGACGGGTCCACGTGGTCGACCACGCTCGATGCCGAAGGTCGCATCGTCGAGCTCGTCGACCCCCTCGGCGGGGCCACCCGCACGTCCTACGACGACACCGGCCACCTCGCGACGATCACCGACCCGGCGGGGGCCGAGCGGGGCTTCACCTACGACGCCGTCGGACGCCTCGTCGCCCAGACCGATCCGCTCGGCGCCGTGACCCGCCAGGCCTTCGACGCCCTCGACCGGCTCACCGAGGTCGTGGATGCCGACGGCGTCTCGAGCACGTTCACCTACACGCCGGCGGGGCGGGTCGCCTCGGTGACCGAGGGCCCGGGGCGGACCACCAGCTACACGTACGACGACGCCGGACGCCAGGTCGCGGTGACCACGGCGACGGGCACCACGTCGACGACGACCTACGACGCCCGCGGCCGGATCACCACCACCACGACCCCCGAGGGCCGCACCACCACGTGGACCTACTCGCCGTCGGGCGTCGTCGACTCCGTCACGCGGGGCTCCTCGACGTGGCGGTGGCGCCCAGCGGGTCGACGGCGGCGACGACCCGCTGGGCGCCACCGCCCGGTTCCGCTACGACGCCGCGGGCCGCCTGGTCGCGGCGACCGATGCCCGCAACC
>Ga0075364_10002329_pt1 | contig 10660 bp, 11 predicted proteins | sample EndMetdeltDD1764_FD_71517 | JGI IMG/M metagenome (GOLD analysis project Ga0075364, IMG submission 71517) | Populus endosphere microbial communities from Tennessee, USA - Endosphere MetaG P. deltoides DD176-4 | ecosystem: Host-associated > Plants > Roots > Endosphere | place: USA: Tennessee...
ACCGAGCGCAAGGTGCCGCGCGCGCCCTGTTTGGCCACCGGGCCTTCCTCGATGGCGACACCGCAAGCGCCGAGATGCGCGATCACCGCGTCGGGCGGTGATGCCGTGAGAAAACAGAGGTCATCGCTGCCCGCCATCTCGTAATCGGCCGTAAACCACTCGACCTTATCGGCGCCGATCGGTCGCAGATTGATCTTCTGTGCGCCAAAACTCACCGATGTGCGCGGCAGCTTGCCAGAACCGGGATCGAACACCTTCACCTCCATACCCAGCACGTTTTGATACCAGGCGGCAGAGCGCTGGACGTCCGCGACATTGAGGACGAGATGATCGAGGGCCGTGACGGTGAGGGGCATGAAATGGTCCTTGGCTTTGCCTTGACGTTTCTTTGGGCTGGTGCCGCAGGTGTGTCGCACTGGCCGATAGTTGAATTGTTTGGTAGATACGGGCGTTGTCAATTCAACACACGCTGACCGCGCGCAAAGTTGCGGCAGCCGGAGGGAATAAAATATGACTTCACGTCGCGCCGCGATCGGTCTGATTGCGCTGGGCTTTTCTGCTTTCGTGTCATCGACCGTCGTTCCTGTCAGCTCGGCGCTTGCTCTGGATTATCCGACGCGGCCGGTGCGTTTCGTGGTTGGCTATCCGCCGGGCGGCGCCACTGACATTCTGGCCCGCCTGATCGGTCAGCGGCTGTCGGAAAAGCTCGGTCAGCAGTTCATTGTCGAGAACAAGCCGGGCGCCGGCAACAATATCGGTACCGAATCCGTCATCAATGCGGAGCCCGACGGCTACACCGTGCTGTTGGTCAATCCGGCGAACTACATCAACGCGACCCTGTATCCGAAGCTGAGCTTCAATTTCGTGCGCGACATTGCCCCGGTGGCTGCGTTCCACCGCACGGCCAATGTGATGACAGTCAACAAGGACATCACCGCAAAGACCGTTGCCGAATTCATCGCCTATGTGAAGGCCAATCCGGGCAAGGTGAATCTCGCCTCGTCGGGCAACGGCACTTCGGTACATCTCTCCGGTGAGATGTTCATGATGATGTCGGGCGCCAAGATGCAGCATGTGCCCTATCGCGGCGCCGCGCCTGCGATCACCGACATGATGGGCGGTCAGGTGCAGTTGATCTTCGACAATATGCCGTCGATCATTCAGCACATCCGTTCCGGCAATCTGCGTGCGCTGGCGGTGACGACCACCGAGAAGTCGCCGCTGTTGCCCGATGTCCCGACCGTTGCGGAAACCGTGCCGGGTTATGAGGCCAGCGCTTTGTTCGGCATGGGCGCGCCGAAGAAGACTCCGCCGGAGATCATCGCGAAGCTGAACACCGCGGTGAACGAGGTGTTGGCTGAGCCGGCAATCAAGGCGAAGCTGATTGATCTCGGGGGCGATCCGCTGATCGGGCCGCCGGAGGCGTTCGGCAAGATGATTGTCGCGGAGACCGAGAAGTGGGAGAAAGTGGTCAAGGCCGCAGGCCTTAAGGTCGAATGAACCCATGCGGCACTATCGTGTCTAACCCTCGTGATTGTGCCTGTGTAAGCGCGTGATCACGAGACCGGGATGTGCCGGGGCCTGCGGGAACGTTTATCCGCAGGCTCCGTTGCTTTCTGGAGACGTCACACGACCGCTACCGCGGAGGAGAAGACATGATGCGTAACCTGATGCTGGCCGTACTGGCTTTTGGTGGTGTTTCGGCTCTGGCTTCTGGCCCTGCCATTGCTGCTCCGGCCTATCCCTATTGCATCCAGTCGCAGGCCTTCGGGACCGATTGCTCCTATCCGAGCTATGAAGCGTGCCAGGCCACCGCATCGGGTCGCGGCGTCGATTGCATCGTCAATCCGCGTCTGGCCTTCAGCTCGCAGCCTTACGGCGAGCCGCGCCGCAGTCGGCGTTCGGTTGCCTATTAAGGCCCATCTTCATGGCGGCGACGGCTATGTTTTTGGCTTCGTCGCCAGCCAGATGACGTGACGGGCGCCACCGCGTGTGCCAGTGGCGCGGATCTTGATTTCCTCGGCGTTGAAGCCTGCCTTGCCGAGCAGTGCCGTGAATTTATCATATGGAAATGACGACCAGACGGCCAGTACGCCGCCCGGACTGAGCGCGGCGTGGGCCGCGCGCAACCCTTTCAGATCATAGAGCGCATCGTTCGATTTTCGCGTCAGGCCTTCGGGCCCGTTATCGACGTCGAGCAGGATCGCATCATATTTGCCGCGCGCACCGGCGATGGCTTTAACGACATCGCCTTCGATAATCTCCACACGCGGATCGCTCAGGCTGTCGCCAGATAGCTCGGCCATTGGGCCACGCGCCCAGGCGACGATTGCGGGTACCAGTTCGACCACGGTGATCTTCGCTTTCGGGCCGAGCACCTTTAGCGCAGCGCGCAATGTAAAGCCCATGCCATAGCCGCCGATCAAAAGCCGCGGCGCCTTCATGTCCTTGAGACGAAAGCAGGTGAGCGTCGCCAGCGCTTCCTCGGAGCCAAACAGCCGACTGCTCATTAACTCGTTCTGGCCGAGCTTGATGGTGAACTCGTGCCCGCGCTGCATCAGGCGTAGCGGCACGCCGCCGCCGGGTACTTCGGTTGTATCGATCAGTTTCCAGGGAAGCACGGGTGTCTTTCATCAAGCGATTGCGCGGTGGCCGGTGGTAGCGCGAGAACCGAGTTCTGCGCAACTCGCCTATCATGCAAGGGCCCTACAGCAATTGAGCTCGTTCGTATCGCAGGACTTTCAATTGCAGCGCGCGATCAGACGTAGGGTTCCGGTCTTCGGAATAGCCCCAACACATCGCTGCATCTTTTTTAAAGAGAGTACTTCGCTCGACAGCTCCGTTCGCCGTTTTTAACGGGCGGATAACTAACCGAACGAGTTGTGCCGACGCATGGATAGAACGGAATTGCAAACGGTATCTGGTGCTTCTAAGCAGAATGAAGACCAATGCATCTTCGGGTTGCGCGTTGCGCGGCAAGACGAAGACGCTTTCGTCGGGGCCGAATGAGCTTCAACTCATCGAGAGGAATAGAATGACCAGAATTCTGCACCTGATGGCGGCATGTCTCGTCGCCATGTTTATCGTCTCGACGCAGGCAAGTGCTGCGCCGATGATGGGCCAAAGCATCGCTGTCGAAGCGCACGTGATCCCGATCGCGGGCGGCTGCGGTCCGAACGGCTGGCGCGGTCCCTATGGCGGCTGCCGCTATACGCCTTATTACGGCCCGCTCCCGGGCGGCTACTATCAGGAAGCTCCGGTGATGGGTAATGGCTGCCCTCCCGGTTACTGGCGCGGTCCGTGGGGCCACTGCCGCAACACGCCCTATCACGGCAACCTGCCGGGCGGCGGCTGGAAGCCATGAGCCAAACGTGCGCTGTGTCGCACGTCGCAGCGCACGGGCTGACTGTCGATCAGCTGAAAGGCCAGCCGCAAGGCTGGCCTTTTTGTTGCGCGCAAACATTGAAGCGCAGCGTTGGATGTGTTGCCTTGGGCCATCTACGGGATGGCTTGGAGTTACTTTTATGACGATGCAGTTCACACCGGGTGCGGTGACGCTGGCAGACTGGCAGTCGATCTATCGGGGTACCGTACCAGTTCTCGATGAGAGCTGTATTCCCCGCATCAATGCCAGTGTTGCGGCAGTTGCCCGGATCGTCGCCAAGGGCGAACCCGTTTATGGCATCAATACAGGCTTCGGAAAGCTTGCTCATGTCGGCATAGAAGCCGAAAGCATCACGGCCCTGCAGAAAAACATCGTGCTGTCACATTGCGTTGGTGTCGGCGATCCGGCGCCAGCGTCGGTGGTGCGCCTGATGATGTGCCTCAAGCTTGCGAGCCTGGCGCAGGGTTTCTCCGGCGTTCGCATGGAGACGGTCCAGTTGCTCGGCGCCATGATTGCGCATGACATCACGCCCATCGTGCCCGCGCAGGGATCAGTCGGCGCCTCCGGCGATCTGGCCCCGCTCGCGCATATGGCGTCAGTCATGATCGGCGTCGGCGAGGCGCTGACGAAGTCCGGGCGATTGCCGGCGACGGAGGCGCTCGCCAGTGCGGGTCTGCAGCCGATCGAGCTGCAGGCCAAGGAAGGACTGGCGCTGCTGAACGGCACGCAGTTCTCAACGGCCTATGCACTTGCGGGACTGTTCGAGGCTGAAATTCTTTTCAAGACAGCGCTCGTCAGTGGTGCCTTGTCCACCGATGCCGCGCGGGGGTCTGACACGCCGTTCGATTCGCGCATCCATCAACTGCGCAAGCATGAAGGGCAGATCGTATCGGCCCAGGCATTGAAGGAACTTCTTGCCGGCAGCGCGATTCGGGAGTCGCACCGCACTGGCGACGTCCGTGTACAGGATCCTTATTGCCTCCGCTGTCAGCCGCAGGTGATGGGTGCCGCGCTGGACGTTTTGCGACAGGCGGCCACTACGCTTCTTACTGAAGCGAATGGCGTCTCTGATAATCCTCTGGTCTTTGCCGACGACGATATCGCGATCTCCGGTGGCAATTTCCATGCGGCGCCGGTTGCTTTTGCGGCGGACATGATGGCGCTTGCGATCTGTGAGATCGGATCGATCTCTGAGCGTCGGATCGCCATGCTGGTGGATCCGGTGCTATCCGGTGTGCCCGCGTTCCTGACACCGAAGCCGGGGCTCAATTCCGGCTTCATGATCGCGCAAGTGACGGCAGCGGCGCTGGTATCGGAGAACAAGCAGCGGGCTTATCCTGCCAGCGTCGATTCGATTCCGACATCGGCCAATCAGGAAGATCATGTCTCGATGGCCGCCCATGCAGCGCGCCGGCTACTCCCGATGATCGAGAATGCAATGGCCGTCATCGCCATCGAGCTGCTGGCGGGCGCGCAAGGCTGTGATTTCCATGCGCCGCTCAAGTCCAGCGATCATCTGGAAAGCGTTCGGGAATGCATCCGGGCCGAGGTGGCTCATCTCGACGATGACCGATATTTTCACGACGACATCCAGAAATCGCTTCGCCTCGTGCGATCCGGCGCGATCGTTGCGGCAGCGCATCTCGACGCGATCCCCGGTGTCTAGAGCGCAGGAGAGCAGTTAGCCGATTGCAGTCTTGATCACGCTCAGCAATTCCTGGAATGGCTCGGCACAGGACGGATCGGTCGGATGCTGTTGCAACACGTCATAGATCTTGGGCACGAGCTGGACGGCCTGGTCCAGTTCACTGTCGCGGCCGGGCTGATAGCCGCCCATCAGGCGAAGGTCGCGGGTGTCCTCGAAACGCGCGATCATGGCGCGCAGCTTGCGCACCAGGTTCGCTTCCTCCGGCGACCACACATGCTGGCCGAGGCGTGAGACCGATGACAGCACATTGACGGCCGGATAGCGGCCCTGATCGGCGACGTCACGGTCCAGTATGATATGTCCGTCCAGCGTGCCGCGCACCGTATCCGCCACGGGCTCGTTGTGGTCGTCGCCGTCGACCAGCACGGCAAAGACGCCGGTGATGCAGCCCTGACCTTCGAGGCCCGGTCCTGAACGCTCCAGCAGTCGTGGGAGTTCGCTGAAGACACTCGGCGCATAGCCGCGTGCGATCGCCGGCTCGCCGGTGGCGAGTGCGACTTCGCGCGATGCATGCGCGAAGCGTGTCATCGAATCGACGATCAGCAGCACCGATTCGCCGCGATCACGGAAATATTCGGCGATCGTCATCGCTGTCTTCGGCGCAAGCCGCCGCATCATCGGGCTTTCGTCACTGGTCGAGACGACCGTGATGGCTCGCGACTTGTGATGCACCAGCGCTTCTTCGAGAAATTCACGCACTTCGCGGCCACGCTCGCCGACCAGCGCGGTGACGACCGTGTCGAAGCCGGAGCCACGCGCCAGCATCGAGAGCAACGTGGTCTTGCCGACGCCGGAACCGGCGAAAATGCCGATGCGCTGGCCGACGCAAAGCGGGGTAAAGAGATCCACGACGCGAACGCCGGTGCGCAGCGGCTTGCTGACGCGCGAGCGACTCATGGCCGGCGGAGGATTGGCATCCGTCTGCATCTCGCGCTCGCCGACCGGCATGTCGCCGGCGCCATCCAGTGGCTCGCCGAGGGCGTTGATGACGCGGCCTTTCCAGGCCGGATGTGGGGATAATGTCTTGGGCGGCATTCGGAAAGCGGGAACGCCGAGGCCGGCAGCAAAGTGGGAATCGAACGGTTTGGCCGTCACGCCGTCATTATCGATTCGCACGACCTCACCGAGATGAACCTGCTTGTCGATCTCCAGCCCGATCAATTCACCGAGTCTGACATAGCGCGACAGGCCGGAGACGCGAAAATGCGTCGGCGTCACCTCGGACACCATGCCGCCGACACGAACCGTGGGCACGTCCCGGCGCAGGGTCGCGATGGTCGATTCGAGTTTTTCAAGCGCGTTCATCAAGCTCTCCCGCCGGTCACGTCAGGCATCAGGCTTTTGGATCGCCCAGCGTGCGAATGGCGCTTTGCATTGTGCCTTCGGAGTTGTCGATCAATGAGCTGACGCTCTGGAAGGTGCGCTGTGCGGTCATCATCTGCGTGAGTTCGGTCAGTGGATCGACATTCGATCCCTCGACGTAACCCTGCTGAAAGCCCACGGTAACGAAATCGAGCGCGGCGGTCGCCGGCTTGCTGGGAATCACGCCCGAAGTTCCGAACCGTTCCAGTTTTGCGTCCGGGGGAATGTCAAACAGACCAAGCTGACCGACCTGGACCCTGCCCTGCGAAATGGTGCCGTCGCGCACGATCGTCAGCGGGCCGGCATCGGGATCGACGATGATCGGCGTACCGCCCGAATCGAGCACAGGATAGCCGGTGATGGTCTGGAGCTGCCCGTTGATATCGATCTGCATGCGGCCGTCGCGCGTATAAACAGTACCGTTAGGGCCGGCAAACGCCATCCAGGTCGTGTGGCCTGGATCGGTTCCGCCGGGATAAGCGGCTCTGCTATTCCCGACAACAGCGACGTCCAGCGTATTGCCGGTCTGTGTGATGGCGCCTTCCTTGCGCGAGATGAAATTCTCGCCGGGCGAGGAGAAGGCGACTGCCTGCGTCGCGGCGCGCGACATAGCAGTCTCGAATTTCACGGCATCGGCACGAAACGCGGCCGTTTTCATATTGGCCATATTGTTCGCGATGGTTTCGAGCCGCTTCTCGAGCGAGACCTGGGCCGAGAGGCTGACATAGAGCGCTGATTGCATTTTATTGTCCGAGTTTCAGGTTCTGCAGGGTGGTCAGCACATCCGTGCTGAGGCCCATTTCAAGCGGCTGCGTGATGAGGATGCTTGGAGTCGACTGTGCGGTGGACGTTCCGTTCTCCGTCTCCCACATCGCCGAAAAACGCTGCAGGAACTTCTGCAGTTTCTCGGGGGTCCGGAAATCCGTGATGTCGATTTTCGCGCTGAGCATATTCGCCTGTTTGTCGACATCCGCCATCGAGGTCATCGATGAGACGCCCAGCGCGATCTGAGCGACCTTGAGCAGCGCTGGATCCGCGAGAATCTGATAGATGTTGGTGATCTTGGGCGCCTTGCGCTCGAAGTAGAGTGCCAGACGCACGCCTTCATTCTGCGATCCGGCATCTTCCTCGAGTTGCTGCCGAACGTATTTCTCGACAGTGCCGACCTGCGCGGCGGTCGTACTCGTCGCCTCGTCACCCAGCTTGGCGAAGTCGAACGCGGTTGCGAACTCGCTATAGCGGGTGTCGGAAAGTTTGTTGGCAAACGTGGTCGCGCTGGCGACACCTTCCGTGAGAACCCTGTGCATGAAGGCCTTGGCATAGGTCATGTCGCTCAGCCCGTAGGCCTTCATGGCATAGCTGAACAGCCGATAATCACCGATGAATTCGTCGATCGTCTTCACATCGCGGATGTGTGACAGGTAGTACTCCGTATCCTTCGACACGTCCGGCTTCTCCATCGTCTGTTGCAGCGATTTGACGATGTTCTTGGAGATCAGCTGGTAGCTTGCGATTGTCGAGAGCATCAGAAATGGGTTCCCAGTCTGCGGGCGGGCGCATGGGGCGAGACTGGCCTCAAACTCCCCGGACAAGCTTGCGCGGGGCTGGTCGCCGCAGGCCGATGTCAGCCTCGTGCAAGCATCGTTGCCTAAGTGAATTGCATCCTCAATTTGGAGCGGTGCGCTTGAGCATTCTCTTTGGTGTCATAATCACACTCGCCAGTCTGATCGGCGGGTTCACCGCGATGGGCGGACATCTCAGCGTGATATGGCAGCCCTGGGAATTCGTCATCATCATGGGGATGTCGCTGGGCACCTATGTCATTGCGAATCCTTGGAAAACCGTAGTCGACACCGGCCGCGCCACCGTGCAGGCGTTGACGGTCGCGGTGCCGAAGCAGCGCCATTACCTCGACTTGCTCGGGCTTTTGCATTCGCTGATGCGTGAAGTGCGGAACAAGGGCCGTAATGAGGTGGAGGCCCATATCGACGATCCATCATCGTCAGAAATATTCACCGCCTTCCCGACCATTCTCGCCAATGAGCCGCTTCTGCACTTCATCTGCGACTACTTCCGCCTGATCATCATGGGCAGCGCACGGCCGCATGAGATCGAAGCGCTGATGGACGAGGAAATCGAAACCATCGTTCGCAGCAAAATGAAGCCATATGGCTCGTTGATGATGGTTGCCGAAGGCCTGCCGGCTCTCGGTATCGTCGCCGCGGTTCTCGGCGTCATCAAGGCGATGGGCGCTCTCGACCAATCCCCGAAACTGCTCGGCGGCTTTATCGGTGCCGCGCTGGTTGGCACCTTTGCGGGCATTTTCCTGTCCTACGGCCTTGTCGCGCCGCTCGCCCACAAGATCAAGCTGGTGCGTGAGCAGCGCGCCCGCATGTATGTGATCGTCAAACAGTCCTTGCTGGCTTTCATGAATGGGGCATTGCCACAGATTGCCATCGAGCACGGCCGCAAGATGATCGGTCCCGCCGAGCGGCCGTCGATCGATGTGGTCGAAAGCGAAACTATCTCGGGCGGTCCTGCAAAAGCAGCGCCCGCTGAACCGGCGGCGAAGGCGGGAGCGCGGGCTTGATGTCAGAAGTGAAGTCAGGCCGCGTGGATCAAGGATCGGATCAACTCCTCGGAGCGGCCGGAATTTCCGTCGAACGCATGCCGATGCTGCATGTGATCTTCGACCAGATGACGAATCTCTGCGCCGAAAGCCTGCGCTCGATGTCGCCGTCGCAGTCCTATTTCTCGCTGAGCAGCGTGGGAAGCGATCGTCTTTCCGATATCCTCGATCGCTATGAGGGCGAAGCCATTGCCGCGGTCTTCTACGCACAGGCATGGGACGCCCGTATCCTGATCGGGTTCGATCGCGATTTCGTCTATACGATGATCGAGCTGCTGTTCGGCGCCGACGGTGCGGAGCCGCCGCTCGACATGCCGCGGGTATTCTCGAATGTGGAGATGCACGTTGCGCAGTCGCTGTTCGAGCGCTTCGGCAAGGCGTTGCAATCTTCCTTCGATCGCGCTTCCGAGGTCACGTTCAGCCTGGAACGCGTCGAGACGCGCATGGATTATCTCGCGATCGGTCGTCTCAACAACATGGCCGTGTGCGCGAAGATCCTGCTGCAAGGTCTCGACCGCGGCGGCGAGATGTTCATTGTCATTCCTCACGCGGCGCTCAATCCGATCCGGCAGGCACTGTCGCAGATCGTATCCGGCGAATCGGCGTCCACCGATCCGAACTGGAGCCGTCAGCTGCATAGCGAGATCAAGCGAACCGAAGTCGTGCTGAAGGCCGTTCTCGAGGAGCGACCGTTCACTCTCGGCGAGGTTGCGAAGTTTCACGTCGGCCAGGTGCTCAAGCTCAATGCCACGCCGGACACCATGGTTCGCCTCGAATGTAATGATCAACGTCTGTTCTGGTGCCAACTCGGCCAGATGAACGGCGTTTACTCGCTGCAGGTCAAGGAATCGGCCGACCAAAAACGGGAATTCATCGATGGTATCCTATCTCGTTGACATCATCCTTTTCGCAGCTCTGCTCTTCACGAGCATCCGCGTCACCAAGATGCATCGTGAGCTCGTGAAGTTGCGCGCGCATCAGGGGGAGTTCACCGCCGTGGTCGGCAAGACCAATGAGACGGTGGACGACATGGTGGTGATGGTCCGCGAGTTCAGTTCGGAGGGGCGGCAAATGGTCCAGGCCCTCGGCGACAAGATCGACGAGGCGCGCAAGGCCATCGCGGAAATCGACACCCGTACAGCGGCGCAGAATCCGGCTTAGGCCAAGATCTGAGTTTTCAAGAAGGCAGGGGATATGAAGCAACCATTCGACATCGATCCAGTAAGCGCAGCGCCCGCTACCGATTCGCTCAAGGCCGAAGGCGCGTCGTTCGGCAAACTGGCCGATCTTGCGGCTCGCGCTGCCGAGGAAACCAGCCGGCTGACGAATCTTGAACCTATCCTGCGCATCCCGGTCACGGTGCAGGTCCTGCTCGGCTCAGCCACCATGCCGGTCGCGGATCTCATGAAGCTTGGCCGGGGCGCAGTGATCCCGCTCGATCATCGCGTGGGTGAACCTGTCGAAGTCGTCGTGAACGGACGCATCGTCGCGCGCGGCGCAGTCGTTGTCGTGGAAGACGAAAATTCGCGTTTCGGTGTATCGCTGACGGAAATCGTCGGAGGAGCGGCCGGGGATC
>Ga0075364_10002330_pt1 | contig 10658 bp, 7 predicted proteins | sample EndMetdeltDD1764_FD_71517 | JGI IMG/M metagenome (GOLD analysis project Ga0075364, IMG submission 71517) | Populus endosphere microbial communities from Tennessee, USA - Endosphere MetaG P. deltoides DD176-4 | ecosystem: Host-associated > Plants > Roots > Endosphere | place: USA: Tennessee...
CTCCATGGTGGGCATGAACCCGTTGAACAGGTGCAGATCCGAGCCGCAGATGGCGCATGCGGACACTTTGATGATGGCGTCGCGAGGGTGCTCGATGGTGGGGTCGGCCACAGTGTCGTAGCGAATATCGTGCTTGCCGTGCCAAACGAGCGCTTTCATGTAAATCCTCCAGGACGCGGGAAGCGCCCTATTTGGACGATGGCGTTGCAATCGCCATGCCGCCGCGCCAGGACGAAAGCACTGATCGCATAGGGTTTCGGCACGATTCTTGTGTAGGGATGCTGTGGCGAGAAGCCAATCAACCAAGGGAACACCATGACTATCAAGACATTGCACGATCTGTTTATCCACGACCTGTCGGATATCAACAGCGCAGAGAAGCAGTTGTCCAAGGCGTTGCCGAAGATGGCGCGCGCTGCAACCAGCCCTGAGCTGAAGCTTGCGTTCGAGACCCACCTGGAAGAAACACATGGGCAAATCGAGCGGATCGACAAGATCGTGGAAATCGCGGGATTGAAGCTCAAGCGGATCAAGTGCGCCGCAATGGAAGGTCTGGTTGAAGAGGGCAAGGAGGCCATCGACGAGATCGAGAAAGGTCCTGTTCTGGATGCCGCCCTGATCGGTGCCGCGCAGAAGGTTGAACACTATGAGATCGCTTCCTATGGCACGCTTGCAGCCCTGGCTAAACAGCTGAATCTGGCGGATGTGGCCAAGTTGCTGACCGAGACGCTGGAAGAAGAAAAGTCGACCGATATCAAGCTGTCGAAACTTGCGGCGTTGAAGAATCCGGCAGCAGCAGCTGCAAAGTAAGCACGCTGTTGGGCGCGGCGGTCGGGCAGCGCAGGCTGCTTCTGATCATCGCGCATCGCTGCGACGGGGGTGAATTACCAGCAATTTTGTTATGGTTAATGCGCTGCGCGAGTGGATCGGCTATCCGCGAAGGCGGTTCCCCTTTATGATTCGCGCACACGCAATGCGCGCCTGGCCTCGCCTTCAGGAAAAAGCTATGAGCAACACCATAACAACGATATCCACTGGCAATGATGGCTTGGACCGCATCCTCAAGGGAGGATTGCCCGCTCACCGACTGTATTTGCTGGAGGGCACGCCAGGGGCAGGCAAGACCACGCTGGCACTGGAATTTCTGCGCGAGAGCGTTCGCCAGGGTGAGTCGGCGCTGTATGTCACGCTTTCGGAGACCAAGGAGGAGCTGACCGCCGTTGCCCAGTCGCATGGCTGGAATCTGGACGATCTTGCCGTGCTTGAACTCAGTGCGGTCGAAAACCTGCTGGGCGAAGAGCGCGAGCAGTCGATTCTGCATCCCTGGGAAATGGAACTGGGTGAAACGGTCAAGCTCATCAAGGCAGAGGTCGAACGGGTGCAGCCGAAACGGCTGGTGCTGGACAGCTTGTCCGAGATGCGCCTGCTGGCCCAGGACCCGTTGCGCTATCGCCGCCAGGTGCTGGCGCTGAAGCAATATTTCGCCAAGCTCGAAATGACGGTTCTGATGGTCGATGATATGACGACATCGGGCCAGGGACATGACACTCACCTGCACAGCCTGTGCCATGGTGTGATCACGCTGGAGCGGCTGACGCTGGATTTCGGTGCGGCACGCCGGCGGCTGCAGGTGCGCAAGCTGCGCAGCATCGACTTTGTTGCGGGCTATCACGATTTCGTGATCCGCCGGGGCGGGCTGGATATCTATCCCCGGTTGATCGCCGCCGAACACGGATCGGCATTCAAAACCGAGCATGTCGGCAGCGGCCTGGCGGAACTGGACGAATTGTTGGGAGGCGGCCCCCTGCGGGGGACGTGCATGCTGGTGACCGGGCCGGCAGGAACGGGCAAGACGACACTGGCTCTGCAATACATCTACGAGGCCTGCGAACGCGGCGAGCCATGCACGCTGTACGAGTTCGACGAGCGAATCGGCACACTAATGACGCGGGCAAGCGCTTTCGGGATGGACCTGCAACGGCATATCGACAGCGGTTGCCTGTTGATCGAACAGATCGACCCGGCAGAGGTGTCGCCCGGTGAGTTCGCCCACCGGGTCCGTCAGCAGGTGGCCCAGCGCGGCGCACGTCTGGTCGCGATTGATAGCCTGAATGGGTATATGGCCGCCATGCCGCAAGAGCAGCAACTGCTGCTGCAAATGCACGAATTGTTGTCTTATCTCAGTCATCAGGGCGTGTTGACCCTGCTGATCAACCCGCAGCAGGGGTTGATGGGCTCGATGGCCACGAATTTGAATATTTCCTACATTGCCGACTCGGTCATCCTGCTGCGGTTTTTCGAGTCGGAAGGCCGCATTCGCAAGGCGATTTCGATCATCAAGAATCGATCGGGGCGTCATGAGGATACGATTCGCGAGTTCCGCGTCGACGCCCAGGGGGTAAGGGTGGGTGCGCCGCTGACAGAGTTCCGGGGGGTGCTGACCGGCACGCCCGAGTATCTGGGCCATGCGGATCCGCTGCTGGAAGATCGGCGGAATGACGCATAGAACCGCAGCGGAAGGCCACCGCGTTCTGGTGTCGGCACCCTTTGGTGCCGACGCGAACAGTATCGTCCAGTTGCTCAAGCGAGAGGGCTACGACGCGCGCGATCATCTGACCTTGGGTGACATTGCCGGGCTGCTCGATGAGCATGTCGGTGTGGTGCTGGTGACTGAAGAAGCCTTGCGGCAGGCGGACCTGGACAAATTGAGAGACAGCCTGGCGGCACAGCCTCCCTGGTCTGATATTCCCTTTATTGTTCTGGCAACGCGTCGTACGGGCCCCGAGCGCGCGCACGACAGCCTGCACAGACGGCTTGCGCCTTTTGTGGGCAATGCGGTGATCGTTGAACGGCCGCTCAGCCTGGCGTCGCTGCTGAGCACGCTGACGGCCGCCATGCGGTCCCGGCAGAAACAGTTCGATATGCGCGACCGCTTGCTCGAGCTGGAGCAAAGCCGGCTTTCTGCCGCAGCGAGCGAGGCTGAATTGCGACGCGTCTCAGACGCATTGCCCGTTCTAGTTGCCTTCATGGGCCGAGATCTTCGCTATCGTTTCGTCAATCGCGCCTACGAAGATTGGGTGCCCATGGATCCAGCAACGATCGTGGGCAAACACCTGGTAGAGCTGGTGGGGGAGGAGGGCCTTGCCGCGCGCATGCCCACCATCGAAAAGGCGCTTGCCGGTGAGGACGTCAGAATGCAGCTGAGCTGGCCGCATTTCGACGGCAGACGCAGGGACGCGGAAATGCGGCTATTGCCCCGTCGAGATGCCGACGGGCACGTGGACGGGTTCCACATTTTCGTGCAGGACATTACGCTGCAAAAAGAGCTGGAAGAGCGGCTCGAGGCACGAGTTGCACAACGCACGGCAGCGCTGACCGCTGAAATGGGGCGTCGGGAACGTGCCGAAGAGGCCTTGCGCCAGCGCCACAAGATGGAAGCGGTCGGCCAGTTGACCGGGGGAATCGCTCACGATTTCAACAATATGCTCACCGGCGTGCTCGGGTCACTGGAGCTCATCAAGCGCAAGGCCGTCGTGGGCAACTACGATGGTCTGTTGCGCTATCTGGACACGGCTTTTTCATCGGCCCAGCGAGCCGCCAGCCTGACGGCGCGCCTGCTGGCGTTTTCCAGGCGGCAGTCGCTTGATGCCAAGCCCGTGGATATCAACGCCCTGTTGCAATCGCTGGAGCAGCTCCTGCACCGCTCGATCCGCGAGGACATTGCGCTGAAAATCGTGCAGGCGCCCGAATTACCGCTGGCCAAAGTCGATGCCAACCAGCTGGAGAACGCGATTCTGAACCTGGTGGTCAATGCGCGCGACGCGATGCCGCAGGGCGGGGCACTCACGGTGGAGACGCGCTCGGTGGACATTGCCGACGATTTGCCGGACAGGCCCACGGATCTGAAGCCTGGCCCTTATGTCGTTGTGTCGGTATCCGACGATGGGGTGGGGATGGAAGCCGGCATTCTGGCCAAGATATTTGACCCCTTCTTCACGACCAAGCCGATCGGGCAGGGCACCGGTCTGGGTTTGTCCATGGTGTATGGCTTCGCACGCCAGTCCGGTGGCCAGGTGCGTGTGCACAGCAAGGTGGGTGTCGGCACGACGGCATCGATTTACCTGCCCCAGGTCAATGCCGTCTATCAGACGGTCGCCGTGCCCGACGTGCAGGATGCGCCCGCTGGGAGGGGCGAACGGGTGTTGATCGTGGAGGATGATCCGGCCGTCAGAATGTTGATGTCGGAATGCCTGCGAGACTTGTCCTATGACGTGGTGGAGGCAGAAGATTCCAATGCCGCGATTCGAATCCTGGAGGCCGAGGGGCCACTGTCCATCATGGTGTCCGATGTGGGTCTGCCGGGCATGAATGGCCGACAGCTCGCCGAAGTGGCGAGACAGCATCGGCCTGAGTTGCCCGTGCTGTTCGTCACGGGCTATGCCGAGAACGCGGCGATCCGGGCGGGGTACCTTGGCACCAATATGTCGATGATCACCAAGCCCTTCCGCATCGAAGAGCTGGGTATCAAAGTGCGCGAGATGCTGGGCTGAGCATCAGCCCGAATGCTTGGTCAGGGCGTCGCCCTTGTGGGCGGCCTTGTGACCCGTCTTATCGCTTTGCACTTCGAATTGTGGTTCTTCCGATGAGGCGCGGCGCGTGCGCCCCATGAACTCGAAATCCTGCTTATGCACTTTGGTGACCTTGCCCGAAACACGGCCGGACTCGGCGTTCCATTGCACGTGATCGCCTACCTTGAATGATGCCGTCATGACTTGCTCCCATGCGTTGTGGTGCTGGGCGTAAGCAAGTAGTGCGCCGGTAGCTCAATCCCTTCGTCAATGCCGGACCTGATCACACGGGTCGGATCCTATCGTTAGTGCCGGAATCTGGTCGTCAGCCGATACGGTCGCAATCGGCCAGGTCGCCCGTATCAAAATGGCTCGCCCTGCCTGCACAGCCCGGGCCGCTGATTCAGGAGCCCTGGAAGTAGGCGAGCACCAGGAAAGCAAAGATGGCTGCCACCATGGCAACAAGGAAAGCTTTGAGATTTTTGTTCATAGGTCTTGTGGGGGCGTGGGCCTGGATGCGTGGGATCCGGCCAGACGGAAAGGGCGATCGCTATTATGACAAACAACGATTCCGTTATTGGTTTCAGCAAATATTCAGAAAAGCTTTGACTCGTTTAATAATAATGAGAATAATTATCAAAACCAGTCAATTAAGGAGAATATTTTGTTGACCCCCGATTTCCCCTTGCGTGCCAGCTGCGCAACCGCGTTGCTGCTGGCGTCGTGCGCGGCCAGCGGCCAGAGTGCTCCGGCGATTCAGCAAATGCAGGCCGTTGAAGTGTTGGGAACCGCCGAGGAGGAGGTCAAGGAATCGCTTGGGGTCTCTGTCATCACCGCGCAGGAGATCGAGAAGCGCCCGCCCGTCAATGACCTCTCCGAGATCATCCGGCGCGAGCCGGGTGTGAACTTGACCGGTAACAGTGCAAGCGGCAACCGGGGCAACAACCGTCAGATCGATATCCGTGGCATGGGTCCGGAAAACACGCTGGTCCTGATAGATGGCAAGCCCACGACCTCGCGCAATTCGGTGAGATATGGCTGGAATGGCGATCGCGACACACGCGGCGAGACCAACTGGGTGCCGCCCGAGGAAGTCGAGCGCATCGAAGTGCTGCGCGGGCCAGCCGCTGCCCGGTATGGCTCGGGCGCGATGGGTGGGGTCATCAACATCATCACCAAGCGTCCGACCGATAAGCTTGCAGGCTCGGTGACGACTTATACCAATCAGCCCGAGGATGGGGACGAAGGTGCCACGTATCGCACCAACGTTCGCCTGAGCGGACCGGCCACCGACAAAGTGTCGTTTCGAGTGTATGGGAATTACAGCGATACGAAACCGGATGCCCGCGATATCAATGCCCGCAACATTACCGCAGACTCCAGCGGACTGGCCGGGCGTGAAGGTGTCGTGAACCAGGATTTGAACGCGCTGTTGAGCTGGGCGTTGACGAAAACCCAGACCCTGGATCTGGATGCGTCCTACAGTCGGCAGGGCAATCGATTCGCGGGCGACACGATGTTGAACAACGATGGTGGCAATCCCGCGTTCATCGATAGTCTGTATGGCAAGGAAACCAATGTCATGCAGCGAAATGCCTTCAGTCTCACGCATCGCGGAGAGTGGGAGTGGGGCAGTTCCCGCGTCTCGGCCGCGCAGGACTACACACGGAATTCGCGGCTGAACGAAGGCCTGGCGGGCGGTCCGGAAGGCGCACCCCAGCAGGGTGAAGGTTGGTATACGGCAAAACTGAAGAATTGGCGTCTGAATGGCGAGGTCAACGTGCCGTTGCGCGCAGGGGTGGAACAGGTCGCGACTTTCGGTGTCGAGTATCTGCGGGAGACGCTGGACGATCCGGGTTCCCTGCGCAACAATTTCTGGGACCCGGCGCCCGGGGTGATCGACGGTTTCAGCCGGGATCAGACTCGCAGCACGGCCAATAGCTATGCGTTCTACGCCGAGGACAACATCGAGGCAACCGACCGCCTGACCGTCACGCCCGGTGTGCGGATGGATCACCACAATAAATTCGGCACGAACTGGAGTCCGAGCCTGAACGCGTCCTACAAGGTTGCCGCGAACTGGACGGTGAAGGGCGGCATCGCGCGGGCGTACAAGGCGCCTAACCTGTACCAGTCGAATCCGAACTACTTGTTGTTCAGTCGCGGGTTCGGTTGCAACCAGGCGCAAACCAACAGCGGTGGCTGCTTCCTGCAGGGAAATGAAAACCTCTCGCCGGAAACGAGTGTGAACAAGGAAATCGGGCTGGCCTATGATTCCGGTGGCTGGCGTGCCAGTGGGGCCTACTTCCGCAACGACTACAAGAACAAGATCGTGGCCGGCAACCAGTTCGTGTCGATCGTGCCGGGCACGGGGCAGCGCGTGCTGCAGTGGGAAAACTCAGACCGGGCCGTCGTGCAGGGAATCGAGGGCAACCTGTTCGTGCCACTGGGTGCGGCAGTGGACTGGACGACCAACTTCACCTACATGATCGAATCCAAGGATAAGCGCACGGGTGAGCCGTTGAGCGTGATTCCACGCTTCACGGTGAACTCGGCGTTCGACTGGCGCGTGACCGAGAAGTGGGGGGTGCAGGCCAACGTAACGTGGTATGGAAAGCAGAAATCACCGTCGTTCATTCCCCGGCGCAACATCGAGATTCCTGAAGAGAACCGCCTGGATATCAAGCCTTACGCGCTGGTTGGCCTGAGCACGCGCTACACCGTGAACGACAACTTGCGTTTCGTCGTCGGCGTGAGCAACGTGTTTGACAAGCGTCTGTATCGTGCGGGCTCTGCAGATTACGCGGGTGCGCAAACCTACAACGAACTTGGCCGAGCCTACTACGCCGGTGTGACGGCCTCGTTCTGACCGGGCCTGTGGCACCGGTCGCAAGACGACTCGGCTGACGCGCCCACCAGGCGTTGACCTGGCGGGCGCGATGGCGGCGTCACGTGCCGGATGGCGGCCCCGCCACGCTGCGCCATGGCCAGCGCCTGCAGGCGGCGGCAGCCTTCGTGTCGGGCTCAGTCGTCCAGCAGCGACTCGTCGCGCACGGCGCCTTTGTCGGCCGACATCACCAGCTTCGCATAGGCCTTCAGTGCGGCGGAGACCTTGCGGGGGCGCGGCTGGGCAGGTTTCCAGCCTTTGGCATCCTGGATCTTCCGACGTTCGGCAAGCTCTTCATCGGAGACCAGCACGTTGATCGTGCGGTTGGGGATGTCGATGCGCACGATGTCGCCGTTGCGCACCAGCCCGATCGTGCCGCCGGCTGCCGCTTCGGGCGAGCAGTGCCCGATCGACAGCCCCGACGTACCACCCGAGAAGCGGCCGTCGGTGAGCAGTGCGCAGGCCTTGCCCAGCCCCTTGGACTTGATGTAGCTCGTGGGGTAGAGCATCTCTTGCATGCCGGGCCCGCCTTTGGGGCCTTCGTAGCGCACTATCACGATGTCGCCCGCCTGCACTTTGTCATTCAGGATGTTCTCCACCGCTTCGTCCTGCGATTCGGTGACGTGGGCCTTGCCTTCAAACACGAGAATGCTCTCGTCTACGCCAGCAGTCTTGACGACACAGCCATCGACCGCGATGTTGCCGGTCAGCACCGCCAGCCCGCCTTCTTTCGAGAAGGCATGCTCGTACGAACGGATACAGCCTTCGGCGCGGTCCAGATCCAGGCTGGGCCAGCGCGAGTTCTGGCTGAAGGCCACCTGCGAGGGCACGCCTGCCGGGCCTGCCAGGTAGAACGTTCTGACCGCTTCATCGCGGGTGAGCGCGATATCCCATTGGTTCAACGCGTCTTTCAGGGTGGGGGCGTGGACAGTGGGTACATCGGTGTGCAGCTTGCCCGCGCGGTCCAGTTCGCCCAGGATGGCCATGATGCCGCCTGCCCGATGGACATCTTCGATGTGATATTTGTTGGTGTTGGGCGCGACCTTGCACAGCTGCGGCACCACGCGCGAGAGGCGGTCGATGTCGTTCATGGTGAAGTCGATGCCGGCTTCACGGGCGATGGCCAGCAGATGCAGGATGGTGTTGGTAGACCCGCCCATGGCGATGTCCAGCGTCATTGCGTTCTCGAAGGCGGCAAAGCCCACCGACCGGGGCAGCACCCGCTCGTCATCCTGTTCGTAATACTGGCGTGCGAGTTCCACGATGCGGCTGCCCGCGCGACGGAACAGTTTTTCCCGGTCGGCATGCGTGGCCACCACGGTGCCGTTGCCCGGCAAGGACAGGCCCAGCGCTTCGGTCAGGCAGTTCATCGAGTTGGCGGTGAACATGCCCGAGCAGGATCCGCAGGTCGGGCATGCCGAGCGTTCCACTTCGGCCACATCGGCGTCGGAATAGGAGGCGTCAGCCGCAATGACCATGGCATCGACCAGGTCGAGCTTTTTGAATTCGACGGTTTTGGTGGCCGGGTTCATCAACTGCGTTTTGCCGGCTTCCATGGGGCCACCCGACACGAAGATGACGGGCACGTTCAGGCGCATGGCGGCCATCAGCATGCCAGGGGTGATCTTGTCGCAGTTGGAGATGCACACCATGGCGTCGGCGCAATGGGCATTCACCATGTATTCGACTGAATCGGCGATGATGTCGCGGCTGGGCAGCGAGTACAGCATGCCATCGTGACCCATGGCGATGCCGTCGTCCACGGCAATGGTGTTGAACTCCTTGGCCACGCCGCCAGCGGCTTCTATTTCGCGTGCGACCAGTTGTCCCAGGTCCTTCAGGTGGACGTGACCGGGCACGAACTGGGTGAACGAGTTGACCACCGCGATGATGGGTTTGGAGAAATCTTCGTCTTTCATGCCGGTGGCGCGCCACAAAGAGCGGGCACCTGCCATGTTGCGGCCGGCGGTGGATGTTTTGGAACGGTATACGGGCATGTCGTTGGCTTGGAAAAGGTCGCGGATAGGAAAACGGGCCAGGCAATAACGGCCCTGCGTGCGCCCCTGCGAACAACCTCTTGAGCCGTGCTCTGGGCCGCGACCGGGATTATCCCACAGGACCCGAGGGTGCCTCGCGCTCAGGTGCGGGCCGCGCCACACGCCCGGGAGCGGTCATACCGGGGATATATTCGTTGGAGATGAATTTGCGGCATCGGTCCATGAAGGCTTCGACCACGTGGCGCGGCTTCTGGTCGCGTGCCCAGGCCAGGCCCAGTTTCATGGGCCGGTGCTTGCCCCGCAGGGGCACATTGACGATTTTCTTCCCGTCCAGCGAGGCACTGGCGCGCGGGCGCACGTTCGTCAGGGAATAGCCCACCCCGTTGGCGACCAGAGAGCGCACGACGTCGGGGCTCTTGGAGTGGGCCACGATTTGCGGCGTGACGCCGGCCTCGCGAAACAGCGAAAGGAAATATTCCCGACTCAGCGGCAGGTCCAGCAGCACCATGGGGCGATCGGCCAGGTCCTTGAACAGCACTTCGCGGCGTTGCGCCAGGTTATCGAGTTCGCTGACGATGATCTGCGGCGGAAGCGAGGCCAGCGCCTCGAACGAGATGTCCGACTGTGCGACGTTCAGGTCGTAGGTGATCGCAACATCGATCTGCGCGTGGCGCAGGCGTTCGATCAGGCCTTCCTGGTGATCCTCGATCTGCGAGACCTGCACGCCCGGATGCGCACGCGCGAACCCCTGGCAAAGTTCGGGTGCGACCATGGCGGCCAGCGGGCTGAAGCAGCCCACGCGCAGCGGTCCGCGCACCGCACCCTGGGCATCGCCCGCCACATCGTATAGCGCCATGGCCTGGCTCAAAAGGTGCCGAACCTGCTTGAGGACTTCGGTGCCCACCGGCGTGATCGACAGCCCCTGGGCGTGGTGACGCACGAACAGGGCCACCGCCAGTTCGGCTTCGACCTGGGTGATGGCTGAGGAGATGGATGAGGGGGACACGTGAATGCGTTCGGCCGCCACCGAGATGCTGCCGAAATCCGCGGCCGCGACACAGTACTCCAGCTGGCGGAAGGTCAGGCGCGTCAGCATGGGGAACCCGTCACCCACACGTTATTCCCCCTGTCGAGGTGAAACGGAACCAACACTGGGCTTGGCGAACGCAGAGGACGCATGGGATGCCTGACACACGCGGGTTGAGG
>Ga0075364_10002331_pt1 | contig 10655 bp, 10 predicted proteins | sample EndMetdeltDD1764_FD_71517 | JGI IMG/M metagenome (GOLD analysis project Ga0075364, IMG submission 71517) | Populus endosphere microbial communities from Tennessee, USA - Endosphere MetaG P. deltoides DD176-4 | ecosystem: Host-associated > Plants > Roots > Endosphere | place: USA: Tennessee...
TCATGTGGCTGAGCATGGCGAGGCATCCCGCGGTCGTCTCGTGCTGGCCGGTGCCGAAGGCCTGGCTGGCGGGGATAGTGAGCGTCAGGACGCCCGGTTCATCGGCTTCGGGATGGTCGGGGGTGCGGACGTGGAAGCGGCCGGCGCGGATCGGTTCGAGCAACTGCTGGCTTTGCGTGACCCAATCGGTTTCGGGCAGCCTTTCGGTGGCGAGCCTGGGCGGGTTCTCGCCGAACAGGCGCGCGACGGCGGCGCGATCGGCGGGCCGCGGCCTTCGCGGCAGCCAGGCTTCGAGCTGCCAGTCGTCGGGGCGGTTCTCGGCGATCTCGCTGCCTGCGAGCACGATATCCGGGTCCCAGTCGATGGCTTCCTCATGCGCGAGCAAGGCCGCCTCGACCGTGACGCGAGGGGCGAGGGCGGTGATTTTCCAGCTTTGCGTCATCGGGCACAAGGTAAGGACTTGCCGCGCGATAGCCAAGACGGTCACCGCGCGGCTTGCACGGCCCGGCGATTTGGCTAAGGGGTGGCACAAGCACACAATTGCACGAAATCCAGGGAATCGCATTCATGGCACAAGCCAGTACGAGAAACCGCCCGCTTTCGCCGCATCTGCAGATCTGGCGCTGGGGGCCGGCGATGCTGGTCTCCATCCTGCACCGCGTGTCGGGCAACGGCCTGGCCGTTGCCGGCCTGGGCGTGCTGCTGTGGTGGCTGGGCGCGCTGGTGAGCGGACCCGAGGCTTACGCGACGTTTGCCGGACATGCTTCGGCCTGGTACGGCCGGGTCGTCCTGATCGGCATAAGCTGGGCGTTCTTCAACCACATGGCGTCGGGCCTGCGCCACTTCGTGCTGGATATCGGCGCGGGGTACGAGCTCGACCGCAACGCGCTGTGGTCGGTGATCACGCCGATCGTCGGCATCGTCTTGACCGCTGCCTTCTGGGCGGCCCTGCTGCTGCTGCGCTGAGGAGACGGGGAAATGGGTAACGGAACCTCGATCGGCCGCGTCCGCGGCCTCGGCTCGGCCAAGACGGGGCCGCATCACTGGCTGCTCCAGCGCTTCACCGCGATCGGCAACCTCCTGCTGGTGCTGTGGCTGATCGCCTCGCTGCTGCTGCTGCCGAACTTCTCCTACGAGGCGGTGCGCGAATGGCTGGTGCGGCCGGTCCCGGCGACGGCGATGGCGCTGCTGATCGTCAGCACCTTCTGGCACGCGCGGCTGGGCATGCAGGTCATGATGGAAGACTACGTGCACGATCACGCCAACAAGTTCGCCTGCATCGCGGCGCTCAACCTGATTGCTTTCGCCGGGGCCGGCTTCGGCCTCTTCTGCGTGATTCGTCTTGCGCTGGGAGGCGCCTGAGATGGCTTCGTCTGCTTCTGCCCAGCCTGCCTACAAGATCATCGACCACACTTACGACACCGTCGTCGTCGGTGCCGGCGGCTCCGGCCTGCGCGCCACGATGGGCAGCGCCGAGGCCGGTCTCAAGACTGCCTGCATCACCAAGGTGTTCCCGACGCGCAGCCACACCGTCGCGGCGCAGGGCGGCATCGCCGCCAGCCTCGGCAACAATTCGCCCGACCACTGGACCTGGCACATGTACGACACCGTCAAGGGGTCGGACTGGCTGGGCGATCAGGACGCGATCGAATATATGGTGCGCGAGGCGCCGCAGGCGGTCTACGAGCTGGAGCACGCGGGCGTGCCGTTCAGCCGCAACGACAACGGCACGATCTACCAGCGCCCGTTCGGCGGCCACATGCAGAACATGGGCGAGGGCCCGCCGGTGCAGCGCACTTGCGCCGCGGCCGACCGCACCGGCCATGCGATGCTCCACGCGCTCTACCAGCAGAGCCTGAAATACGCGGCCGACTTCTTCATCGAATACTTCGCGATCGACCTGATCATGGAGAACGGCGAGTGCCGCGGCGTGATCGCGCTGTGCCTCGACGATGGGACGATCCACCGCTTCCGCTCGAAGGCGGTGGTGCTGGCGACCGGCGGTTACGGCCGCTGCTACTTCACCGCGACTTCGGCGCATACCTGCACCGGCGATGGCGGCGGCATGGTGCTGCGGGCCGGCCTGCCGATGCAGGACATGGAGTTCGTGCAGTTCCACCCGACCGGGATCTACGGCGCCGGCGTCCTCATCACCGAGGGCGCGCGCGGCGAGGGCGGCTACCTCACCAATTCCGAGGGCGAGCGCTTCATGGAACGCTATGCCCCCTCGGCCAAGGACCTCGCCAGCCGTGACGTCGTCAGCCGTTCGATGGCGCTGGAGATTCGCGAAGGCCGCGGCGTCGGCCCGAACAAGGACCACATCTTCCTCCACCTCGACCACATCGACGCCAAAGTGCTGGGCGAGCGCCTGCCCGGCATCACCGAAAGCGGCAAGATCTTCGCGGGCGTCGACCTGACGCGCCAGCCGCTGCCGGTGGTCCCCACGGTCCACTACAACATGGGCGGCATCCCGACGAACTACCACGGCGAGGTCATGACGATCGGCGCCGACGGCAATCCCGAGACGGTCGTGCCCGGCCTGTTCGCGGTGGGCGAGGCGGCCTGCGTCTCGGTCCACGGCGCCAACCGCCTGGGCTCGAACTCGCTGATCGACCTCGTCGTGTTCGGCCGCGCTACCGGCCACCGCCTGAAGGAGCTGATCCAGCCCGGCACCGCGCACGCCTCGCTGCCCAAGGATAGCGCCGACCTCGCACTGACCCGGCTCGACCACTTCCGCAACGCCAAGGGCGGTTCGCCCACCGCGCAGATCCGCACCGAGATGCAGCGCGCGATGTCGCAGCACGCCGCGGTGTTCCGCACCGACGAGCTGATGGCCGAAGGCAAGGTGAAGCTGGCCGACACTTACAAGAAGATGGAAGACATCCACGTCTCCGACCGCGGCCTGATCTGGAACTCGGACCTCGTCGAGACGATGGAGCTCGACAACCTGATCAGCCAGGCGACGGTCACGCTGCACGGCGCGCACAACCGAAAGGAAAGCCGCGGCGCCCACGCCCACGAGGACTTCCCCGACCGCAACGACGCAGAATGGATGAAGCACACCGCCGCCTGGTTCGACGGCTGGGGCGGCAAGGGCGGCAGCGTGAAGCTCGACTACCGCCCGGTGCACGAGTTCACGCTCACCGACGACGTCGAGTACATCAAGCCGAAGAAGCGGGTCTATTGAGCCTGGGTTTGCCGCAATTGAAAAAGAGAAAGGCCTGAGCGATGCTCCGGCCTTTCTCTTTTTCGGCACGAGGCCTGTAGCCCAGCCGTCCGGTGCAGGATGGCCCCAACCCGGCGTTCCGCCCGACAAGCAATTGGCCCTTACCACCCGTCGTCAACGGCGCACCATTCAAAGCCATTTTGGACGAACTTCTGGAAATCGGGCTGGATTATCTTGAGCAGGCGCGCCTTCAAAGGCCAAAGACAATTGTGGTGGACTTTTTATACATGAGACCATCGAATTGGCGCACGGCGGCGGCGCATATTTGCATGTTGGCCACCATGGGAACGCTATCTGCTTGCGGCGGCGACGACGGATCGAGCGCCCCTCCCATCGTCGCTCCCACCTCGAGTCCCACCCCGGCGCCGACTCCGAAACCAATCGTCGGCGTTACTCAAATGGACATCGCGGGATTCCAGTCGCCTTGGGCAATGACGTTTATCCCGGATGGACGGCTGCTGGTCACCGACAACCAGGCCAAAAGCCTGTCGATCGTGACTCAGGCGGGAGCCGTCAAAACGGTAGCTGGCTTGCCTGCGATCGGAGGCATCTACGATATAGCGATCAGTCCGCTTTATGCCGGCAACAAGACGATATACTTCACCTTCGCGGAGCCCAGCCCACCCGGAACACCGCGCGACGGTCCCTATTCCTATCCGGAGTATGTCGCCAATCCCAACCTTTTCTTCGGAAGCCTTGCGCTCGCCGCGGCTCAGATCGACGAGAGCGGCGCCGTTCCCACGCTGACAAGTATGAAAGTCATCTGGCGGCAGACACCCTATCTCGTTTCGGGCGGCGAATTTGGCGGCCGCATCGCATTCTCTCCGGACGGGAATCACATGTTCGTGACTGCCGGTGATCGAGCGGTCTACCCTCCCGCCGCCGCCCTCGATAACACGCTCGGCAAGATCATCAGGCTGAACCTCGATGGCAGCATTCCGCCAGATAATCCGTTCGTCGGCACCGCAGGCGCGCTTGGTGAAATCTGGACCCTGGGCCATCGCAACCCCTACGGCCTTGCGTTCGCGCCAGACGGGCGTCTGTGGTCGTCGGAGCACGGTCCTAAGGGCGGCGATGAGTTCAACCTGATTGCTCGGGGATCGAACTACGGTTGGCCATCGGTCTCTTACGGCGACTTCAACGATGGTCGTCCGATCCCTAGACCGTCTGCCGGCGACGGGTTCGCGACGTCCGCGCTTACATGGACGCCGGCTATCGCGCCGGCCGGGATGATCTTCTACAGCGGTTCGGTGTTCACCGACTGGCAGGGTGACGCCTTGTTGACCGGGCTCGTGTCGAAGGCGTTGATCCGGGTACGCATCGACGGAGACACCGCCAGGGAAGTGCAACGCTTCGATATGGCTGCGCGGGTTCGGGAAGTGGAGCAAGCACCCGACGGTTCGCTCTGGATATTGACCGACTCGCCGGCCGGGAAGTTGGTGAGGCTCGCTCCGGTTTTTTAGATCATCCGGACTTTTTCGTTTTCCTACACGTCTAGGCCATGTTATGTTCCCTGTTTGTTCAAAAAGGGAGGCTGAGCTGTGACCCATACCCTTATGTCCATCCGAAGGGTCGTTTCCAACCACAACGGCTGGACACCCGCCCGCCGCTCCCGATTCCTCAGGCTGCTCGCCCGCAATGGAAACGTTCGGGCGGCGGCGGTCGCTTGCGGGCTTTCGCGTCAGTCGGTCTACAAGCTGCGGCGCAGCGATCCGCTTTTCGCTCGCGAATGGGACGGGGCGCTGGCGCAGCGGCGCGCCGCTGCCGACCGGGAGGTCGAGGCTCTGCTGGATGCCTGGCGGGAGCGCAAATCGGGTCTCTGGACACCGTCAACCCTGTCAACACGGTGTCAACCGGATGGGCTGGAGGAGCCGGGTCATGCGGGCTTTGCGCGCTTCTCCCGGCCGGCGCAGGCCGCGCAGCGTTCGGCGGGAGTTGGACGAATTGGCGTGAGCACCTAGGACAGCGTCAACTTAGTCAACCAGGTGTCAACCGGGCCGCCGTTCAGGAGAGCGCAATCTTGGTTTCGCGATGTCGGCGAACCGTTATTTATGTACGACGAATCGTTGATAGAGGAGAGCGACGATGAGTGTCGAGACGCGCAAGGAACGATCGCCCGGCATCAAGCTGCTGTTCGCGGCGATCATCGGGCTGACGCTGATGATCCCGCTGCTGCTGGTCTATGCGCTGGTCTGGGACCGGCAGAGCCAGTCGCAGACCGCGCAGGATGCGATCAATGCCGGTTGGGGCGGGCCTCAGATCGTGGCCGGGCCGGTGGTCGTGGTGCCGTTCATGACCACGCAGGTCCAGAACGAGGAAGTGAACGGCAAGACCATCTCGCGCACCGTCGAGGTAGAGCGGCTGCTCTACATCTCGCCCGCCGACAACCGTGTCTCGACCGAGGTAAAGCCGCAGGAGCGGCGCAAGTCGATCTACCGCAGCGTGCTCTACGAAGCGCAGGTCAAGGGCTCGGCGAGGTTCGAGCTGCCGGCCGATCTGCCGCGCTTCGGCGTGACGCGCGAAAAGCTGCTGTGGGACCGCGCCGAGCTGCGCATGGGGGCGTCCGACGCGCGCGGGCTTACCCGCGGCGGCAGCCTGGTCGCCGATGGGAAGGCGCTGGCGGTGCAGCCGGGCAAGGGGCCGGGCGCCACGGGAGGGCAGGGCTTCTTCGCCTTCCTGCCGTGGAACGGCGAGGGCAGCCTGGCGGTCGAATACGGCTTCGGGCTGCGCGGTAGCCGGTCATTGAGCCTGGTCCCGCGCGGCGGCCAGACGCGCTGGAGCGTGGCCTCGAGCTGGGCCAGCCCCAGCTTCGGCGGATCGTTCCTTCCCGAAAGGAGCAAGGTGACCGACAAGGGCTTCGACGCCACTTTCACCGTCGACAAGCTGGCGCTCGGCCAGCCGCCGGTCGCCACCGAGGATCTCGGCGCGCCGGCGATCGACGATGGCAGCGGGGGCGGCTACGTCGCGCCGGTCGCGACCGCGGGTTCGGGCGGCATGTCCGAGAGCGTGAGCGGGCAGGCGCAGGCGGTCACCGTCGGGCTGGTCGAGCCGGTGAACCTCTATTCGAAGGTCGATCGCTCGGTGAAGTACGGCTTCCTGTTCATCGGCTTCACCTTCCTGGCGTTCCTGCTGTTCGACGTCGTCGGCGGCGCGCGCGTGGCGGCGGCGGAGTACCTGCTGACCGGCGCTGGCCTCGTACTGTTCTTCGTGCTGCTGCTCGCCTTCGCCGAAGTGATCGGCTTCACCGGCGCCTATCTGGTGGCGGCGGGCGCGATCATCGGCCTGCTGTCGGCCTACAGCGCGGCGGTGCTGAGGAGCCGCAAGCGCGGCTACTTCATCGGCGCGATGCTGGTGGGGCTCTACGCGCTGCTGTTCGTGCTGCTGAACCTGGAGGCGTGGTCGCTGCTGATCGGATCGGTGCTGCTGTTCGTGGCGCTGGCCGGGGTGATGTACGCGACGCGCAACGTCGAATGGAGCAGTGTCGGGAAGCGCGAGATAGATCCTCCCCTGTAAGGGGAGGGGGATCGCCGCTGGCGGTGGAGGGGTGTCGTGCCATCGATAGGGTGATACCCCTCCGTCAGCCGCTCCGCGTCTGCCACCTCTCCGGGCAGGGGAGAATTGGGACGCCTACCGCCAGCGCAGCCGGTCGGGCGTCAGCTGGTCGACGCGGGCGACGCCCATCAGCCGCATGCCGCGTTCGATCTCGTCCTTGAGCAGCTCGATCGCGCGTTCGACCCCCGCCTGTCCCGCCGCCGCCAGCGCGTAGAGGTAGAGCCGTCCGCCCGAGGCGCAATCCGCTCCGGCAGCGAGCGCCTTGAGCACGTGCGTCCCGCGCCGCACCCCGCCGTCGCAGATGATCTCGATGCGGCCGCCGACCGCATCGACGATCTCGGTCAGCTGGTCGAACGGCGCGCGGGCGCCGTCGAGCTGGCGGCCGCCGTGGTTCGACAGCATGATCGCATCGGCGCCCATGGCGACCGCACGCCGCGCGTCGGCGACGCTCATCACGCCCTTCAGGCAGAAAGTGCCGCCCCAGTCCTCGCGAATCCGCTCGGCCGCCTTCCAGTCCATCGTCGGGTCGAGCATCCCGTTGAAATAGTCGGCGATCGACACCGCCTTGCCGGTCCCCTCGCGCACATGCGTGTCGAGGTTGGGCAGGGCGAACTTCTCGCGCAGCAGATAGTCGAGCGCCCAGCGCGGCTTGAGCGCGTAGGACAGCGCCGAGGACGGCGTGAAGCGCGGCGGCGAGGTGAAGCCGCTGCGCGCGCAGCGCTCGCGCTTGCCCGACACGATGGTATCGACGGTCAGCGCGATCGCGTCGAACCGGGCCGCCTTGCATCGCTCGATCATCGCGGCGTTGAGCGCCTTGTCCTTGTGGTAGTAGAACTGGAACAGCTTGGGGCTGGAGACCATCGCCCCGATTTCCTCGATGCTGACGGTCGAGAGGCTGGAGATGCCGAACCACAGGCCGAACTTCTCCGCCGCCCGCGCCACCGCGCGTTCACCCTGCCAGTGGAAGATGCGCTGGAGCGCGGTCGGCGAAAGGATCAGCGGCAGCGCGCTCTTGCGGCCGAGGATGGTGACCGAGGTGTCGATCCCGGCAACCCCGGCGAGCACGTCGGGGACGAGGTCGCAGTCGGCATAGGCGGCGGTGTTGCGCGCCTTGGTCAGCTCGTCGTCGGCGGCGCCGTCGATATAGTCGAACACCGGCCACGGCAGCCGGCGCTTCGCCAGCCGGCGGAAATCCTCGATGTTATGACAATCGCCGAGCCGCATGCCCTGCGACTAGCGGCAGAGCGCAGGCCGGCGCAATAGGCGGTGTTGCCTATCTCCGGCTGGCGTCGGCGACCTTGCGCGCGGGCCTGGGCTTTTCGCCATCCTCGGTCCGCTGCTTTTCCGAAACATACTGATCCCAGACCTCGCGCGTCGCCGATCGCGCCGGATAGCGGCACCCGAGCTGCTGGCCGACTCCCTTGAGAAACGCGCGCCGGACGAAGCCCGCCGAGATCGCCGCATCGACGCGGCGGCGCTGATCGTTGGCGCCCGACACCTCGCGGATCAACCCGCGGAACGGAATGAACGAGCCGACCACCACTTGCCCGATCCGGCCCGGACTGATCCGCTGGCCGGGCGTCTGCGGCAGATCGAGGTCGTCGCCGAGCACCGCGTCGAACTCGCCGACCCGCGCTGCGATCTGGCTGCAGGTGGTGAGGCCTTCGAGATCGTAGGGTTTGGCCTGGGCATCGATCAGCAGCTGGGGAATTTCGTCCTTGCGCAAGTTGAGGTCGGTCATCGGCGTGGTGGCGACGTCCATCGCATCGGGATCGCGGTTGGTTAGCGGGCGACCGGGCTCGTCGTCCTGCGCGGACGCAGGCGCGGTCATGAACGTCAACGCCGCCAGCGAAGCCAGGATCAGTCGGCCCACGTCGTCCTCCTCGCCGGCACGACTCCGGCCGGCATGCTACGAGAACGTATCACACTCGTCCTCGTTCCCCGACTCCAGGCCGCGCCGCAGCCACTCCACGCGCTGGGCGCTGGAGCCGTGGGTGAAGCTTTCGGGGCTCACCTGCCGGCCGGCGCCCCGCATCAGCGTATCGTCGCCGATCGCGCTTGCCGCCTGCAGCCCCTCCTCCATGTCGCCAGGCTCGATCAGGGTGCGGTTGCGCCCAGCCCAGACGCCCGCGTAGCAATCGGCCTGGAGCTCCATCTTCACTTGCAGCGCATTCGCGCGCGACGGGTTCTGCGCTTGCGCGCTGCGGACGTCGTCGGCGGTGCCAATCAGCTTCTGGATGTGGTGGCCGTATTCGTGCGCGATCACGTAGTAGCGGGCGAAGTCGCCCTTGGCGCCGAGCTGCTTGTCGAGCTGGTCGTAGAAGCCGGTATCGATGTAGATGCCCTGATCTGCGGGACAATAGAACGGACCCATCGAACTCTGCGCCGCGCCGCAGCCCGACCTTGTGCCGCCGACGTAGAAGTTGAGCGTGGGCTGGTCGAACGCGACCTTGGCCTCGGTGAACCGCGGCTCCCAGGTCTGGTTGAGCGAGCTTAGCGCGTTGCACGATTCGAGCGCATAGGAATTCTGGCCGCAGATCTCCTCGGCCGACTTGCCCGCGGCATATTCGGGCTCGGCAGGAGCCTGCTGTTGGACTTGTTCGATCGTGCCGAGCATCTGGCCGGGGTCCACCCCGAAGACGAACGCCGCGATCAGCGCGATGACCACGGTGCCGCAGCCTATCTTGCCGCCTCCGCCGCCCGGAAAACCGCCGCCTCCGCCGACGTCGCGGACACGGATGTTCGCCGGGTTGAACCTGTCTAGCCGCATCGGGGTCTCCCCTGCTATTGTGCACTTGCGAAGAAGCGCCGATCGTCCGATCCGGCGCGATCGGAACCCTACACAGTCATTTCAAGGAGTCGAAGATGTTCCTCACCGGCAAGCGCGCTCTGATCACGGGATCGACCTCTGGGATCGGGCTCGCCGTCGCCCGGTCGCTGCATGGCGAGGGGGCAGAGGTGGTGCTGTCGGGCTTCGGCGAGCCGGCCGAGATCGCCAAGCTCTGCGACGAGCTGGACGCGCGCCACGTATCGGGCGACCTGTCGCAGCGCGAGGGGGTTGAAGCGCTGATGGAGGGCGCGGGCTCCATCGACATCCTCGTCAACAACGCCGGCATGCAGCACGTCGCGCCGATCGAAGAGTTCCCGGTGGAGAAATGGGACCAGATTATCGCGCTGAACCTCACCGCCGCGTTCGACACCTGCCGGCTCGCCGTACCCCATATGAAAGCCGCGGGCTGGGGGCGGATCATCAACGTCGCCAGCGCGCATTCGACTACCGCGTCGCCGTTCAAGTCGGCCTATGTCTCGGCCAAGCATGGACTGACCGGCCTGACCAAGACGCTCGCGCTGGAGCTGGCGACGCACGGGGTGACCGCGAATTGCATCAGCCCTGGCTATGTCTGGACCCCGCTCGTGGAGAATCAGATCCCGGACACGATGAAGGCGCGGGGCATGACGCGCGAGCAGGTGATCAAGGAAGTGATGCTGGTCCGCCAGCCCACCAAGAGCTTCGTCCAGCCCGGCGACATCGGCGCGATGGCGGTGTTCCTCTGTCGCGACGAGGCCGCCAACGTGACCGGCGCCAACATGAGCATGGACGGCGGCTGGAACGCCGAATGACGCGCGTTTCGCGAGGTAATTAATTTTCAAAGTGTTAATCTTGCCGACAGCATTTCATGCTGTAGGTTGCAGAGATGAACAGGGGCACAGCTGCGATATTTCGTTGCATCTTGGGGGCTTGCGCCGCCTCCCTGGCCGTTGCCGGAGGCCCCGCCGCCGCCGCGCCGCGCGAACCCGGTCTCGAAGCCCGTTTGCAGGCCCATATCTCGGTTCTTGCCAGCGACGAGTTCGAAGGACGCGAGCCAGGCACCGAGGG
>Ga0075364_10002332_pt1 | contig 10655 bp, 8 predicted proteins | sample EndMetdeltDD1764_FD_71517 | JGI IMG/M metagenome (GOLD analysis project Ga0075364, IMG submission 71517) | Populus endosphere microbial communities from Tennessee, USA - Endosphere MetaG P. deltoides DD176-4 | ecosystem: Host-associated > Plants > Roots > Endosphere | place: USA: Tennessee...
CGGCGATGATCGCCCGCTTGCTCTCGCCTCCATGTGCCACGGACGACCTCCACAACCGTCAGCAGGAGCTCCGGCCCCGGAGCTCGGCGGACGACGTTAGTGGCGCCGCGGCGGTCCTCCGGGCGGGCGCGTCCGGGCCAGGCCGTCGATGGCGCCGACGAGCCGGTCGGCGATCACCGCGCCGATGGCCAGCGAGGCCGTCGCCGCCGGTGACGGCGCGTTGAGCACGTGGACGGTCCTCGGGCTCGACGCGAAGGCGAAGTCGTCGAGCAGCGTGCCGTCGGCGGCGATGGCCTGGGCGCGGATGCCGGCGGGCGCGGGGACGAGGTCGTCCGCCTCGATGGCGGGCACGAGTCGCTGCGCGGCCGCGGTGAAGCGCTCGTGGTCGAGCGAGCGGCGCACCTCGGCCAGCTCGGTGCGCCACCAGCGCCGGGCCAGTCGCCAGGTCGACGGCGCCCGGATGAGGGCGGCGAGGTGCCGGCCGTCGATCGCGCCGGGTTCGTAGGCCTCTCGCCCGAGCGCGGGGACGGCGTTGGGTCCGGCGTGGACGTGGCCGTGCACGTCGCGGGTGAGGTGCACGCCGAGGAACGGGAGCGCGGGGTCGGGCACGGGATAGAGCAGCGTGCGCACGAGGTGAGCGCGCTCGGGGCGGACGCCGAGGTACTCGCCCTTGAAGGGGAGGATGCGGGGGAGCGGTGCGTCCGGGTCGCCGTCGGGCCGGGCGCCGGCGGACCGGGCCAGCTCGTCGGCGTGGACCCCGCCGCACACGACCGCAGCTCGGGCCCGCACGTCGCCGCTCGGCGTGCGCACGACCAGCGGGCCGCGTCCGTCCTCGATGCCGGTCACGGCCCGTCCCAGCTCGAGGCGCGCGCCGCGCCCGACGACGTCGGCCGCGAGCGCGACGGACACCGCACCGAAGTCGACGACGCCGGTGGACGGGACCCGGAGCGCGGCGATCCCGGCGGCGTGGGGCTCGACGGCGCGCAGACCATCGGGTCCGACGCGGTGCACCTCGATGCCGTTGGCGCGGGCCCGCGCCTCGAGGCCCGCCAGTCGGTCGAGCTCGTCGGGCGCGGTGGCGACGATGAGCTTGCCGGGCACGGCGACGGGCACGCCGTGCTCGGCGCAGAAGCGCTGCAGCGCGGCGCGGCCGTCGAGGCAGAGGCGGGCCTTGCCCGAACCCGGCGGGTAGTACACGCCGGCGTGGATCACGCCCGAGTTCCGCCCGCTCTGGTGGGCGGCCACCCGGTCCTCCTTGTCGACGACGACGACCTCGGCACCCGGGATCCGTTCGAGGATCGCCCGCGCCGTCGCCAGCCCGACGATGCCGGCGCCGACGACCACGACGTCGATCACGGGATCAGCCGATCACGGGGCCGGGTGGTCGCGGCCGGGCCAGTCGGCGGCTCAGCCGTGGCCTTCCACCCGGTAGCGCTCGACGGAGTCGCGGATCTCGCGCCACGCCGCTTCGCGGCCCTCGTAGTCGCGCGTGCTCGAGAACTTGCCGGGCTCGAGCTCCTTGTACATGTCGAAGAAGTGGCGGATCTCCTCGAGCAGCTCGTGCTGGAGGTCGTCGATGTCCATGACGTCCCGGAACCGGGGCTCCTGGGGCTCGACGCAGATGATCTTGGCGTCCTCGCCCTTCTCGTCGCGCATCCACAGCACGCCGACGGGACGGGCGTGGATCCAGCACCCCGGGAACGTCGGTTCCTCGAGGAGAACGAGCACATCGAGGGGATCCCCGTCCTCGGCCAGCGTGTCGGGCACGAACCCGTAGTCGGCGGGGTACACGGTGGCCGAGAAGAGGCGCCGGTCGAGCCAGATCCGACCGGTGTCGTGGTCGATCTCGTACTTGTTCCGGCTGCCGCGGGGGATCTCGATGACCACATCGATGCAATCGTCCATGGCGCTCATGATGACGGGTGCGCCACGCCCCGTCAGATCCACGTCGGGGGGTCCGGGGCCCCTCCGCGCACCGAGGCCAGCTCAGCGCTCGACCCGACGCGCGGCCCGACGTTGCTGGGAGGCTGAGGACGTGCAGATCCGCGAAGGGCTCATCCTGCTGGGGTGGCTCGTCGGCTGGTGGTTGCTCTGGCGGGTGCCCGGGCTGCCGCGCGCCGCGCCGGCGCGGCGCGCCCGTGACCTGGACGTGGCCGACCGGGCCCGGTCGACCACGGTGATCGTCCCGGCCCGCAACGAGGCCGCGTCGATCGGCGCGCTGCTGGGCAGCCTCGCCCGCCAGCAGTCGGCGCCGGGCGAGGTGGTGGTCGTCGACGACGGGTCCGACGACGCGACGGCGGACCTCGCCCGCTCGTTCCCGGGCGTCGAGGTGATCGCCGGCGAGCCGCTGCCCGAGGGCTGGGCGGGCAAGCCGTGGGCGTGCCACCAGGGCGCGCACCGCGCCTCGGGCAGCCGACTGGTCTTCCTCGACGCCGACGTGGAGCTGGCCGACGGCGCGCTCGACGCGCTGCTCGATGCCCACGACCACCGCGGCGGGCTCCTGTCGGTGCAGCCGTTCCACCGCACGCGCCGCGCGTACGAGCAGCTGTCGGCACCGTTCAACATCGTGGGGATGATGGGGGTCGGCTCGGCATCGCCCCGTCCTGCGGTGCCGCCGCACGGCGCGTTCGGGCCGTGCCTGGTGACGGCCCGCGCCGACTACGACGTCGTCGGCGGCCACCGCGCCGTGCGGGCCGACATCGCCGAGGACCTCGCGCTGGCCCGCCGCTACCGCGACGCCGATCAGCCCGTGACGGTGCTCGGCGGCCACGACCTCGTGACGTTCCGCATGTATCCGGACGGGCTCGGGCAGCTCATCGAAGGTTGGTCCAAGAACATGGCCACCGGCGCGGGCTCCATCCCGTTGCGTCGGCTCCTCCTCATCGGCGGGTGGATCGCGTGCGTGTTGATGGCGGTGCAGGCGCTCGTCGGGGCGTTGCTGGGCGGCTCGACCACGGGCGCGCTCGTCGCGCTCGTGCTCTATGCCGCCTTCGTCGCCCAGTGGCTCGTCATGCTCCGCCAGCTGGGCACCTTCGGGTGGCGCACCGCGGTGCTGCTCCCCGTGCCGATGGCGGCGTTCGTGCTCGTGTTCGCCCGATCCGCGTACCTCACCTTCGTCCGCCGTCGTGTGGCCTGGCGGGGCCGGACGGTTCCCGTCACGTCGGGGACCCACGACGGCGTCGCCGCGTGGCGCTGATCGAGCTGCCCGTCGGCGCGGCGGTCGCGATCGACTGCGTCGCGTGGGCCGTGGTCGGGACGGCCACGGGCTACCTGTGGCACCGCCGGCCCGCGTCCCGGTTGGCGGCCGACGGGTTCGTGACCCGCCCTCGGCGGTTCGAGCAGGGCGGTCGCTGGTACGAGCGGCGCCTGCGCATCCGCTCGTGGAAGCGCTACCTGCCCGAGGCCGGTGGCCTCTTCCGCGGCGGGTACTCGAAGCGCACCTTGCGCTCACGTTCGACGGCCGAGCTCCAACGCTTCCGCATCGAGACCCGCCGCGCCGAGCTGACCCACTGGTGCGTGGTCGCCTGGACCCCGCTGTTCGCGCTCTGGAACCCGCCGGCGCTGTTCGTCGCGATGGTCCTCTACGCGGTGGTGGCCAACGGCCCGTGCACCGCGGCCCAGCGCTACAACCGGGCGCGGCTCACCCGCATGTTGGACCGCCGAGCGCGGTCCGCCACCCATCCGGCCCGGTCGCCCTCGGCGCCCGGGCCTGAAGCTGGTTCAATGGACCGGTCGGGGTGGAGAAGGAGATCGGCGGATGGCTGAAGTTCCGCCAGCGGAACGGCAGGGAGACCACGCCGATCCGTCGCGGTCGGCCGCCGTGGCCTCCACCTCGACCTCGATGCCCGACGAGTGGCGGGGGATCGACGCGTGGCGGACGCTGTTCGAGGCGGCGCCGACGCCGTACCTGATCTACGACATCGAGCGCCGCCGCTCGCTGGCCAACGCCAAGACGCTCGAGCTGTTGGGCTTCCCGCGCGCGAGCTCGGCGTGGGTCGAGCTCAACCGCCAGGTCCACCCGGACGACTTCGAGGTCGCCGCACGCGAGGGCGAGCGGGTCCGCTCCGGCGAGGTCGACCGCCTCGAGCTCGACCTGCGGTTGCGCACCCTCGGCGGTTCGCTGCTGCACACCCACCTGCGCATCACCCCGATGCCGGTCGATCCCGACACCCGCCTCCTGCTGGTGGCGATCGTGGACGTGAGCGAGACGGTGGCCGCCCACCAGGCCTCCGCGATCACCGAAGCCCGCTTCCGGGCGCTCGTGCAGCACGCCGCGGACACGATGGTCGTGGTCGACGGCAAGGGCCTCGTGCAGTACGCGTCGCCCGCCGGCGAGAAGATCCTCGGCGAGCCGATGGACGGCGTCGTGGGACGGCACCTGCTCGAGTTCGTGCACGAGGACGACCGGGACCGCGCGCTGGACGGCCTCGCGTCGACGATGCGCCATCCGGGCTCGGGTGCGCTGCTGACGCTGCGTGTCCAGCGCGCCGACGGCTCGCTGCGCACGATCGAGGTGCACGCCAGCAACTTCCTCGACGACCCGTCGGTGAAGGGCATCGTGATGAACGTCCGCGACATCACCGAGATGCTCGAGGCTCGCCACGCGCTCGAGGCGTCCGAGCACCGCATGCGGCGCATGCTCGAGAACATCTCCGACACGGTGACGCTCGTCGACGGCCAGGCCAACGTCATCACCTCGACCGGCAACCTCAAGTCGATCATGGGGTGGGCGCCGGCCTTCTGGGAAGGACGCAACGGCTTCGACGTCCTCCACCCCGACGACCGCGAGTGGACGCGCGAGGCGCTGGTCCGGCTGCTCGAGAACCCCGGGGTCGAGATGTCCGGCGAGGTGCGCACGGCCACCGCCGACGGCGGCTACATCGACGCCGAGATCTCAGCCGTCAACCTGCTCGAGGACCCCGACGTCGAGGCGATCGTCCTGACGACCCGCAACGTCACCGAGCGCAAGCGAGCCGAGCGCGAGCTGGCCGACGCGCGGGACGAGGCGCTGCGCGCGCTGCGGGCCCGCACCGAGTTCATCGCCAACGTCAGCCACGAGCTGCGGACGCCCATCCACGGCATCCTCGGGCTCTCCGAGCTCCTGGCCTCGTCCGACCTCGACGACGACGCCCGCGGCCTGGCCCGTTCGATCGGCCGCGCCACCGAGTCGCTGCGCATGGTGCTCGACGACATCCTCGACTTCGCCAAGATCGAGGTCGGTCGGCTCGAGGTGGCGCGCGAGCCCATCGACGTGTTCGAGATGGCCGACGACATCTACCAGCTGTTCCTGAGCCAGGCGAAGCTCAAGGGGATCGAGCTGACCCGCTCGGTCGAGCGGGGCTTCCCCCGCACGGTCGTGAGCGACCCGTTGCGCATCCGCCAGGTGCTGCAGAACCTGATCGGCAACGCCATCAAGTTCACGACGAAGGGCGGCGTGCACATCGACCTGCGCCGCGAACCGGACGCGCCGGACACCGGGCCCCGCCTGCGGCTGACCGTGAGCGACACGGGCATCGGCATCCCCGAGCAGGCCTTCGACCGGCTGTTCCAACCGTTCAGCCAGGTCCACGGCGACGGCGTCCGCGAGCTGGGCGGCACCGGGCTCGGGCTGTCGATCGCCAAGCGACTCGTCGAGCTGATGGGTGGGACGCTCGGCTTCGAGAGCACCACCGGCCAGGGTTCGTCGTTCTGGTTCGTGCTCCCGCTGGTCGAGGCCGACGAGGACGAGCAGGGCGATCGCGGGGACGAGGGGGCGGGCGAGCCGGCGATGGTGGGAACCGCCGGTCGCATCCTCGTCGTCGAGGACAACCCCATCAACCAGCTGCTCGTGCGCCGCCAGCTCGAGCGCCTGGGCTACGAGCCGGTGGTCGTGGACTCGGGCTCGGCGGCGCTCGAGGTGTTCCCCGGTGCCGCGGCGTCCGCGGTGCTCATGGACTGGCAGCTCCCGGGCATCGACGGCCTCGAGACGACACGCCGCCTGCGGGTGTGGGAGGACGACCACCAGCAGGCCCGGACGCCGATCATCGCCATGACCGCCAGCGCGCTGCCCGGCGATCGCGAGCGGTGCCTGCGCTCGGGCATGGACGACTTCCTGGCCAAGCCGGTGAGCATCCACTCGCTGGGCGAGGCGCTCGGTCGGTGGGCGCAGGCCCCGCCGGTCGCGCTGGTCGACGCGGGCGGCCGCCGAGCCGGCGCGACACCGATGCCCACCACGGACGCGCCGCCGACCGACGGGCCGGCGATGCACGTGTCGGCGCGCGACCGCTCGGCGACGGGCGAGCCGACGCGGGACCTGCCGTCGCACGCAGCAACCGGGACCGTCGTCGCGCCCGACGGGTCCGATCGCCACGGACGCGGCGCGCGTGAAGGTGACGGCGGTGACGAGCGTGACGACGGGTCGTCGCTCACGCCCATGCCCACGCCCACGTCTACGCCCGAGCGGGCGTCGGCGCCGGCGGAGCCGGCCGTGCCGCCGGCGCTCGTGTCGCTCCTCGACGAGCTCGACGACCCCAACCTGGTCGAGAGCATCGTGCGCACCTACCTGCGCGAGCTCCCCGGACGCGTGGGCACGATCCGTGCCGCGATCGCGGCGGGTTCGACCGACGAGCTGTCGGCCGCGCTCCACCTCCTCAAGTCCACGAGCGCCGCGGTCGGCGCACTCGGGTTGGCCGAGCTGTGCGCCGCCGGCGAGCAGTCGCTGCGGTCCGGCGCCGGCACCGACGCGCTGGATCCCGACGCGCTCGCCGGCGCGGTCGCCGCCGCGGAAGCGGACCTGCACACCGCGCTCGAGCGCCTCTGAGCGAGCGGCGGTCCGGGGCCGCGAGCCGGTGCTGCTGGCGGCTCGGTGCGGTCCGATCCGCCACCAGGGCCCGATCGGACGGACGGCTCAAGATCGAGTCAAGAAGTGCCGCGGCTGGTCGACACCGGCGGATCGGCTTGGTTCCCTTCGACCTGTGCACGACCAGCAACGTCGCGGGAGCGTTGCTGACGAGGCCACCCCGGCGACCCTCGCCGAGCTGTGCCACCTCGTCAGGACGCCGCTCAACGGCATCCTCGGCTCCCTCGAGCTCTTGATCGAAGGCGACCTCACCGACCGCTCGCGCGAGCTCGCCCGCGGCGCCTTCGACGCGGCCATGGCCCTGCACCTGCTCTTCGAGGACAACCTTCCCCTGGATCTCGGAACGAGCGAGCGACGCGAGCCGTGAACGGGGCCGAGGGAGCGAAGCGACGGAGGCTTCGTTCACCGAGGCGGATCGAGCGCCGGCGACCGAAGGAGCCGGGACGTCAGGCGTCGATGCGGTAGCCGACGCCTCGCACGGTCCTGATGTGGGACTGGCCGGTCACGTCGATCTTCTTGCGGAGGTTCGCGATGTGGACGTCGACGACGTGGTCGTCGCCGAACCAGTCGGGGCCCCACACCCGCTCGCGCAGGACCGACCGCGAGAACACCATCGTGTGCTTGGACGTGAGCGTCTCGAGCAGGTCGAACTCGATCCGGGTGAGCTGCACCTCCTCACCGTCGACCTTGACGGTGTGGGCCAGCGGGTCGACCTCGAGATCGCCGAAGCGCCGCAGCTGCGCGTCCGCGCTGCCGGCCATGACCGACGACCGCGGGCGACGCAGCATCGCCCGCACGCGCGCCACGAGCTCGCGGGGCGAGAACGGCTTGGTCATGTAGTCGTCGGCGCCCACCTCGAGCCCGACGACGCGATCCACCTCGTCGGCCCGCGCCGTGAGCATGATCACGTAGGCGTCGCTGAAGCTCCGCACCTGACGGCACACGTCGACGCCGTCGACCTTGGGCAGGCCGAGGTCGAGGACGATGACGTCGGGGTTGAACGAGCGCACCTCGTCGATCGCCGCGGCCCCGTCGGTGGCCGTCGCCGTGACGTAGCCCTCACGGTTGAGGAGGGGCACGATCATGTCGATGAACTCCTGGGCGTCATCGACGACGAGGACCCGTTGCCCGCCCCGTGCTCCCGAATCGCTCATCGGTCGTGCCCCACCTGGTCGATCCTGCCCGATCCCGTCGGCCCTCGCGCGGCGCATCTTAGAAGGCACCTGGTCGGGACGGCGTGCTCCTCCGCCCGGCCTGAAGGAGGGCGGAGATTGTCCCCGGCCGGCCGTGGCGCACAAGAATGCGCCCCGTGAAGATGCAGAAGCTCGGGGGGACGGACGCCTTCATCGTGTTCGATCTCGAAGGCGCGCCGTACAACGTGGGGGTCACACGCCTGGCCCCGAAGATCCTCGTCGACGGCGCCACGTTGCTGGCCCGATCGACGACCTACCTGTTCGCCTCGTTCGAGCAGCAGGCCGGTGGGGCGTCGGCGGGCATCAACGCCAAGCCCGACGGCCGGGCCGAGGCGATCGCCGCGTTCGTCGAGGAGGTCACGCCGCTGGCCGCGTCGGGCACGTTCCTGACCGAACCCGGCCGGGGCCTGTCGGCCGAGGACCTCGGTCCGGTGCTGGCCGCCGACCCGCGCGTCGGGCTGCCGCACGACGAGGCCCGGGTGCTGCTCGGTCACGGCGCTGCGGTGGCTGCGAGCGCGGCGGTCGGTGACCTCAGCGGCCGCACGATCGCCGTCGAGGGCCTCGATGCCGCCACCGCGAGCGTCCTCACCGAGCTGGCCGCCCGGGGCGCGACGATCGTCGCGGCATCGACCACGGCCGGCACGGTGCGCGCCGCGGCCGGCCTCGACGCCGCCGCGCTGGCCGCCGCGATCGGCGAGCGGGGCGCGAGCGCCGTCGAGGGGTTCGGGCCCGAGGTCGAACCAGCGGGCGCGGTGCTGGCCGCCGAGGCCGACGTGCTCTTCGCCGGGTCCAAGCCCGGTGTGATCGACCACGACGTGGCGGCCACGGTGCAGGCCCGCGCCGTCGTGCCCATCGCCCCGGTCCCGGTCACCGCCAAGGCGCTCGCCGCGCTCCGGCGCGCCGGGGTCATCGTGCTGCCCGACTTCATCGCGGCGTCGGGCCCCATGTTCGGCGCGTTCCCCGACGACGGCGCCACGCTCGCCGACGTGCGCGACCGCGTCGAGGCCGAGATCGCCGGCGCGCTCGCCGAGGTCCTCGAGCACGAGGACGGCCCGCTGCTCGGCGCGTGCTACCGCGCCGAGGCCTACCTCCAGACCTGGCAGGACGAGCTCCCCTTCGGCCGCCCCTTGGCGTGACCTCCCGCCTCGGTGAGCGACGCCCGTGCTCGCCTGGCGGCTCCCTCGGGCATCGCTCACGGCTCGCTGCGCTCGCGCGTCTGCGTACCCTCTACGGCCATGAGTCCCTCGGAGGAGATCGGCCTCGTCTGGTTCCGGCGCGACCTCCGGCTGAAGGACAACCCGGCGTGGGCCGCGGCGACGAGCGAGCGATCCGCCGTCGTCCCCCTGTTCGTCATGGACCGCCGCCTGCTCGAGCGGGCGGGGCCGTTCCGCCGGCGGCAGCTCGTCGCCAACCTGCAGTCGCTCGACTACGACCTCTTCGAGCACCACGGCGGCCGCCTGCTCGTGCGCTTCGGCGACCCCACGGTCCTCGTGCCCGAGGCGGTGAGCGTGTTCCAGGCAGGCGGCGTGTACTGGAACGACGACGTCTCGCCCTACGCCGTGCGCCGTGACGCCAAGGTGCGCGACCAGCTCGGGGTTCCCGTCACCTCCTGGTACGGGTCGCTCGTCCACGCCCCCGGAGCCGTGCGCACCGACAAGGGCCGCCTGCCCCGGTCGTTCGCCGCGTTCCACCGCCACTGGCTCGAGGCCAAGCTCGACGAGTGGCCCGAGGCGGGCGATCCCGTCGTGTACGACGATCCCGGCGAGGCCCTGCCCGTCCTCGACGGTCCGCCGCCGGCGTTCGAGGGCGAGGACGAAGCCGGCCGTCGCCTGGCGGCCTTCCTCGAGCGCGTCGACGACTACGGCGAGCTCGGGCACCGACCGGGTACCGGGGGCTCGTCGCAGCTCTCACCGCACCTGCGCTACGGCACCATCTCGCCCCGGCGCGTCCTCGCGGCGGTGGGCGACGGCACCGAGGCCCGCGCCGCGTTCGTCAAGCAGCTGGCGCGCCGCGACTGGTACGCGCACCTGCTGGCCGAGCACCCCGGCATGGTCGACACCGCCATCGACGACCGGGTGGTCGAACCCGAGTGGACCGACGAACCGGCGCGCATCTCGGCGTGGAAGGGCGGCTTCACCGGCTACCCGATCGTCGACGCGGCGATGCGCCAGCTGCGCGAGACGGGCTGGATGCACGATCGGGTGCGCTCGGTGGCGGCGTCGTTCCTCGTGAAGGACCTGCTCGTCGACTGGCGCATCGGCGAGCGCCACTACCGCCTGCTGCTGGTCGACGCCGATCCCGCGGAGAACGTGGGCAACTGGCAGGACGTCGCCGGGGTCGGCCCCGACGGCGACCCCAAGTCCGTGCCCAACCCCGCCACGCAGGGCCAGGTGTACGACCCCGACGGCAGCTACGTCCGCAAGTGGGTCCCCGAGCTGGCCGAGCTGCCCGACGAGCACGTGCACGCCCCGTGGGAGGCGCCGCCGAGCGTGCTGGCGGGCGCCGGCGTCGAGCTCGGCCGCGACTACCCCCAGCCGGTCGTCGACCACGCGACCGCACGGGAGACGTACCTCGAGCTGCGCAAAGCGGCACGTCGATCGACCGGCGCGACCGGCGCGACCGGC
>Ga0075364_10002333_pt1 | contig 10652 bp, 8 predicted proteins | sample EndMetdeltDD1764_FD_71517 | JGI IMG/M metagenome (GOLD analysis project Ga0075364, IMG submission 71517) | Populus endosphere microbial communities from Tennessee, USA - Endosphere MetaG P. deltoides DD176-4 | ecosystem: Host-associated > Plants > Roots > Endosphere | place: USA: Tennessee...
GATTCGGTGTGGCCCACGTTGCTCTTGACGGATCCGAGCACACACTGGTGGCCGTCGGCGCCGTATACCTCTGCGAGACTGGCGAATTCGATCGGATCGCCGACCGGTGTCCCGGTGCCGTGCGCCTCGACCACATCGATCGTGGCGGCGTCCGTTCCGGCGGCCGCAAGAGCGGCGCGATAAACGGCGACTTGTGCGTCGCGCGACGGCGTCACGATGCTCTCACTGCGACCGTCCTGATTTGCGGCTGACCCGCGCAGCACGCCGAGAATGCGGTCACCATCGGCGATCGCGTCCGGCAGTCGCTTCAGGAAGACGACGGCGCAACCCTCGGACCTCACGAAACCGTCGGCGGCGACATCGAACGCATGGCATTTTCCTGTCGGGGACAACATTCCGTGCGTGGACGCCGAGATGAATATCCGAGGTTCGAGCATCACACTGCAGCCCCCGGCGAGGGCGAGGTCGCTCTCGCCATCGTGCAGGCTGCGGCAGGCCAGGTGAACCGCCAGCAGGCCAGAGGAACATGCCGTGTCGACGGTGATGGCCGGACCGTGCAATCCCAGAGAGTAGGCGATGCGCCCCGAGGCCACACTGAACGCGGTGCCGAGATAGCCGTAGGTCTTGTCGAGGGCACCCGCATCCGCGGTCAGCAGGGTGTAGTCGTCGTGACACAGCCCCACGAAGACGCCCGTCGACGTCCCTAACAACGACGACGGTGCCAGACCGGCATGTTCGATCGCCTCCCAGGACGTTTCCAAAAGCAGCCGCTGCTGGGGGTCGATGGCGGTCGCTTCCCGCTCGCCGTAACCGAAGAACTCGAAATCGAAACCCGCGACGTCGTCGAGGAATCCACCCCACCGCGACACGGACCGGCCGGGGACTCCGGGCTCCGGGTCGTAGATCTCGTTGATGTCCCACCGCTCGGCCGGGACCTCGGTGATCAAGTCGTCGCCTCGTAACAGCGCGTCCCACAAGAGGTCGGGCGAATCGATGTCCCCTGGCAGCCGGCACGCCATCCCGATGACGGCAATCGGTGTTACTGGCTTATTGCTCAAGGCTTTCACCGGCCTTGGCATCCAACCGAGTGAACTGGTCCCGCTGGTACAGGTCCACGCACACAGAACGGCGAACCTTACCGCTCGCGGTACTCGGCAGTGAGCCGGAAGCCACCACGACGAGATCTGCGACGCCGAGGCCGTGCGCATCTGAGATGGCAGCGGCGACATCGCTCTTGACCGTCTCCAGGCCGTCGGTACTACCGGCTGCCTCGATGATCACCACGAGTTGTTCGGTGCGCTCACCTGGGACCGCGATCGCTGCCGCCCGCCCGCCCGTGAGCTGCTGGATCGTTGCCTCGATGTCGTCGGGATAGTGGTTGCGGCCGTAGACGATCAACAGATCCTTGATGCGGCCCATGATGAACAGCTCACCGTCGGAAATGGCGCCGAGATCACCGGTTCGCAACCACGGACTCGCAGGGGTGCCGTCCGTCGGTGCGGTGATCGCGGCGCCGAAGACGCGTTCGGTGTCGTCTTGTCTGTGCCAGTAGCCCATTGCGACGTTCTCGCCGTGAACCCAGATCTCACCGACGTTTCCTTCGGGACACTCCTGTCGGGTTTCCGGGTCGACGATCCGCACCGTGGGGGAGCGGGGGACGCCGTAGCTCAGCAACGCCGTTCCGCCGCTTGCGGATCGCGTGGCGCGCCCTTCGGTCAGTTCCTCGGGGTCGAAGTGAACGGTTTTGGGCGCGTGACCTGATTCGCGGGTAGCGACGTATACCGTTGCTTCGGCGAGTCCGTATGACGGCCGCACAACGGCGTCAGGAAGATTGACAGGGGCGAACCGCTCGGTGAAGCGATTTAGTGCCGCCGTCTGAATCCGTTCACCGCCGCAGACGATGGCCAGCACATGGCCCAGGTCCACTCCTGCGAGGTCCTCATCCGAGGTCGCCAGCGCCGTCAGGTCGAACGCGAAGTTGGGAATCGGCGAGAAGGTGCGGGGATTTCCCGCCAGCAGCTCGATCCAGCGTGCGGGCCGCTGGACGAATGACAGCGGACTCAACAGGATGCTGTGCAGTCCCACCAGGATCGGTGCGCAGACGCCGATGAACAAGCCCATGTTGTGTGAGAGGGGCACCCAGGACACCACCGTGGTGTCGGGTGGGGTGACATTGCCGTAGGCCTCGAAGTAGGCGTGCTCGATCTGAGTGTAGTTCGCCCGAAGATTGTTGTGCGAGACCATGACGGCAGCGGGTGCGCGCGTCGACCCGGACGTGTACTGCAGGTAGGCGAGTTCGGGGTAGTCGGTGCCACCTGCCTCGAACGCGTCGGTGGAATCGTTGTGCAGTCGGTCGACCTCGATCACCGAAGGGGCGGGACGGCCTTCGTACGGCTGGGCGTACTCGGCGATGTCGTCTGCCACGCTGCGGGTTGTCAGGATGACCGACGGTGCCGAATCGCGCACCACAGAGTGGACGTGTTCGTCGTGGGCGCCGAGTTGCGGATCGGTGAGCGGAACGGCGATGAGCCCGGCCTGCATTGCGCCGACGAACGCCACGACGTAGTCCAGTCCGTGAGGTGCCAGGATCACCGCGCGGTCACCGATCGACGCGCAGCGGCGCACCTCCTGCGCAACGTTGGACGTTCGCCGGTAGAGCTCAGACCAGGTCAGTGTTTCAGGCCGGCCGGCCCAATCGTGGTCGTAGTTCATGTAAGTGAACGCGGTGGCGTCGGGCTGCTGCTCGGCGCGTTCGCGCAACACCGCGGGAATGGTCGAGGCGGTCATCGTGACTCCCGTGGAGATGACGAGGCTTCGGTCTGAAGGGTAGCGGAGAGGGTCGCTCGCATCTCGGCGCTGCCGAGGAGACCGTCGTGACCAGTGCCGCTCGCGACCTCCTGGAGTTCTGCGGCGAGGGCACACGCGATCAGTTGGGAGTCGCTCAGCGGCACTGACGTGTCCGCGGGGTCATGCAGAATCCGGACCCGAACCGATGCCGGCACACCGAGTGTTCTGACGTCCCAATGGGATACCTGGACACCGTCACGGCGGTCGAGCTCCCGATAGATGCGCGCGACGACTGCACGGGGGAGGTGCCTCTTCAGCGCCCAACGTTCAAGCACGTGTGAGAGCGAGCAGGCCGGTGCGAGCAAGAGCAGGTCCCGGACACCCGTCGTCCCGGATTCCCCCAGTGCAGCGACCGCGGCGATCGACGCGAGCGAATGGGCGACGACGGTATGAATGCCGGGGAAGCGCTGCAGAATCTCGAACGTAGCCTGTGCGTACTCGGTGATCGTCGCATGAGATCCGGGCGAGACACCGTGCCCGGGAGCGTCGAAACAGATCGCAGACTCATTGTTCGCGAGCGCTGCGTCGACGACTCCCGCCATAATGGTGCTGTTCGTTCCCCACCCGTGGAGCGCCAGAACCGTGGGTTCGTGGCTTCCCCATATGTACACTGCGCCGACCCTGGGCACCCCTGCTATCTCCAGTCGGCGAGCGCCCAAGGGACACAGATCATCTGGGAAGCTATCGAGCCTGCGTGTGTTGATGAACAGTGACGTGTTCAGCTGTCCGGCCATACGGGGCATGAGGCGGTGGGCACGCGCCGCCACCGCGGCGAGACGTGACTGTCGGCTCACGCTGGGCCGGCCTTCACCGAATCAGCGCGTTCCATACGATGCGTCGAATACAGACCTGTGATGGGGTCATAGAAACGGCAGCGGCGCAGGATGTTCCACAGCTTGGGAACAGTGGCCTTCTCCACTCGGACCATGTCCGGATACGCCGTGGCCAGGGCGCCCTGCGCCTTGCGGAGGTTGTAGAACGGCACGGCGGTCGAGACGTGGTGAGCGGTGTGCAGCGAGATGTTGTGCGTCAGGAACAAGAGCCACCGCGGATAGACGAAGTCTGTCGTCACGAGCAGCTTGCTCGCATTACGGGTCCAAAGCTGCGTGGGCAAGAACGGAATGTCCTCAGAACTGTGGTGCATGAGTGTGGTGATGCTGAACCACACGTGGATAGCGATCCATGGCGCTACGAAGCAGAGCAGAAGTCCTTGCCACCCGGTGAGATAAGTAAGCGTGGCGAGGTACGCGCCGCCGACGATGAGAACCATGAGGGTCGACCGGGCGACCTCGCGGCGCGTCTCCCTTTTCGGGAACGTGGAAGGCCGTACGGATTGGACCCAGTAGTTGATTGACCCCGCCCACACCGCCCAGGTGCGCATGCTGGCATAGAGGATGCGATGGTGCAGCGGCATGCGGCGATACACGGCTTCGGAGATCGGTCGCCAGTCGTTGTCCATCTCAAGGCTGTTCGTATGAGCGTGGTGCCAGTTGTGCACGTGTCGCCACGCGTGAAACGGATAGAGAAGGGGCAGGAGCGCCACATGGCCGACCGCGAAGTTCAACCGACGGTTCCGCGAGAAGGAACCGTGACCGCAGTCGTGGCCGATGCAATGCATGCCCCAGCCGCCCAGTCCCGCGACGAAGACGAGGGGAACGATCAGATACCAGCGATCGAGGATCGCGATGCCGACGACGGCTCCCACGTACAGCGCCATGCTCACCGCGAGGCCGGCAAATCCCTTTGTCACTGAAGGTTTCATGTATTCGCGCGGAATGGCCGAGAGAAGTTGCTGCCCCTCGATCGCATCGCGCTTCTCGATGAACTCGACAAAGCGTGGATCGGGAGCTACCGGCAGCGTGGAGTGGGTCATGACGGACGTCAACTCTGAAGTCGAAGCTCGCGCGTGAGGTAATTCGCGAGGTCGTCGATCGTCCCGTGGTCGAACAGGATCGCCGGCGAGAGCCGACGCTCGACGACCTTCTCCAGCTTGCCCGATACCTGGACCGCGGCGCGGGAGTCCAGCCCATAGGCGTCGAACGGCTTGGCCGTATCGATCTCTGATTCAGGAACCTTCACCCGGTGGGCAAGCTCGGAGACGAGCCACGACCGCAGCTTTCCCTGCGTCAGCGGACCGTCAATGGCAGCTCTCTTCTGCCGTTTGAAGATGCTCAACGTGTCTGCCCGGCTGTCTGCAGCGGCGCCGTCTGGTTGCGTCGCATCCGCTTGTCGATCGTCTGGCGGTCCGGCATGCGTAGGTCCCACACGATCCCCGCCTTGGCGAGGACGGCGAGAAGCCAGCCGCTGAGATCGGGTTCCCACCAACGCATCGCGTGCTTGTAGGCGCTGGGAAACGCGTGGTGATTGTTCTGCAGGCCCTCACCGAAGGTTAAGACGGCCACCGGCCAGTTGTTCGCGCTGTCATCCCTGTTGGCGAACGGACGCGAACCGACCATGTGACTGATGGAACCGACGCACCAGGCCGCCTGGTTGGCGAGGAACACCCGTGCCAGGCCGCCAAAGATGAAGCCGGAGAACGCAGCTGCGAGGCTGCCGCCGATCGTGAATCCAAGTATTGCCGGCAGCAGCAGGCTCGCCAGCACCCAGGCCGGATAGGTTCGGTTGTAGCTGAGAAGACGCCGATCGCGCAGCACATCGGGCGCGAACACCGTCGCCTTCGACTCTTGATCGCTGAACATCCAGGGGATGTGGGCGTACCAGAGGCCCTTGAGTTTTCCGAGCATCCCGGTGCCGCTGAGGTTCGGTGAATGCGGGTCGCCGGCTTCGTCGGAGTAGCGATGGTGGCGGCGGTGCGTGGTCACCCAGAACAGCAGCGGCCCTTCCAGGGCCATGGAGCCGGTGATCATCAACACGCCTTCGAAGAATCGGGACGTCTTGAACGCCTTGTGGGCGAGGTAGCGATGGAATCCGATTGTGATGCCGAACATTTGAATCGCGTAGAACGCGACGAAAAGTGTGTAGTCGAGCAGGGTGGCCCGGCCGGTGAACATCAGATACAGCGCGATGCCGAAGCCGATGGCGGGTATTCCGATCGTCACCAGGGCGACGACGCGCTTGGCGCGCGCGCTTCGGGGGTTGAGTTGGAGAATCGCGCGGGCGAGCGATTCTTCTCTGGCCGCCGATGTGGCCGCCGGATATCTGGTTGTGAGTGTCATGCTCGGTCCTTGCTGTCATCCGGAGACGCGTCGATGTAGCGAACGTTGCGGGCGAGTCCGACTCGATCCAGAAGCCGGATGAATTCGCCGGCCGGATCCAGCTGCCACCAGTGCCGGCGGGTCTGGGCAAGACTCGGTCGCGCGTGGTGGTTGTTATGCCATGAGCCGCCCATGGTGGGCGGCGCGAGGACTCCGAGGTTGCGGCTCTCGTCCCGCAGCGAAAATTCGCGGTTGCCGATTGTGTGCCCCAGCGAGTTCACCGCCCACGTGGCTTGGTCGAGTACGAAAATCCTGGCGAGACCACCCCAGAGGACTCCGCCGATGACTCCGTGCAGTGACTGTGTCACGAGACCGCCGATGATGCCCGGCAACACGATTCCGAGAAGTACCAGCGAGAAGTAGTGCACGTTGATCCGCATGATTCGACGGTCGGCGAGCCAGTCACGGGTGTGGCGGCTCCAGTCGACCTTCTTGACGTTGAACAGCCAGCCGACGTGCCCGTGCCAGAGGCCTTTTGCGCGGCCGAGGACACCGGGGCCCTGCGGCCGCGGTGAATGGGGATCGCGTTCGGTGTCGGCGAACGCGTGGTGGATGCGATGATTGGCAACCCAAAAGACCACCGGCCCTTGGGCGGCCATCGACCCCGCGACCCCCAAGAACACCTTCACCGGCTCGGAGGCTTCGAACGAGCGATGCGTGAAGTACCGGTGCAGGCCCGCTTCCACGCCCAGCGCGGTCACCACGTACATACCGGCGAACAGCACGATGTCGGACAGCCAGAGGCCGTCGTACACCGCGTAGAGAACGGCGGCGATCGTTCCCAGCGTGGGTAGCCCGATCGTGAGATACGCCAGGCGGCAGGCAAGAACGTCGCGCTCGGCGTCTTCTCGGGGCTTTGCGCCCGTCGCGTCTTGAGAGACGGCGAAGTCTGCACTCATGTCAGGCACCCCTGCATCGCGGGTGCAGGAGGCTGAAGAGAACGCAGTGCGTTCGTCAACAGCATTCGCTTGGTCTCGTGTCGGCGAACCTTGCCGCTGGTGGTCGTCGGAATGGCGCCTTTGGGACAGAGGCAGATCCGTGGGCCGATACCGAATTCCGCAGTGACACTTGACTTTATGGCCTCGCCGATTCGGGAATGATCAGCCGCCGATAGATCCCGGTGTCGGGCTTCGGCGACGATACACAGTTGCTCGGTGCTATCGTCGCCGATCGAGAACGCGACGGCGGTGCGGATGTCAGGGTCGGCGCCGACCGCGGCGGCCTCGACGTCCTGGGGGTAGATGTTGCGGCCGTTGACGATGATCAGGTCCTTGATCCTGCCAGTGACGAAGAGTTCGCCCGATTCGACGAAGCCCAGATCGCCCGTGCGAAGGTACTCCCGGTCGTCGTCGGCAAGGCGTGCATGGAACGCCTCACGGGTCAACCCTGGGTGGTTGTAGTAGCCCGCGGCCACGCTTCGCCCCGAAATCCACACCTCGCCGACACGGCCGTCCTCCACGGTCGTGAGATTGGTGGGTTCGATGATCCGCACCGCGTGCTCACCGTCGGCGGGGCCGCAGCTGACGACGGTGCGATCCTTGCCATCCGACTCCGCTATCCGAATCGTTCGGTGAGCGGAGCCGGGGACTTTCCCGGAGACGAACAACGTCGCCTCGGCCATCCCGTAGCACGGAATGATCGCTCGAGCGTCGAACCCCTGCGCGGCGAATTTGTCCTCGAATCGGGCCAGCGTGGCAGCCGATACCGGTTCGGCACCGCAGTACAGTTGCCGGACCGTGGACAGATCGAGGTGCCCTATTTCTTCGTCGCATACTGAGTCCACGCAGAGATCGAGTGAAAAGTTCGGACCTACGGTGATCGAAATTCCGTACTCGCTGATCGCCTCCAACCACCGGCTCGGCTGTTGCACGAAATGCATCGGCGACATCAATACGAGCGGCCAACCCCCGTACATCGACAGAATGATGGTGCCCATCAGCCCCATGTCGTGATAGGGCGGCAACCAGGACAACCCGACCCTGCCGGGATCGGTGCCCATGTTGCGCTCGAGGGCTTCGCAGTTGCTGACCAAGTTGTCGTGAGTCAGGCAGACCCCCTTCGGGGTTCCCGTCGAGCCGGACGTGTACTGGATCAAGGCGATGTCGTCGGGTGCCACGGCGTCGGGAGTGAACTCGGTCAGCGTCGGCGCGACGTGCTCGGGGTGAACGATGTCGGGGTCGAGTGTGTCGGCTTTGAGCCGGTCTCGTATCGCCGACACCTGTTGGCGATACGTCGCGTCGATGACGATCGCGCGGGGTCCGCAGTCGCGAGCGATCGCATGAAATCGGTCCGCGTCTTTCGAGCGCAGAGGGGGGAAACACGGAACGGGGACGGCGCCGAGCGACATCGTGCCGTATAGGGCGGCGATGTAGTCCAGTCCGGGGTCTGCGGCCAGGACCACTCGGTCTCCGGAGCCTATGCCGCGCTCGCTGAGGTGGGCAGCGAAGGCGGCGGCGTGGGTGGCGGTATCGCCGAACGTCCACCGTGTCTCGGTATCCGGAGTGCCGTCGGCCAGGAAGACATAGGCCAAGTCCTCAGACGAGGATCTGGCCGACAGGACCGAGACGATGTCGTTCAGGTGCGGAACCTTCACTTTCTGTTTCCGATCGCCTCTACAGAGACTGATTGACCTTCTTTGCTGGTGGAAACCAGTGACGTTTCGATTAGCGCACGATTCGTAACTGTGCGCAGCTCGCCAAGTGCCGACCGTCCTCCGTCCACATGTCGATGGCCTCCCAGACGAAGCCGCGTTCGTCGGCCGACGTCGTCTTGGCCAGCACGAGCACCCAGTCGAAGGCCGGGCCTGCCGCGGCGGCCGAGAGATGAACCGACATCTCGACCGTTGGTACGGCCTTGAGTTCGGTGAGAACCGCCGTATAGGAAGGCGCGAGACAGTCGATCAGGATCGTTATCCGCTCCTCGGCCGAGGGCACATCGTCTTTGAGACGAACCCATCCACACAGGATCGGGCGGGCCGAACCGCTGTAGGGCAGTTCGTCGGTGGCCGCACGAATCTCCATCCTTCGTGAGATGGGAATGAATTCGGCAGGAGGCACGAATGGGACGGCGTCGGCGACGCCGGCGATTCCCGATGGCATCTCAGGTTCAAAGACCGGGGTGTTGCGTGCCGCGCCGATACCGAATGTGGCGTGGGCTTCGACGCACGTGCCCGAGGAGGAGGACGCGGTGGCGCTGGCGATCGTCACCGCTGTGCCGTTCCGGACGACATCGGCGTCGACGACGATGGGCCATGCCAGTGGGCGGATGAAGCGCGCCGTGACGCCGACCAGCGCCCGATCGGTCGGGACGAGCTCCCGCATCTGACGGACGAGCATCGCGACGGCAAGACCGCCGTGCAAGCCATTGAAGCCATTGAACGTTTCCTGTGCTGAGGAGTCGATTCGTTCGCTAGCATGCAGAAACTGGGCGATCGTCACTGTCACGACGCCACCCCCGATCGGGAACACGGCGAAGCGCTGAACCGGCGACCAACACAAGACTTTGACGGACCAGTCAACCCCGCTGGATGAGGGTAGGCTAGCAGACACCGCAACGGGAACGCAGCGTTTCATCGGCGGCGTCAGGAAACCACCGTCGGTGCTGCTCTAGGGCTATTTTCAAGCGGACGAGCGCCTGGGGTTCTGATCGCGACATCGGTCCATTCGGCAAACTGCATCCAGGTAGCTGAAGCATCGTCGCCACCGCGGATTCCTGCACCGGTCTCACAGGGGTCCGCGCGACACCGCTCGGCGACTGAATCCGAAGGCCACTCTCCACTCGATGCCTGATCGGCTCAATGTTTGCTGCGTGCTGCGTCGTCTCGATCTATCGATCGAGAACCTGCGCGCAACGGCTGATCGACGAGACCGCCTGCAACGCCTAGCCCGACGCCACTTGCGACCAATAGCGGCTCTCCCGCTCGGTCAACGCATTGGACGTGATCGCGCCGAACGCCGCGGCATCGCGTACGAATCGCACCTGCGCATCCGGCAGCGCGTCGGGGCCCTCGAGCCGGAAGCAACTGGGCGCCAACGGTCCGAACAGCAGTGCCCGCCGAAGATCCGGCCAGTTCTCCAGGTTGGGCTCCACCCCGGCAGCGCGCGCAAAGGTCAATGCCACCAGGTTCATCCGGGTCTTCTGCGACAGCCCGCGCCGGGCGCGATAAGCCGCGATCGCCTCGCGCTGCAGCCCCTCATCGGGTGGTGGTGCCGTGCCGCCCCACGTGTAGGCGATCCAGCGTGCCTGAAGTTCCAGCGGCACAAAGTATCCGCCGGACTGATCCCACATGCCCACAATCGCCAAACCCGGCAGGTCGGGATGGAACGTGAAACGATCGGAGTCCAAGTGCACTGTGTCGACGTCGAGGGTGGCGCGGATTTCGTCGCTGAGAAACGGCAGATCGAGCGTGAACCCGGTACCGAAGAGGATTCCGTCGAACTCTTCGACGTGCCCGTCGGCGAATGTCACCGCTGTCCCCTCGATCGATGTCATCCACGGCCGCACCGTGATTCGGCCCTCTGCCACCAGAGGGAGATACCCCTGGTTCAGGGTGACACCGGCGGCGAACAGTGAAGGGTGCGGTGCCGGCGC
>Ga0075364_10002334_pt1 | contig 10650 bp, 2 predicted proteins | sample EndMetdeltDD1764_FD_71517 | JGI IMG/M metagenome (GOLD analysis project Ga0075364, IMG submission 71517) | Populus endosphere microbial communities from Tennessee, USA - Endosphere MetaG P. deltoides DD176-4 | ecosystem: Host-associated > Plants > Roots > Endosphere | place: USA: Tennessee...
CCCGATGGATTAATTCGAGCGATATTAAAAGCCAGCGTCGATTTATTATGGAATGGCGGTATTGGTACTTATGTTAAAGCATCGAGTGAAAGAAATGCAGATGTTGGTGATAGAACTAACGATAGTTTACGTATTGATGCTAAAGAATTACGTTGCCGCATTGTAGCTGAGGGAGGAAATCTTGGTTTAACTCAATTGGGTCGTATTGAATATGCTTTAAATGGTGGCTTAATTTATACGGACTTTATTGATAACTCTGCCGGTGTTGATTGTTCGGATCATGAAGTTAATTGTAAGATTTTATTGAATGCAGTGGTCGCTTCGGGTGAGATGACTTTTGATCAACGAAATGCATTATTAGCAGAAATGACCGATGAAATTGCTAAACTTGTTCTTTATGATAATTATTGTCAAACACGTACTATTAGTTTAGCGGCTATGCATGCTCAGCAGGAATTAGAATTTCATCGCCGTTACATTCAAGAATTAGAACGGCACGGTAAATTAGACCGAGCATTAGAATTTCTGCCGGATGAAAAGGCCTTATTAGAAAGGAAAGCGTTGGGTAAAGGATTAACTAGTCCTGAGATTGCTGTATTACTTGCGTATACCAAAATGTGGGTAAAAGCTGAGTTACTGGAGAAGCATTCTTTAGAAGAAGACTATTTAAAACGCGTTTTGGAATCTGCTTTTCCAAAACCTTTGCGCGGTCGATTCTCTAAATTTATGCAGCAACATAGTTTGCGCCGCGAAATTATTGCAACCAAGATTAGTAATGCCATGGTTAATGATATGGGTATTACCTTTGTCTTCCGTTTAAAGACTGAAATTGGCGCAGATATCGCTTCAATTGCACGAGCTTATGCAATTGCGCACCATGTGTTTGGTTTTTCTGAGTTACTCGGAATTGCAGAAAACTTAAATGATGATGTAGCCCCAATTACTCGCTACGCTATTATGCGCCAATTTAATCGGTTGATAAGGCGTGCAACCCGATGGTTTATCTATAACTATAAGGATCAATTAACTGATATTTTAGGAATGGTCGATCGATTTAAACAATCAATAGTTACACTGAATAAAAACCTACCTAATTTACTTATTGGTGAGGAACGAGAACACTGGGAAAAAAATATTCAAGGGCTTATCGAAGCAGGTATATCAGAAGATACAGCGAAACGTATTGCGAATGTGGATCATGAATACGCTTTATTGGACATTATTGATGCAGCGCAGAAAAATAATTTAACTTTGCAAAATGTAGCCGAACTGTATTTCATGGTGGGTGAAAGATTTGAATTTACTTGGTTGCGATCCCAGATTATGAAGATAACGATTGAAACTTTATGGGACAATTTGGCTAGAGTGATCTTATTGGATGATCTAGATACACAACAACGTCATTTGACCGTTATCATTTTACAATGTGTTATAGATAAACAAGGTAATAATGAAATCTGCTTGGAACAGTGGGAAGCAGACAATCAAGACTTCATCCAACGCTGGGAACAATTTTTAGCTGATTTACGTAGCACTGGCGAATTGAAGTTAATGATGTTTTCAGTGGTGATCCGAGAATTAGTCAGTATGGTTAATACCACTAACCTTTCTAAAGTAACAAGCTAGATAAAATCTAGTTTGTTACGCAAAATATTTCCTCTTAATTTTAATTAAATTAAAAATAAATTTTTATAATTTTAATTGTTCTCTATTTTTAATTTTTTTTAAAATACTTTTAATATGTTTAAAATGGTAATATAATTTACCTTACGTGAATTCTTACAACAAAAATGGAATAAAAAAATGTTAATTCTTTCTACATTTAATTCGGACTATCTTCAAAATCCTCTACAAAACTTTCTTAAAAAATTTAATTCAGAACTGGTAAATATACAATATACAGATACTAATTTGTCTATATGGTTAGATAAATTATTTTTAAGTGAAGAAAAAAATCAATCAGTTGTTATTTTATTTAGATTAATTGATTTAATTGATGACATAAAAAAAATAGATATAAAAAATATAAAACAAAATACAAGTGAGCTTATTAAACAAATTTTTGAATTAAAAAAAGTAAAAAAACACGCTTTAATAATTACCCTATGTCCCAGTCCTGTTCAAATCTATGATAAGCATGAAAGTATAAAAGAAATTGAAAATCTCTTTTTAAAAGAGATGGAGAAGAATAAAATTCATACCCTATCTCAATCAGATATTAATCATCATTATGCACTCATTGATTTTGAAAATAAAATAGAATTTAAAACGCGTATTCCTTATAATTTTGATTTTTATATGGCATTAGCTTGTTTAATTGCAAGAAAGCTACATTGTATCGATCAAATCGCTTATAAAGTTATAGTTGTAGATTGTGATAATACTCTATGGACAGGTATAGCAGGCGATATAGGCCCAGAAAATGTTAAATTTGAAAAGCATAATTTAGCTTTACAAGAATTTTTAGTTAATCAAAGAAAAAACGGTGTGTTTATTTGTTTATCAAGTAAAAACGAAGAGGCAACTGTCAGTAACGTCTTTTCTATACGAGAAAAAGACATGTTATTAAAAAATTCGGATATAAAAATTAAAATAATAAATCGAGATGCTAAATCTAATAGTATAAAAAAAATTTTGAGCGATTTAAATTTTATAAATGCTAAAAATGTCATGTTTATTGATGATTCTGAAAATGAGATTGATGAGGTGAGTCAAAATCTTCCAGAAATTTTCTGTGTTCAAATGCCGCAAAAAATAAAGGAATATCAAAAAATATGGGCATTTGATGAAAACGAATATGCTTCCATTACACAGATAGACAAAGATAGATTAATGTTAATGGAGCAAGAAGAAGGTTTGCAATCTTATTTATCGGAGTTTACTAACCCTATTGATAGGCTTAGGGCACGACGTCAAATGCGGCCTTTAATGATTAGTAAAATAGAGCCAGAGGATACAGAAGATAAGGATAAAATTGCTAGAATTGAGCAAATCCCAAAAAGAACGAATCAATTTAACTTATTTCCTTTTTCAGAATATCCTGAAAAAGAATGGAATTTGAAAAATTTAATTCAAAAATGTGAAATAGACTGCTTTATTGCTACGATAAAAAATCTATCCAGATCTGAAACTAAAATAAGCTATGATGCTGACACTGTTTCTGATGATCTAACAGCATTAGCTGTTTGTAAAGTAAACGAAACCGACAAACATTTATTAGTAAATGGTTTTTTTGTCAGTTGTAGAAATACGGGATTAGAAGTCGAATATGAATTTCTGAAGCAAATCGCTATGTACGCAGAATCGAAAAATTTAGATAAGATAAAAATCAAATTTAAAAGAACGGAGTCAAATAAATTGGCAGAAACTTTTGTAGATATTTTATGTCAAGAAACGAATCCAAGTTATCTTGTTAGACTCTTATTAAGAAATACTAAAAAGGTATTATTTTTACAATCATTTCTTTTTACTTTATTTAAAAAATTTGGGACTTTACCCATTGATTTAGATAAAAAATTAAATCATGAAATTATTCTTAATTTTTCTACTCGTTCGTTAACTCAATTAGATCCTTATTTACTGATGTGTAAAACGATCGAAAAAAACTCAGTTGCCAATAATTACTTTAACAAAAGAGTAATCAATAAAAAAGATTTAGAAAATGCTAAATTATATTTACCTAATCTGCAAAAAGAAACCTCTGATATAAAAGAATTAACAAAAAAGTTTATTACTGGTCGTCAAGAAACAAATGATTTAACTGAAATGGTGGTTGAACAATTAAAATTTCAAATAATCGGTCAAAATACAAGTAAACAAAAATTAGAAATCAAGTTAGATGATCCGTTGGTGTTCTTAGGACTAAGCTCGCTAAAATTAACTTATTTAAGTGGATTTTTATATAATGAGCTAGGTGTTAAGATAGATATTGATAGATTACTTAGTCCAAAAATGACGTTGTCTGCTTTGCTAGCATATATTAACCAACAAAAAGATGAAAAAATTGCTTGTGGAAAGAATTTTGAATTAACTCAATTTAAGCAACCTTGCCAGGAGTTGTCTTTGCAGGAAAAAAGAATTTTTGCTGCAGAACGAAGTGAAGGAGTAACTAATAGTTCTAAGTTTCATATGATAGCATGTTTTTTTGCTAATCATTTAGATATAAATTGTTTCGAAATCGCTTGTCAACAACTGAGCAAGCATTACGATGTTTTTAACTTCTCTTATAAGATTGTTGAAGGTCAAGTAATTAAATCTATTTTATCTACAGAAAATAAGCGAATTAATTTTTATTATGAAGAAATAAAAAATAAATTTAAATTAATGGACATAATTCGTGAGAAAACAAGTAAACCTTTATCAATGCTTGACTCTAACGAGCTTTGCACAGTTCTTGTTTTTGAAGCCGAAAAAAAATTCTACATTACTTTTGTTATACATCATTGCATTTCTGATGCATTTTCATTAAACCTATATTTAAAAACTGTATCTAAATCTTATAATGCTGCGTTAAATGCAGAATATTTAGCCTTACCGAAAAGTTTAACTTATCAGAATTTTGTAGCTTACCAACAAAAAGATAAAATTAATAATGAAAAATTTCAAAATGAGGCTAAAAAATTTTGGACTGAACATCTTTCAATATGTGAAAGGTCGGTAGGAATTCCTCCTGATAGGACCGTTAATTTAAATTTCAAATCAATCACTGAACTAAAGTCTGAGCGGTATCTATTTGAAATTTCTCGAGAAAATTCCCAAACGTTAAAGTCGATTGCGAGCCAAAGTGGAGTGACACCTTATAGTGTGATAATAAGTTTATATAGTATTTTGGTGGCCCATTATGCACATAGTGAATATATACCAATTGTAACAGTAACTTCAGGAAGGGAAGCACTTTTTGTTGATACACCAGGTTTTTTTGTAAATTTACTTATCCATGCTTTTGATTTAAGTAAAAACAAAAGTTTCGATGAATTTTTCACTGAAAATCATAAAAACCTTATTAATGGAATGAAATATCAAGATTTTTCTTTTTCAGAAATTCAGAAACTTATGCCTTACAATGCCTCTAAAACAGTTGCAATGGTATTTCAAAGTGATGAAGTGCCTAAGCTTTTATTAGGAAATGAAATTGCAGAATTGATTGAGCCAAGGCCAAGTATTTTAGATTTACGAGAGGAGTGTCGATTTAGTCCTCTGACAACTTTTGTTCAGGAACTACAAAAAAAATATGTTATCACTTTAGAGGTTGCAAAAGAAAAATATTCGCTTGGTTTTTGTAAAAGTATTTCTGAAAATTTTAAATATTTAATTGAAAATTTTTGTAAAAACCCTAATCAAAAAATTCGAGACATTTCGATAGTTTGTGATGATGAACGGGAACAACTAATAAGAATGGGGCAGGGTCCTAAACTTGATTTTTCTAAAAAAATTAGTCTAGTGAGCAAGTTTCAACAAATTGTGGATCAATATCCTGAAAATATCGCTCTTAACTATGATCAGAAACGATTAAGTTATAAAGAACTAGATCAGCAATCAACAATTCTTGCTCATGTTTTGATTGAGGCTGGCGTAACCCAAGGAAATTATGTTGGAATTTTTTTAGATGCCACTTCTTTATTTTTTGTTGCTGAATTAGCGATATTAAAAATTGGTGGGGTGTTTATTCCACTTTCTAAAGAAAATCCAAATGCGCGACTTCAATTGATTATAAATGACGCTAAAATTAAATTTTTTATTGTTGATGACAATTGCAAAGGGCTTTTTGATACAAATCTTGAAGATGCGCAGTTAATTTCAATTAATTCGCTCAAAAATCCTATTTTTAACTTAGAGAAAAAGCTACCTACGTTAGAAAAAAATACGGATGAATTCTGTATTCTTTACACTTCTGGATCCACTGGTACTCCTAAAGGGGTGATTTTGCGGGAAAAAGGAATTTTACGTGTAGTAGAGTCACCAAATTTTATAGAGGTTTTGCCTAATGAAAGGGTAGCTCAAACTGCAAATCAGGCGTTTGATGCTGCGCAACTAGAATGTTGGTTAGCATGGCATCATGGTGCGAGCTTAGTTCTTTTTGATAAAGGAACTATTTTAAATATGAATTCTTTTCGAAATAAATTAATTACTGAAAATATTACACATATGTGGCTTACGGCTGGTTTGTTTGAATCATATGCTAATAATCAATGTGGAATCTTTAAAAACTTAAGATATTTAATGGTGGGCGGTGATGTTGTACATAAAGATACAGTATTAAAAGTTTTAAATCATCCAAAAGCACCTGTAATTATAAATGGATATGGACCCACCGAAGCGAGCATATTTGCATTGACCCATACCTTTAACAAACAAAGTATCAATAATTATAATACTACTCTCATTGGTTCACCTATTAATGAAACAAATGTGGAAGTATTAACACCATTTGGAACTCAAGCTCCTTTAGGAGGTATTGGCGAGTTATATGTTAAAGGAGAGGGTGTAGCGAAGGGGTATTTAAATTCATTGTTAGATAAAAATAGATTTACTGGAGAGTTAGGCAATAGATGCTATCGAACTGGCGATTTAGTCAAGTATACTACAAAAGATCTAGAAATAATGTTTATGGGACGGGCAGATGATCTGCAAGTTAAGATAAACGGTAATTTAGTGGCTCTCGAAGAGGTTAGAAATTGCTTGTCGCTACACTCAGCTGTTAAACAAGTTGAAGTATTGTTTACAAATATAGGAGGAGCTAATCAACTAGTTGCTTTTTATACTTTAAAATCTGTGAATAAAAAATTTATAAAATCAGCTAATGAAGAATTTCATGAGCACCTAATTAATCGCTTACCTGCGTATATGTTTCCATCATTTTATGTGCAATTGGATGAATTTTTAGTCAATACCCATGGGAAACTAGACAAAACTCAGTTTTTAAAATTTGAAGCAGAATTTAACAAAAAGCAACTCGAGGAAATTCCTCCTCAAACACCTAATGGAAAAACTTTGTTAAAAATAATTAAAAAAAGACTACCTTCTTTTCCAAATAATATAAAAGCAAATTTTATGAATTTTGGTTGCGATTCTATTTCAGCGATAGAAATAATTAATACAATTAATAATGAATTTACACTCGATCCTGAAAAACATTTTCACGCCAATGATTTATATCGAAATCCAAGTATTGAAGGATTGGAGGACGAATTAAATAAAATAATAAATATTAGGGAGAAAAAAGGGCTACTTCGCATTTTAAAAAACGGAGATAGTAATTTCCCTGCTATTATATTTATACATCCTGCCGGAGGAGGACTTAGTTGTTTTTATAAATTAGTAAGACAATTGAAATTTGCCAACATTTGCTACGGTATCGAAGATCCGTTATTAGATAGCAACCAGTTAAAACTATTAACTATGCAAGAGATGGCGCGGAACTATCTTTCAATCATAATTAATGAAATTCAAGGGTCTTTTATTTTAGTTGGTTATTCTTTCGGCGGTATGTTAGCTTTAGAAATGGCTGCTCAAAATGAGTCTACATCAGAAAATCCACAAAACTTAAAGTTTTGTTGTTTAATCGATACATGGGTAGTTTCTTGTATATCCGAGTTAAAACAAAATGATTTAAAAAGAGAAGTTTTAATTTATTGTAAAGAGCAAAGGGAGAAAGCTAATTTTTCTGAAAACTCTTCGAGGATATTGGATGCACTTGAGAAGCTATGTGAACATCATCAAGAAATTGGATTTAAATTTAAACCAAGGAAACTTACTTTCACACCTGTTTGTTTATTAAAAGCTACAATTTTAAATGATAAATTTACAGAAATGCATAATCAAGATGAAAATAATTTTCTACTCAATTTTTTAGCTATAGAACAATTTGAAAGTAGAAAAATCAACGCTACCCATTACGATATTCTAGAGAAAGTAGATGAAAATTCCTTAGTTGAATTATTTTCAGATAAAGTTAATGAATTCAGTTCAAAAAAATGCTTAAATAACCTTAATAAAAAGTTAGGTCCAGTCGCCCAATCTAAGTTTTTTACAACTCCTTTAACCGCAATTACTAATGATTCTAACTTCATTTCCACTTTACGTAATCAAAACTAAAATAATGATAAAGGTAATTTTTGAGGAGCTAGTGTGATGAATTTCCGACTTATCTTAAATGCATTACCTTTTTCAGTTTACTGGTTAGATAGTAAAAAAAAATCTTTTAAAGGAGGTAATCTTCACTTTTTTTCTTCACTAAATATTAATTCTTTAGCTGAGTTAATTGATAAGCCGATATCAAATATTTTTGTGAGCGATTATTTAAGGATAGTTAATGATCTCTTTACTAAAAGTATTAAAAATAAAGATAAGTGTTTTTCCGCTATTTATCATAAAGTATCTAATGATCAGGAGGAGCCTGTATTAATTCAATGTATTTCAATCCTGTCCAAAAAAGAAGAGATAACTATTTTTAGTGAAATTAATCCATCGCTCAAGGACTTTAATCAATATTTATGGGAAGAAAATGAAAAATTAAATATATATTTAAATAATATTATTGAAAATGTCCCTGCTAGTATTTATTGGAAAGATACTAATAGTGTTATTTTGGGTGGAAGTATATTACATACCGAATTAACAGGATTTTCTGATTCTAAAGCAGTTATCGGCAAAACGGATTTTGATTTTTCTTGGAAAGATCAAGCTGAAAGAATACAGGAAAATGATCGCTTTGTGATGCAAAATAATCAAATGGTTAGTTTTGAAGAAAGAGCTAAGTTATCTGACGATACTATGCATATATTTTTGACCCAGAAATCGCCTTTAAGAGGAAAATCTGAAAAAATAATTGGTGTGTTAGGAGTATCTATTGATATTACAGAACTTAAAAATACGCAAAGAAAATTAAAAAAATCAAAAATATTAGCCGATGCGGCAAATCAAGCTAAAACCGAGTTTCTTGCGAATATGAGTCATGATATTCGAACCCCTTTAACAGGCATCATCGGTTTATCTCAATTACTCGAGCAACGTTTAAAAGGATTGGAAAATAAAAATGATTTACGTTTAATGTATAATGCCAGTAATCAATTATTAAGTTTGCTTAACAACGTTCTTGATGTGGCTTCATTAGAAAAAGCTAACGAAGCACAGCTTAAAATGAATAGCTTTGCTTTACCAGATTTAACAGAGTCTCTGCAAAATTTGTTATTACCTTCAGTAAAGGCTAAGGGAATTACATTACAGATTAATTTAGACGTTTCCTCCACCGAGAATATAATAAGTGATCAAAATAAATTAGAACGTATTTTACTAAATCTAGCGACTAATGCGATTAAATTTACTGAACAAGGCACAGTTGTAGTAACTATTAAAGAATTAGTATTATTACCACATCAATCAGATGGTGTGTATATTGAGTTTACGATTAGCGATACAGGGATAGGGATTCCTGCGGATAAATTGAAATCAGTATTTGATCCTTTTTTTCGAATAACACCTAGTTTTGAAAAAAATAATCAAACGCAAGGTTATGGTGTTGGGCTTTACATAGTGAAAAAATTTGTTAATTTATTAGGTGGCGAAATACAAGTAAAAAGCGAGGTGGGCGTAGGTACTAGCTTTTCATTTACTTTGTTTATGAATTTTGCAAAAAAAAATAAACTTTTAAAATTTAAAAATAAAAATTCTGAACCTTTTGTCTTTTTAGAACCTAATGAATCACCTGAAGTAAAAAAGATGATGTTGCAACAAACACAATTCTCAAAAAAGCCAATTAAAAAAAATATTTTATTGATTGAAGATGATCTTTTAACGATTAAATTTTCTAAAGAGTTACTCACGCAAGCTGGATATAATCTGACAGTGGTATCAACTATGCAAGAAGCACTACCGTTTGCCAAAAATCATAGATTTGATTTAATTATTACTGATTTGGGTTTGCCGGGTCTTAGTGGGAGTGAAATTGCTGTTTTATACCGTTATTGGGAACGTATTAACGAAAAACCGGTGACTCCAATTATTACTTTAACAGCTCATGGAGAAAATAAATTTAAGGAAGAATGCTTAGCAGCCGGCATTAATGAAGTATGGTTAAAACCTCTGACGAAAGAAAAAATAAAAAAACTAGATAAGTATTTTCAAGATAAAAACATTAATGTGATTGAATTTAACCCTTTGTTAAAACAATCTAAAGCTATTAAACATGAATACAACGAGGAAAACAATTTAACCATAGAGAAAGCTAATTTACTCGATATTATAAATTCATATCCTATTTATAATAAAAGTATTAGTCTTAAAAATTTGAGCGGGAATATGGATTTGTTCAATGAAATTATAGAAATGTTTAAAGAATCTATCCCTGGCCATATACAAGAGCTTGAAAAGACCTATCAGTTAAAAGATTGGGAAACTATTGAAAACATAGTACACAAAATAAAAGGTGGAGCCTGTTATGCTGGAGCGATTAGATTAAATTACGTATGTAAAAACTTTTTACGTTGTTATTTAACTGGCCAATCCCAGCAATTAGATATACTTTATACTTATTTAATCTTTAGCTTAAAAGAAACCTATAAAACACTAGAATCTTAGAATTCAAGCGCACTTGAAAAAGAAAAATTAGTATTTTTTCTTGCAAAACGCTAGAAGTTTATTGAAGCGATCTTT
>Ga0075364_10002335_pt1 | contig 10650 bp, 11 predicted proteins | sample EndMetdeltDD1764_FD_71517 | JGI IMG/M metagenome (GOLD analysis project Ga0075364, IMG submission 71517) | Populus endosphere microbial communities from Tennessee, USA - Endosphere MetaG P. deltoides DD176-4 | ecosystem: Host-associated > Plants > Roots > Endosphere | place: USA: Tennessee...
GTGCATGGACAGTTCGGACCCGGCAATGACGCCAATCGGCCCCTGGTTCAGCTCATAACCGTGGCAATAGGGGCAATGAAACACCGCTTTGCCCCAGCGCTCGGCAATACCCTCTATGGCAGGCAGCAAATCCTTCACGCCGGTGGCCAGCAACAGGCGGCGAGACTGGTGGCGTACACCCTTGGCCAACACTTCAAAACCCGCATCCGTGCTGCTTGTCTCCAATTTCTTCGCGCTGTCGGCACGGGCCGAAAGCCAGGTGATTGTCGGGTAGTTCAAAACCTGCTCGCGTGCCTTGGCGGCAATCACAGCCGGGTCGACGCCATCCTGCGTGATGAAACTATGTGAGTGGGCGGCAAAGCGGTTGCGCCGCTGGCCCTCGTCAATAACAAGCACCTTGCGCCGCGCGCGGCCCAGCTGCATGGCGGCGGAAAGACCGCCATAGCTGCCACCAATAATGATTACGTCATAAATTCTGTCAGTCATCGAGTACCTCATAAATCTTTCGTCGCAACATAAGTATCGTGATATGTGTGAGTCAATAGTCATGATACTTTTGATGTGACGAATTATGGCGTGTTTTCCGCGTCTGTCTTTTAGCTAAACTTATGAGTGCGTTTTCGGTCGCTTTGTGAAATAGCTGGTTGCCTTGGTGGGTATGCCAAATAGGGAACCTATGTCACATTTCTACGAGAAGATTTGTACCGAAGAGGATATCTGGGACAAGATAAACGATGGCTGGTCCGGACTCTCATTCCAGCAGCGCAAGGTCTGGGAGCTGGTCAAGCGAATGCCTGAGCAATGGCTGCGCCAAAGCTACAATATGCGTTTCTGGACCATCGGTTTAATAGGCGAATACGTCATTTGGTACGACCACACAGAAGAAGAGTTTTATCTGGGAAAGTGGACGCAATATGGCTTTATTCACGGTGATTACAATTACGGTGGATCCTGGCAGCTTTCTTACGTCGTTCAGATGTTGCTCAACAATATAACCGACCAATAACATCGTTGCCGGGCATTTACCGGATCAGAAATGCATTCATCATCTGTCTATCTCAGTCTCGATTTGGTCTTCTGACCGGCATCAATCTACGGAAGTGATCTTATGGCTGAAATCCCCATCCGCTGTTTTGGTGTGGCCGTTGTGGTGCTGCGCAAAGTCGGTGCTGAGACACAGGTGCTGCTGCTGCGCCGTAACCACACCTTGGTGGGAGAGTGGTGCCAGATTGCCGGTGGCATTAAGGACGGGGAAAAGGCATGGCAAACCGCGCTGCGCGAGGTAAAGGAAGAAACCGGGCTTTCCTGCACGCAGCTATATTCCGCCGATATCTGCGAACAGTTTTATGAGGCAGACCGCGACGCTATCACACTCGCACCGGTATTCGTCGGTCACGTTGATGCGGAGGCGCAAGTCGTGCTGAACGAAGAACACAGCGCGTTCTGCTGGACCTCGTTTTCAAGCGCCGTCGATATGGTGCCCTTTGCCGGCCAGCGCCACGTGCTGCGACATGTCGAGGCCGAATTTGTGCAGCGCCAGCCCGTCAAACACCTTCTGCTGCATGAGGGACAGAAGTGATGGCAATCGCCGGTTTCAGTAAAATATTAAATGTAGTCCTGTTGGGATAAAGTGAAGATTTCAGGAAAATTTTTACTCCTGTCTGGCAGTGAAGGGGAAAGCTGAAACGTGGCTATCGTTGACAAAACAGCCGCCTCTATAGCTTTTTATGGCGATGATCTTGATCCGGATGAAATCACGTGTGCACTCGGACAGCCCACTAAGGGCGTTAGGAAGGGTGAAGTGTATTTCCGACCGGAAAACATACGTCGTGTCGCCCGCACCGGCCAGTGGAGTTTCAGTGTAGAAGATGCTCAGCCGGGCGACCTCGACCAACAAATCCGAACTTTGTTCGCCAGCCTCAGCGATGATCTAGGCACGTGGAAGGATTTCACCACCCGTTACAAATCATGGCTTTTTGTCGGGCTGTTTCTGGCTGAACACAACGAAGGCCTGAGCCTGTCGCCGGAAACATTGAGCGCCATTGGTGCCCGTGGGCTTGAACTGGAACTGGATATCTACAGCGGCAGAGACAAAGACGATGATGAGGACGAGGGCAGCAAGGAGATCATGGCGTGACGGCGGTAACGCAACATTTCATTGAAAGGCACGATGGCGCGCGCGTTGAGCTGTTCCTGTCTTCGCCGCCTGCCACAACAAATGGTGCCATCCTCTTTGTGCATGGCAATCAGGGCGGGCTGTTGCTGGGCGGCAAGGAATTCGCCGATAACGGCTCGCTTGTCCGTTTCTCCTCGCGTCTTGGCATTACGGCCGCGGCGGTCTCGCAGCCGGGCTTTGGTGCATCTGACGGGCCAGCGGATTTCTGCGGCCCAGCCACCCAGCACGCGATCATCGCGGCGCTGGCGTTTCTGGAGCAGCAACCAATGGTCGACCCTGACCGCGTCGTGCTTTACGGCAACAGCCGTGGTGCCGTCGCATCGGCCATGGTCGCCACGAAAATTCAAACCTTGAGGGCGCTTATATTATCGAGTGGCGTTTACGACCTGCGAGACGCCTATGAGCGCAGCTCAAGAGGTTTGCAGCAGACCATCAAGACTGAGAGTGGCGCCACCGACCGCGCCTTTTCTGACCGTTCGGCGCTGCACCACGCGCAGCGGATCACGGCCGAGACCTTGCTGCTGCATGGTGTCAATGATGACCGTGCCCCTTTCGATCAAGCGGAGCGATTTTCCGCGGCTCTTGCAGAGGCCGGCGCGCCGGTCAGCCTGCATAGATTGGATGCGGGACATCGCTTGGCCGGGCAGCTGGTCATGCCGATCCTCAAGGATTTCCTGACACGGATATTCAGACCGGCCGTGACACTTCATTAACGCCTGATCGCACATCTTTCGGGCCAAAATACCCATGCAACGAGGGCGGCACTATGGTTGCAAACAGGTGTTGTCTTGTGCTTCACGCTTGCGGGCGTTATCGTTGCGCTGCCAATGTTAAGTGAATGGAATCAAGAGAAAAAACGTGAATCGTATTTCAGTGTTATTGATAACCGGCCTCAGCCTGACCCTCACAAGTTGCGGTTTCACCCGTGCATCAGAGCGTGGCCATGCCCGTGAAGTCAGCAAGATCAATGCGGTTGGCGTCAGCCTCGATACTGCACGCGAAATGGCTGTCAAAAAGGGATTTCTGTGTGATCAGAGCGTTGACAGGGGCCGTACCGTGGTGAGTGATGGCGTGACCAGAAAAACCGACATTCTGTCCTGCCACAAAAAATCTCTCGAGCTTATCTGCCCGCAGCGCAGATATGTGATTTTTAACGCTTATCCAGCAACCGGCAAGGTCTACCGTGTCGGCAACCGCATAACCGAGCATTCCTGCTTTTAAGCAGCGTCTCCATGTGGTGATATTGGTTTGGGCCCCGCGTGATTATGCGTATTGCTTCACATAAATCTCGGGATCAAAATCAACCCGCTTTGCATTGCCATCCGGTGTTTTGAGGATAAGTTCAACACCACCGCCAATCGAATGCATGTAACGCACGATAGAGGAAATCAGCACATCATCGGCGCTCTCGATTTTCGAGATCGTGTTCTGTGTCATGGCGGCGCGTACGGCAACATCCTGCTGGGTTGCATTCATGGCTTTGCGCACTTCCGCCAGAGCCTTGCCCAGACGCCGTGTTTCGCGTTTTTCATCAAGACGTGCACGAACATCTTGCGGCAGTTCGGCGCGCAGTGTTTTCCAGTCAGTGCTCATCTTTTTTCTCCTTCAGCCACGAATTGAAACGCTGGTCTGCTTTGCCGATCAACTGTTTGTAAAACAGTTCCTGGCTCTTGCCTTGTTTAGCCGCTCCGCACAGAATAATGGCAGCCTGATCAGGATCGAAGGCAAAGGCAAAACGCCAGACCTGCTTGCCAAATCTTACGCGGATCTCTTTCATATTGGCATGACCGGACCCGGAAAGCGTATCCACCTCAGGACGACCAAGAAACGGGCCATCATCTTCAAGGTGGTCCAAAACCTCGCCAACCAGTTCTTTAAGTCCCATTTCCAAGGCCTTCCATTCTGGAACGAACTCACGATGGAACTTCACGTCATAGGACATTATCGACCTCAGAAATATATCTTCAAAGATATAAAGTCAAGATTTCGCAAAACATAACTCAACGCTTTACGATCAGGTTGTCAGGATTGAATACGCTGAGCGCTGTTCGCGCACATTCACAATGTGCCTGGAAATATTGTGTCCTTGAATTGGTGTTTGGAAACAAGACGTTTGACACTTCAATTGCAACCGCCCGCACATCGTCTTCGCCGCTTTCCCTGCAAAACCAGCTTGCCAGTTATTCTTCTCCTTGTTCATTTGCAGATATCATTTCTAACAATGGTTGCAAAAGGTCGCTGAATTCATGCGCTGTCTGCGTGTCAAAACGCCCCAAGCCAATGGCCCGTAAACCATTTGCACAATCTCCTTGGTGTCAGACGAAACCTTTCGCTGCTGAGGGGATTAAGCGTACAGATGATAGTGTGTTGAATGCACGCTTGTTTGCGGAGGAAAATATGGCGGAGCAAGCCTACACAACGGATGATCCTGCCACCCGTCTGGAGCTGTTCGATTTTGCGTTCGATCACGCACCGATAGGCATTGCGCTTGTCGATCTTGAGGGGAGGATCCTGCGAGGCAACGCCGCATTTGCAAGGCTGGTCGGTCTGCCTATAACGAAAGTCATTGGCACCCACTTCAAGGACTTCACCCACCCGGACGATATCGACGCAGACATGCACCAGTTCCAGCAGGTTTTGCAGGGTCGTCGGGATGGTTACACCATCGAAAAACGCTATGTGCAGCCTCTCGGTGACGTGGTTGATGTGATGATCCATGTTGCCGCCATGCGCGATGCCGAAGGCCGTGTGGTGCGCTTCATTTCACAGATCGAGGATATTACCCGCCATAAGGAACATGAGCGGCAATTGGCCGAACGCGCCGCACAGCTGGAACTGGCCATGGAAGCGGTGAGGGGCGGGTTCTGGCATATGGACATCCCTAGCGGCAAGTTTGAAACCTCGGATCGTCTCGCACAGTTCATCGGCGGGCAGACCGCCGCCCGGCTTGATCTGGAGCGCTATGTCAGCCGTGTGAATGTCAATGACGGCGCACAGGCAGATCTCACGCCGTTGATCTCAGGCGAACTGGACCAGAATGTTGCTGAATACCGGCTGGATACCATTCAGGGAGAACGCTGGATGCGCTGTGACCGGCGCTTGCTGCGCGATGGTGATGGCCGGCCGCTGAAGATCGTCGGCATGGCCATTGATTTTACCGATGAGCGCCGCCGCATTGAACAACTGGAGGAAACCGCCAGCACGGATGCCTTGACTGGCCTGTTGAACCGTCGCGGCCTGGTTGGTGAGTTTGCCTCCCTGCAATCTGCCGATGGTTTTGTGGTGCTGGCGCTGGATCTGGATGGTTTCAAGCAGGTCAATGACGTTCATGGCCACGGCGTTGGAGATGTGGTGCTGTGCGAAACCGCGCGGCGCATCAAGGGCGCGGTGCGCAGCCATGATCTCGTTGCCAGAACCGGCGGTGACGAATTCGTGGTCGTGGTGGCCGGAAGCCGTGCTGCTGGCATGGCGGCTGCAGAACGTATCCTTGAAAGAATGCGGGAACCGGTGCTGATTTCGGGTGGTTCTACCCATGTGCGCGCCAGTATTGGTGGCATTTGGAGCGCGGCCAAACGGGATATAACGGCCCTGATCAACGAGGCGGATGCGCTGCTTTATGATGCCAAGGCATCCGGCAAGGATGCAATGCAGTTTTAAAGCCTCAAACGGCGGGGTCGGTTTTGTCCTTTTTTGCCCAACCGTAATGCGCGACAATGTTCTGCTGGTTGCGGATCAGATGTCCGGCCAGTTCCGCATCACCACCGGTCATTGTCTCGGCGTCGGCACCGCACAGGTGCAAGAACATGCGCTGGTGAACGACGGCTGCAAAATAGTCGTAAGGCGGCGGGGTTTCGTGCGTCTCTACGCTCTTCCACTCTGCAGCAACTTGGCTGCTTGCTGCATCCAGCGCCTCCAGCACCGTCTGCATCATCTGTGCACTGGCACGTTCGACAATGTCGTTGAGTTTGCGCTCATCAGGCGTCAGCACAGGACAGGAATTGCTCATGTTGGGCTCTCTCATCAAACATAACTTTTGCGGTCATGGCATCTGCCATGTGGTCATCATTCCTATGTTTAAACGGAAAAACAGGCAAAAAATTGCGCCTGCGACAATATTATAGGACCGCCCTCAGGCGGGATTTCGGTAATTCTCCACGCCGGGGCCGGATAAGTGTCGCCGCAGGAACCCCAGCATAGTGGCCGCGCAGCGGGGCGGCGGGACCGACTACGCCCGGATCATGGCGTCCCGCATAGATTAAACCACTTCATCTGCGAAACCCCGTCATGAGAGGCCCAATCGCCGATCCCGCAGAGAAGCGCGGGCCGCGAATGTCGAACGCTATAGGTACCTCAACGCCGACTTTGTCGAGCACAGATTTCGGCTGCTTTGCGCCTATTGCGGTCATTGATATGAACGAAAAAATCCGTAAACTTTCCGCTGCTTCAAGGTTCGGAGAGGAAAGTGGAATGAATCTCAACCAAGTCACTGTGACTATGCCGGACCTTGATGAGGGTTGGACATTCTATTGCGCTCTCGGCCTAGTGCCAGTGGTGGATGCACGGCCGGACTATGTACGCTTTGTCTGCCCTGACGGAAACAGCACATTCTCTTTACACAAGGGCGGCGATGTAAGCGCCGGAACCACCGTCTACTTCGAATGCGACGATTTAGATGAAAAATATCATAGCCTAACCGCTGCAGGAATCGCGTTCTCGACCCCTCCGCAGGACCAGAGTTGGCTTTGGCGAGAAGCTGAACTTTTTGATCCTGGTGGAAATCGTATCCTACTGTACCTAGCTGGAAGTAACCGTATTAATCCACCGTGGCGGATCCAATCCGATCAGATTTAGAAGACATCAGACCTCGCTTTGGGCCAACTGTGGACGATACTCGACTCCCGACAGTTAGAAGATAGACGAAGAAGACTTCAGCCCACCAATTAGAGAAGGGCCGCTATGGGAAGAAAGTCCCATGGGCGTGCTGCGCACAGGTGGCGGTGTTTGTTACGCCGCCATTGCGTGCAGTTGCGCTGTCACGCGGTCAACGTCGTAGGGTTTTGAAAAGAAAACGCTGCGTGCAGGAAGATCGTCATCGGCAACCTTGCGATGGCCGGAAACGATGATGATCTCCACCGGTGGCCAGCGATCGCGCACCATGGCCGCCAGTTTCATGCCATCCATGCTGCCCGGCATGTCGATATCCGTAAACACAATGCGGATGTCTTCGCGCGCGTTGAGTATCTCGATGGCCTCATCGGCATTGCGCGCCTCGACCGCTTCAAAACCTGCTTCTTCAACAAGGTCGACAGCAGCCATCAGCAGTAGCGGTTCATCCTCAACAACAAGGACGACATTTTTCTTGGGCGGATTGAATGTACCCATTAGTGTTCGGCCTGTTGCAGTTGGTGTAGCGTTGCTTCCATCCGGAGAATGAGTCCAGATGACTCATAACGAACGTCTACCTTGCCTGTTCCACCAAGGCCCATTTTAATCAGCTTCGATCCAAACCCCGCCTTGTCTACGTCGTGAACCGGTGGGCCGCCAATCTCCTGCCAGTCTAGGTGGAACGTCGTGTTCTCACCTTCACCCGTCAGGTACCAGCGCAGCACAACCTTGCCTGTCGTGTTCGACAACGCGCCATATTTGATGGCATTTGTCGTCAACTCATGCAGCAGCAGGGAAAGCGACAGCGTGCCCTTGGGGCCAAAGGTCAGGTCTTCGCCCTGCAGCACCACGCGGTCGCGCACGGACAGCCGGTCGAAGGTCCGTTCCATCACCTGCACGATTGCGGCGCTGCTCCAGTTGCGCTCAAACAAAACATCGTGGGCGGTACTCAGCGCGTGAACGCGGCGCTCAAAGGCTTCCACATATTGCCGTTCCTTGACCGGCCGCAGGGTCTGCGTGGCAATGGCCAGAACCATGGACAGCGTGTTTTTCAGCCGGTGGCCCATTTCCCGGTGCAACAACTGTTGCTCAGACTCTGCCCGCACACGCGCAATCGCCGCCTGTATGCGGTCGCCAAAGCTGCGCACAAAGGCAATTTCTTCATTCGACCACTGGTAGGGCATGTCATGGTGAACGAACACCACGAGGCTGAAATTGCCCTGGTCGATAACCGGCACATTGACCAGCACGCGAATGCCCAGATCAAGCAGTGCTTGCGCATTTGCAGCGGTGCGTGGATCCTGCGTCACATCAGGAATGACGACAGGATTGCCCATTTTCAGATCGTTGATAAAGCTGCCATAAGCACGGAAATGGTGCAGGCCGGTCACGGGCGTAATGCCAGGTGCGGTCCATTGCGGCTGCATCAACACGGTCTCATTGACAGGGTCTACAATGCCAAAACCGGCGCGGGTTGCATCAAGGGCTTTGGCCATCAGGTCTGCGGCGGCGGATGCCATGGACTCGATGTCGCTCAGCTGTGTCAGCCTGTCACCCAGGTCCAGCAGCGCCTGTATGCGCGCTGCCGCACGCCGGGTCACTGTGACATCCTTCACCGCACCGATCATTTTCACTGGCAGGCCGTTTTCGCCTCGAATGAAGTTTGCAGTCCGGGAAATCCACCGCAAACCGGCTGGCGTATTGATGCGGTATTCCACATCAAGTGCTGCCGAGCCATCGGCGCGGTTGGCCTGTGTCGATTGCGTGCCCTTATCGTCAGAAAAAACCATCGTCTCAAAAACGGACGTTGGATATGACCGCGCCGGCGGCAGATGAAAGATCCGGTAAAACTCTGGTGATGCGCGCAATTCGTTGCGCGTCAGGTCAATCTCGAAAGTGCCAACACCACCAGCCTCCTGCGCGGCAAGCGTTTCTTTCGCCGCGTTGCGCAAACTGGCCGTAATGCCTTTCTGGCGGCGAAACAGGTCATCCTTGCGCTGGGATAATCGACGCGCTTCAAAAAGCGCAATGACCTGCGAGGCAAGCGCCTGCAGGCCGTCCGCCTGTTCCTCGTCCAGTCCTTCAGGCCGTATGACCGTATCGATCACGCACAGGCTGCCGATGATAATTCCGTCTGGGGTAATCAGTGGGGCGCCCGCATAAAACCGGATGAACGGTTCGTCCGTAACCAGCGGGTTGTCCTTGGTGCGCGGATCGGCCGTCAGGTCGGGTATTTCAAGCAATTCGCGGCTCAGCAGCGCATATTGGCAGACAGACCCTGCCATTGGCGTCTCGCAGGGTTCAAAGCCGACACGGGCCTTGAACCATTGCCTGTTTTCTTCCACCAGGCTGATCAGCGCAACGGGGGTGCGGCAAATGACGCGGGCAATCTGCACAATGCCGTCAAACTCCGGTTCTGGCGGAGTATCCATGATATCATAGGCTTCAAGCGCCTCAATTCTCTCATGCAGATCAGTCTGGTCATCATAGTTGGTCTGTCGCAAGGCACTCTCGCAGTCACGTGGGTTAACCTATCTGTGCAGTTCCAGGACGGTTATTATCGCTATCCTTTGAGAGTGAACGCTGCCCATCGGGTTGATGAACGAGCAGTGGCAATTTAAGTTCCTTCACGCCGCATAAAATTTTCGTAAAAACAATCCCATATGCCGACGTCCGGACAAGCTGGCGGGCAGGGAACTCATGCATCGTGTGCACTGCGCTAACAGTTGCTGCTGAGGCCCGTAATCTTACAGTGCCGGGCCGGGGCGGATGGTATTTCCCGGTGCAAACCGCGACAGGCGGAAGCGGTGCAGGTTATGGCCGGTTTCATTGCCTTGAATAAGGTCTGCCATCACCCGGCCAATGCCCGGGCCAATGCCAAAACCATGGCCGCTCATGCCCGTTGCCACAAACAGGCCGTTGATCGCAGCAACCCGGTCAACCACCGGCACCACGTCCGGCATGGCGTCAATCATGCCCGCCCATGTGGTTTTCAGCCTGACGGGTTTCGCCTGCGCAAACAGCGTGTTGAAACCACGCTCTATCGCCTGTAGTTCACGCTTGCCGGGGGCAGGGTTCAGCACCCGCATCCGCTCAAACGGGCTTACCTCATCGGCTGCCCAGTTGCGCGGCGTGGTCCAGGCATCGGGATATCCAGAGGGGGCCATCGGCGCATATCGCGTGCCAAACGGATGTGCCTTGAGTGCCGGCATATATTTGGTTGCATGGCGAAAAGCGTCCGGCCCAACATACAGCAAGTTGCTGCCGCCGGCCGCCAGCGTGTAACCGCCATCCTGTCGGCGGCGAAATGCAATGTCATCCTCTGCCACTGCACCTGCATGCAGTTCCGGCATCGGCTCTGTCGCCGCGACCGTCGCCCGCACGCTTAGCTGCGGAATGGAAACGCCATGTTTGCGCAACAACAGCGATGACCATGCGCCACCGGCCACCAGCACATTGCATGTCTCTATCTTTCCGTGCTCGGTCCAGACGGCTTTGACAGCGCCAGCAGCAGTATCAAGTGATCGCACCGCGCAGTTTTCGATGATGCGAACACCTCGGCGCGCCGCCAGCCGCGCCAGCGCCGGCAC
>Ga0075364_10002336_pt1 | contig 10645 bp, 11 predicted proteins | sample EndMetdeltDD1764_FD_71517 | JGI IMG/M metagenome (GOLD analysis project Ga0075364, IMG submission 71517) | Populus endosphere microbial communities from Tennessee, USA - Endosphere MetaG P. deltoides DD176-4 | ecosystem: Host-associated > Plants > Roots > Endosphere | place: USA: Tennessee...
CCCCTGGCGCGGTGTCGTTCGTAGAGCGCCGAGAGCTCGGGGTTCAACGTCGCGGCCAGCACATCGCGCTGCGACGAATGTTGTTGCCGGGCCTCGTCGATCTCGGCTTGCGCGGCGTCGAGTTCCTGCTGGGCGGCCTCCAGGTCGGCCTGCAGTTGGCCGACCGCCTTGGACTCGGCGATCTCCTCGGCCTGCAGTTCCTCGCGGCGTTCCATCACCTCCAGCAGGGAATCTTCCAGGCTGGTCTGCCGGCGTTGCAAGGTCTCCAGCTCGTGCTGCAGATCATTCAATTGCTTGGCGTCCGTGGCGCCGGACCCGAGCAGCGACCGGTCCCGATCCTCGCGCTGGCGCACCGCGTCGATCTCGGATTCAAACCGCGAAACCTGGGCGTCCAAGTCCTCCAACGCGATTCGCACGGTGGCCAGCCGGTCGCTGGCGGCGTTGTGCTCGCTCTGGATCCGCTCGTAGGCCTCCCGCTGCGGCAGATGGGTGGCCCGATGCGAGAGCCGGGACAGCTCGGCATCCAGCTTCGTCACCTCGAATAGCGACCGTTGCTGTCCCACATCGGCTTTCATGACTGGTCTCCCCCCGCCGCGCAGCCTGTTTGCAGGTTCCACGGGTCGGTACGGACGGTGCTCACCCGCACCGGCAGCGCTTCGCCGAACCTGGACCGCAGCACGTCGGCGACCTGGCCGCACCAAGGGAATTCGCTCGCCCAATGCGCGACGTCGATCAGAGCCACGCGAGACGCCCGGCGATGCTCGTCGGCCGGGTGGTGCCGCAGATCGGCCGTGACGTACGCCTGCACGCCGGCGGCGTCCGCTGCACCCAGCAACGAGTCACCGGCGCCGCCGCAGACCGCCACCCGCGACACGGGCAGGTCGGGATCCCCCGCGGCGCGCACCCCCCACGACGTCGCCGGCAACGCGGCGCCGACACGGGAGACAAAGGCGCGCAACGATTCCGGTTGCGGCAGCGTCCCGATGCGACCCAGCCCGGCGTCGCCGGGCGGCGGCACCAGCGCGAAGATGTCGAACGCCGGCTCCTCGTAGGGATGCGCGGCCCGCATGGCCGCCAACACGGCGGCCCGCGCCCGCGCGGGTGCGACGACCTCGACGCGCTCTTCGGTCACCCGCTCCACCGTGCCGACGCTGCCGACCGCCGGCGACGCCCCTTCCTGGGGCAGGAATTGCCCGATGCCGGTGACGCTCCAGCTGCAGTGCGAATAGTCACCGATGTGGCCGGCGCCGGCCCCAAACACCGCCGCCCGCACCGGATCTGCGTTCTCGCTCGGAACGTAGATGACCCACTTGTCCAGACCGGCTGTGGCCGGTGACGGTTCCAACACCGCTTCGACGGTGATACCCAGGGCTTGGGCCAGCGCGTCCGAGACACCGGGCGATGCCGAGTCGGCATTGGTGTGCGCGGTGAAAAGTGAACGACCGGACCGGATCAAGCGGTGCACGAGCGCCCCCTTCGGCGTGCTGGCCGCAACAGTGTCGACGCCGCGCAACAACAAGGGATGGTGCGCCAGCAACAGCCCGCCGTCGGGAACCTCGTCGACGACCGCGCTCGTCGCGTCCACCGCGATCGTCACCGAGCCCAGCGCGTCGTCGGGATCTCCGCACACCAGGCCGACCGAATCCCAGGATTGGGCAAGCTGGGGCGGATAGGCCTCATCGAGCACCTCGATGACGTCGCGCAGCCGCACGCTCACCGCAGCTCCTCCGCAATGGCCGACACCAGCAGCGGCCACTCCGGGCGCACCGCCGCCCGCAGATACCGCTCACCCAGACCGACGAACGTGTCGCAGCGGCGCACGGCAATCCCCTTGTCATGCAAGTGATTTCGCACCAGCTCGGCACCCGGCACGCTGAACAACACGAACGGCGCCAGGCCGGAGACCACCTCCGCGCCCACCTCTTCCAGACCGGCCACCATCTCCGTGCGCGATGCCGCCAACCGCGCGGCGTCGGCCGCCGCCTCCGCCACAGCCTCGGGCGCGCAACACGCCGCGATGGCCGTGAGCTGCAGCGTGCCGACCGGCCAGTGCGCGCGCGGCGCGGCCAACCGGGCCAGCAGGTCGGGCGAGCCAAGGGCGTAGCCAACCCGCAACCCGGCCAGCGACCACGTCTTGGTCAGGCTGCGCAACACCAGCACGTCGGGCAGCGCGTCACCGGCCAGCGAATGCGGCTCGCCGGGGATCGCATCGGCGAACGCCTCGTCGACCACCAGAATCCGCCCCGGCCGGCGCAACGCGAGCAGCTGCGCGCGGGTGTGCAGCACGGCCGTGGGGTTGGTCGGATTGCCCACCACGACCAGGTCGGCGTCGTCGGGCACCCTGCCCGTTTCCAAGCCACTTTCCAACGCGCCGTCCAGGCGGAACGGGGGCTCGAGCACGACATGGTGCACCGGCACGCCGGCCGCGGTCAGCGCCGCGGCCGGCTCGGTGAACGAGGGCGCGATAATGGCCGCCCGCGCCGGGCGCAGGTTGCTCAACAAGGCGAACCCCTCCGCGGCCCCGGCCAGCGGTAGCACCTCGTGGCGGGCTCGCCCGTGGCGGCCGGCGACCGCGTCCTGCGCGCGGTGCACGTCGTCGATGCTTGGATAGCGGGCCAGGTCGGAAAGCCGTTCGGCCAGCCGTTGCACCAGCCACGCCGGCGGTTGCCCATGACGGACGTTGACGGCGAAATCCAGCATGCCGGGCGCGACGGCTTGATCGCCGTGATAGCGCGCCGGCGCCAAGCGAATCGACGCGCTCGCCTCCAGATTTGCCATCACTAAAACACTAGTGGGCCGCCACGCGGCGTTCGCATCGTGGCCATCGAGGACAATGGGCATGTGACAGGCACGGGCTCGGGCGCGACGGAACTGGTGATCTTCGATCTCGACGGCACCCTCACCGACTCAGCAGAGGGCATCGTGGCCAGCTTCGTTCACGCGCTCAGCCACATCGGTGCCGCCGTTCCCGAGGGCGACCTGGCCCGCCAGATCGTCGGCCCGCCGATGGACGAGACGTTCCGCTCGATGGGCCTCGGCGAGCAGGCCGAGGCGGCGTTCGCGGCCTTTCGTGCCGAGTACGGCGCCCGCGGCTGGGCGATCAACAGCCTGTTCGACGGAATCGAGCCGCTGCTGAACGATCTGCGTGCCGCCGGCGTCCGGCTCGCGGTAGCGACCTCCAAGCTGGAACCGACGGCACGACGCATTCTCGCCCATTTCGGGCTCGACCAGCATTTCGAGGTGGTCGCCGGCGCGGCTCCCGACGGCTCGCGCCGCTCCAAGACCGAGGTGCTGGCCCACGCGCTTGCCCAGCTGGCGCCGTTGCCGGAGCGCGTGCTCATGGTCGGCGACCGCAGCCACGACGCGCACGGCGCCGCCGCGCACGGCATCGACACGGTGATCGTCGGCTGGGGCTACGGGCAGGACGATTTCGCCGACGGCGGTCACATCACCGGGGTTACCCACGCCTCGACAATCGAGGAACTGCGGAGGGCGCTGGGTGTCTGATCCGTTGCATGTCACGTTCATCTGTACCGGCAACATCTGCCGGTCGCCGATGGCGGAGAAGATGTTCGCCCACCAGCTCCGTAGCCGGGGTCTGGGCGACGCGGTGCGGGTGACCAGTGCCGGCACCGGCAACTGGCATGTCGGTGGCGGCGCCGACGCGCGCGCGATTCGGGTCCTGCGCAATCACGGCTACCCCGCCGAGCACTGCGCCGCACAGCTCGACGACGACCACCTGGCGGCCGATCTGGTGGTGGCGTTGGGCCGCAACCACCTCCGGATGCTGCGACACCTGGGGGTCGACAACGACCGGATTCGGATGCTGCGGTCATTCGACCCGCGCTCGGGCGCCCATGCCCTCGACGTCGAGGACCCGTACTACGGCGACCACGACGACTTCGAGGAGGTTTTCACCACCATCGAGGCCGCCCTGCCCGGGCTGCACGCCTGGGTCGACGAACAACTCGCGGGGAACGGAAGCGGTTGATGCCCAGTGTGAAGGCAGGCCTGGCGTTCCTGCTGCGTCCCGGCTGGATAGCGCTGGCCCTGGTGGTGATCGCGTTCACCTACCTGTGCTTCACCGTGCTCGCGCCGTGGCAGCTGGGCAAGAACACCCGGACGTCGCGGGAGAACGACCAGATCTCAAATTCCCTCAACACCCCACCGGTACCGCTGAAAACCCTGCTGCCACAGCAGGATTCGTCGTCTCCGAATGCGCAGTGGCGCAGGGTGACGGCCGTCGGCCATTACCTGCCGGACGTGCAGGTGCTGGCCCGGTTGCGGGTGGTCGAGGGGGATCCGGCATTCGAGGTGCTGGCCCCGTTCGTCGTCGACGACGGCCCGACCGTCCTGGTCGACCGCGGGTATGTGCGGCCCGAGCGCGGCTCCCATGTGCCGCCGATCCCCCGCCCGCCCGACGGGACGGTAACCCTCACCGCGCGGCTGCGCGACGCCGAGCCGACCGTCGCGGGCAAGGACCCGTTCTCCAACGACGGTGTCCAGCAGGTGTATTCGATCAACCCGGCGCAGGTCTCCGCGTTGACCGGCGTGCCCCTGGCGGGGTCCTACCTGCAACTGTTGGAGAACCAGCCCGGCGGGCTCGGCGTGATCGGCGTGCCGCACCTGGACGCCGGGCCGTTTCTGTCGTACGGCATCCAGTGGATCTCGTTCGGCATCCTCGCGCCGATCGGGTTGGGCTACTTCGTCTACTCCGAGCTGCGGGTGCGCCGGTCGGAGCGGCAAAAGACGCCACAGCCCGACACCCCGATGACGGTCGAGGAGAAGCTGGCCGACCGCTACGGCCGGCGGCGGTAAGTCAACGCAATCGTCGAGTGTGTACTGAGGGCGGGAAAATCGCCCCGCGGCCGCCCTACGTGCACACTGAAAACCCTGAATACACACTCAACGCGACCAGCAGAGCGGCCCCCGCCTGCACCGCCCGCGACAGGACCACCGCGCGGCGCAGGTCGGCCACCGTGGGCGGGCGGCCGTCGCCCAGGGTGGGCCGGATCTGCAGCCCATGGCGGTACTGGGTGGGCCCGCCCAGCCGCACGTCGAGCGCCCCGGCGAACGCCGCCTCGACGACACCGGCGTTGGGACTGGGGTGCCGGGCGGCGTCGCGGCGCCAGGCCCGCACCGCCCCCGACGGTGAGCCGCCGACCACCGGCGCGCAGATCACCGCGAGCGCCGCGGTGGCCCGGGCGCCGACGTAGTTGACGGCGTCATCCAATCGCGCTGCCGCCCAACCGAACCGGAGGTAGCGCGGCGAGCGGTGGCCGATCATCGAGTCCAAGGTGTTGATGGCCCGGTAGGCCAAGACCCCGGGCGCGCCGCCGGCCGCCGCCCACAGCAACGGCGCCACCTGGGCGTCGGAGGTGTTCTCGGCAACCGATTCCAGCGCCGCGCGGGTCAGGCCCGCCCCGTCCAGCCGGTCGGGATCGCGCCCACACAGGGACGGCAACAGGAGTCGCGCGGCCTCCACGTCACCGCGCTCCAGCAGCTCCGACATCTGCAGGCCGGTCTGCGCCAACGAGGTTCCGCCCAGGGATACCCAGGTGGCCGTCGCGGTGGCCGCAACCGACCAGAGCCTGCCCGGACCCCGCTGCGCGGCCGTGCCCAGCAGGCCGACCGCACCGACGAGCAGCCCCACATGCACCGCGCCGGCGATCCTCGCGTCGCGGTAGCTGACCCGCTCCAAACTTGCGGCCGCCAGGCCGAACAGGGCGACCGGATGACCCCGTTTCGGGTCGCTCAGCGCGAGGTCGGCCAGGTAGCCGGTCAGCACGCCGACGATCCGGGCGCGCCGCGTCGACGCAAACACCCAGGCAGCGTAACGGCCGGGCGGATTAGACCACCAAAATAGCGATGGCCAGCGCGATCACGACGACCAGCTGCGCGGCCAAATACCACCACCCGGCGCGGAGCCGGTCGAAGCTGCGCACCCGCCGCCAAACTGCGGTGTCGTCGGGCGACGGTCGAGTAGACATCTGTCCAATATGCCCGATGCTTACACCAACTAACAACTCCACGCGTGAGCATCTGTGTCCGGCGGCGTCTCATCCATGGTCTACTCGATCCCATGAGACAGATGTCACAATGAAGCGGCCCGCAACCCGGGTCGCCGACCTGTTGAATCCGGCGGCATTGTTGCTGCCCGCCGCGAACGTGATCATGCAGCTGTCGTTGCCCGGTGTCGGATACGGCGTGCTGGAAAGCCCGGTGGACAGCGGCAATGTCTACAAGCATCCGTTCAAGCGGGCCCGCACCACCGGCACCTATCTCGCCGTCGCGACCATCGGGACCGAGTCCGACCGCGCCCTGATCCGCGGCGCCGTGGACGTCGCGCACCGGCAGGTTCGATCGACGTCGTCGAGCCCGGTGTCTTACAACGCGTTCGATCCCAAGTTGCAGCTGTGGGTGGCCGCGTGCCTGTACCGCTACTTCGTCGACCAGCACGAGTTCCTGCACGGCCCCCTGGATGACGCCACCGCCGACGCCGTCTACCGCGACGCCAAGCGGTTGGGCACCACCCTGCAGGTGCAGGAGCGGTTGTGGCCGCCGGACCGGGTCGCGTTCGACGAGTACTGGAAGCGCTCGCTCGACGAGCTGCAGATCGACCCGCCGGTGCGGGAGCACCTGCGCGGGGTGGCCTCGGTGGTGTTTCTGCCATGGCCGTTGAGCGTCTTGGCGGGGCCGTTCAATCTGTTTGCGACGACGGGGTTCTTGGCGCCGGAGTTCCGGGCGATGATGCAGCTGGACTGGTCGGAGGCCCAGCAGCGCCGCTTCGAGCGGCTGCTGTCCGCGCTACGGGTGGCCGACCGGCTGATTCCGCGCCGAACGTGGACCTTCCTGTATCAGATCTACTTGTGGGACATGCGCTTTCGCGCACGTCGCGGCTGGCGCATCGTCTGACAGGGAGGCAACCCATGGCTTTTCCGGCGCTCAACCATGTCGCGGTCACCGTCCGAAGCCTCGAGGTCAGCGGGCCCTGGTATCGCCGGCTTCTCGGCAACCCGGTGGTCGACGAACACACCGACGCCGGCTTCCACCACCTCGTGTGGCTGCTGGGCGGCCGCACATTGTTCGGCATCCATCAGCACGACCGTGAGGCCCCCGACGAGAAGTTCACCGAGTTTCGCGTCGGCCTGGATCACGTCGGCTTCGGCTGCGCCGACCGCGCCGAACTCGAGCAGTGGGTGAAACGCCTGGGCAAGTTGGGCATCGAGCACGGCGGCATCGTGGACGCGCCCTACGGATCGGGCCTGAGCTTCCGTGATCCCGACGGCATTGCGTTGGAGTTCTTCGCGCCCCCGGGCTAAGGGTTGCGCTCGTCAACCAACTCAGCGCACGGTGGCGAAGAACTTGCGGAGGTCCTCGACGAACAGCTCCGGCTGCTCGAACGCGGCGAAATGCCCGCCGCGCGGCATGTCCGTCCAGTGGGTGATGTTGTAGACCGGCTCGCACCAGCTTCGCGGGGCCTTCAGCAGCTCCTCTGGGAAAGCGGCTACGCCGGTGGGCAATTCGACCCGGTCCATCTGCCCCCAGACCCTGAAGCTCTCCCAATACAAGCGAGCCGAGGATGCCGCCGTCTCGGTCACCCAATACAGCATCACGTTGTCGAGCAGCTCATCCCGGCTGAACACGTTCTCCGGGTTGCCGTCGCAGTCCGACCATGCCCAGAACTTCTCAACGATCCACGCCAGTTGTCCCACAGGCGAATCGACCAACCCGTAGCCCACCGTCTGCGGCCGGGTGGACTGCTGCTTGGAATAGCCGGTGCCCCATTTTCGGTGGTCGGCCAGCGCGGCCATGGCCCGTTGCTCCTCCGGGGTCGGGTCGGCCAACGCCTCAGCAGTGGGCCTGCCGACCGGCATGTTCAGGTGGATGGCCGCGCAGTGGCCTCCATTGCGGCCTATCTGCGTGGTGACCGCCGCGCCCCAGTCGCCGCCCTGGGCGCCATACCGGTCATAGCCGAGCTCGAGCATCAGCGTCTCCCAGGACGCGGCGATCTTTTCCACGCCCCAGCCCGTGCGGCTGGGCTTGCCGGAAAATCCGTACCCGGGCAGAGACGGGCAGACCACGTGGAAGGCGTCTTCGGCGCGTCCGCCATGCGCGGTCGGGTTGGTGAGCGGGTCGATCACCTTGTGGAACTCCACGATCGAGCCCGGCCAGCCGTGCGTGATTACCAACGGGAAGGCGTCCTCGTGCGGCGACCGTTGGTGGATGAAATGGATATCCAGTCCGTCGATCTCGGTGATGAACTGGTCGAATCGATTGAGCGCGGCCTCACGGGAGCGCCAGTGGTAGTCGCCGGCCCAGTAGGCGGCCAGGTCCTGGGTGTAGGCCAGCGGGATGCCCTGGCTCCAGTCATCCACACACTCGGCTTCCGGCCAGCGGGTGCGCGCCAGGCGCGATTGCAAATCGTCGAGAACGTCGTCGGGAACGTCGATGCGAAACGGCTTCACCCGTTCATAGTGCCAAACGCAATGGGAAGGGTTATCGGACCGGATAAGTCGGTGATCGGCCGGACACGAACTATGTGAAGTGAAAGTCGCTCAGGTCGATGGACACCATCAGTTCGTCGGGCAACGGGTGACCATCGGTGCCGCATCGGTAGGCCCTGCGTTTGCTCGGCATCTTGATGCCGTCCGCGTCCAGGTGATCGGAGGTGTACTGGATGGCGGGGAACGCTCCGGCGACGTCGACGCGGTAGTCGTGGCGGCGCAGCAGCCGCTCGTCGTCGAAGTAGAACTCCTGGATCGAACTGTGGCTGGCGATCTCGGCGGGGAAGCGCGCGCGAAGCCCGGGCCAGTTCTGGCCGTTCTCGTCGACGGGATCGATTTCCGCCACCTCGAAGCCGGGGAGCGCCAGCAGGAAGGGGCTGGTGAGATATGTCCACAGCGCATAACCGCTGAAGTAGGCGAGCTGCACGGGATCCCAGGTAGTGGCCAATTCGTGCCCGGCGAAAGACCCGCGGGGGTCTTGCCGTTCCAGGAGAACGGCCCCGTCGAGAGTCTCAATAGCGACCCGGTCGCGGGTGAACTGCGCTTTCCAGTCGTCGGCACCAAACGGCTGCATCGATGCCCACTCCTGCTGCGGCGTGATCGTCACCCGCCGCGGTGTCGGGTCGGGCGGCTGGCCTTTGATCTCCCACAGCTTGCCACCGGTCACGATGGTGGCCTCTAGACGCGTGTATTGCAGCCATCGGTCGAGTCCGCCGTGGGCGTCGAGCACCGACCTAAGGAGCCCAGACATCGTCAGCTGCCTCCTCGGGCGGGTACGCCGGATCAGGGTTCGTCACGTTGGAGCTCCGGGGGCACGGGCAGCGACATGAGCTGCAAGATTTCAGCGAGCTTGGCGTCGAGTTCCAATCCCACGGCAGCGATGCGCGAATCGCCGAAACTGGCGAACCGTGTGGAGGGTTGGTCGATGCTCAAATGTGTTAGTTCAGCAGCGTCTTCGTATATCTCAGTGCGCAACGGCGCGTACAGCATGACGCCGGGGTGGTGCCGAAACATTCTTTCGACGATCATGTTGTTGCCCATCATGTAAGTGATTGCGCGGGTGCGGTGCCCGAACAACTGCATTTGAGGCGTCGGGTCGAACTTCCAAAAGTTGACAAACGAATGCGGCGCAAGTTCGTCTGTATAGCCCATAACCCGGGATAGGTCGCCATCGGATACCAGGCGGGTGAGCTTCGCGAAGTCGACAGCGGGAACCAGAGATTCATAGCGCTCCAGAACCTCTTCGAACGGGGTGTCGGTGTCGATGACGAGGCGGTTGACCGTGTGGGCGACCGTGTGGGTCGTATCGGTGCCGACGCTCATAGCCTGCACGCTACTGGCTTTGAGGCGACAGCCAATGGCCCAAATACCGGCAGTTTCAGAAGCTTTCAACTGCCGGTGCAACTGCCTGGTCCGGTCGCATTCATTATGCGACGCTCCCATTGAAGGGAACACAAACACAATCGAAACCGATTGGAGTCACCAGCAGTGCCCTCCCACACCACCTCCAAAATCTTTGTCATCGGCGGCACAGGAGCACAAGGCACGCCAATCATCCGCGCCCTGGTGGCCGACAGAAAATACTCCGTTCGATTTCTGACCCGTGACCCCTCCTCCCCACGTGCCGCGGCCCTCCTCGGACTCGACAATGTCTCAGTGCTCGAAGGCTCCTTCGCCGACGAGGCCGTCCTGCGAGACGGATTCCGTGGCTGTGATGGTGCATTCGTCAATATCGACGGATTCAATACCGGCGAGAAAACCGAGATGTACTGGGCGATCCGCACTTACGAGATAGCCATCGAGGAAGGAATTAGATTCTTTGTATACGGAAACCTGGACTTTGGGCTTAAGAAATCAGGATATGACTCTAGATTCCGCGCTGGTCATTACGACGGTAAGGGTCGCGTGGCCGAATGGATCCTATTTCAGAATCAGGTGAACAGAGACAGGATGGGAGCGGCGGTTTACACGTCGGGTCCATACATCGAGATGGTGATCTCGCCGCTGACACCCATGACACCTACCGTGGAGGACGGCGTTGTGACATGGAGAGTTCCGCTTGGCGAGGGAGCCGTTCCCCATGTGGCCCTTGAGGATTGCGGGTTTTATGTGCGTTGGCTCTTCGACCATCCAGAGCG
>Ga0075364_10002337_pt1 | contig 10645 bp, 7 predicted proteins | sample EndMetdeltDD1764_FD_71517 | JGI IMG/M metagenome (GOLD analysis project Ga0075364, IMG submission 71517) | Populus endosphere microbial communities from Tennessee, USA - Endosphere MetaG P. deltoides DD176-4 | ecosystem: Host-associated > Plants > Roots > Endosphere | place: USA: Tennessee...
CCGGTATGGTCAGCGGTGGGAGCGGGACTCCACTTACTGTCCCTGGCGTTCGCCGGGACGGTCGATCGTGCAAGTCTAACAGGCATGACCGATGATCAGAAAACTCCTTCCGGCGAAGACCCGCAGGTTAGGGAGCTCGCCGAGATTCCCGCCGTCGAGGTGATCACCCGTTCGGCCGTGATGCTGATGAGCGCCGCCGCGGAGAAGATCGGCCTGGGTTCCGAAGATCCCGACGACAGTCCGCATCGCGATCTCGACGAGGCCCGTCGTCTCATCACCGCACTCGCCGGCCTGGTCACCGCATCCGCCGAATACCTGGGCCTGCATGCCGGGCCGCTGCGCGACGGGCTGAAGAGCCTGCAGCTGGCGTTCCGGGAGGCAAGCGCCGCACCCGAGGAGCCCGGACAGGGACCCGGCGAGAAGTACACCGGCCCGGTCTGGTGATCGGGGCCGACACCCGGGGTCCGTAGAAGCACCCATTTCAGCCGCTTAGGGCATATTCTCGCGCCCTATGACGGCCACCACTGTCCCGCATCCGTCGACGACCCGGCGACCGTCCGGATTCTCGTGGGTTCCGACCGCCGCGGGCTGGATCGTCGGGGTCATCGCCACGCTGTCGTTGGTGGCGAGCATCTCTCCGTTCGTCCGGTCGGCCATCCGGGTGCCCCGCGAGTTCGTCAACGACTACATCTTCAACTTCCCCGACACCAGCTTCGCCTGGGCGGTGGTGCTCGCGCTGCTGGCCGCCGCGCTGGCCGCGCGCAAGAGCATCGCCTGGTGGATCCTCGTGCTCTACATGGTTGCCGCCGTGGCGGTGAACATCGCCGACCTGCTCACCGGCGACGAGTCGGTGCTGGAGGAGTTCGGCGAGATCATCGGCCTGGTCTTCCACCTGGCCGCCATCGGGTTCCTGATATTGGCCCGCCACGAGTTCTGGGCCAAGGTCCGCCGCGGCGCGTTGTTCAAGGCCGTCGGCGCCCTGCTGGCCGGGATGGCGCTGGGGATCGGCATCGGCTGGGGCCTGCTGGAACTGTTCCCCGGCACGCTGCAGCGGGAGTACCGGCTCGGGTACGCCGCCAACCGGGTGGTGGCGTTCGCCGGCGTCGACTCCGCGGTCTTCGACGGTCAGCATCCCGGCGTGCTGATCAACGCACTGCTCGGCCTGTTCGGCGCGCTGGCACTGGTCGTCGCGGCCATCGTGCTGTTCCGTTCCCAACGCGCCACCAACGCCCTCACCGGGCAGGACGAATCCGCCATCCGCGGACTGCTGGAACTGTTCGGCAAGAACGATTCGCTGGGCTACTTCGCCACCCGCCGTGACAAGTCGGTGGTGTTCGCCCCCAACGGCCGCGCGGCCGTCACCTACCGCGTCGAGGTGGGGGTCTGCCTGGCCAGCGGCGACCCGGTCGGCGATCCGCGCTCCTGGCCGGCCGCCATCGACGCCTGGCTCAAACTGTGCAAGTCCTACGGCTGGGCCCCCGGCGTGATGGGCGCCAGCGCCCCTGCGGCACAGGCTTTCCGGGATGCCGGCCTCAACGCCATCGAACTCGGCGACGAGGCCATCCTGCATCCCGACCGGTTCAAGCTGTCCGGCCCGGACATGAAGCCGGTGCGTCAGGCCGTCACCCGCGCCCGCCGCGCGGGGCTCACCGTCCGCATCCGCAGGCACCGCGAACTGACCGCCGACGAGATGGCCACGGTCGTCGGCCGCGCCGACGCCTGGCGCGACACCGAGACCGAGCGTGGCTTCTCGATGGCGTTGGGGCGCCTGGGCGATCCCGCCGACGGTGACTGCATGCTGGTGGAGGCCGTGCAGGACAACGGGGCCGACGGCGACGTGGTGGCGATGCTCTCCCTGGTCCCATGGGGCACCAACGGGGTGTCACTCGATGTGATGCGCCGGTCACCGCAGTCCCCCAACGGCACCATCGAGCTGATGGTCAGCGAAATCTGCCTGCAGGCCGAGGATCTCGGCGTCACCCGGATCTCGCTGAACTTCGCCATGTTCCGGTCGGCCTTCGAGCAGGGCGCGCAATTGGGCGCCGGCCCGGTCGCCCGGCTGTGGCGCGCGCTGCTGGTGTTCTTCTCCCGGTGGTGGCAGCTGGAGACCCTGTACCGGTCCAACATGAAGTACCAACCGGAATGGGTTCCGCGGTTCGCCTGCTACGAGGACGCCCGCGAGGTTCCGCGCGTCGGGGTGGCCTCGGTGATCGCCGAGGGTTTCCTGGTGCTGCCGTTCTCCCGGCGCAAGGAGCACACCGGCGAACACGTCGCCGCACCGAAGAACCTGGTGGACAGCGGACTGCTGCACCGCGATGGCAGCGCCCCGGATACTGCTGCGCTGCAACAGGACCTGCCCGCCGATGACCGCAACCGACTGCCCGAGCAGGTGCGGGTCCGGATGGCCAAGCTCAAGACGTTGCAGGACAACGGCGTCGATGCCTACCCGGTCGGTGAGGCACCCAGCCACACCGTCGAGCAGGCGTTGGCCACCACCGCCGCCGATGTCACCGTCACCGTGGCGGGCCGCATCCTGCGACTCCGGGACTACGGCGGGGTGCTGTTCGCCGCGCTGCGCGACTGGTCCGGCGATGTGCAACTGCTACTGGACAATTCGCGCCTCACCCAGGGCACCAACGCCGACTTCACCGGTTCCATCGACCTCGGCGACCTGGTCGAGGTCACCGGCACCATGGGGCTCAGCCGCAACGGCACCCCGTCACTGCTGGTCACCCGGTGGCGGTTGATCGGCAAGTGCCTGCGCCCGCTGCCCGACAAGTGGAAGGGCCTGACCGACCCGGAGGCCCGCGTCCGGACCCGCTACGTCGACCTCGCCATCAACACCGAGGCCCGCGACCTCATCACCGCGCGCAGCCGGATCCTGCACGCCATCCGCGAAACGCTGGTGGGCAAGGGATTCCTCGAAGTCGAGACACCGATCCTGCAGCAGATCCACGGCGGCGCCAACGCGCGCCCCTTCACCACCCACATCAACGCCTACGACCTCGATCTGTACCTGCGCATCGCACCCGAGCTGTACCTCAAGCGGCTCTGCGTCGGCGGCGTCGAGCGGGTCTTCGAGCTGGGCCGCGCATTCCGCAACGAGGGCGTGGACTTCAGCCACAACCCGGAATTCACGCTGCTGGAGGCGTACCAGGCGCACGCCGATTACAACGTGTGGATGCACGGCTGCCGCGAGCTCATCCAGAACGCCGCCGAGGCCGCCAACGGCGCCCAGGTGGTGATGCGGCCCGGCCCCGACGGCGAACTGACCGCCGTCGACATCTCCGGGGACTGGCCGGTCAAGACGGTGCACGGCGCGGTGTCCGAAGCCCTCGGTGAACAGATCGGTCCGGAGACCGGACTGGACCGGCTGCGCAGCCTCTGCGATGGCGCCGGCGTGCCCTACCTGATGCACTGGGACACCGGCGCGGTGGTCCTCGAACTCTACGAACGACTCGTCGAAGGGCAGACCGAACGCCCGACCTTCTACAAGGACTTCCCCACCTCGGTGTCCCCGCTGACCCGGCCACACCGCAGCATCGACGGGGTCGCCGAGCGCTGGGACCTGGTGGCCTGGGGTGTCGAACTGGGAACGGCCTACAGCGAGCTCACCGACCCGGTGGAACAGCGCAAGCGTCTGCACGAGCAGTCGCTGCTGGCCGCCGGCGGTGACCCGGAGGCGATGGAACTCGACGAGGACTTCCTGCAGGCGCTGGAGTACGCCATGCCCCCCACCGGGGGTCTCGGCGTCGGTGTCGACCGGGTGGTCATGCTCATCACGGGCCGCAGCATCCGCGAGACGCTGCCGTTCCCGTTGGCCAAACCCCGCTAGCTCCGGTCACAGCTGCTTTCCAGGAAGCCGCGCCACGATGATCTCGTGACGCTGATGTCCGGGCTCTTGCAGCACCACGATTCGCTGATGCACGGTTGGGTGCCTGCCACCGTTCAGGTGGTGGCCGCTCTGGTCCTGCTGGCTGCACTGCGCCGGCGACGCCGCCTGATCGCCGCCGCGGCCGTCGGGGTGACGGTCGCCGCGGCCGCCCACTGGTACGTGTCCAGCCAGGGGCTGGCCGGGGATCCGGCCCCGCGCACGCTGTGGATCTGGGTCGGGCTGACCGGATTTGCCGCCGCGGCACTGGTTTCGGGTTGGCGCGGGGCGCCCTGGTGGCGACGCACCGCCGCGGTGGCGGCCGTTCCGCTGTGCGCCCTGTGCGCGGCGCTGGCCGTGAATCTGTGGACCGGTTACCTGCCCACCATGCAGACGGCATGGGGCCAGCTGACGGCGGGACCGCTGCCCGACCAGACCGATATGGCGACCGTCGCCGCATTCCAGGTCCGGCATGCGGTGCCTCGCAACGGCTCTCTGGTGCCGGTGGACACCGGGGACGCCGGCTCCGGTTTCACCCACCGCGGCGAGCTGGTGTACCTGCCGCCGGCCTGGTTCACCTCCGATCCGCCGCCCCGGCTGCCGACGGTGATGATGATCGGCGGTGAACTCAACACCCCCGCGGACTGGGCGCGCGCGGGCAACGCCGTCCAGACCGCCGATGCCTTCGCCGCAACGCACGGCGGCAATGCCCCCGTGCTGGTGTTCGCCGATGTGGGTGGCACCTTCAACAACGACACCGAGTGTGTCAACGGCCGCCGCGGCAAGGTCGCCGACCATCTCGTCAACGATGTCGTTCCCGCCATGATCTCGAAGTTCGGGGTCAGCCCGGACCCGGCCAACTGGGGTGTCGTCGGATGGTCGATGGGCGGCACCTGTGCTGTCGACCTGACGGTGATGCACCCCGATCGCTTCTCGGCATTCGAGGACATCGCCGGCGATCTGAGTCCGAACTCGGGAACGAAGGCACAGACCATCGAGCGATTGTTCGGCGGTGACGCGGCCGCCTACGCGGCGTTCGATCCCACGACGGTCATCAACCGGCACGGCCCCTACACCGGGGTGTCGGGCTGGTTCTCGGTGAACGGGGCGGGGACCTCACCGCCACCGCAGACGGCCGCGGCCGCCCAGTCGCTGTGCACGCTGGGCGCATCCCGCGGTATCGACTGCGCGGTGGTCAGCCGGCCCGGCCAGCACGATTGGCCATTCGCGGCCAGTGCCTTCGCCGAGGCACTGCCGTGGCTGGCCGGTCAGATCGGCACACCCGGGGTGCCGAGAACGATGCTGAGGGAGGCACCCCGGGGCGCGACCGCCGAGCAGGTTGCCGCTCGCTGAGCGCGGGACCCGGCGGTCAGGATAGATCCAGGAGTTCTTCGTGGAAGCCGCCGTAGCGGCGGTCGGGGTCGACGAGGTGGACCTCCAGGATCCAGTGGCATGCATTGCCGGCTTTGTCTTTTCGGCGCATCGGATTCGTGGAGCCGGGCGCGATATAGGATTCGATCTTGTCGCCCGCAATGTTCTCGTGCGGGAAGTGACCGACCAGATGTCCGGCGATCACACCGCCGAAATGCCAACCGGCATCCTGGCTGAGTCCGACGATGTGGTGGAAGAGCTGTTCCCCGGTGATGTCGGGATGACGAAGGAAGTGGTCCCGGCCCGCCTCCCAGATTCGTGGAAGATCTTCGCGGAGTGCGACTTTGCGCGGATCCGCGCCGAGCACGAACGTTCGGCCGAAGTCTGCTTCCCATTCCTCGAAGATGGGCCCGAAGTCGAGGAACACGATGTCGTCGTCCCCGATGATGCGGTCGGGCGGGTTGCCGCGCGCGGTTTCCAGCGTGTTCTCTCCGGCGCGGACGATGCGCTTGTGCCAATGCCGGGTGACACCGAACTTCTGTTTCGCGATATCACCGATCTCGTCCGACAGCGTCCGCTCCGTGATGCCGGCTCGGATGAGCTCACGGTCGAGGACTTCATCGAACAGTTCGGCGGCTTTGTCCTGGGCATCGAGCAGTTTCGCGACGCGGGTGTCTTCGTCCACCCCTCCAGGGTAGTGACTCCCGGGCGCGCGAGCGGTGGGCCGGACCCTCAGTAATCGGATTCGACAGCAAGGATCTCGGCCAAGAAGGCGTCCGGAGCCGGGACCGCCAACCGGGTCCGCGCGAAGGCACGCAGCCGGTCGCGCAGCTGCCGATCCTCCCCCACACCGGGCGAACCGACGACCAGCTCTGTCGCGGTCCAATCCTGGTTCCAGGCAGCAGAATCCGATATGCCCAGCGGCAGCGTTGCGGTGCCGTCGGCGGTGAGCACCCCGGCCGCGGCGATATCGGCGCACCGCAGCCGCACCGCGATACCGGCCGCCGAACCCCTGACCGCGGTGCGCACGGTGGCGACCACAGCACCGGTGCTGTCTGTGTGAACCGACCAGTCCACGTTGTCCTCGGCGGCGTCGAAGATCGCAGGCGGCACCGTGGTCCAGGCGATCGTCCTGGTACCACCAACGATCGTCGGACCGGTTGTGGAGTCGTCCCAGCCGTTTGTGAAGTCGTCCCAGCCGGCGGCCAGCGCGTAATCGTCGCGGCGTCGCCGAGTTGGCACCGCCTCGTCGACCGCCGCCGTCCAGTCCGCCAGTTCCGCGCAGGCCGCGGCGAGTTCGGCCACCCGGGGGTCGCCGTCGAGCCGGTAGGCGACGAGGGTGTCGCGGTGCGGCTGCAACAGCGAATCTATGTCGGAGTCGAGGGTGTCCTCGGTGAAGAACTCCTGCGCCGAGGCCGTCAGCGCCGCGATCTCGGCATCCAGCACTGCCGCATCCAGGTCCGCGATCGCATGCCCCACGCTGGCCGGCCACCAGCGACGCAACCAGTGCCCGATCGCCAGCCGGCGCAGCGGTGCCAGCGCACCGGGATCGAGTGTCAGATCCGGCATGTCCACGGTGGCGCCGGTGGCTGCGGGGGTGCCGTGCAACGCGTCGACCAGCGCGACATGACCGGCCTCACCGGCCACCCGCCACAACCAATCCGCGGCGGTGATATCGGTGAAGGTGATCTGCACCGGTGCGGTGGGATCGTCGACCGTCCACGCCAGCACCGCACCGGTCACCTCGAGCACCGCCACGGCGGGCGGCGGCGGTACCTGTGGACCGTTCTGCCACAGACCTTCCCGGGCGACGAACCTCATCGACTCGCCTCCAGTTCCAGCATCGCCTTGATGCGCTGCCGATGATCCAGGCTCACCGACCGGGCGACGCCTTCCAGCAGTGCCCGCACCTCGTCGACGTCCGCGCAGGATTCCTGCCACACGTCGCGGCCGTGCAGACGTGCCCACAGCCGGCTCAGATAGGGCCGGGCGAACGCCGCGAGTTCGTTGGTCACCTGCTGTTGGCGCGGATGCAGCGCCTCCCCGTCGGCGAGATAGCGCCGTGCGTGCAGCACATAGGCCTCCTTGCGCAGCCTGGCCTGGATCTGGGCGGCCAACCGGTACCGCGGTGTCATGGCCTCGTTCAGCGGAGCCAGTTCGACGGCGATCTCCACTCCCGCCACCATCGCGGCCTGGATGTCCTCGGCGAGCAGTCCCCATGGCGCGCAGGCCCGGTCCACCTCCTCGGCGCACAGCAGCGGAACATCGGGAAGTTCGTCGCGGTCCAGGGCGCGGCGCAATGTGGCACGCACCCGGTCGACGACGCTGCGATTCAGCGGGCGGTCGTTGTCGGCACCGCCGTGCACGGGCGGCGGCGGCTGCGGCAGCACCGCGCTCAACCCGATATCGATGAACGACCATGGCAGATCCGGTGCCGGTCCGCGCGCCCTGGCCCCCAGGTTGTAGGGCGTCGCATCGGCCAGCAGCGCGGTCCACACCCGTTGGCGCGCCGCAGATTCGCTGTGGCCCGCGGCGTCCCCCAGCACGGTGCCCAGGCCCGCCAGGAACGGATCGGTGATGGCCGCGGTCGGGCGCACATCCGACCAACTGGCGTGCAGCTGGCGCGCCAACGTGTCGACCACCTTGTCGTCGGCGACGTGACGGTTGAGCACCTCGATGGCGGTGCGATCCCGATCGCCGTGGATACCTCGCAGGATGGTTTCGGCTGTGTCCGAATCATCTTGTACCGGTTCACCCTTGGTGACAGCGAGCTCGAAACACACCGGGAAGTAGAGCTCCTGGGCGTTACCGGTGGTGAGCCGCAGCCTGCGGCGGGCCGCCTTGAGCGCCGCGAACCAGGATGCGGTGGCGCACAGCTGATCGCGCTGGGCCAGGATCAGATGAGACATCTCGGCGGCCACCTCACCGGAGACCACCGGCGTCGAGTACTGCGGGTTGGACCGCAACCGCAGCACCAGTGGGTCCAGGATGCGCTTGACGGTCCGGCTCAGCGGCCCGCCGTCGTCGCTGCTCAGCACCTCGACGCCCGGCCCGAGCGCCCGCCAGGCACGGTCGATCACGGCGCGCCGCGGCTGAGCGGGCGGTGTGCCCGCCAGCTGCGCGGCGACCTCCGGGACGGTACTCACCCGATCAGGATAGGCACGAGATCTTCCGCGTCGCGCCGCTCGGCCGAAAGTTGGGTTCGGTAGCCGCCCACCGGGGCGACCCTCTTAGCCATGCCTGAGTCACTGCTGATCCTCCTGGTCCTCGTCGTCGTCACCGTGATCGTCACCGTCGTCGCCGTGCTGCCCCGCGGCCGGTCGGCGCCGAAGCCCTCCGGCGCACCGGCCGTCGGCATCGGCACCGTCAGCGCCGTCTCCGACCGGATCACCGTCGAGGTGGAGAGCGTGTCGGGACAGAAGTTCACCGGACGCCTGCGCGGCGCCCCGGACGACCCGGTGGTCGCCGGGATCCGGCCCGGCGCGGTGCTGCTGGTGGCCTTCGATCCCGCGTCCCGGGAACAGCTGTCCCTGGCCGACGACATGGTCGCGATCCGGGCCGCGTTCGACCGGATGCTCGTGGACAAAGGCCTGGTCACCGATGCGCAGCTGGAGCTCATCCGGCACGGCACCAAATCCAGCGGCGTGGTGACGGCGGCGCGTTCCACCGGCACCGCACGGGAGGACCACCACGAGGTGGTGCTCGATCTGATGGTCCGCAGGCCCGAGGGTGGGCAGTTCCCGGCCCACGAGACCACGCTCATTCCGGCCACCTCCCTGGGTCGGGTCTGCCCGGGCAGCATCATCGACGCCTACTACCGGCGCGGGGACGAGACCACCGTCGCGGTGGCCGTGCCCCCGGCCTAGCCTGGCCGAAGAACCGAGAAACTCACCAGCGCTGCCCAGTACACCGGTGCCGCGGACTCGTCACCACCCCGCCAGCTCCGCAATTGGGCGCGTTGCCACCGGTTCACCGCGCACGCCGCCTCGAAATCGGTTCCCGCCTGATGGGCGGTGTCGACCGCGGCGATGACCTCACCCATCGGGTCGGCGGGCGCACCGGATACGAATCGCCGATATCCCGCGCTGGTGGGCAGCGACCACAGCGTGGCGGTCACCAGTTCCGCGCCACCGAGCACCATCGCCGCGACGATCCCGGTGGCCTCATCGAACCGGTAGTCACCGCCGGATGCACACGCCAGCAACGCAACCCGGGTAGGGATGGGCAGCTGCGACGACATCAGATCGGCGGCCGTCAGCGGCCGGTGATCACCGATCGGGTCGCTGTACCCCTCGATCGAGGCCCGGCAGGCGAGGTGCAGCGCCGCCCGTTCCGCGCCGTCGCCGGTGCTGGCGTGTCCGACATAGACCAGGCGTCCGGGCTTTTCGGCCAGCACATCGGCCAGCCAGTGCCGGTCGGTGTCGGTGCGCCGGAACAGCTCCACCGGAGTATCGACCCGCGGCAACACCTTTCGACGGCCCATCAGGTCCGCGTAGTGCCTTGCCAGGGTGGTGTCCGGTGCCGGTCGGCCCAGCACCGACCCCAGAGCCGAATCCGGACGCTGCCCCGGAACCCGGGGGTCGAGGATCAGCAGCGGATCCGCTTCCGGGCGCATCGCGTTGACGCGCCGGGAATGCGCGATATTGGCCGGCACCGCCATCAGCACTTCGACGAACTCCAGCAGGCGGAAGCCTTCGGTGAGCGCATCGATCGGTCCGGTCGGCCACGGGATGGTGGCGGGCTGGGGGCCGTCCGGGGTGATGGCCTCCTGGCGCGCCGCCAGCATCGCGGTCACCTCGGGGCGCACCGCGGGCAGGGCGAGCAGCGCCCACGGGACCCGGCCGAGACGCGCACTGGGCGCGACGAACAGTACTGCGCGCGGGTCGGTCACGCATTCCTGCAACAGGTCCCAGCCGGCGGCGGAGATGAGCAGCACGCCCAGCCGGTAGGCCAGCGTCAGTTCGGCGCCGGGTTCGGTGAACGCCCCGCCGGTGAGGGCGCGTTGCAGTGCGTCCACCGTCGTCTCGGCGCCCCGCGGATCCGGTAGCGCTGCGGCGATCTCCTCCAGCGCCGCAAGCAGAATGGTCTCCTCGATCACCCAGGTGACGGTGCGCTCGGGTTGCCCGACCACGCGCAGACCGGCATAGGTGGCGATACCGACATCGGCGAAACGCAGTATCAGGGTCGGCCGGTCGGTCACGACCATGTCGGCCAGGGCGGGTCGTCGGTGGTGATGGCGCGGCCGTAGCGCTGGGTGGCCAGCGCGCGGTAGTGCCCGAGGATCGGATCGGCGCCGGGATCCATCTGCAGCGGTGGCAGCGGACCCAGCCTGGTCAACGACGGCCCTCCGCCGACGGACCCGGCCGCGACATCGGCGAGTTCGAGGTCGGGCAGTTCGAACTC
>Ga0075364_10002339_pt1 | contig 10642 bp, 8 predicted proteins | sample EndMetdeltDD1764_FD_71517 | JGI IMG/M metagenome (GOLD analysis project Ga0075364, IMG submission 71517) | Populus endosphere microbial communities from Tennessee, USA - Endosphere MetaG P. deltoides DD176-4 | ecosystem: Host-associated > Plants > Roots > Endosphere | place: USA: Tennessee...
CCCGATGGGGCGTTCCTCACGTGGGGCTGGCGGGTGCCGTTCCTGCTGAGCGCGGTGATGGTGGCCATCGGTCTGTACGTGCGGTTACGGCTCATCGAGACTCCGGTGTTCACCCGCGCCGTCGCGCGCGGTGAAAAGGTGAAAACACCACTGACCGAGGTGTTTAGGACCAGCTGGCGCCAATTGATCATCGGCACCTTCGTGATGCTGGCGACGTACACGATCTTCTACATCGTGACGACGTGGGCGCTGAGCTTCGGTACCGGAAAGCGGCCGCCCGACGGGAAAGGCCTCGGGTTCGCCTATGTCGACTTCCTGCAACTGCAGCTGATCGCCGTGCTGTTCTTCGCGGCGACGCTGCCCCTTTCGGGTCTGGTCTCCGACCGCTTCGGCCGCAGACGCTCGCTGCTGGTCGTCACGCTGGGCATCATGGTGTACGGCGGGCTTTTCGCCCCGATGCTCGGATCCGGCAACACCTCCGAAACCACGATGCTGATCTTCCTGATCATCGGAATGACGTTGATGGGCTTCACCTTTGGGCCGATGAGCGCCGTCCTGCCCGAACTCTTTCCGACGAATGTTCGCTACACGGGTTCGGGAATCTCGTACAACGTCGCCAGCATCCTCGGCGCCGCGGTCGCACCGTTCATCGCCACCTGGCTGGCGACGTCCTACGGCGTGGGCTGGGTTGGGCTGTATCTGTTCATCGCGGCGTGCCTGAGCTTCGTCGCGATTCTGGTCATGCACGAGACCAAGGACGCCTCGCTGGACTCCGCGGTCGAACCAGACCCCGGTACGGTCATCACGCCCTAATACCGTCAGCAGTGCGGGATTTCAGCAAATGATCAGGGTCGCCTAACCCGGTGGTGTGAACCCGGATGGACGGTTCAAAACCGACATCCATGACACCGGTTTTACCGCAATTGTTTCCGCGAAAGCCGCACTCCAGTCGCGGCCGGGTGGTTGTCTGGGGATGTGAGCACGGCGGCTACGCCGGACACCGGCACCGGCAGAACTGTCAATCTGGTGCTGGCCACTTGGGTCTCGGCGATCAATTTCTGGGCCTGGAACATGATCGGGCCCCTTTCCACCACCTACGCGGGCGACCTGTCGTTGAGCAGTACCGAGGCGTCGATGCTCGTGGCGACGCCGATCCTCGTCGGGTCGCTCGGCCGCATCGTCATCGGATCACTGACCGACAGGTTCGGCGGCCGCACGATGTTCATCGCCGTATCCGTCGCGTCGATCGTGCCGGTGCTCGCCGTCGGTGCCGCCGGGGCAGCCGGGTCCTACCCGTTGCTTCTCGTCTGCGGATTCTTTCTCGGTATCGCTGGAACGATATTCGCCGTCGGCATTCCGTTCGCGAACAGTTGGTACGAGGCCTCGCGACGTGGCTTCGCCACCGGCGTCTTCGGGATGGGAATGGTGGGCACCGCGCTGTCGGCGTTCTTCACACCGCGATTCGTGCGGTGGTTCGGTCTGCTAACCACCCACGTGATCGTCGCAGTCGCGCTCGCGTTGACCGCGGCGGCCTGCGTGCTGGTGATGCGGAACTCGTCGACTTTCACCCCCAATACCGGGGCGGTGGTGCCCAAGCTGGTCGCCGCCGCAAAGTTGCCCGTCACGTGGGAAATGTCGTTCCTCTACGCGGTGGTGTTCGGCGGCTTCGTCGCATTCAGCAACTATCTGCCCACCTACATCAAAACCATCTACGGGTTCACCGCGGTCGACGCGGGCGCGCGCACCGCAGGTTTCGCGTTGGCCGCCGTGCTCGCCCGGCCGATCGGTGGAGCTCTGGCCGACCGAATCGCCCCCAAGTACGTGGTGCTGACGTCGTTCGCGGGGACCGCGGCGATGGCGTTCGTCGCCGTGTTCCAGCCGCCGACCGATGTGTGGTCCGCGGCGACATTCATCACGCTGGCGATCTTCCTCGGCATCGGCACCGGCGGCGTCTTCGCGTGGGTGGCACGTCGGGCCCCCGCGCAGTCAGTGGGTGCGGTGACCGGGATCGTCGCCGCGGCCGGCGGCCTCGGCGGTTACTTCCCGCCGTTGGTGATGGGCGCAACGTACGACGCGACCGACAACGACTACACCGTCGGCTTGCTGCTCTTGGTTGCCACCGCGCTGGTCGCCCTCGGATACACCGCGTTGCGGCTGCATGCGCACGAACCGGAGGCTCAACCAAGTAAGGGCGGTACATGACGACGACACCGCACATCGGTGGCTCGATCGAGGAATTGCTCGAACGAAGCGGCCGCTATTTCACTCCCGGTGAGTTCTCCGACGACCTGCGGACCGTCACGCGTCGCGGTGGACGTGACGGTGATGCCTTCTATCGCGACCGTTGGAGCCATGACAAGGTCGTGCGCTCCACGCACGGTGTGAACTGCACCGGTTCGTGCTCGTGGAAGATCTACGTCAAGGACGGCATCATCACCTGGGAGACCCAGGAAACCGACTATCCCTCGGTGGGGCCCGACCGCCCCGAGTACGAACCCCGCGGATGTCCCCGCGGTGCGGCCTTCTCCTGGTACACCTACTCGCCGACGCGCGTGCGCTATCCCTATGCCCGCGGTGTGCTGGTCGAGATGTATCGCGAAGCCAAAGCGCGACTGGGTGATCCGGTGCTCGCGTGGGCGGACATTCAGGCCGACCCAGAGCGTCGCCGCCGATACCAGCAGGCCCGTGGAAAGGGTGGTCTGGTGCGGGTGACGTGGACCGAGGCGACCGAGATGATCGCCGCGGCCCATGTGCACACCATCAAGACCTACGGTCCGGACCGGGTCGCCGGCTTCTCTCCAATCCCCGCGATGTCGATGGTCAGCCACGCCGCGGGTTCCCGGTTCGTCGAGCTGATCGGCGGAGCGATGACCTCGTTCTACGACTGGTACGCCGATCTGCCGGTGGCCTCACCGCAGGTGTTCGGCGACCAGACCGACGTTCCGGAGTCCGGCGATTGGTGGGACGCCGCCTATTTGATGATGTGGGGCTCCAATGTGCCGGTCACCCGCACACCCGACGCGCACTGGATGGCCGAGGTGCGCTACCGCGGCACCAAGGTCGTCTCGGTCAGCCCGGACTACGCCGACAACACCAAATTCGCCGACGAGTGGATGCCGTGTGCGGCGGGCACCGACGGTGCTCTCGCGATGGCGATGGGTCACGTGATCCTCTCTGAATGCTTTGTCCGTCAGCGGGTTCCGTACTTCGTGGACTATGTTCGCAAGTTCACCGATCTGCCTTTTCTGGTGAAGCTGGAGGAAAGAGACGGGGCCCTGGTACCCGGAAAGAACCTCACCGCCGCGGAGCTCGGGCAGGACGTCGAAAACGCCGCGTTCAAGCCGGCCCTGCTCGACGGTGCGACAGGGACAGTGGCGGTGCCGCAGGGGTCGTTGGGATTCCGCTTCGGTGACGGGGGAATCGGTCAGTGGAACCTCGATCTAGAGGCCCTGGTACCCGCGCTCACGGTGGCGACCGAGAACGGTGAGGTCGCCGCGATCCGGCTACCGTGCTTCGACACCGTCGACGGTCACGGGGCGACCCTGGACCGCGGAGTTCCGGTGCGCCGCGTCGGGGAGCACCTGGTCTGCACGGTGTTCGACCTGATGCTCGCGCAGTACGGGGTCGCGCGGCCCGGCCTGCCGGGGGACTGGCCCACCGGCTACGACGACGCCGAGCGTCCCTATACGCCGGCGTGGCAGGAATCGATCACCGGAGTCGCTGCCGCGCAGGCCATCCGGGTCGCCAAGGAGTTCGCACGCAACGCCGAGGACACCAACGGCCGGTCGATGATCATCATGGGTGCAGGCATCTGTCAGTGGTTCCACGGCGATGCCACCTACCGCGCCGTGCTGGCGCTGCTGCTGCTCACCGGGTCGATGGGCCGAAACGGGGGCGGCTGGGCGCACTACGTCGGACAGGAGAAGTGCCGACCGATCACCGGGTGGGCGACCCTGGCGATGGGCACCGACTGGTCGCGTCCACCACGGCAGATGGCCGGAACGTCGTACTGGTACGCCCACACAGATCAGTGGCGCTACGACGGATACCGCGCCGACGCACTGGCCAGTCCGCTCGGGCGGGGCCGGTTCGCGGGAAAGCACACCATGGATGTGCTGGCCTCGGCCACCGCGATGGGGTGGAGCCCGTTCTTCCCGCAGTTCGACCGGTCGAGCCTGGATGTCGCCGACGAGGCGCTGGCCGCCGGGTGTGACGCCTCGCAGATCCCGAACTACGTCGCCGAGCAACTGGCAAGCGGCGCACTGACACTCGCGGTCACAGACCCGGACAATCCGGCGAACTGGCCACGGGTGCTCAACGTCTGGCGGGCCAACCTGCTCGGTTCGTCGAGCAAGGGCAACGAGTACTTCCTGCGACATCTGCTCGGCACCACCTCCAACGTGCAGGGCCAGCCGTCCGACGTACGGGCGCGGGACATCGTCTACACCGACGAGATCCCGGAGGGGAAGCTCGACCTGTTGATGTCGATCGACTTCCGGATGACGTCGACGACGCTGCTCTCCGATGTGGTGCTGCCCGCCGCCACCTGGTATGAGAAGGCGGACCTGTCCAGCACCGACATGCACCCGTACATCCACGCTTTCAGCCCGGCCATCGATCCGCCATGGGAAACGCGTTCGGACTACGAGGCGTTCGGCGCGATCGCCAGGACATTCAGCACGCTGGCCGCGAAACACCTCGGCACGCGCAAAGACGTGGTACTCGGCACGTTGCAACACGACACCCCGGGAGCGATGGCCTATCCGGCTGGCGCGGAACATGACTGGCGCGTCACCGGCGAGACGCCGATTCCTGGCAAGACCATGGGCCCCATCGCGGTCGTGGAACGCGATTACGCCGCGATCGGCGAGAAATGGGTGACGCTGGGTCCGCTCGTCGACACCCTTGGCGTCACCACCAAAGGCATCACCACCCACCCGACTGCCGAAGTCACCGAGCTCGCCGCCAAGTTCGGCGTGATGGATTCCGGTGCGGCCCAGGGTCGGCCCGCGATGACGACGGCGGAGCGGATGGCCGACGTGATCCTCGCCTTGTCGGGTACGTCCAACGGCAGGCTCGCGGTCGAGGGATTCCGGCAGCTCGAGCGCCGGACCGGCCGGAAGTTGGTGCATCTGGCCGAGGGCAGCGAGGAACGCCGCATCACCTACGCCGACACCCAGGCCCGTCCGGTGCCGGTGATCACCAGCCCGGAGTGGTCGGGCAGTGAGACCGGTGGTCGGCGCTACGCACCGTTCACGGTCAACATCGAAGAGCTCAAACCGTTTCACACCCTGACCGGGCGGATGCATTTCTACGTCGACCATGACTGGCTCGAGGAGTTGGGCGAACAACTGCCGACCTACCGGCCGCCGCTGGACATGTCACGGTTGTTCGGTGAACCCGCGGTGGGCACCGGCGACGGTGTGGCGCTGACGGTGCGCTACCTGACCCCCCATTCGAAGTGGTCCATCCACTCCGAGTACCAGGACAACCTGTTCATGCTATCGCTGTCCCGTGGCGGGCCGGTGATGTGGATGAGCCCAGCCGACGCCGCGAAAATCAAGGTTCGCGACAATGATTGGGTCGAGGCGGTCAACCGCAACGGCGTGGTGGTGTGCCGCGCGGCGGTCAGCCACCGGATGCCCGACGGCGTGGTGTTCGTGTATCACGCGATGGAACGCACCATCGACGTGCCGCTCACCGAGACCACCGGAACCCGTGGCGGGATCCACAATTCACTGACCCGGCTGCTCATCAAACCCAGCCATCTCGCCGGCGGCTACGCACAGCATTCGTTCGCGTTCAACTACCTCGGCCCGACAGGGAATCAGCGAGACGAGGTGACGGTTGTGCGCCGTCGCTCTCAGGAGGTGAGCTATCAGTGAAAGTCATGGCGCAGATGGCGATGGTGATGAACCTCGACAAATGCATCGGCTGCCACACCTGCTCGGTGACCTGCAAACAGGCCTGGACGAACCGTTCCGGCACGGAGTACGTATGGTTCAACAACGTCGAAACTCGTCCCGGCCAAGGCTATCCACGCACCTACGAGGATCAGGAACGCTGGCGCGGCGGCTGGCGGCGCGACCATCGGGGCCGGCTGCGACTGCGTGACGGCGGCCGCCTGTCCAAGCTGGCCCGGATCTTTGCCAACCCCAAGTTACCGTCCATCGACGACTACTACGAGCCGTGGACCTACGACTACGACAACCTGATCTCGGCACCGCTCGGCGACCAGATGCCGGTGGCGCCGCCGCGCAGCCTGATCAGCGGCAAGCCGATGAAGGTGTCGTGGTCGGCCAACTGGGATGACGACCTCGCCGGATCGCCCGAAATCGTGCCGGGTGACCCGATTCTGGCAAAGGTCAGCGAAGAGATAAAGCTGCAACTGGAACAGACGTTCATGTTCTACCTACCGCGGATCTGTGAGCATTGCCTGAACCCGTCGTGTGTGGCGTCGTGCCCGTCGGGCGCAATGTACAAGCGCAGCGAGGACGGCATCGTGCTGGTCGACCAGGACCGCTGCCGCGGCTGGCGGATGTGCGTATCGGGCTGTCCTTACAAGAAGGTGTATTTCAACCACAAGACCGGCAAGGCCGAGAAGTGCACGCTGTGCTATCCGCGCATCGAGGTCGGCCTGCCCACCGTGTGCTCCGAAACGTGCGTGGGCCGGTTGCGGTATCTGGGCCTGGTGCTCTACGACGTAGACCGGGTACTGGAGGCCGCGTCGGTCGAGGACGAGAAGGATCTGTACGAGGCGCAACGGCGAATCCTGCTGGACCCCAACGATCCCCAGGTGATCGCGGGGGCGCGCGCCGAGGGTATCTCCGACGAGTGGATCGAGGCCGCGCAACGGTCGCCGGTCTATGCGCTGATCAACACGTATCAGGTTGCGCTGCCACTGCATCCGGAGTTCCGGACCGTGCCGATGGTCTGGTATATCCCGCCGCTGTCACCGATCGTCGATGCGGTCAGCCGCGACGGGCACGACGGCGAAGATGTCGGCAACCTGTTCGGCGCGCTCGACGCGCTGCGCATCCCGATGGAGTACCTCGCCGGGTTGTTCACCGCGGGGGACACCGCCGTCGTGGAGTCGGTGCTGCGTCGGTTGGCGGCGATGCGGTCCTACATGCGTGACATCAATCTGGGGCGCGACACCCAGCCGCACATCCCTGAGGCCGTCGGGATGACCGAAGAGCAGATGTATGAGATGTACCGTCTGCTGGCGCTGGCGAAATACGAAGAGCGCTATGTGATTCCGACTGCGTACGTCGCCGAGGGGCCGCACGCCGAGGAGCCCGGCTGCTCGTTGTCGTTCGACGGGGGGCCGGGGATGTATGAGTCGGGGCCGTTCGGTGAGGCCAGCGGCGGACCGGTGCCAGTCGCGGTGGAAACGTTCCATGCCCTGAAACAGCGCCAGACTCACGAGGGGATGGCCGCCAATGCCGAGCGCCCGTCGCGGGTGAACCTGCTCAACTGGGACGGCAGGGGCGTGCCGTCGGACATGTTCCCGGGCGCTAAATCGTGAGACGGAATAATCGCCAACTGGAGGACCGCCTGGTGTGGCAGGCGGCGTCACTGCTGCTGGCCTACCCCGACGACGGGCAGAGCCGCAGGCTCGACACCGTCGACCGGCTGCTGGAGTGCATCACCGGGCCGGCAGCCGAACTGCTGGGAAGAACCGTCACGGCGCTGCGCAGACGGGACCCGATGGCCGCGGCGGCGGCCTACGTCGAGACCTTCGATCTGCGGCGCCGCTCGACGATGCTGCTGACCTACTGGACCGCCGGGGACACCCGTAACCGCGGTGCTCAGATGCTGGTCTTCGCCCAGTCTTACCGTGAGGCCGGTGTCCGGCCACCGAAAGGTGAAGCCCCGGACCACCTTCCGGTCGTTCTCGAGTTCGCCGCCACCGTAGACCCGGATGCTGGGCGACGCCTGCTCGCCGATCACCGGGTTCCGATCGACGTGTTGCGTCAGGCGCTGGTCGACGCGGATTCGCCCTATGCCCCCGCCATCGCCGCGGTGGCCGCCACGTTGCCGGCCGCGCGCGAACAGGACGCTCGTCGGCTGATGCACTCCGGGCCACCTGCCGAAGCGGTTGGCCTGCAGCCCTTTCAGTTGACGGTACCCCCACGGCGGGCGGAAGGAGGTCGGTGACGATGTCAGGCTGGGAGATCTTCTGGGATGTCGTGCCGTACGTGACGCTCGCGATCGTCATCATCGGCACCTGGTGGCGCTACCGCTACGACAAGTTCGGCTGGACGACGCGCTCATCGCAGCTCTACGAGTCGCGGCTGCTACGAATCGGTAGTCCGCTGTTTCACTTCGGCATGCTGGTGGTCATCGTCGGGCATGTCATCGGATTGGTGATCCCGGAGTCCTGGACCCGGATGATCATGAGCGACCACGTGTATCACCTGCAGGCCGGCATCCTCGGCGGGATCGCGGGCGTCGCCACCTTGGGCGGGATCGCTCTACTGGTCTATCGGCGCCGGACGACGGGGCCGGTGTTCATGGCGACCACCTTCAACGACAAGGTGATGTACTTGGTACTGGTGCTGGCCATCGTCGCCGGGCTCAGCTGCACATTGATGGGCATGACACCGGACGGTGCGGAGCACGATTACCGCGAGACCGTGTCGCCGTGGTTTCGCTCGATCTGGGTGTTCCAGCCGCGTGGCGACCTGATGGTGCAGGCGCCGCTGTACTTTCACATCCACGTGATGATCGGGCTCGTGCTGTTCTGCATCTGGCCGTTCACCCGGCTGGTGCATGTGTTCAGTGCCCCTATCGGCTACCTGTTCCGACCCTACATCGTGTACCGCAGCCGGGAGGTGTCGGCAGGCAAGGAACTGGTCGGCTCGCATCCGCCTCGCCGGGGGTGGTGACTCTAGCCCGCCGCCAGTGCGTCGAGTTCGCGGGCGTCGACGCCTCTGAGCCTACGGTGCATCGCCCTGGCGATTCTGCCCGCCTGAAGCTTCGCGCGGTCAGCGGCGGGACCGTCGTACATGTCGTCGACCGTGGCCTCCCAAATCGCAAGCCAGCGTGCGAAGTGCTTGGCGTACAAAGGATGCCGCAGATCGAGCCGCCGGTGCACCACAAGCGCGTTGCCGCGGTAGAGCCCGGCGCGAAACAGTACGGTCTCCCAGAAATCGCACATCACCGAAAGGTGCGACTCGAGCCCTTGCTGGCGTAGCTCGCTGAAGGGTTCAGCGAGGACGTCGTCTGCAAACACCTGACCATAGAAGCGCCGCAGCAGCACCTCGACGTCGTCGCGGTTGGCCAAATCGCTCATGATGACCTCTCTTGGTTTTTACAAGAGCCTTTGTATAAACTCTAGCGTATGTCGAGAGCGTCGGCAGTGAGCTCAGCATCACAGCCATCCAGCCGTCGGGAGGACGTGCTCGCGGTACTCCGGGATGCGGCCGACGCGATGGCGATCGTGGATATCGCCGAACACCTTGACGTTCACCCGAATACCGTTCGCTTTCACCTCGAGGCCCTGGTTGCCGACGGTAGGGCCGAACGTGTCGAGCCTGACCACAAGCGCCAGGGTCGGCCGCCGCAGATGTACCGCGCAGTCGTCGGAATGGATCCCGGCGGTGCGCGTCGCTATCGCATGCTCGCCGAGATTCTCACCCTCGCCCTGACCGGCGACCCCGAGGCGAGCGTCAAAGCGCTCGCCGCGGGCCGCGCGTGGGCGGACCGGATAACCCGCCCGACCCGCACCAAGCCGGGTGTCCGCGCGTCGATCAATCGGCTGATCGGCCTACTCGACGACCTGGGTTTTGCCCCACAGCGACGCGACACCGACGGCGAAGTGCAAGTCGGACTGCGTCATTGCCCGTTTCTCGAACTGGCCGACGAGGCACGGTCCATCGTCTGCCCGATCCACCTCGGTCTGATGCAGGGCGCGATGACGACGTGGCGCGCGCCCGTCGCCGTCGACCGTTTGGAACCGTTCGCCGAGCCGGGCCTGTGTCTGGCTCACCTCACCGTCGACAAGGAGGCGTCATGAGCGCGGGTCCGGCAATCGCGACCGCACTGACCTTCGTCTGGCTCGGCATGGTGCTGGCCATCTCGTTTCTCGAGGCACCGCTGAAGTTCCGGGCGCCCGGCGTCACGCTGCAGATCGGACTGAGCATCGGGCGGTTGGTCTTCCGAGCGCTCAACAGTGCCGAGGTGCTGATCGCCGTCGGTATCGCCGTGGCATTGGGGTTCAGCCATCCGCGCACCGGCATCATCGTGACGTTCGCGCTCGCCTTCGTCGCGCTGATCGCCCAACTCGTCGGTGTGCGACCGCGATTGACGCGCCGCTCCGATGCGGTGCTGGCCGGCACCAATGGCCCGCGATCCCATGCGCACTACGTCTACGTGGCGCTGGAAGCCCTCAAGGTCATCGCGTTGGTTGTGGGTGGAAATCTGCTGCTGTTCAGTTGAACCCGACCATCCCTACACTGCTGTCATGACCGGTAACGCGTCCGACGTGCTCTCGGAAGACGAGAGTTGGAGCCTGCTGTCGAGCCGGACGCTGGGCCGCCTGGTCACCTGCGTGGACGGCTTCCCCGAGATCTTTCCCGTCAACTTCGTCATACAACGCAGGACGGTGCTGTTTCGCACCGCGGAGTACGCCTCCAAG
>Ga0075364_10002340_pt1 | contig 10641 bp, 7 predicted proteins | sample EndMetdeltDD1764_FD_71517 | JGI IMG/M metagenome (GOLD analysis project Ga0075364, IMG submission 71517) | Populus endosphere microbial communities from Tennessee, USA - Endosphere MetaG P. deltoides DD176-4 | ecosystem: Host-associated > Plants > Roots > Endosphere | place: USA: Tennessee...
GGCGTTGCCAAGACGGGGATCAAGGCCGTGCTCAAGGGCGGCAAGCCCGGCCCGGTGGTGGCGCTGCGTGCCGACATGGATGCCCTGCCCGTGCGCGAGAACGCCGACTTCCGCTTCCGCTCGCAGGTCAAGGCGCAGTGGCGCGGCCAGGAGACCTACGTGTCGCACGCGTGTGGCCACGACACCCACGTCGCGATGCTGCTGGGTGCGGCCAAGGCCTTGTCGGAGATGCGGGCCGACCTGCCCGGCACGGTTGTCTTCCTCTTCCAGCCCGCCGAGGAGCTTGGCCCCGGCCCCGTGCCCAGCGGCGCCAAGGCCATGATGGACGCAGGCGTCCTGGACAATCCGAAGGTGGACGTCGTGATGGGGCAACACATCAATGCCCAGGCGCCGTCGGGCTCCCTGCGCTACCGCCAGGGCGCGATGATGGCCAGCGGCGACGCCTTCAACATCACGATCAACGGCAAGGGCGGTCACGGCTCCAGCCCGTGGACATCGAACACACCGACGCTCGCGGCCGCCGAGATCGTCCTCGGCCTGCAGAACATCGCCTCGCACCGGCTCAACCCCATGGATCCGGATGGCCCGACGGTGGTGACCGTGGGCCTGCTGCAAAGCGGCAACCGGGTGAATATCCTGCCGGATACGGCCGAGATCGGGGGCACCGTCCGTTCGCTGTCGGTGCGCGGCCAGAAGATCGCGCATGACCAGATCCGCCTGCGGGCGGAGAAGATCGCCGAGAGCTACGGCATGACGGCCGACGTGCGCATCGACACGGGTTACGAAGTGCTGAAGAACGACCCGGCGGCCACGGCCGCCATCGTATCGGCCTTGAAGGCTGCGGCCGGCCCGGACAAGGCCACGGAGATGCCGCCCACCATGGGGTCGGAAGACTTCGGCTCGTTCGGCTCGACAGGGGTGCCGGTGGTGTTCTGGAACCTCAACGCCTCGCCCAACGGCGACAAGCCCGGCGCGCCGAACCACTCGACGGACTTCGCCATCGACGAATCAGCCCTGCGCATCGGGACGCGGGCCCTGACCGGTGCCACCATCGCCCAGCTGGAGAGCCGTCAGGCACGCTGAGCCTGACAGCAAAACGCCCACCGCGGTGCGGTGGGCGTTGCAGACCGCCACTGGCGTTCCGTGCGCCTAGGGGGCTGGCCGCGAAGCCAGCTCCGCACATGCAGCTTACTGCGTGGCGTACAGGTAGATCTCGACGCGACGGTTCTCGGCACGGCCAGCGGCCGAGCCGTTGTCGGCGATCGGATCGTTCTGGCCACGGCCTTCCGAGCTCAGACGGGTTTGCGCCACGCCCTGGCGAGCCAGGTAGTTGACCACGCTGCGCGCGCGATTCTCGGACAGGGTCTGGTTGTAGGCGGCCTGGCCGGTACTGTCGGTGTGGCCGACGACCTTGGCGCGCAGTTGCGGGTTCTCGTTCAGCGACTGGGCCACGGTGTCGAGCACCGGACGCAGCTGCGGCTTGAGGGTGTAGCTGTCGGTGTCGAAGGACACCGTGCTGGGCACATTGACCTTCAGCGAGCCGTCAGGCTGCTCGGCCACGTCGATGCCCATGTTGCTGGCGCCCGACTGGTTGATCTGGCCGGTGATGCGGTTCCAGTTGTAGCCTGCGACACCACCGGCCACAGCGCCGATGCCCGCGCCGATCGCGGCCGCGCGGCTGCTGTCACCGATCAGCGCACCGAGCCCGGCACCCAGAGCGGCACCGGCACCCGTGCCGACGGCGGTCTGGTTGCCTTGCGGGGTGGCGCAGCCTGCCAGCACCGCACCGGCGGCGAGCAACGTCACGAGACGCAGCGAAACAGTCTTCTTCATGGTCATTCTCCTTCTCGGAAAAACGCGGTTCAACTTGTTACCGACGCATGGATTATTGATTGAAAGCGAGGCTCGACTGTGGAACCATTCGATACCGCCTGCAACAAAATAAACAGGCAGATGGCTTGTTCAAGCCGCCCTGCCCTACTACGGTGACGATACAGGCCGTTGCCTTGCCCACCTCGCCATGCTTCGCCACGCCCTTTCTCCGCTGTTCGATCCGAAATCGATCATCCTGGTCAGCCGGTACCCGTTGCCACTGAGCACCTCCCTGCCTGAGCGCCTCGTGGCGTTCACGACAGAGGCGGTGTTCAGCGCCGCCGGGGGCATGAGTCTTCCAGCGCTCAACGGCGTGGCACCTGGCGACCGTCCGGATCTGGCGATCGTCTGGGTCGCGCCGGATGAGCTAGAGCAAGCACTGCGCCTGCTCTCGACCGTGGCGCCGCGCGCGGCGATCGTTCACGGGCGCACGCAAGGCCAACTTCAGTCAACGCTCTGCGAAAAATGGGCGAACGCGCACGATTGTGTGCTTATCGGCCCACACTCGCTCGGCGTGCAAAGACCGCATGCCGGGCTCAATGCGAGCCTGCATCCCACCCTCGCCAAGGCAGGACGGGTGGCGCTCGTTGCACAATCGCGCGCCATCATGGCCGCCGTCATGGACTGGGCCGACGACAGCCGCACGGCGTTCTCGCTGGCGGTGTCGCTGGACGAAGGCGACCGCGCCAACCTGCCTCGGCTGCTCGACTTCCTGGCGTCGGATCCCCATACCGACAGCATTGCGCTCTATGTGGAGCACATCGGTGAAGCCCGGGCGTTCATGAGTGCGCTGCGCGCGGCCGCCAGCGCCAAGCCGGTCGTGGTGCTGCGTCCCGGACGCGCACAGCCCGGCCCGCCCGGCGCGCCGTTGCCTCCGGATACCGTCTTTGACACCGCGCTGCGACGTGCCGGCGCGCTGCGCGTGCAGTTCTTCGTGCAGCTTTTCTCCACGATCAAGGCGCTCAACCAGTTCAGCCGCCCGCGCGGGCGGCGCGTGGCGTTCTTCGCGAATGGCGAGGGTCAGGTCAGGCTCGCCCAGGATCTGATGGTGCTGCAGCACGCCATCGGCGGCGCTACCCTCGCCCCGGACACGCGAGCCCTGCTCACGCAGAGCCTGTCGCCAGATGCGCAGACGGCCAACCCCGTCATCGAACGCGCGCCGCTCACGCCCGAGAGTGTGGCCGGTGCCCTCAAGCACCTGCTGGGCGATCCCAATGTGGATGGCGTGCTCGTCCTGCTCACCCCCGACGTGCGCAGCGATCTGCCCGGCATCGTGGATGCGCTCTGCACGCTGGTCGGCCAGGCGCGCAAGCCGGTGGTCACGTGTCTCATGGGGGATGCCTCCATGCGCGGCCTGCGCGACCGCATGGCACGCGCGGGCGTGCCCGCGTTCCGCACCCCGGAGACCGCCACCGACGCATTCGGGCAGATCGCGCGCTTTCACTACAACCAGCAGCTGCTGCTGCAGACACAGCCGCCTGAAGGCCTTGCGGCCCCCGTGGATGTCGCAGCCGCCGAAGCGGTCATCGACGCGACCCGCGCCGACGGCCGCTGTCTGCTCGATGCCGACGCCACGGCGCAGGTTCTGGCGAGCGTGGGCCTCACGCTGCATGCTGACGAGCCGCTGCCTGAGGGCGCGGCGCTCGCCCGCCTGCGCATCGTGCGCGACGCCGTGTTCGGGCCCGTGTTGAGCGTGAGCACGGCGGACGCCTGGCCCTCGGCGTCAAGCGCCGGGCTCGAGCTCGTGCCGCTCAATGGCTTTCTGGCACAACGACTGATGGAGCGCAGTCCGCTCGCGAGCGTGGGCCTGCTGCAGCAGCTCGCCCCGGTGGCGCAGAACGCCCTGGAAGACGTCCTGATCGCCTTTTCCGAGCTCGCCGTCGCCCTGCCGGATCTGGCCGAGGCGACGCTGGAGCCCGTCTGGCTGGACGAGACCCGCATCCGCATCCACGGTGCCCAGCTGCGATTGACCGCGCAGCCGGCAGCGCGCCGCGCCGGACATCCGCACCTGGCGATCGCGCCCTATCCCACCCGGTGGGTGCGGCCGCAGCGCTTTGACGACGGCACGGACTGGACGCTGCGCCCGATCCGGCCCGAGGACGCGGAGCCTCTGCAAGCCTTCGTTCGCGAGTTGTCGGAACAATCCCGCTACATGCGTTTCGTCTCAGCCCTGCGCGAACTGCCGCCTCGCATGCTGGCCCGCTACACGCAGATCGACTACGACCGCGAAGTGGCCTTCGTGGCCACGGTGCAGCAGCCCAATCCGCTGCACCGGGGTCATCCTCAGGAGATCGTGATCGGACTCGCGCACTATCTGCGCAACGCGGATGGCGTGGGCGCCGAGTATGCGCTGGCCATTGCCGACGACTGGCAACGCCGGCGCCTGGGGCCGGCCCTGATGCGTGCCTTGATCCAGGCGGCGCGCGAACAGGGCCTGGCGTATCTGGAAGGCAGCGTGCTCGCCACCAATCGCCCGATGATCAAGCTCATGACGAGCCTGGGGTTCCGCAACGAGCGCTATCCCGATGATCCGAGCATGCGTCGGATCTGGCTGGATCTGTCTGCCGAACCCGCCAGCTCCGCGCCCCTACGCGGATAGCGTCTCGCGGGACTGGATCATGGACCATGCCCGCATGGTCATCACCTTTTCGCCCTTCTCATTGGTCAGGGTGAACTCCGACAGCACCAGCCCGCGACCAGGATGGCTGCGCGACAGCCGATGCTCAAGCGTGGTGCGGCGCACCTGGATGACGTCGCCCGGGCGCACCGGCTTGATCCAGGATATGTTCTCGATGCCGGGCGAGCCGCTGCTGGCCGTCTCGAGCAGGTACGCATCGCACATGAGGCGCATCGTGCGCGAGCAGGTGTGCCAGCCACTGGCGATCAGGCCGCCATAGATCGAATGCGCCGCGGCGTCCCGATCCGTGTGAAAGCTCTGGGGATCGAACTGGCTGGCAAAGGCGATGACCTCGTCTTCCGTGAATGAGAAGCTGCCGACGTCCTGCAAGCCGTCGCCCAGGAAATCTTCGTAGTAGTAGCGCTTGTTCATGATGCGTCTCCGTCGCTGGCGAGGAGACGCTCCCGGAGCGCATCCCGCACGTGCGGGCGCTCGGCGAACGGATCCGGTGGCCGACCGGTATGCAGCATACCCGACATGCGCGCTTCGAGATTGCCGAGCGCATGCGGGTGCGAGTAGATGTAGAAGCGGCCTTCGTCGATGGCCTCGAAGGTCATGCGCCCGACATCCTCGGCGCTCACCTTGCCGGACGTGACGGCCTTGCGGCTGTTCTCGCGACCCACCTGCTGCGAGCGCGTGAGCGCCCCGACCGGGATGGGTCGGTTGCGCTCGGCGTCCATGATGCCCGTGGGCACGAAGTACGGGCACAGCACCGACGCGCCGATGGGCGCGCCAATCAGATCGAGGTCGTGGTACAGCGACTCGGAGAGCGAGATGACGGCTTCCTTGGAGACGTTGTAGACGCCCATGTTCGGCGGATTGAGCAGCCCCGCCATCGATGCGGTGTTGACCACGTGGCCGCGGTAGCCGGGCTGGCTGCGGCTCGCCTCGACCATTGCCGGCACGAACGTGCGGATGCCGTGGATGACGCCCCAGAGGTTCACCCCCAGCACCCAGTTCCAGTCGGTGAGGGTGGACTCCCACACCAGGCCGCCTGCGCCCACGCCGGCATTGTTGAAGAGCAGGTGCGGCGCGCCGAACCGGGCCAGCGCGGCCTCGGCGAAAGCATCCATGCTCGCCGCATCGCTCACATCCACCCGATGCGCGAACACCTGGGCGCCGGCCTCGCGCATCTCGGCCTCGGTGGCGCGCAGGGCGTCTTCCTGCACATCGGCCAGCACCAAGTGCATGCCGCGCGCCTGGGCGATGCGGGCGAACTCACGGCCGAAGCCGCTGCCGGCCCCGGTGATGACGGCAACCTTGTCGCGATACTCGAACATCGATGACTCCTGAGGCGCGGCGATGCGCGCCGGTAAAAGAAAGGGCCATGCGGGCGAACGTCAGGGTCGACGCAATGACGCTCGTGGGCGACGAGGCGGCTGCGCCTCGCCCTCGACGAGCCCGGCTCAGAGAATGGCGGAGACCCCGCCGTCCACCGCCAGGGTCTGCCCGGTGATGTGCTTGCCCGCATCCGAAGCGAAAAGCAGCGCGGCACCCTTGAGATCCTGATCGTCGCCCAGCCGGCGCAGCGGCGCGCGGCCGATGACCTTGTCCTCACCCAGTTGATCCAGCAGGCCACGGGTCATGCGCGACGGGAAGAAGCCCGGTGCCAGGGCGTTCACGCGAATGCCGTAGCGCCCCCACTCCCCCGCCAGGGCACGCGTCAGATTGATCACGGCGGCCTTGCTGGTGTTGTAGGCGAGCGTCTGCATCTCGTCCGGCGCATTGCCGCGCAGGCCGGCGATGGACGCGATGTTGAGGATGCTGCCGCTGCGGTTGGGGATCATGCTGCCCACGCCCACGGCCTGCGACAGCACGAAGACGCCGCGCACGTTCAGGTTCATGACCTTGTCCCAGGCCTCCAGCGGATGCTCCTCGGCGGGCACGCCCCAGGAGGCGCCGGCGTTGTTGACGAGCACGTCGATGCGCCCCAGGCGTTCGAGGGCCGTCTTGGCCAGTCGCCTGGCATCGTCAGGCTCGGCCACGTTGGCCTGGACCCAGCTCGCATCCAGGCCGCGCTTGGCGAGGTGCTCGACGGCATGCTCGAGCTCGTCCGGCTTGCGTGCCGAGACCACCAGGCGCGCACCGGCGTCGCCCAGGGCTTCGGCCAGTTGCAGGCCGAGCCCTCGCGAGCCGCCGGTGATCAGGGCCGTCTTGCCTTCGAGGCTGAAGAGAGATGCGATGGACACAGGGAGTCTCCTTGAAAGTGAGGCGGGCCGCCAGACCGCGGTACGTCGCCGCAGGCTTGCTGGCGCCCAGCCCATGAAGGGTTGTCGCTAGAACCAGGCGTCCTGCATGCCGAGCGTCGTGTCGTCGAGCGAGGCGAGCAAATCGAACTGCGCATCCACGCGGGGCAGCTCCCAGCGCGCGAAGTACTGACACGCGTGGCGCTTGCCGTGATGGAAGTCGTCGTCACCCTGCGCGGCCAGGGCCTGCTCCAGCCAGATCCAGGCGATCACCAGGTGCCCGAACGCCTCCAGATAGACACTGGCGTTGGCGAGCGTGCGCTGGGGGTCGCCCGCCTGCCACAACGCCCGCGTGACGCTCAGCAGCCGCTGCCAGCGCGGCACCAACGCCGCAGCTGCCTCGCGCACGATGGCCTCGTCGCTGGCCTCGGCCCGCGTCAACGTGGCGCCGATGCAGGCATCGAGCGCGGCCAGGGCCGCACCGTCCTGCATCACCACCTTGCGGCCGAGCAAGTCCAGCCCCTGGATGCCGTGCGTGCCTTCGTGGATCGGATTGAGCCGGTTGTCGCGGTAGAACTGCTCCACCGGATAATCGCGCGTGTAGCCGTACCCGCCATGCACCTGGATGGCCAGGCTGTTGGCATGCAGGCACCACTGCGACGGCCAGCTCTTGGCAATCGGCGTGAGGATGTCCAGCAGCAGGCCGACTTCGTCGCGACGCGCCGCGTCAGGGTGCGTGCGCTGCTCATCGACCAGCCACGCGCAGTACAGATTCAGCGCCAGCGCACCTTCCACGGCTGCCTTCTGCGCGAGCAGCATCCGGCGCACGTCGGCGTGCTGCACGATCGGCACCTGGGGTGCCGCGGCATCCTTGCCCGCCGGCCCGATCGGGCGCCCCTGAGGCCGCCCGCGGGCGTACTCGAGCGCGTGCAGGTAGCCGGTGTAGCCCAGCGCCGTGGCGCCAAGCCCCACCCCGATGCGGGCCTCGTTCATCATGTGGAACATGGCCGCCAGGCCTTCGCCCGGCTTGCCCACCCGCCAGCCCAGCGCGCCTGCCGCCGGCGGCAGGCCCAGGTCCACGCCCGGCGTGAAACGCCCCTCACCGAAGTTGAGCAGCGTGTTGGTGGCCCCGCGATAGCCCATCTTGTGGTTCAGGCCGGCCAGCACGACGTCGTTGCGCTCGCCCACCCGGCCATCGCGCGTCACGAGCCGCTTGGGCACGATGAAGAGCGACAGCCCCCGCACGCCAGGCACGAGCTTGCCGTCCGGGCCCGGGATCTTGGCCAGCACCAGATGCACGATGTTCTCGGAGAGCTCGTGCTCACCGGCCGAGATCCACATTTTGTTCCCGAAGAGCCGGTAGCGCGGCCCAAAGGGATCCGATGCGGCGTCCGGCGCCGTGTCCGGCACGGCACGGGTGGCCACGTCCGACAGCGAGGAGCCCGCCTGCGGCTCGGACAGGCACATCGTGCCGAAGAACTGCCCGGTGAGCTGCGGACGCACGAAGGTGTCGATCTGCGCGGGCGTGCCGTGGGCGAGCAGCAGATTGCAGTTGCCCATCGACAGGAACGGATAGGCGGATGTGCCCACATTCGCCGCCTGGAACCAGGCCATGCAGGCTTTCTCGATGACGATGGGCAGCTGCATGCCCCCCACCTCGGCATCGTGCGAGGCAGCCATGAAACCCGCGTCGCAGAAGGCGCGCAACGCCTCGCCCACTTCCGGGATCATGTGCACGCGCTCGCCGTCGAACACCGGTTCGTTCAGGTCGGCCTTGCGGTTGTGCGGCGCGAACTTCTCGGTGGCGATCGCCTCGCCCGTGTCGAGCACCGCATCGAACGTCTCGCGCGAATGCTCGGCATGACGCGGCCGCTCGCACAACCGCACCACGTCGAGCCATTCGTAGAGCAGGAAGGCGAGATCGCGCCGGGACAGCAGGAGCGACATCAGACGATCTCGAAAAGGCCGGCCGCGCCCATGCCGCCACCGATGCACATGGTGACCACGGCGAGCTTGGCGCCGCGCCGCTTGCCTTCGATGAGCGCATGGCCCGTCAGACGCTGACCGCTCACGCCGTAGGGATGGCCCACGGCAATGGCCCCGCCATCCACGTTCAGGCGGTCGTCCGGGATGCCGAGCTTGTCGCGGCAGTAGAGCACCTGCACGGCGAAGGCTTCGTTGAGTTCCCACAGATCGATGTCGCCCACGGACAGCCCCGCGCGCTCGAGCAGCTTCGGAATGGCATAGACCGGCCCGATGCCCATCTCGTCCGGCTCGCAGCCCGCGATGGCAAAGCCGCGGAAGATGCCCATCGGCTGGATGCCGCGGCGCTCGGCCTCGCGCCGGCTCATCACCACGCACGCACCGCCACCATCGGAAAACTGGCTGGCATTGCCGGCCGAGATCACGCCGCCCGGGATGGCCGGACGGATCTTGGCCACGCCTTCCAGGGTGGTGTCGGCACGGATGCCCTCGTCCTTGTCGATGGTCACTTCGCGGGTGAGGATCTGCTTGGTGCGCGGATCGGCCACGGCCATGCGCGTGGTCACCGGCACGATCTCGGCCGACAGCCGCCCGGCTTCCAGCGCGGCGGCGGCGCGCTGCTGACTGCGCACGCCGTACTCGTCCTGGCGCTCGCGCGAGATGCCATAGCGCTTGGCGACCTGCTCGGCCGTCTGCAGCATGTTCCAGTAGATCTCGGGCTTGTTCTGCGTGAGCCAGTGGTCCGTCGACATGTGGCGATTGGCCTGGTTCTGCACGCACGAGATGGATTCCACCCCGCCTGCCACATAGACGTCGCCTTCGCCTGCCAGGATGCGCTGCGCGGCAAGCGCGATGGTCTGCAGCCCGGAGGAGCAGAAGCGGTTGACGGTCATGCCGCTCACGGTGACGGGGCAGCCTGCGCGCAAGGCGATCTGGCGGGCGATGTTGCCCCCCGTGGCACCCTCTGGCGTGGCGCAGCCCATGATGACGTCTTCGACGTCGGCCGCCGAAATGCCAGCGCGCTCGATGGCCGCAGCAACCGCCGCGCCACCGAGGGTGGCGCCGTGGGTCATGTTGAAGGCCCCGCGCCATGACTTGGCGAGGGGGGTGCGGGCTGTACTGACGATGACGGCTTCGTTCATGCTTGACTCCTGATCATTCGAAATCGCGGCCTTCGAGCACGAGCCGGCGCAAGAGTGGCGCGGGCTTCCAGAACTCGGGGTCGGCGTGCGGGTTCTGTGCGAACCCCTGCATGGCGTGCATCACGTTGTAGAGGCCCACCTCGTTCGCATATTGCATGGGGCCGCCGCGATACACCGGGAAGCCGTAGCCGGTCAGATAGACCAGATCCACGTCCGAGGCGCGCAGCGCAATGCCTTCCTCCAGGATGTGGCAGGCCTCGTTGACCAGCGCGAACACCAGGCGCTGCACGATCTCGCCATCGGTGATCTTGCGGGCCTGGATGCCCTTCTCCTCGCGGTACGCCGCGATCATCCCGTCCACTTCCTTGGACGGAATCGCCTTGCGATCGCCTGGCTTGTAGTCGTACCAGCCCTTGCCCACCTTCTGGCCCTTGCGATCGAATTTCTCGATCAGCTGGTCGGCGAGCTTGCCGTAGTGCATACCTGGCCGCTCCTTGGCGCGCCGCTGGCGGATGTCGTAGCCGATGTCGTTGCCCGCCATGTCGCCCATGCGGAACGGGCCCATGGCAAAGCCGAAGCGCTCGATGGCGCCATCGACCTGCGCCGGTGTGGCACCCTCCTCCAGCATGAAGACCGCTTGGCGCGAGTACTGCTCAAGCATCCGGTTGCCGATGAAGCCATCGCACACGCCGGAGACCACCGCTGTCTTGCGCAGCGTCTTGCCCAGCTTCATCACCGTGGCGAGCACGTCGTCGGCCGTCTTCTCGCCGCGCACCACTTC
>Ga0075364_10002341_pt1 | contig 10641 bp, 9 predicted proteins | sample EndMetdeltDD1764_FD_71517 | JGI IMG/M metagenome (GOLD analysis project Ga0075364, IMG submission 71517) | Populus endosphere microbial communities from Tennessee, USA - Endosphere MetaG P. deltoides DD176-4 | ecosystem: Host-associated > Plants > Roots > Endosphere | place: USA: Tennessee...
CTTAAAAGGTGAAATAGAAAAGCTCAATCAGAATAATGTACAGTTGAGGGTAGTGGGTAGTTTGCAGCGCTTTAAAGAACCTTTATGCCAATGGATAGAAAAATCGCAACAGCTGACCGCAAAAAATACCGGGTTAAAGCTGATTATTGCGGTGGATTATAGTGGCCAGTGGGATATTATTCAGGCGGTACAAGCGTTGGTACAACAAGTTAAGATCGGTACGCTACAATCGGAAGACATTACGCAGGATTTATTTGCACGTTATTTAAATTTGTCTGATCTACCTCCGCCTGACTTATTAATTCGTACCAGCGGCGAATATCGTATTAGCAATTTCCTTTTATGGCAGTTGGCTTATACCGAACTCTATTTTACAGAGACGTTATGGCCTGACTTTAATGAAGAGGAATTACACAAAGCCTTCCTGTTTTATTCGCAGCGGGAACGACGTTTTGGTTATACCAGCGAACAACTTTCGGAACGCAATGCTTAAACTTAGAATTTTAACGGCATTCATCTTAATTCCTTTGGTGATAGGGGGTATTTTTTATTTATCCTCCCCTTCTTTTATGGCTATCACCGCAGTCATTATGCTGCTAGGTTCATGGGAATGGTCGCGCTTAAGTGGCTTAATCAACATTAAAAACCGCGTTTTATACGTAGCTTTACAGTGTCTGATTTTGTTGCTGTTGATGTTTTTTCCAGGGCTTGATCACTGGCGAGGCATGATCGTTTTTGGGTTGATTTTTTGGGTGTTTCTCTCTATTTATTTAGTCTGGGCGCGAAGAAGGCCCGTGTTACCGACGATACCGGTCATTATCAGAGCAGGTTTAGGCTGGTTAATTATGAGCTTATGTTGGGTGTCACTTCAGGCGCTTCATTTAATACCTCCTTACTTGTTGTTTATGTTGCTGATCATTTGGCTCAGCGATACAGCCGCCTATGCGAGTGGTCGCCTCTGGGGGCAACATTTATTGGCACCTACGCTGAGCCCTAAAAAGACCTGGGAAGGCATGATTATCGGATTACTCGTTACGTTTTTAGCAGGCTTACTGATTCAAACCCTTTTCAAAGGTGTTAAGCCTTCTTTGGGGGAAATATTTTTAATTATTGTCGCCACTGGCTTAGCTTCGATTGCGGGAGATTTGTTTGAAAGCCAATTAAAGCGCTTAGAAGGATTAAAAGACAGCGGTCATTTGTTACCGGGTCATGGTGGTATTTTAGATCGTATTGATAGTTTATTGGCAGCGGCACCTGTTTTTGCAGGATCATTATTACTATTAGGTTTAGCGTTATGAAAGCCTTAACTATTCTGGGTTCAACTGGCTCAATTGGTGTCAATACCTTAGATATTATTGGCCAACATCCGGATCGTTTTAAAGTCATTGCATTAACGGCACACCATAATATTGAATTACTTTTTAAACAATGTATTCACTATAAACCGGCTTATGCGGTGGTGAGTACCGAAAAGTTAGCGGACAATTTACAGCAGCGTTTACGCGAAAGAGGCTTAAGTACAGAGATATTATTTGGTGCTAAAGCATTGGCCGATGTGGCGAGTCTTTCGGAGGTGGATACTGTCATGGCGGCTATTGTGGGTGCCGCAGGATTATTACCGACCTTGGCTGCGATAAAAGCAAAAAAACAGATATTATTAGCGAATAAAGAAGCGCTTGTCATGGCGGGTCCTTTATTTATAGAAGAAGCGAAACGTGCGCAGGTCACGCTATTGCCTATTGATAGTGAACATAATGCTATTTTCCAATGTTTGTATGGAAGTTTTGAACCGGGTATGCCGCCCAAAGAAGTGTCTAAGATTATTTTAACGGCTTCCGGTGGTGCGTTACGAAATAAACCGCTGGCGCAGCTTAAAGACACCACACCGCTAGAGGCTTGCCAGCATCCTAATTGGGTGATGGGGCGAAAGATTAGTATCGATTCTGCCACGTTGATGAACAAAGGTTTTGAAGTCATCGAAGCGTATTTTTTATTTGGATTATCACTCGATCAAATTGAAGTGGTGTTGCACCCACAGAGTATTATCCATTCGTTGGTAGAATACTTCGATGGTTCAATGCTCGCCCAATTGGGTAGTCCGGATATGCGTATTCCTATTTCTTATGCTTTAGCGTGGCCTGAGCGATTAGTGAATTCGGCCGCGCGTTTGGATTTACTACAGGTCGCACAACTTGATTTTAAACCCATTGAAGTGTCACGTTATCCCTGCTTAGATTTAGCCATACAAGCGCTTAAAATAGGCGGTACGGCGACCACGATTCTTAATGCGGCTAATGAAATCATGGTGCAGGCTTTTTTAGAAGGTAAAATTAGATTTACCGAGATCGCCTCACTGAATCGGCAAGTACTGGAAAAGATCCATTCACGTCCGGTTGCTAGTGTAGAAGTGATCCTAGAAGATGACAGTTTAGCGCGTGCGGTGGCCTTAGAAATGGTTGAGCAAGTGCGAAAGGATATGGCATCTTCATCAGATACTGCTATCATGGACACCCACGCAGCAGCTACTTTATAACTTTATTTAAAAAATAACTCACATGTACCGTTTATTTAGATTTTGTTTAGCAACGATTGCTTTGATGGCTAGCTTATTACCATTACAGGCACAGGCTTTTTTTCTAAATCGTATTGATATTAGAGGATTGCATGGAATAAGTCGGGAGACTGTGTTGAGTTATTTACCCGTGAGTACGGGGCAAACATTTAATCCCGAGCAATCGTCACAGATCATCGATGCGCTGTATGCAACCGGTTTTTTTAGTAATGTGAGTTTGCAAGAACAAGGTAATACCTTAGTTATTAATGTGGTCGAAAGGGCAGTGATTGGTGAAGTCACCGTTATCGGCAACAAAGAAATACCCAAAGATAAGCTCAATGAAATACTTAAAAAAATAGGCTTAGTGCAAGGGCGGTTGTTAGATAGATCCGTTTTAAATCGATTGGTTGCTCAGCTGCGCTCGCAATACGATATGATGGGTAAATATTCTGCACGGGTTACCCCGGTTATTCTTCCGCAAGCCAATAATCGTGTTGCCATTCGGATTGAGATATCAGAAGGGCTTACCGTACAAATAGGCGGCATTTCTATTATTGGTAATCATGTTTTTAGTGAAAGAAAGTTACGGTCGGCATTACCCATATCGTCTACACATTTCTGGTCTTTTTTGACTAACTCTGATCAATACAATCAAACTAAATTATCTGCAACACTGCAAGCATTACAATCCTATTATCTTGATCGCGGTTATCTTAAGTTTAAGGCCGACGCTACTCAGGTTACTTTAACCCCCGATAGAAAAACGGCTTATATTATTATTCATGTCACCGAAGGCCCGCTGTATAAATTCCGTGGTTATGAATTGGCAGGACGTGTTTTATTAGATCAAGGTAAATTGCAATCGGTGCTGCGGCGAATCAAAACCGGCGACGCATTTTCCAGGCAAAAAGTAGTGGATGCAGAAGACGGTATTAAAAAAGCATTAGGCGATTTTGGTTATATTTTTTCTACGGTTAACACCTTGCCTGATGTCGATGAGAAAAATAAAACCGTTTTCCTTACCTTTTATGTTGACCCAGGTAATCAGGTTTATGTACGGCACATCAATATTTCAGGTAACTTAAAAACACAAGACGAAGTCCTTCGTCGCTTGTTACGACAGCAAGAGGGTGGTTTATTCTCAGGCAGCGATATGAAAGAGTCTATAAGACAGCTGAGCCTGAGTGGTTTTTTAGACGGTGAGCCACAAGTTAATACCGTGCCTATCCCTGGGTATTCGGATCAAGTTGATTTAGATTTAAATATTAATGAAGCCCATGCGGCGCAAGCCTTATTTAGCTTAGGTTATGGTACGAACGGACCCGTCATCGGTGCTTCCTTAAATCAGAACAATGTGTTCGGAACCGGTAATACCTTAGGTCTTAATTTTAATAATACGCGTGCGGCAACGATCTATAGCGTTAGTTATAATAACCCCTATTACACCTTAGACGGTGTGCAACGCGGTTTTGATCTTTTCTTCCAGCGTTCTACGCCGAGTAATCTGAATACCACGACGTATAGTACAAATACCTATGGTGGTGATCTGCATTATAGTATTCCTTTCGATGCTAAAGGCGATACCTTGCAGCTTTCGGGCGGCTTGCAAAAGTTACAACTCAATTTGCCGCCCTTTAGCCAATTATCAACGGAAGTGCAAAACTTTGTTACGCAACATGGTACGCAATTCAATCAGCTTTTACTGAGTATAGGCTGGACGCGTAATGGCTTAAACCGGCTTGTTTTTCCAGAAAGCGGACTGTACCAAAGTGCGAGTGCACAATTGGCCTTACCCGTGGGTGGTAAACCATTAGATTATTACAAAGCCAATTATACCGGAATAGATTATCTGCCATTAGGGCATGATTTCATACTTCAAAGTCGCTTAAACTTGGGTTATGGAAATGGATTTGCTTCTACAACTGGATTACCTTTCTTTGCTAATTACTATGCCGGGGGGATAGGCGTCGATGGCCAAGTTCGAGGTTATGAGGTAAGTTCCTTAGGGCCTAGAGATAGTAATGGTTATCCTTTAGGGGGTAATGTCATGGCCGTAGGCAGTATGGCGCTTATTTTTCCTATGCCGGCGACTGTTTCGGAAAAGGTGAGAACGAGCATCTTTGTCGATGCCGGTAACATTTATTCTACCTTAGGGGTTACTCAGCCAAATAATCCGCGTGGCGGGACCGCCTCAGGCCCTGTGCGCTATTCAGCCGGTCTTGATGTAGATTGGCGAGTACCTGTTTTTAATGTAACATTAAGCTTTAGTGTGGCTAAGGCAATCAATCCAAAGCCAGGCGATCAAACCCAAGTCTTCCAGTTCAATATTGGAACTGGTTTTTAGTATAAGCTTATTTAAGGAGCTGATAATGAAGAAGGTCTGTCTATTATCCCTTGCGTCATTGTTCACATTGCTAGCGGCTAATGCCCATGCGGATGTGAAGTTAGCCGTTGTTGATATGCAAGCGGTACTGCAAAAAGCGCCACAGATAGCTAAAATTAATGATAGTTTAACTAAGCAATTTAAAGGGCGACAAGATCAAATTGTTCAAGCGCAGCATAACTTACAAAACGAAACGCAAAATTTAGAAAAAAATGCAGCGGTCATGAAGGTAGATGAGCGTGCTAATCTAGAAAAGAAAATTATGATGGATCGTAATAATGTGCAAAGCATGGTGGCTTCCTTCCAAAAAGATCTTTCTAAGCAGCAAAGTGATTCCTTACACGGGTTTAGTCAGCAATTAGACAGCGTCGTTGGTAGATTAGCGTCACAAAGCGGTTTTGACTTGGTCGTGCAAAAAGGGAGTACCTTATACGCGAAAAGTGATTTAGATATCACCCAACAGGTTTTAGACGCTTTAAGAAAAGCCTAAAAGAGGTTAAGCCACTCTAAATTGACTTTTAATAAAGCGTAGAGAGCTAGCGCATGCAGGGTTCCTATAAATTAGAAGAAATAGCGCGTTTAATCAATGCTGATTTAAAAGGCGATCCTGATCGTACTATCAGTGGGATCATGACCTTGCAAAATGCAAGGCCGGGTCAGATTTCATTTTTAGATAATAAGCGTTATCTAAAGTATCTTTCGCACACGAAGGCATCAGCTGTTATTCTGCGTTCAGAATATGCAGCTGATGCGCCTTGCGATAGTTTGATCACAGCCGATCCTTATCTTGCCTTTGCAAAAATTGCTAAGCTTTTTGAAAAACCAAGGCAGTCGCAAGCCGGTATTCACCCTACAGCGATTATTGGCGAACAGTGCCAGATACATCCCAGTGCATCTATTGGTGCTTTCTGTGTGATTGGCAACCAGGCTTCTATCGCCGAGGGCGTTGTGATTGCCTCAGGCTGCCAACTCGGTGAAGGTATTTCCATTGGGGCAAATAGTCGCTTAGAACCGAATGTGACCTTATATGCGGATACCGTGATCGGTGAACGTGTGATTATTCATAGCGGCAGTGTGCTGGGTAGTGATGGTTTTGGCTTAGCCAAAGAAAAAGACGCTTGGGTAAAAATTCCTCAATTAGGTAAAGTCATTATTGGGGACGATGTAGAGATAGGCGCTAATGTCAGCATTGATAGAGGCGCTTTAGAAGATACCGTGATTGCTAAAGGCGTTAAACTAGATAATCAAATTCAGATCGGTCACAATGTACACATCGGTGCCAATACAGCGATTGCAGGTTGTACTGGTATTGCTGGCAGTACACATATTGGCAAAAACTGTATGATTGGTGGAGGTGTCTGTATCAATGGACATATTGAGATAACGGATAATGTCATGATTACCGGCATGTCCAGCGTCGTTCATTCTATTCACACACCAGGGATTTATTCCTCGACACAATCGGTACAGTTACAAAGAGAATGGCAAAAAAATAGTGCTCGATTTCGTCAGCTTGATAAAATCGTCAAACGTTTAAAAAAAATTGAACGTTTTTTTGCTAAGGACACTAAGAAAAAAGAATAGACTTTTTAAGTGGTCTATTAAACTAGGTAAGAATTATGAGTGAAAGTACGATGATGGATATACAAGAAATATTAAATTATTTGCCACAACGTTATCCTATTTTAATGATTGATAAAGTTATTGCGATAGAGCCGGGCAAGTCGATTATTGCCATTAAAAATGTCACCGTGAATGAACCTTGTTTTCTAGGTCATTTTCCTGGGAAGCCCATTATGCCTGGCGTGCTTATTTTAGAAGCGATGGCGCAGGCAACGGGTATTCTTGCTTTGCATGCCAATAAGGAACGCAATAAAGAAGGGTTCCTTTATCTTTTTGCCGGTGTTGATAACGCACGTTTTAAACGTCCGGTGGTGCCTGGGGATCAATTGCGTATTGAAGCCGAGGTATTAAAAGTTAAAGGCGATATTTGGAAGTGTAAAGTCAAAGCTAAGGTGGATGGAGAGCTGGCCTGTGAAGCGGAACTCATGGGTGCTGGGAGAAGGTCCTAATTATGATCGATCCGCAAGCTAAGGTTGATCCAGCAGCAACGCTAGGGGAAAACGTTTCAGTTGGTCCTTGGACTATTATTGGCCCTGACGTTGAAATAGGCGAGGGAACGATCATTGGTTCTCACGTTGTCTTAAAAGGCCCTACACGTATTGGTATAGCAAATAAAATTTATCCATTTGCATCGATAGGGGATGATCCGCAAGATAAAAAATATCAAGGCGAAAAAACCTATCTTGAAATGGGTGATCATAATGTTATTCGTGAATATTGCACGATTAATCGAGGTACCACACAAGATAAAGGTTTAACTAAAATAGGTGATCATAATCTTTTCATGGTGGGATCACATATTGCCCATGACTGCTTGATAGGTGATCATACTATTTTTGTGAATAATGTCGCTTTAGCGGGGCATGTGACGGTAGGCAATTACGCTATTTTAGGCGCGTATAGTGCGGTACATCAATTTTGCAAGATTGGAGAATACAGCTTCATTGCGGCAGGTAGCATGGTAAGACAAAATGTGTTGCCTTATATTCTGGTAGAAGGAGGACATGATGCTCGAGTTTGTGGCCTTAATAAAGAAGGTTTAAGACGCCATGGATTTAGTGATGAAACCATTAATGCCTTACGTGCGGCGTATAAGTTTATTTTCCGTAAAAATCTAACCGTCCAACAAGCGTTAGAAAAGTTAGAATCTTCAATAGCCGATTTTCCTCACGTAAAACAAATGGCCAGCGCACTTAAAAATTCTGATCGTGGCATCATTCGCTAATCGCCCGTTACGTATTGGCATCGTTGCCGGAGAAACGTCTGGCGACTTATTGGCTGCTGATTTACTCAAGCAATTAAAAATTAAAGGAATCGCCTTTGTCGCAGAAGGCATTGCCGGTCCTGAAATGCAGAAACAAGGTTGTCATTCTTTGTTTCCCATAGAAACCTTATCCGTGATGGGCTTGGGTGAGATTCTTAAACAGCTTCCTCAGATACTACGTTTACGTCGTCAATTAATTCAGCACTTTATTGCGAACCCACCGGATGTTTTTATTGGCGTTGATGCACCCGAGTTTAATTTGGGCGTAGAAAAAAAATTAAAACAACACGGTATAAAAACCATACACTATGTTAGTCCCAGTGTATGGGCTTGGCGGCGATGGCGACTTAAAAAAATTGCTAAGGCTGTTGATTTAATGTTGACCCTCTTTCCCTTTGAAAAACGATTTTATCAAGAAAATAATATTCCGGTGGAATGTGTGGGGCACCCTTTTGCCGATAGCATTGCCTTAGAAACCGATAGTTTGCAAGCCAGAAAACATTTAGGGTTAGCTGAATCGGCGTCCATCATTGCATTATTACCAGGAAGTCGACGTAATGAAATTGATTATCTAGGTCGACTATTTCTTGAAACCGCGCAACGTTGCTATGCCGAAAATTCAACGCTGGTTTTTGTGGCGGCGATGGTCAATCAAGAAAGAATGGCGCAGTTTACGGCGCTTAAATTAGCAATAGCACCCCAACTACCGATCACACTGATACAAGGGCAGTCGCGTCAGGTAATGGCGGCAGCTGATGTTATTTTGTTGGCATCTGGTACAGCCACCTTAGAAGCGATGCTATTAAAAAAACCGATGGTCGTTGCTTATCGCATGAGTGCGTTGTCGTATTGGATGGCAAAATGTTTAATCAACGTGGATCACATTGCGTTGCCCAATTTATTAGCCAATAAAACGTTAGTCCCTGAATTTATTCAAGAAAATGCAACGCCCGAAAAATTGGCGGAGGCATTATTTTATTATTTGAATAATTCCACGGTCGTGAGTACACTGCAAAAAGAATTTTTAATCTTACATCATCAATTGCGTTGTCACGCCAGTGAAAAAGCGGTTGATGCATTGCTTAAGCTTTTATCGCATTAATTCGTTATTATGCGCATAACGGCTAGTCGTTAGGAAAATAGCCGTGGAAGATCTGATTGCCGGTGTGGATGAAGTAGGGCGCGGTCCTTTGGCGGGTCCCGTTATTGCCGCCGCTGTTATTTTAGATCCTAAGCATAAGATTCAAGGATTAGCCGATTCAAAATTATTAACGGCTAAAAAACGTGAATACTTAGCCAATAAAATTAAAGAATGTGCTCGTGCTTGGTCTATTGGGCGTGCAGAAGTCGAAGAAATTGATCGTATCAATATCCTTCAAGCCAGTTTATTAGCCATGCAGCACGCTGTATTGGCGTTAGCCGTATTGCCGAGTCTTGTTTTAGTGGATGGTAATCGTTGTCCTAAACTCAATTGTCCAAGCCAAGCCATTATTAAAGGCGATCAAAAAATAGCTGAAATTAGTGCCGCTTCTATTTTAGCTAAAGTTTATAGGGATGCAGAAATGTGTAGTCTGGATACGGTGTATCCAGACTATGGTTTTGCGAAACATAAAGGTTATGGTACGGCACAACATCTACAGGCTTTAAAAGAGCGAGGCCCGCTGCCTATTCATCGACGTTCATTTGCACCCGTTGCTCAGCTGAACATACTAAATTTTGGTAGATGAGAAGTAACCCACTCAGCTGTTCTAGCATTTGTTTGTTCACTCATTGTTGCGAGGTTTTTATTTGCAAATAACGTTTGCGGTACGTTTGTAATACGGATGGGGGTTGATTGCGGCTTTTTTGTCTCTGCTGCAATAGGCGGTATATTTTCTTCAAAAGTGCTTTGTTGAAGGGTAGGATGAGAAGGTCGAACGCTCTCAGTATTATTTAGGCCGTCATTTTCTGCAAAAAGCTTAAAGATATTTTTTATATGTTGCCAGGTTCTTATTAGCAAATCCCAAAGCCTAGTCAATAGATTGTTTTTATTTGATGCGTTTTGTTCTTGAGATTCTGTCTGTATAGTTGGTTCATTCTGCACTTCTAAATCTTCTGCAATATCATCCTCTTTTACCTGAGGAGCTGTTTGATTTTGTTCTTCTTCTAAACTTTCCATGGCATCCTGATAGTCGCTTATCTCACTATCATCATCTGAGCAATTCCCACTATCAGTAGGGCTATTTTCTGCTTGCTCTTCAAAGGTGTCATTTTTTAATTCTGGCATAGTCGTGTTCTCCGTTGGACTATTAAGCAGTTCCTTTAATGTTGTGCTAGTATTTTCTGCTTGTATTTTAAACCCATTAAAATCAATGCTTCCTCCTGAGCGCTCGTTAGCTTCCTTCAATGATAAAGAGGGTTCAGATTTAGAAAAGCTGTCTAAATACTTTATTTCATTATTTATTAGATTTTCCATTTTCTGATCTGGGTTTGAAGTGTATTGGATAGCGTGTTGCAGCGCATCATGGAAAAAATTTTGTTTTCGTTTTATTAATTCCATAAGGTTGCTTAAGCGAGTTTGGTTTTCGCCGCCTATTAGTTTGTAGTAACGCCAACCCGATGCCTGAAGATAATAATAAGCCAAATTACTCAGATAGACGATGTAATCAAGCTGTTTATGCAGGCTATTAATATCAAGTGATATATTTTCACTGGTCGTTTCGGATGGTTCCTTATCAATATATTCTCCAATACATTTAAAGCTCATTTTTTTATTAAAGTGAGAGAAATCAGATTTGTATTTGATACGCGCAAGATATTCTTGACGTAGTGTATAAG
>Ga0075364_10002342_pt1 | contig 10640 bp, 9 predicted proteins | sample EndMetdeltDD1764_FD_71517 | JGI IMG/M metagenome (GOLD analysis project Ga0075364, IMG submission 71517) | Populus endosphere microbial communities from Tennessee, USA - Endosphere MetaG P. deltoides DD176-4 | ecosystem: Host-associated > Plants > Roots > Endosphere | place: USA: Tennessee...
GGCGCGACCCCCAATTAAGCGAGGTGGCCGGCGCCCAGCGTCGCGAGGTCGCGCCGGTTCCGCACACCCGTGCGGCCGAACAGGCTGGTCAGGTGCCGTTCGACGGTCTTGGGGGAGACGAACAGCTCGGCGGCGATCTCCCTGGTGGTCCGCCCCGCGACCACCAACTTGAGGACGTCGACCTCGCGGCTGGTCACGCCGAGGGCCCGCAGCGACTCGGGCACCTCGGAGTCACCCCGACCGCGGCGTGGGACCGTCGCGCCCGCTTGGCCGAGCAGCAGGCGACTGCGGCGCACCAGGTGCTCGAAGCCGTGCGCCGCGAACCACGCCTCGCACCCGCGCAGCCAGCGGACCGGATCGCCCCAACCGTCGCGGACGGCGGCGCGGGCTACCACGAGCATCCCCGATCGGGTCATGCCCTGGCTCAGGTCGGTGGTCGTGAGCGCCTCGTAGGCCGGGGTGAGGCGCTCGTCCGCGGCCGCGCCGTCGCCCGTGCGGCCGAGGGCGACGGCTTCGATGAGGTCGTCGTACAGCCGCAGGATCGGCAGTCCGTAGGCGGCTGCGGCGGCGTGGTGCTCAGCCCGGGCCGCGACGCCACCGTCCTCGTCGTCGGCCGCGTGGAGCAGGGCCCACAGCGCGCGGCCCGGGAAGATCGACGTCGTGGGGGCGGCGCGGTGGACGTGGACCATCATCTCGTCGGTCAGGCGGGGGAGATCGTCGAGCTCGTCGCGCACGAAGGCGCGGGTGACGAGGACGCGGCCGTAGAGGTCGCCGAGGATGCGGGGATCGTCGGGATCCGGCGCCCGCGCCGCGTCGAGGGCCACGTGCATGGCGTCGTCGTCGCCGGCCAGCGCGTGCGCGCCCGCGAGCCACAGCTGGGCCACGGGCTCGGTGGCCAGGCCGTAGCGGCGGCTGGCGTCGATGCAGTCGGTCGCAGCGCGGAGGCACCTGTCGTGGTCGTAGTCCGACAGCGCGATGTCGGCGAGGCTCAGGTCCATGACGGCCACGGTGAGGTGGGCCCCGTAGCGGGCCGCCAACGCCCGGGTCTCGCGCAGCGCGCCCGTGTCGCCCGCGTTCCAGAGGTAGAGCGCCGTCTCCTGACGGGCCCGCAGGTGCCAGCGGGGGAGCCCGGCCTCGTCCGCGACCGCCGCGGCGCGTTCGAAGGCGGCCTGCGCGCCCGATCGGTCCCGCGGCCGGATGGTCCGGCCGAGGGTGAGGAGGGCCTCGCAGAGCACCGCCGGCTGATCGGTCGCCTCGGCCCCCTCGATGGCTCGACGGGCCAGCGCTTCGGCCGGGTCCAGGTCGGCGTCCACGAGCGCGACGTCGGCGGCGACCGCGTCGATCCGCGCCGAGACGGCCGGATCGGGAGGCTCGGTGGCGCACGCGGCGCGGGCGTCGTCGACGGCCCGGGTCGCCACCGGGACCCGGCCCGAGGTCACCGCGGCGCGGGCGACGGCGAGGAGGAGGTCGACCTGGCGGCCCACGGGGGCATCCGCGCCGGCCAGGCGGGTCGCCAGGTCGGTCCCCAGCTCGATGGCGTCGCCCGTCTTGCCCGCCGCCACCAGGACGTGGACGAGCACCTCGTCGGCATCGATGGCGGGCGACGACCGCGGCCCGGTGGTCGCGCTGGACCCGGTGCCGGTGCCGGTGCCCGTCCCGGTGTCCGTGCCCGTCGCGGCGACCAGCGTCCGCGCCCGCCGGGCTGCGGCCTCCGCCGATGCGAGGGCGCCGCTGTCGAGGGCCCGCCGTGCGCTCTCGACGAGGCGCTCAGCGGCCGCGGCCCGCTCGCCGGCGGCCTCGGCCAGATCGGCCGCCAGCTGCAGCGTCGGCCCCGGCAAGCCGGGGGCGGCCCGCTCGACGGCCGGCCACGCCCGTGCTGCCAGGTCGCGCCGCTCGGGCGGCAGCAGGTCGGCCAGCACCGCCTCCCGCGTCAGCGCGTGTCGGAAGCTGAACCCGTCGCCCTCGGGCTCGATGAGCTGCTCGCCGACGGCAGCTCGCAGCGCGTCGACCGCGGCGCGCCCGTCGACCTCGGCGATGCCCGGCAGCAGGTCCCACTCGAACTGGCGGCCGAGCAGCGCGGCCGCGCCCAGCACCTTGCGATCCGTGTCGCTGAGCGCTGCGAGCCGGCGACCGATCGAGTCGCGGAGGCTGGCCGGCACCGACGGAGTCAGCGGTCCCGTGACCGTCCAGCGAGCACCCTCGCGCCGCACCGCGCCGGCGGCGACGAGCCCGGCCAGCAGCTCCTCCACGAGGTACGGGCTGCCGTCGCTGTGCATCCACACGAACCCGTCGAGCTCGGCGGGCGGATCAGGCGTGCCGAGGCAGGCGGCGACCATCTCGGACACCGACGCCTCGGTCAGCGGGCCCAGGCGGACCACGGTGCCCGGCGCGCGACGCTCGAGCCGGTCGAGGACGTCGGCGCTCGCACCCTCGGGTCGGGCGGTGCCGATGCAGCGGACGGGGTCGGCCGCGAGCGCGTCGGCCAGGTACTCGACGACGGCGAGCGTCTCGGGGTCGGCCCAGTGCAGGTCCTCGAGCACGAGGACGCAGCCGTCGGGCGCCGTCGCCGCGAGCAGTCGCACGACGGCCTCGCCCACCAGCAGCGGCGAGTCGTCGGCGGTCGTCCCCGTCCGCCAGCTGGGCACGAGGCGGCCGAGGTAGGCCTCGAACCCGACGAGGGACGGGTGGTCGGGGAGGGGCTCGTTGCGGAAGGCGGCGAGCAGGGCCTCGGCCAGCGGCCGGTAGGCGACGGGGCTGTCGCCCGGGACGGCGCGGCCGGACAGCACGAGCGCGCCCTCGGGCAACCCGGCGGTGGCCTCCTGCACGAGCCGGGACTTGCCCGATCCCGCCTCCCCGACGATGGCGACCAGACCGCCCAGACCGCCCAGACCGCCGGCGCCACCGGTGAGCCGCTCGTGCAGCCTCGCCACCTCGGGCGCCCGACCGACGAGCTCGGGGCACAGCACGCGCCGCGCTCCGGTCACCCCGCCGGGGCGAGGTGCGTCGCCCGGGCGGCTGGTGGCGGGCATCGGCGGGACAGCGGCACGGGACGAGATCGTACGGTCCGCCGACGCCCGAGGACCCGCCGCAAAAAGCGAAGAGCCGCCGGCGAAGCTCGCCGGCGGCTCCTCACGGAGTGCTCAGGGTCAGATGACCCGCACGTTCTGGGCTTCCTCGCCCTTGCGTCCTGGGGCCACGTCGAACTCGACGCGCTGACCTTCGTCGAGTGTCTTGTAACCGGTGCCGGAGATGTTCGAGAAGTGGACGAACACGTCGTCGCCACCCTCGCGGGAGATGAAGCCGAAGCCCTTCTCGCTGTTGAAGAACTTCACAGTGCCTTGCATAGCAGTCTCAATTCGCATCGACGGGCCGACCCTTGTGGTTGGCCCGATCTGAGAACGCTAATCGTTCCTGGCGCGAACTCCTACCTCACGGCCAAGATCCCTGATCCGGCGGCCCTCGGCGGCGGGCCGCGATCGCCGAATGATCGCCGCCAGCTCGTCGCTCGAGGGCCCGTCGGCGAGGGCCGGGCGCCACCCCGATCGGTAGACCGCACGGGCCAGTGGCTCGGCGGGTCGCAGGGAGGCCGGGAGGGCGGTCATGGCCAGGAACCCGCGTGCCGTCGTCGCGATGCGGCTGTCCCGCTCGCCCGCGTCGACGATCGCCCGGCTCGTGAGCGGACGCCGGAGATCGAGGTCGGCGCCCCGAAGGCGGCGGGCCGTCTCCGCGTCCTCGGCGATGTGGTCGTCGACCCAGGGTCGGAGGTGCTCGTCGCACCACCGGCCGAAGGGGGAGGCGATCGTGGCCGGATCGGCGCCGTCGTCGACGAGGTCGAGCAGCGCCCTGATCTGCATGGAGCACAGCGCGACGCCCCGGCCCGCCGTGGGGGTCGTCGTCGCCACCGCATCGCCCAGGGCGACGAGGCCGGGCCGGCGGAGCTGCGGGCGGTACTCGTTGCGCAGCGCTGCGCCGACGAGCACCGGGCCGGTGGGCTCAGCGTGGCGTGGGTCGGTCCACGCCGCGATCGCCGGGATGTGGCGGCACGCCTCGTCGAACGCATCGACGTGGCGCAGCGGCGCGAGCGCCGGGTCGCGTGGCGAGCGCAGGATGACGACCGAGAGGTGGCGGTCCTCGTGCGGGAACACCATCGCCTGGTACCCGGGGAACGTGCCGCCCCACACGATCGGGTTGGAGAGCGGGCCCGGGGGCGCATCGGGGTGGCGCCGGTAGGTGCGGGTCGCGTAGGTGATGGCGCACTCGCGGCGCCGGGTGCCGCGGACCGGGGCCCGCAGCACGCGCCCACCGCGCCCGGCCGCGTCCACGACCAGGTCGGCGCGCTCGGGACGGTCGTCGACCAGGACGCCGGACACCCGTCCCGCCCGTTCGATCAGCCCGCTGACCGTGCCGGTGACCCGCGCGAGCCCGTCCACCCGCGCGCTCGCAGCGCGCAGGGCGCGCTCGTAGACGGACCGCCGCGACCGGATCCCGGCCGGGATCGCACGACCGTCGGGTTCGTCGAACCAGCGGCGCTCGGCCCCGAGCACGTGCCACTCGCGCAGCGCATCGGGCCACTCGGCGGCGAGGAGGTCGGCCACCTGCGGGCGGAACCCGTGGGCGTGCTCGAACTGCATGACGCCACGCCGACGCCACGACCCGTCGGGGCCCGGCCCCGGATCCCGATCGACGGCCAGCACCTCGAAGCCCCTCGGTGCCAGCGCGGCGGCGAGGGTGAGACCGGCCGGTCCGGCCCCCACGACGATCACCCGCATCGGACACCCCCACGCTCGCTCGATGGATAGACTCATGGTGTATTCGTTGCACCATGAGTCACCTAAGCGGAGATGACGTGTCGAAGCAAGCGCGTTCCGGATCGACGTCGCCGACGGGGTCCCGTCCCTACCGTTCGACGCTGCGGCAGGACCAGGCCCGCGCCACGAGGCTGCGCATCGTCGACGCCGCCCGTGCCCTGTTCATCGAGCAGGGCTACGCGAGCGCCACGATCGACGCGGTGGCGGCGCGGGCGGGCGTGAGCCGCAAGACGGTCTTCTCGTCGGTCGGCGGCAAGGCCGAGCTGCTCACGTTGGCGTGGGACTGGGCGCTGGCCGGTGACGACGAGCCGATCGGCATGGCCGACCGGCCCGAGGTCCGACGGATCCTCGAGCTCGACGACGGCGGTGAGGCGGTCGCGGCGTGGGCGCAGGTGCAGGCTGCGGTCGCGGCGCGCTTGGCGGGACCGTTCCAGGTCCTCGTGGTCGCCGCCGACGTCGACGCCGACGCGGCGGCGCTCCTCGCCCGCAACGAGGGCCACCGCCGCTCCGGTGCCCGGACGTTCGTCGAGCACCTCGACGCCATCGGCGCGCTGCGCGCCGATCTCGACGTCGAGCGCGCCACCGAGATCGCCGCGGTGCTGATGGACCCGACGCCGGCGGGCCGCCTCGTCGGCGACGCCGGCTGGGCGATCGACGACTACATCGCCCTGGTCGAGCGGATGGCCCGCGCCGCCCTGTTGGCCTGACGCGGCCCGGTCGTGGGCGCGCTCAGATCTTGGTGGCGCGCCCTTCCCAATACGGATCGCGCAGCTTGCGCTTGTAGAGCTTGCCGTTGGGATCGCGGGGCAGCTCGGCCATGAAGTCGATCGACTTGGGCCGCTTGAAGCCGGCCAGGCGCTCCTTGGCGAACGCGAGGATCTCCTCGCGCAGCGCGTCGTCCGCGGCCACGCCCTCGGCCGGCTGGACGACGGCCTTGATCTCCTCGCCCCAGTCCTCGTGGGGGATGCCGAAGACGGCGACATCGGCGATCTTGGGGAACGTCAGCAGCTCGCCCTCGATCTCGGCGGGGTAGATGTTCACGCCGCCGGAGATGATCATGTCGGACTTGCGGTCCTTGAGGAACAGGTAGCCGTCCTCGTCGAGCACGCCCCAGTCGCCCACGGTGAAGAACCCGTCGAACCGGTTGGCGTTGGTCTTGGCCGGGTCGTCCTTGTACTCGAAGTTGGCGAGGGCCAGGGACATGAACACCGTGCCCTCGGTGCCCGCCGGGAGCAGGTTGCGCTCGTCGTCGTAGATGCGGATCTCGCTGCCGCTCCACGGCAGGCCCACGCTGCCGGGCTTCTCGAGCCACTCCTTGGCCGTGATGATCGTGCCGCCGCCCTCGGTCGCGGCGTAGTACTCCATGACCGCGTCGCCCCACCACTCGATCATGCGGCGCTTGATCTCGGGCGGGCACGGGGCCGCGGCGTGGACCATGCACCGCAGCGACGACACGTCGTACGTCGAGCGCACGTCCTCGGGCAGCGCCAGCAGCCGATGGAACTGCGTCGGCACCATGTGCGAGTACGTGACCTTGTGCTCGTCGATGAGCTGCAACATCTGCTCGGGACCCCACTTGTCCATGAGCACGACGGGATGGCCCATGTGCATGGCGTTGCCCATCCACATCAACACCGCCGTGTGGTAGAGCGGCGAGCCGACGATGTGCACGTGGTCGCCCAGCGGCTGGACACCGAACATGCCCTGGAACCCGGCGTACAGCTCGCCCAGCGTGTCGGGGTCGATGTCGACGAGCGCCCGCTTCACGCCCTTCGGCTTGCCGGTGGTGCCCGACGTGTAGTGCATGGCCGCGCCGGCGATGCGCCCGTCGGGCGTCGTCGTGGGCTGGCCCTCCTTGAGCTCGGCGTAGGGCCGGAAGCCGTCGATGGCGCCGGCTTCTCCGCTCCCCGCCGCTCGGGCGCCGGCACCGAACAGGTGCGTCGCCGGGATCGACGTCTCGGTGATCGCCTTCGTGAGCTCGTCGGCGAAGCGGGCGTCGCCCACGAGGACCTTGGCGTCGCTGTCGTTGACGATGTAGGCGATCTCGGGGCCGACGAGGTGGTGGTTGATCGGCGTGAGGTAGAGCCCGATCTGCAGGGCACCGAGGTAGAGCTCGAGCATCGTGAGGCCGTTGGGCACGACGCAGGCGACCGTGTCGCCGGTCTCGAGGCCCAGGGCCCGGAGCCCGTGGCTCACCTGGTTGGCCGAGGCGAGCAGCTCACCGGCGGTGTGCTGCTCGCCGGAGGCGAGGATCAGGGCGATCCGGTCGGGATCGGCGGCGGCGAGGTTCCAGAATCCGAGATCGGGCATGCGGCTCAGACTAGAACGTGTTCTCGTTGTGTTCTAGTCTCGCCGGCGTAGCCGAGCAGGGGAGCGTCCATGGCTGAAGTCGAGGTGCTGCGGGCACCGCTGGTCGTCGAGTACCCGTTCACGCGCACCACGGGCCCCGTCATCGGGGCCTTCTTCACGGCGCTGCGCGAGGGGTTCATCGTCGGCATCAGGGGGAGCGACGGTCGGGTCATCGTCCCGCCGTTCGAGTACGACCCGCAGACGAGCGAGCCGCTGACCGAGATCGTCGAGGTCGCCGACGAGGGCGAGATCGTGAGCTGGGCGTGGTCGGGCGAGCCCCTCGAGGGCCAGCCCCTCGACCACCCGTTCGGCTGGGCGCTGATCAAGCTCGACGGCGCCGACACCGGCTTCCTCCACGTCGTCGACGGGCCCAAGGAGCAGCTGCGAACCGGCGTCCGCGTCAAGGCCCGCTGGGCGGCCGAGCGCGAGGGCAGCATCAACGACATCGAGGCCTTCGAGGTGATCGCATGACCCCCGCCCCCGACGTCTGCCGGCGTCTCGCACCACGCGGCGTCGTCACGAGCCGGCAAACGACCATCACTGGAGGTGCGGCGCGATGAGCGACGTCGTGACCGCCCCACCGCTGACCCTGCCCGACCGCCTCTCGAGCATCGACGAGCCGGTCAAGAGCATCCGCACCCCGGCGGCGGTGCGCTACACGTACTCGCCGGGCCAGGCGCCGAGCGAGTTCCTCTACAAGGTCGCCCAGAAGCAGCTCACCGGGCGCAAGTGCCCGCAGTGCACCAAGGTGTACATCCCGCCGCGCGAGACCTGCCCGACGTGCGGCGTCACCACGCTGCCCGACATCATCGACCTGCCCGACGTGGGCACGGTGACCTCGTTCTGCGTCGTGAACGTGCAGTTCTACGGCCAGGCGATGGAGGTGCCCTACGTGGGCGCGCTCATCCTCATCGACGGCTCGGACATCCCGCTCATGCACCTGCTGCAGGAGGTGGACGTCGAGACGGTCCACATGGGCATGCGGGTCGAGGCGGTGTGGGTCGACGAGGGCGACATGGGCCCGACGCTCGAGTCGATCAAGTACTTCCGTCCCAACGGCGAACCCGATGCCGACTGGAACTCCTACAAGGACAACGTGTGAGGGGGGATCGATGAGAGACGTCGCCATCATCGCCTTCGCCCAGACCAAGCACCGCCGCTCGTACGAGGGCACGTCGGAGGTCGAGTTCCTCGCCCCCGTGCTGCAAGAGGTGCAGGCCAAGGCGGGGCTCGAGAAGAAGGACATCGACTTCGTCTGCTCGGGCAGCTCCGACTACCTGGCCGGTCAGGCGTTCTCGTTCGTCGTGACGCTCGACGCGTACGGGCCGTGGCCGCCGATCACCGAGTCGCACGTCGACATGGACGGGGCCTGGGCGCTCTACGAGGCCTGGGTCAAGATGCAGACCGGCAAGATCGACACCGCGCTGATCTACGCCTACGGCAAGTCGTCGCCCGGCTCGATCCGCCGGGTGCTCACCCGCCAGCTCGAGCCCTACTACACGCAGCCGCTGTGGCCCGACTCGGTGGCGCTCGCCGCGCTGCAGGCCCGGGTCGGCCTCGACGCCGGCACGTGGACGGAGGAGCAGATGGCCGAGGTGGCGGCGACCAGCCGGCGCAACGCCAAGGGCAACCCGTTCGCCCAGGTCGTCGACGACGCCGAGCCCGCCACGCTGCTGTCGAAGGACTACTTCGTCGATCCGCTGCGGGTGCACGACTGCCCGCCGATCACCGACGGCGCCGCCGCCGTGATCATGGTGGCGGGCGACAAGGCCAAGGAGCTGACCGACCGGCCGGCGTGGATCCGCGGCATCGACCACCGCATCGATCCCGCCGCCCTCGGCGTGCGCGACCTGACCGTCTCGCCGTCGGCCCAGCTCGCCGCCGAGAAGGCCGGCGTGGCCGACGGCAACGTCGACGTCGCCGAGCTCCACGCGCCGTTCACGCACCAGGAGATCATCCTGCGCAACGCGCTGGGCCTGGGCGACGGCGTCGACGTCAACCCGTCGGGCGGCGCGCTGGCCGCCAACCCGGTCATGACCGCGGGGCTCATCCGCTTCGGCGAGCTGGCCGACCGCATCAGCAGGGGCGAGGCCGACCGTGGCGTGGCCCACGCCACGAGCGGGGCCTGCCTCCAGCAGAACCTCGTCGCCGTCCTGGAGGGGGAGTGATGGAACGCGTCGCGATCGTCGGGACGGGCCAGACCAAGCACACGTCGACGCGCGGGGACGTGTCGATCGGTGGGCTCGTGCGCGAGGCCGCGCTGCGGGCCCTCGCCGATGCGGACATGACATGGGACGACATCGACGCCGTCGTCATCGGCAAGGCCCCCGACTTCTTCGAGGGCGTGATGATGCCCGAGCTGTACCTCGCCGACGCGCTCGGCGCGATCGGCAAGCCGATGTTCCGCGTGCACACCGCGGGCAGCGTCGGTGGCTCGACGGCGATCGTCGCGTCCGAGCTCGTATCGTCGGGCGTGCACGAGCGCGTGCTCACGCTGGCCTTCGAGAAGCAGTCCGAGTCCGAGGCCATGTGGGCGCTCTCGTTCGCCATCCCCTTCCAGCCCCCGATGCACGCGGGCGCCGGCGGCTACTTCGCCCCCCACATCCGCAGCTACATGCAGCGATCGAAGGCGCCCGACCACATCGGGATCCTCGTCGCGCTCAAGGACCGCCTCAACGCCTGCAAGAACCCCTACGCGCACCTCCACGAGAAGGACGCCACCTTCGAGTCGATCAAGGACTCGATCATGCTGTGGGACCCGATCCGCTACAGCGAGACCTGTCCCAGCTCGGACGGTGCCTTCGCCATGGTGCTCACCAACGAGAAGGGTGGTGACGACGCCGCGGCCGCGGGCCGTCCACCGGCGTGGGTGAAGGGCACCGCCATGCGGTCCGAGCCGACGATGTTCGCCGGTCGCGACCAGGTCAGCCCCCTGGGCGGGCAGCTGTGCTCGAAGGACGTCTACGCGCAGGCCGGGATCACCAACCCCCGCGCCGAGGTCGATGTCGTCGAGATGTACGTGCCGTTCAGCTGGTTCGAGCCGATGTGGCTCGAGAACCTCGGCTTCTGCGAGGAGGGCGAGGGCTGGCGGCTCGTCGAGGACGGCGTCACCGAGATGACGGGCGACCTGCCGGTCAACTGCTCGGGCGGCGTGCTCTCGACCAACCCGATCGGTGCGTCCGGCATGATCCGCTTCGGCGAGGCGGCCATGCAGGTGCGGGGCCAGTGCGGCGAGCACCAGATCGACGGGGTGCGCACCGCGGTGGGCCATGCCTACGGCGGCGGCTCGCAGTTCTTCGCGATGTGGGTGCTGGGCTCCGAGAAGCCCTGATCGGGCCGGAGCGCCTCGACGTCGCGACGTCGCGGCGCTCCGTGCCAGCCTCACATCCGCGCGCCGCCGGGCCGATACCCGGCGGTGCGGATGCGGATGCTCGTCCCCGCGTTGGTCCTCGGCGCGACGGCGCTGGGCGCCTGCGCGCCCAC
>Ga0075364_10002343_pt1 | contig 10639 bp, 10 predicted proteins | sample EndMetdeltDD1764_FD_71517 | JGI IMG/M metagenome (GOLD analysis project Ga0075364, IMG submission 71517) | Populus endosphere microbial communities from Tennessee, USA - Endosphere MetaG P. deltoides DD176-4 | ecosystem: Host-associated > Plants > Roots > Endosphere | place: USA: Tennessee...
AGCAGGTGGAGCGCGTCGATGTATGCAGTGCGTTCGGGCATTCCTTGTCGGGCCTGCGACGTCGACGTCATAGCCGGGTCTTCAGACCCGGCGTGTATCTACCGCCCGCCGAAGCGATCGATCGTCGGTGCCTTGGCCGCCGGCTTCGCGGCCGGCGGCTTCGTGGCCGGCTGCGGCGCGGCGGCCGGCGGCGGGGCGAGCTTGGACGCCATCTCGTCGCGCGCCATGTCGGCCGTCGTCGAGACTCCGGCGACCTTGAGCTTGAAGTCGTCGACGTTCGACGCCCACCGCAGCGCTTCCTCCAGCGTGACCAGCCGCTGCGAGTAGAGGCCGAAGATGGCCTGGTCGAACGTCTGCATCCCGTACTGCGACGTGCCGGCGGCGATCGCCCCGGCGATCAGCGACGTTCGATCCTTGTCGATGATGCAGTCGCGGATGAACGCCGTGGTCGTCATCACTTCGACGGCCGGGACGCGGCCGAGGCCGTCGGCGCGCGGCATCAGGCGCTGCGAGATCGCCGCCTTCAGGACGGCGGCGAGCTGGATCCGGATCTGCCGCTGCTGGTGCGGCGGGAACACCGCGATGATGCGGTTGATCGTTTCGGTCGCGTCGAGCGTGTGCAGCGTGGAGAAGACGAGATGGCCGGTCTCCGATGCGTGCAGCGCGGTTTCGACGGTCTCGATGTCGCGCATCTCGCCGACCAGGATGACGTCGGGATCCTGGCGGAGCGCGGCGCGCAGGGCGTGCGCGAACGACGTCGTGTCGACCGAGATCTCGCGCTGGTTGACGATCGAGCGATTGTCGCGGTGGAGGTATTCGATCGGATCCTCGACCGTCATCACGTGCGCCGAGCGGGTGGCGTTGATGTAGTCGATCATCGCGGCGAGCGTGGTGCTCTTGCCGCTGCCCGTGGTGCCCGTGACGAGCACCAGGCCGCGCTCCTCCGACGCGATCCGCTTGAGGACCGGCGGCAGGCCGAGCTCGTCGATGTTCTTGATGCGCGTCGGGATGACGCGGAGGACGATGCCGACCGTGCCGCGCTGCTGGAAGACGTTGACGCGGAAGCGGCCGAGGCCGTCGATGCTGTAGGCCAGGTCGACGTCCTGCTGCCGCTTGAACTTCTCGACCTGATCCGGGCCGAGCAGCAGCTGCGCCATGGACTCGGTGTCGTTGCGATCGAGGCGCTTTTCCTCGGAGGCCACGACGAGCGTGCCGTTGACGCGCATCATCGGGTAGCTGCCGACCTTCACATGGAGGTCGGACGCGCCGCTGGCGACCGCAGTCTGCAGTAACTGGTTGATGTGCATTGGGAGGTGCCCGGCCCCCCAATGGTAGCAGGGTTACGCGCGCGCGGAGCGCGGGGCGGCGGCGACGGCCTCGCGCGGCTCGCCGTCGTAGACGTACTCGAGCCAGCCGTGGCGATCGTCGGCGCGGCCGGTGACGACGTCGAAGAAGGCCTGCTGGATCGCCTCGGTGATCGGGCCGCGGCGGCCGTTGCCGATGGTGATCTTGTCCACCGTCTTGATCGGCGTCACTTCGACGGCCGTGCCGACGAAGAACGCCTCGTCGGCGATGTAGAGCATCTCGCGCGGGAGCATTTCCTCGCGCACCTTGAACCCGAGATCGTGCGCGAGCGTGATGATCGAGTCGCGCGTGATGCCCGGGAGGATCGAGGCGGTGACCGGCGGCGTGTAGATCACGTCGTTGCGGACGAGGAAGAGGTTCTGGCCGCTGCCTTCGCTGAGGTACCCGCCCGTGTCGAGCGCGATCCCCTCGCTGTAGCCCTCGGCGACCGCCTCCATCTTGATCAGGATCGAGTTGGCGTAGTTGGCCGACGTCTTGGCCAGCGTCGGGAAGGTGTTGGGGGCGGCGCGCGACCACGACGAGACGCAGACGTCGACGCCGTTGGTCAGCGCGTCCTGTCCGAGGTACGCGCCCCATTCCCAGAGAAGGACCGCGGTGTCGACCGGGCAGGGCAGCGGATTGACGCCGAGCGTGTGATAGCCGCGGTAGACGATCGGCCGGATGTAACAGGCCTTGTACTCGTTGGCGCGGATCGTCTCGAGGATCGCGCGGTGCATCTCCTCGTAGGACTGGACCGGGTCCATCCGGTAGATCTTGCAGGAGTCGAAGAGCCGCTCGATGTGGGCGTCGAGGCGGAAGCAGGCCGACCCGCGCGACGTTTCGTAGCAGCGCGCGCCCTCGAACACGGCGCTTCCGTAGTGAACGACGTGCGCGCCGATGTGAATCTTGGCGTCCGCCCAGTCGACCAGCGAGCCGTTCATCCAGATCTTGCCAGTGCCGAAGGCCATTCGTGACTCCTTCGGCGATCGTAGCACACGGGTTTGGGCCGTCGCCGGCCAATCCCGCTTGGACCTCTAGTTATTACTGTTTCTCATTACAGAACGGGCAGCGGTCGCTGCGGGCGTGCAGCGGCTTGCGGCAGTGCCAGCAGAAGCGCGCGCTCGGCAGCTCGCGCGCCCGCAGCCGCGTCTGGATGCTCTGGACGTCGTCGCGTCCGACCCGGCCCGCGCCGCCGGGCCGCGGCACCGCGGACGGCTGCGGCGTGCGCGTCAGGGCGCGCGCCGCGAGGACGTCGTCGAGCAGATCCGTCGCGCGCTGATACCGCGCCGTCGCTTCGGGCGCCATCGCCTTCATGACGATGTCGCTGATGGCCTTGGGAATGGCCGGGTTGCGGAGCCGAGGCGGCGAGACGAGCTCGCCCGACATCAGCTTGTCGAGATCCGCCGGCGCCGGCGTGTCGTAGGGCAGCACGCCGGTCAGCATCTGATACATCGTCACGCCGAGCGAATAGAGATCCGAGGCGAAGACCGCCTTGCCGTGAAACTGCTCCGGCGCCATGTAGGGCGGACTGCCGATCACCGTCGTGCCGTGCGCGGCGATCTCGAGGAAGCGCGACGTGCCGAAGTCGGCGACCTTCAGCATCTCGTTCTCGCCGACGAGCACGTTGGCCGGACGCAGATCGCGGTGGATCACGCCCTGGCGGTGGGCGTGATCGACGGCGTTGCAGATCTGGCAGGTGAAGTCGAGCGCGCGCGTCAGCTCGAGCGCCCCCTTCGCCGCGATGATGTTCTCGAGCGTCTCGCCCGGCACGTACTCCATCACGATGAAGAAGATGCCGTCCTGCTTCTCGGCCGTCGTGACCGAGACGATGTTGGGATGGGAGACCGACGCGAGCAGCCGCGGTTCGTGCAGCAGCTCGCCGAAGTCGAGGTTCTGGCGGTGAGGGACCTTGATGGCGACGCGCTTGTCGATCCACGTGTCGCTTGCAAGGTAGACGGTGCCGAAGCCGCCGCTGCCGAGCGGCCCGATGATCTTGTACTTGCCGAGTTGCTGGCCCTTGAACAGCAATGGGGGTGAGAGGGAGTATACGTCATGCTGCCGCGCTTTCTCGCCGCGATCGATCCGGAGTCGGGCACCGCGCGTCTCTCCGAGGAGGAAGCGCGTCATCTCTCGCAGGTGCTGCGGCTGCGCGCGGGGGACGAGATTGCCGTGTTCGACGGCAGCGGGCTCGAGTTCGTGGCGCGCGTCGAGCAGATCGCGCGCGGCGGCGCGCTGGTGCGGCTGCTCGATCCGCGGACGCCCGCGCCGGAGCCCGCCGTCCGCCTCACGCTGGCGCAGGCCGCGCTCAAAGGCGAGAAGATGGACGACGTCGTCCGCGACGCGACGATGATGGGGGTGTCGGCGATCGAACCGCTCGTCACCGAACACACGGCGGCGCACCTGAAGCCGGGACGCGCGCCCGAGCGCTGGCGGCGCATCGCGATCGCCTCAGTGAAGCAGTGCGGACGCGCGGTCGTGCCGAACGTCGGCGACGGCACGTCGCTGCACGACTGGCTGGCGCGCGATCGATCCGCCGAGCGCATCCTGCTCGTCGAACCGTCGTCGCCGGTGGCGGGGCATCCGGCGTCCACGCTGGGGTCCACCCGTCCGGCGAGCGCGACGATCCTGATCGGACCCGAGGGCGGCTGGAGCGTGGCGGAGATCGAATCAGCCGTCGCCGCAGGCTACGTTCCGATTACGCTCGGCCGCCGCACGCTGCGCGCCGACGCCGTGCCCATCGTCGCGCTGGGGCTGCTGCTGTATCTCTGGGGCGATCTGTAGCCGGCGAAAGGAGACCGTGACCTGGTCAGGAGCGGCGCAGCGTCAGCGCAGCCCAGTCGGCCTCGACGGACTCCTCGATGACGGCCAGTCCCTTGAACGCCGTGAGCACGACCGCGGCGTCCTGCGGAGCGAAGCCGCTCAGGATCAGGTAGCCGCCGTCGACGGCCAGTCCGCGCAGTTCGGCGGCATAGCGGACCAGGACGGCGCCGGTCAGGTTCGCGAGCACGACGTCGGCGCGCTGGATCCGCAGGCTCCCCAGGTCGTCGCAGATCACGTCGATCGACGGACCGGCGCCGTTGCGCTCGATGTTGGATCGCGCGTTCTCGAGCGCGTCGGGATCGTTGTCGATCGCCACGACGTCGGCGGCGCCGAGCTTCCAGGCTGCCAGCGCGAGCACGGCCGATCCCGTGCCGACGTCGAGCACGCGCGCGCCGCGGAGCTCCAGCCGCCGCAGCATCCGCAGGCACAGCCGCGTCGTCGCATGGTGCCCCGTGCCGAACCCGGTGGACGGCTCGATGATGATCACCGGAGCGGAGCCTTTCGGCACGTCCCACGGAGGAGCGATCACCAGGCCGCCGGCCTCGATCGCCCGCAGGTTCTCCTGCGAGCGGCGGGCCCAGTCTTCGTCGGGCACGTCGATCGCCGACGCCTGCACGCCGGTCTCGGCGGCCACCGCCGTCAGCGCCGCGTCGCGCGACGCCGACGTGCGGAAGAACACGCGCCATCGCGCTTCCTCTTCGTCGTCGTGGATGGCGACCGGCGCGTAGTCGTCGAGCTGGGCGTAGAGGCGATCGAGCAGGAGAGGGTCGGCCGGAACGCGAAAGGCAATCTCGATGGCCGGGTAATCAGCCAAAGATGTCCTTCACCTTCTCGAAGAACGGCTTCTCGCTGCCGTCCGCCGAGCCAGGCTCCAGCGCGTCCTGCGGCATCGTCTTGGCGAGCTCCTCGAGCAGGCGCCGCTGATCCTTGGTGAGCTTCTTCGGCACCGCCGCGCGGGCGATGACATAGAGATCGCCGCGGCCGCGGCCCGACACGTTCGGCATGCCCTTGCCCCGCAGCTTGAACCGCGCACCCGTCTGCGTGCCGGCCGGAATCTTGATCTGGTCTTCGCCGTCGATCAGCGGCACCCGCGCGTCACCGCCGAGCGCGAGCAGCGGGAACGTCACCGGCAGCTCGCAATAGAGATCGTCCTCTTCACGATGGAAGAACGGATGTTCCTGCACGTGGACGACGACGTAGAGATCGCCGGGAGGACCGCCGGCCGTGCCGTGCTCCCCCTCGCTGTAGAGCCGCAGGCGCTGGCCGGTGGCGATGCCGGCGGGAATCTTCGCCGTGAGCTTGCGCTCGCGCCCCACGCGTCCGGCTCCGCGGCACGCCTGGCACGGACGGCTGATGATGCGGCCCGACCCGCGGCACGTGGTGCAGGGGCGCGCGATCGTCAGGAAGCCCTGCTGGAACCGGAGCTGGCCCGATCCCTTGCACTGCGAACAGACTTCCGGCGTGCTGCCGGCGGCGGCGCCGGAGCCGCTGCAGGTGTCGCAGGTCTCCTCGCGCGGAATCTGGATCGCGGTCTCGGTGCCGGTGAACGACTCCTCGAACGAGATCTCGAGGTCGTAGCGCAGATCGGCGCCGCGCTGCGGACCGCCGCGGCGGCGGCGGCCGCCGAACATGTCGCCGAAGCCGAAGAGATCGCCAAGGCTCCCGAAGATGTCCTCGAAGCCGGCGAACGCGTTGGGATCGAATCCGCCCGCGCCGACGCCGCTGACGCCGGCGTGGCCGTAGCGATCGTAGGCGGCGCGCTTCTGCGGATCGCAGAGGACGGCGTAGGCCTCCGCCGCTTCCTTGAACCGCTCTTCGGCCTCCGCGCTGCCGGGATTGCGATCCGGATGGAACTGCATCGCCTGTTTCCGGTAGGCGCTCTTGATCTGCTGATCGGTGGCGTCGCGGGCGACGCCGAGCACTTCGTAGTAGTCGCGCTTGCTCACGCCTTGGCCACCTTCACCATCGCCGGGCGGAGCAGGCGATCGCCGAGCATGTAGCCGCGGCGGAACTCCTCGACCACTTCACCGTCGCGGCGCCCTTCGGCCGGTTCGTAGGAGACGGCGTTGTGGAAGTGCGGATCGAACTCGGCGCCGAGCGCGTCGAGAGGCTTCACGCCGCGCTTGCGGAGCATGTCGACGAGCTGCCGGTGGATCAGCTCGACGCCCTTGCGGATGGCCTCGCCGCCGTCGCTGGCGGCGTGGGCCTGGAGCGCGCGCTCCATGTCGTCCACGAGCGGCAGCAGCTCGGTGAGGAGGTCGGCGGCAGCGGCCTCCGAGAGCTGGATCCGCTCCCGATCGGTGCGCTTGCGGTAGTTGTCGAACTCCGCCTGCTTGCGAAGCAGCCGATCGTAGTACTCGTCGCGCTGCCGGGTGATCTCGGCGAGGTCAGCCGAGGAAGCGGGCTGCTCCGGCTGCGCCGCCGTTGCGGTGTCGATGTGTTCGTCTTCCATGGGTTACGAATTGTCGAAAACTCGGTTGATGGTGCGCGACAGGCTGTCCACGACGTGTATCGCACGCGAGTAACGCATGCGTGTCGGCCCGATGACGCCGACCGCGCCGCGGCTCTTGCCGTCCGTATAGGGGGACGTGACGAGGCTGAAGAGCTGCAAGTCCGGATCCTGGTGCTCCGACCCGATGATGACCGTGAGGCTGTTGCCGTCCATGCACGCGTCGATGAGCCGGACCAGGCGCGACTTCTCCTCGATCATCAGCATCAGCGATCGCATCGTCTGCAGCGTCGTCTCCGGGTCGCCGCCGGTCGCGAGATCGAAGAGCAGGGCGGTGCCCTGGATGAAGATCGACGGCTCGCGCTGCAGCGTCTCGAAGGTGGTGCTGGCCAGCCGCAGCGCCCGCGCCCGCAGCTGATCGAAGAGATGGCGGTCCTCGGTCAGCCGATCGATGATCGCCTGGCGGATCTCGCTCAGCGAGTGGCCCTTGAACTCCGAGTTGAGGAAGTTCGCCGCCTGCTGCAGCTCCACCGCCGAGTAGAGCTCGGACGGCTCGATCACCTTGTGCGAGATATGGCCGCCGTTCGAGATGAGGACGACGAGGATGCGCCCGGCGTCGAGGACCACGAAGTCGAGATGCTCGAAGGTGGCTTCGGTCGCCGGCACCATCGCGAACGCGACCTGGTGCGACGCGCGCGCGATCTCCTGCGAGGCGTGCTCCAGGACGTCCTCGACCGTTCCCGCGCGCCGCAGCCGCTCCTCGACGTCGGGCGCGTGGCGCGCGGCCCGGCGGTCGGCGAGCAGACTGTCCACGTAGGCGCGGTAGCCGAGATCCGTCGGCACACGTCCGGCGGACGTGTGGGGCTGGTGAACGAAGCCGAGTTCCTCGAGCCGCGCCATGATGTTCCGCAGCGTCGCCGAGGAGACCCCGAAGCCGCGGCTGGCGAGCCACAGCGACGAAATCGGCTCGCCGTGCTCGATGTACGCCTGTACCAGCGCCCCGAGGATTCGCCTATCTCGTTCCGGTAGCTCAGGATGACGGCTCATACGCAGTTTAGCAGTCGAAGAATCCGAGTGCTAATTATACGCCAGCCCGACCGGCAAGTGTAGCGGCTGCCCTTCGGGCGTCTGCGGTAATCCCCGTAACGTCTTCATGAACAAGCGAAAAGCCGTTGACGAGGACGTGGCCGTCCACCATCGTCAGCCGCACGTCGGTGCCACGCGCGGCATAGACGAGCGTGGACCACGGGTCCGCGTCGGGCGCCAGGTGGGCGCGATCGCGCTCGACGAGGATGAGATCGGCGCGCTTGCCGACTTCGATCGACCCGAGCTCCGACGTCATCCCGAGCGCGCGCGCCCCTTCCCGCGTCGCCATCCACAGCGCGTCGCGCGCCGTCAGCGCGCCCGGCTGAAGGCGGACGGCCTGGATCGTGGCCGCGAGACGCATCTCCTCGAACATGTCGAGGCGGTTGTTGCACGCGGCGCCGTCGGCGCCGAGCGATACCGAGATGCCGCGGGCGCGCATCTCCGCCACCGGCGCCAGGCCCGAGCCCAGTTTCAGGTTGGAGCTGGGGCAGTGCATCACCTTGACGTCGCGTTCGGCGAGGAGCGCCTGCTCGGCGTCGCTGACCCAGACGCAGTGCGCCGTGCAGAGATGCGGCGTGGCGAGCCCGGTGTCGGCGAGATACTCGAGGTTGCTCATCCCGCCGGAGAGCGCGCGGACCACTTCGATCTCCTCGCGGTTCTCGGACGCGTGCGTGTGGACGATCACGCGGTCGCGCGACGAGAGGTCGGCGACGGCTTCCAGCAGCGCGCGCGAGCACGACACGGCGAACCGCGGCGCGAACGCCGCACGCAGCCGTCCGTTGGCCCGGCCGTCCCAGCGCTTGCGCAGCGCGACGCTTTCGTCGATCGAGGCCTGCGTCTCCTCCTGCAGCCGCTTCGGCACCTGCTGGTCGGAGTCCATCATGCACTTGCCGACGACGGCGCGAAGACCGATCTGGTCGAGCGCTTCGAACACCACGTCCGTGTCGTGCACCGTCTCCATCGTCAGCGCCGTGGTGGTGCCGGTGAGGAGCAGCTCCGCGGCCGCGAGCCGCGCCGAGGCGCGCAGCGTCTGCGGCGTGTGCGCCGCTTCCATCGGCCAGACGCGGCGGCGCAGCCACTCGAGCAGCGGCATGTCGTCGGCGTAGCCGCGAAAGAGCGTCTGGCACAGATGGACGTGCGTCTGGATGAATCCGGGCAGCAGGTAGGCGCCCCCGGCGTCGATGACCGCGTCGTGGCGATCCGCCGGTTCGCTGCCGACGGCGGCGATCCGTCCGTCGCGCACCGACACGGATCCCTCGACGACGTCGAGCGCGTCGTTCATCGTGACGATGGTGGCGTTGCGAATCAGCGTCGCTGACGGTGCCATTTCATCGACAGGGCCGAGGCGTCCTTGCCATGCCTGACGGCGATCAGCTCGGCGAGGATGCTGACGGCGATTTCGGCGGGCGTGATGGCGCCGATGGCGAGTCCGATCGGCGCGTGCACGCGGTCGAGGCACTCGGCCGGCATGCCCTCGGCGTCGAGCGCGTCGAAGATGCGCGCGACTTTCGCGCGGCTGCCGATCAGTCCGAGGTAGCGGAGATCGCGGGCCGCCAGCGCGCGGACGGCGTCGAAGTCGTGCGTATGGCCGCGCGTGACGACGACCGCGTAGGCCGACGCCGGCAGATCGGCGCGATGCAGCCAGGCGGCGATGTCGTCCACGACGATCGCCTGGGCGGAGGGGAAGCGCTCGGCGTTCGCGAACTTCTCGCGATCGTCGACGACGTGGATGCGGAAACCCGCGTCGGCGGCGTACCGGGCCAGGTGCCAGCCGACATGGCCGGCGCCGATGATGTAGAGCGCGGGGGCCGCCGCGATGGGATCGATGTAGACCTCCATCTGGCCGCCGCAGATGAGGCCCGACTCCTGGACGAAGTCGTCGTTGAGGTCGTACTTGACCAGCGCGGGCTTGCCGGACGCGATGGCCTCGCGCGCCTTGCCGATGGCGTCGTTCTCGTAGCAGCCGCCGCCGATGGTGCCGACGATCCGGCCGTCCGGGTAGACGAGCATCTTGGCGCCCGTACGCTGCGGCGTCGAGCCGGTCGAGCGCACGATGGTCACCAGCGCTGCGGGTTCCCCGCGCTCCAGCGCGGACGCGGCGGCCGGCAGGACTTCTTCATTCATCGGACGTTCACCGGATCCGGAGCTTCAGATGAGGATTTCGATCGCGGCCTTCTTCTTCAGGGCGTCGATCACCGCCTGATGCCGCTGCTGCTTCGTCTGCTGCCCGAGAAACTGCTTGATGCGCGGCGCGGCTTCTTCGAACGGCATGGTGCGTCCGGGCTTGCGATCGGTGACTTTGATGAGATGGTAGCCGTACTGCGTGGCCACGACGTCACTGATCTGCCCGGGCTGGAGCGCGAAGGCGGCATCGTTGAACGCGGCAACCATCATCCCGCGCCGGAAGTAGTTGAGATCGCCTCCCTGCGGAGCGGTTCCCGAGTCCTCCGAGAACGCTTTCGCGAGGGCACCGAAGTCCTGACCGGCCTTCGCCTTCTCCAGCAGCGAGTCGATCGTGGCCTTGGCCTTCGCCCTGGCGGCCGCGTCGGCGTCGGGAGTCAGACGGATCAGGATGTGGCTCGCGCGAATCGTTTCCTGCTCCGTGAACCGATCGGGGTTCTTGGTGTAGAACTCCTTCGCCTCGTCGTCGGTCGGGCCGGGGAGAGCCGAGAGCTCGGCCTCGATGACCTTGTTCGCGCTGATGTCCCGCGCGGCGTCCAGCCGAAAGCCGGCCAGCGTCATGCCCCGCTCTTTCAGGGTGTCGTCGAACTCCTGCTGCGTCGCGAATCGCTGGCGGACGCCCGCGACCATCGCATCGATGTCCGTCTCCGTCGCCGCGAGCCCGCGCGTCCGGGCCTCCTGCTCGAGCAGCGTATGGGTCACGAGCTCGTCGAGCAGCTGGCGCAGGACGCGGTCGCGGCGTTCCGGCGGAATCGACAT
>Ga0075364_10002345_pt1 | contig 10634 bp, 7 predicted proteins | sample EndMetdeltDD1764_FD_71517 | JGI IMG/M metagenome (GOLD analysis project Ga0075364, IMG submission 71517) | Populus endosphere microbial communities from Tennessee, USA - Endosphere MetaG P. deltoides DD176-4 | ecosystem: Host-associated > Plants > Roots > Endosphere | place: USA: Tennessee...
CAGCACGTGCTGCAGAACATCGCGGCCGATGTGGCGCAGGCCTTCAACGCTTTCCGGTCCCTGGGACGCGGTGAAGGCGTCTCGGGCGTCAGCATGGCGCAGTGGCTCTCGGCCCTGACCAGCATGGCAATCGTCGTGGCGGCCACGCTGATTGCCTACGCCGTGCTGCGCGCCATCGCCAGCCGAGGCTATGCGCGCATCGACGCCTGGGTGGCCCGACATCCCCAGGACCTTTCCAGACACACCAACATGTCGCGGCTCTATCGCTACATGGTCGCCGTGGTGGGGGCACTGCTGATCGACATCGGGGTCATCGCCCTGGCTGGCGTCGCCGGTTACGCAACAGGCGTCTACACCGGTCATCAGCCCGGCGTCATCGGCACGCTGGAATCGATGTTCGTCAACGCATTCCTCGCAGTGGAGATCGCGCGGGCGCTGGTGCGCACGGTCTTCGCCACGCGCTATCAGCACCTGCGTCTGCTGCCCATGACCGACGACATCGCCACCTACTGGAACGGCTGGCTGGGACGACTGATCGCGCTGACCGGCTACGGCATCATGATTGTCGTCCCCCTGGTCAAGGCCATGTTCTCGCCTGCCGTGGGGCAGGCCGTGGGGCTGTTGCTGATGCTGGGCGTGTACATCTACGCCGTGCGCGTGATCTGGCGTAACCGCACCCTGTTGCGCGAGCGGCTGGAGCGCCGCGCCGACACGGCATCGACCGCGTTCTTCGGGACACTGATCCGCATCCTGGCCAAAGTCTGGCACTTGATCGCGATCGCCTACTTCACGGTGCTGCTGGTCGTCAGCCAGATCGCAACCGAATCCGCCTTGCCCTTCATGGCGCGCGCCACCGCGCAGACGCTGATTGCCATCGCACTGGGGCTGATGCTCTCGGCGCTGTTGACCGGCGTGCTGGCCCGCCGGATCCAGCTCTCGGGCGCCATGCGCGAACGCCTGCCCATGCTGGAAGCGCGCATCAACTCTTATGTGCCGGCGACCCTCAAAACCCTGCGCACGCTCATTCTCATCGTGGTCGTGCTGGTCGTGCTGGATGCCTGGCGCGCCTTCAACCTGGCGCAATGGCTGACCTCGGATCACGGTACCGCCACCATCGGCATGATCACCCATGTGGGCATCATTCTGCTATTTGCGGCACTGGCCTGGACGCTGATCGCCAGCGTCATCGAACATCGCCTGAGCAACACCGTGGGACGTGCACCCAGCGCCCGCGAACGCACCCTGCTGGCGCTGTTTCGCAATGCTGCGCTGGTGGTCATCCTGACCATGACCGTTTTGGTGGTGCTCTCGCAGATTGGCATCAACATCGCGCCGCTGATCGCAGGTGCGGGGGTCGTGGGCCTGGCCATCGGTTTCGGCGCGCAGAAACTGGTGCAGGACATCATCACAGGTATCTTCATCCAGATCGAAAACGGCATGAACGTCAACGATGTGGTGGAAGCCGGTGGCGTGTTCGGCACGGTTGAAAAAATCACCATCCGATCGGTGGGCATTCGCACGCTGGACGGTGGATATCACATGATTCCGTTTTCCTCGGTGGACACGGTGGTGAACCACATGCGTGATTTCTCCTACCACCTTGGCGAATACACGATCGCCCATCGGGAAAGTGTGGACGATGCCATCTTCCACCTCGAACGTGCGTTCGAAGAGCTCAAACAGGACTCGGTGCTGGCCCCCGAAATCCTGGAAGACATCACGATACCCGGGGTGACCTCGTTGAATGAACGAGGCTTCACGATCCGCGTGCTCATCAAAACCACACCCGGCATGCAATGGGCGGTGCAACGCGGCTACAACCGGTTGGTCAAAAAACACTTCAATGCGGCCGATATCGAGCTGCCTTATCCTCATTCGGTGGTGTATTTCGGCCAGGACAAAAAGGGTGCCGCCCCGGCTGCCAACGTGCATGTCGAAGCGGCCCGTGCAAGCTATCCCGACGACACGGCGCCCGCCACGGGGCACACACCACGTCCCCTCACCCGGCCCGCTCCGGCATCGGAAGAGGTGCTGGGCAACGAGCTTGACGCCGCCGTGGAAGTCGACGATGACAATGAGCCGACCGCTGGCGGGCCAAGGCAACCCAAAATTTAGTATTTTTTATTTGGTATAAATAGACTATCCTCAGTTGTTGCGGCGTCCTGACAAACCCTAATAAGCATCAGATTTAAGGGTTTTTTGCGACGCGCAACACGGGATTGCTGGTAACATTGTCTTTCGTTTTTAACCGTATAAATACATTCAGTCGTAAATATGCGAGCAAAGCAATGCATGCACGCTACGGAGTACGGCTATGAATGTTGATCTTTGCGACTTCTTTGCCCAGGTCGCCATGGACCCTGATCTCGTTGATCGACTGGCCAGCATGCCCAGCCAGAATCGGCTGGCCGCGTCCAAATCGCTGGCCAGCATTGCGGGCGAACTGGGTCTGGTCATTCCGGTGGAAGATTTCTTCCCACTGCTCAATGTCTCGCCCACCACGCGCTCGGAGCAGGAATGGGCCACGCTCACCAGCCATATCGACATGCTGGCGCCGATCGATCCCACCGATACCCAGGCGCTGATGACGCGCGTGCAGGTCATCATCGAACGGCAACGCATCAAGGTGTTCAATTCGAAGGCAGGTTCCGGCTAAGTCATTCGGGTGCTCAGGCTGCTTCGGCAGCCACCGCCGGTTTGTCCTGCGCCCACTGCTGGGCGCGCGCGGTGATGTCGTTCACTAGTGTCATGGCAAAACCCGGCATGCTCTGGGCATCGCGCAATAGCAGATCGCGCGTGCGTGCCGCCCAGGCGTCCTCCAGGGAGATCAGGCGAATGCTCGAATCACGGTTGTGTCGCCGCGCTGCGGATGCCGGTATGACACCCACGCCCAACCCGGCCGCGATCATGCGACACATCACCTCATAGCTTGCCACGCTCACCCTCAGATTCAATCGCTTGCCCAGGCGTGCGGCGTTGTCCTGCATGAACGTGGCCAGCGTGCTGCCTTCGTACAAGCCCACATGAGGCTCATCGATCACTTCCTCGAAGCGAATGCGGGTGCGCTTGGCATGGGGGTGCTTGGCCGAGGTGGCCAGCACCATGGGGTCGTCAAACAGACGAATGGAGGTCAGGCCCTGCTCGATGACGGGGCCGGACACGATGCCCAGATCGGCCTTGCCCGCCAGCAGATTGCGCACGATATCCACGTTCAGGTGCTCCTGCAGGTCGATACTGACCTCGGGGTAATGCACCAGATAATCGGACAGGACTTCCGGCATGAATTCGTTCACGAACGATGCCGTGGCATGGATGCGAATACGTCCCCTGTCACCCTCCGCATAATTGGAGACTTCCGAACGCAGGATCTCCATCTGCTGCAGGACCAGGCGCGCGTTGCGGGCAAAGGCAAAACCGGCGGGCGTGGCCGTCACGCCGTGCCGATTGCGGTCCAGCAATGACACGCGCAATTCGGTTTCCAGATGCTTGACGCGATTGCTCGCCGCAGGCAACGACATGAAAGTCCGATCTCCCCCCCGGGTGACGCTCTCGGTCTCGATGATGTTCACCAACAGACGCAAGTCGGTCAGGTCCATGCTGCAGTCTCCGTATTTATTGATCGTGCGTACGACGGTGCCAGTCGGCTGCCATGCAGGCCCTGCTTATCGTGCAGAGTCCTGATCATTGAGGCAAGCATAGACCATTTGACGCATGTGAGGGCAGGCGAATCAGAGCAGGTCTTCGAGCGCCTGCTGCAGCGTGGGGAACAGGAAGGGATAGTTGTTGGCCAGCAGCTTGGCCGGCATGACGCGCTGCCCATCGAGAAACAACTGCCCCATCTCGCCGGCCAGCAGACGCAGCGGTGGCGCGGGCACACGCAGGAACAGCGGCCTGCCCAGCAGCTTGGCGACGCGCTCGGCAAATTCGCCCTGGGGGACGGGGTCGGGTGAGACAGCGTTATAGATGCCTCGCATGGACTCGCGGTCGAACGCCTGCGCGATCAAACCCAGCACATCGTCCAGGTGAATCCAGCTCATCACCTGGCGTGCATCGCCCAGCCGGGCACCCAGCCCCATGCGATAGGGAGCAACCATCATGGGCAATGCGCCACCACGTCCGAACACCAGCCCCAGACGCAGGACCACCTGGCGCACACCGAGCTCAGTGGCCGGGCGCGCACTGGCTTCCCAATCCAGGCACAGCTGCGACATGAAGCCTGCGCCGGTTGCGCTGGTTTCATCGATCACCTCATCGGGCTCACGCACGCCATAGGCCCCTATGGCCGAGGCCTGCACCCACATCGCAGGACGGTGACGCGTGCGTTGCACCCAGGCCATCAAGGCGTCGGTCGTGCCGATGCGGCTCTGGTGCAGCGTGGCGCGGCGCGCCCGGGACCAGCGTCTGCCCACCACCGGCGCCCCAGCGAGATTGACGACGCAGTCGAACACATCGTCGGCGCTGAGCTGATCGAGACTGTGCACGGCACGTGCGCGGCCACCGAACAGGCGAGCCGCCTGGATCGGATGGCGCGAGAGTACGGTCACGGCATGACCCACATCCAGCATGGCACGCACGGCGTGCTTGCCGATGAAACCCGTGCCCCCGGTGACCAGCACGCGACGGTGCGCCTGGCCCGCGAAGGGATTGGGCTGTCCGTCGTCAAGCGTAGGCGGTAGCGCATCGTGCACGCCAGCCTGTTCTTGAACCAATGCGTAATGGGAAGAAATCATGATGCACCGCAACAAATGAGGTCAACTCATTCTAACGATAAAGCACGGCGCTGTGCACCACTGCCCTGCCCAGTACCTAGGGAATGCCCTGAGTAAGTATTTGGGGAATGCCCTGACTGAGTACCTGGAGAATCGCCCGACTCAGTACCTGGGAAAGGGCTGGCGAGGCCGATCAAAGCTGACGCATCAGGGCTTCGATCTCCTTGCGGCGTGCGACATCCGCGATGGCCTGATCCGGGCGTTTGGGTGCCTTCGAGGCGCGTTCCAGCAATGCACGCGCCTCGGTGCGACGGTTGGCCTGAACCAGGAAGTCTGCATAGAAGTAGTTGACGTCGATGCCGTCAGGGTCGATGGCCAGCGCCTGCTTGAACAGGGTCTCGGCCTGTTTGCTGTCACCGAAACCGATTGGCCAGCCCGGCACCCGGGCGTAAAGCAATGCCAGCCGCATCTGTGCTGCGCCATCGCACCCTCTGGGATCGATGGCAATGGCGGCTTCCAGTTGCGCACGCGCCTGTTTGACGATGCCCAAGGCCCCCAGCCCGCCCTTGGCATTGCCCCACGAACTGAGCACGATCCCTTCCCAGAGATGAGTGTCGGCACGCCCCTGCTGCGCGGTGGTCAATGCACGAGCCTTGTCTGCCAGCGCGGCGAATCGAGCCTCTCTTTCGGGTTCGGGCAGGGTGTATTGAATGATGGCCCACTCGTTCTGAAGTGCGTGCAACGCCGTGGATGGTGCCACAGGTGCTGCGGGCTGCGCGGGCATGGCAGGCGAGACGGCCGCCCGGTCCTGTGCTGCGCCGACAGGGCTGAAAGCCAGCGCCAGCACGGCAAAGCCCATGACAAGACCACATTTGATGATGAACGTATTCATTGAAGATCTCCTTGACGATCAGATCAGGATTTCCACAATACGCACGTTGCGTGAGCGTGGCGCGAACACGGCCCAAAATAAACAATTGGACTGAAACGCAGGTAAATCGCCCGCAATAAGTTTGCAATCAATGTGATCCAGGCGCAGCCGGTGCGTCGTCACGCGTAGAGAATCGATCAACGATATCGGCGCTCGCTTCGTTCAATCCGATGATCTGCACGCTGGCGCCCGACTTGCGCATTTTGAGTACTGCCTTGTCGAGCGCCCCCACTGCCGAAATATCCCAGAAATGCGCCGCGGTGAGGTCAATGATGATCCGCTGCGCACTGTCCCGGACATCGAACGCTTCACCGAAGCGCTGCGCCGAGGCGAAAAAGAGTTGTCCGCGCACACGGTACGTTCGAGTGCTGCCGTCGTCCGAGCGCTCGGACGCGACGGAAAAGAGGCGTCGCACCTTGCTGGCGAAGAACACGCCACTTAACAGCACACCCACCAGCACGCCTCTGGCGAGGTCATGCGTCCACACCACGACCACAACGGTGGCCAGCATCACCACGGACGATTGCCAGGGGTTGGACGTCAACTGCCGAATCGACTGCCAGCTGAAGGTACCGATGGAGACCATGATCATCACGGCCACCAGCGCCGGCATCGGAATGCGCGCGACCCAGGGTCCGAGCACCACGATCAGAAAAAGCAAAAACGATCCCGCCACGAACGTCGACAGGCGGGTCGAGCCGCCGGATTTCACGTTGATCACCGATTGGCCGATCATCGCGCAGCCACCCATGCCGCCGAAGAATCCCGTGACGAAGTTCGCCAGCCCCTGCCCGTGGCATTCCCGGCGCTTGTTGCTGGGGGTATCGGTCATGTCGTCGACGATTTGTGCGGTCATCATCGATTCCAGCAGGCCCACCGCGGCCATGGTGATGGAATAGGGGAAGATGATTTTCAGGGTGTCGAGCGTGAAGGGCACGTCGGGAATAAAAAATGAAGGCAACGTCGAGGGCAGCGCCCCCATATCACCGACTGTGCTCACCTCGATGCCCACATAGATGGACAGCGCCGTGAGCACGACGATCGCCACCAGGGGCGACGGAATGGCCGTGGTCAGGCGCGGTAACAGATAGATGATGGCCAGCGCCGCTGCGACCATGGCATATGTCTGCCAGCCCACACTGATCAGATGCGGCAACTGGGCCATGAAAATCAGGATGGCCAGCGCATTCACGAAACCAGTCACCACCGAACGCGACACGTATTGCATAAGCAGATCAAGCCGCAGCAGTCCCGCCACGATCTGCAGCACCCCCATGAGGATGGTCGCCGCAAAAAGATAGGCCAGGCCGTGATCCCGGATCAGCGGCACCACCAGCACCGCAATGGCCGCCGTGGCGGCCGAGATCATGCCGGGCCGGCCTCCCGCGAAGGCAATGATGACGGCGATGGAAAACGAGGCGTACAGCCCCACGCTCGGATCGACACCGGCAATGATCGAAAAGCCGATGGCTTCAGGAATCAATGCCAGGGCAACGAGAATGCCCGCCAGAATATCGGCGCGCACGTTTCCGAACCACTCGTGGCGTATGTTGGAGAAGAAAGACATCTTTTGGCTAACCTGCATATAGCAAGCGGGGCTATCGCACCTGATAGGCGATATATCGTCATTGTCGGAGCAAGCCCTGATTCGCTTGTAATTTCCGAGGGATAGGCGCCCGGCCGAGCCACCCGGTGACACCGGGTCCGATTAAGCGTTGCCTGTGAGGCAACATGCATCTGTTGCAGATGCAGAGGTGCGATCGTAGCAAAGCCTGCCCTGGATCTCAAGTCACGACCGGGCAGCAGGGCCTCGATCTTGCCGGCCTGGCCCACACGCCCCGATGCAGGGCGGGATCATGATTGAGCACGCTGCCACGTTCAGTTTTCCAGACGCCCGAACACGCAAACGTTCAGCATTGCGAACAGCATCTCGCTATCGCCATACCTTGGCCGGGCGGCGACGCCGGCTCAAAACCTGGCATTGATGTTGCTTTATTCCATACAAGTTTCTACCAAGGCAGCGCTGTGGCCCTTCTTCCGATTCTGTATCTGTCTTTCGCGGGCATTGTCATAGGCTATTGCCTGGCACGATTGCCGGGCCAATGGACATACCTGTCCGCCTTGGTGCCGGCCGGGCTGTTCCTCGCGTTTCTCTCACACCTGGGCACCACCGCTTCGGGCCAGGTCATCACCGATGCCGTGAATTGGGTGCCGTCGCTGGGGGTCGAGCTCAGCCTGCGCCTCGATGGCTTTGCCATGCTCTTCGCGTTGCTCATCACCGGCATCGGCGCACTGGTCACGCTGTATGCCACCGCGTATTTTTCAGATGCCCCCCCGCCACAGCGCGCACGATTCGTGACCCTGATCCTGGTGTTCATGACGGCGATGCTGGGCACGGTGCTCTCGGACAACCTCATCGTGATGTTCGTCTTCTGGGAGGCCACCAGCCTGACGTCGTTCCTGCTGATCGGTTTCGAAGCCACCAAGACCGAGGCGCGGCGCGCGGCCCTGCAATCCCTGTTCGTCACTGGCGGCGGCGGGCTGGCCCTGTTTGGCGCCATTTTGCTCATCGGCATGCAACTGGGCACGTTCTCGCTTTCCGAGGTGACTGCGCGCGCCGGCGAACTGACGCAAAGCCCCCACATCGGCGCCATCATGGCGCTGATCCTGCTGGGCGCCTTCACCAAATCGGCCCAGTTCCCCTTCCACTTCTGGTTGCCCCAGGCCATGGCCGCGCCCACGCCGGCGTCGGCCTACCTGCACTCAGCCACCATGGTCAAGCTGGGTATCTACCTGCTGGCCCGATTCGACAGCGTCTTTGCGGATGTGCCCGCGTTTGGAATCACCTTGGTGATTTTTGGCACGCTGACCATGGCGATCGCCGCGCTCAATGCCATTCGTGCCACGGGCTACAAGTCTGTGCTGGCGCAGTCCACCGTGGCATCACTGGGCATTCTGGTCATGCTGATCGGCATGGGTGGCCCGATTGCCAGCGTGGCAGTCACCGGATTCATCCTCAGCCATGCGCTGTACAAGGCGGCGCTGTTCTTCTGTGCCGGAACCGTCATCCACGCCACCCACATTCCCGAACTTAGAAAACTGGGCGGTCTGGCGCGCTTTCTGCCGCTAACGGCAGCAGCTGCGATTCTGGCCAGTCTGTCCATGGCGGGTTTGCCGCCGTTCCTGGGTTTCACGGCCAAGGAATATCTGTTCGAGGCGCAACTCGAAAGCTCCTGGAACATGTTCCCGGTCATTGTTGCGGTTATCGTCAATGGGGTCATGGTGGCGGTCGCCGCTGCCGTTTCGCTTCGACCCTTTTTCCGGGGCAAGGGCAAGATCAGCCGTGTCCATCACGGCGAAACGGCTGCGATGCTGGCCGGCCCGCTGCTGCTGGGCACCCTGGGCATCGTGCTGGGTGCCCTGCCCGACATGACGGCGCAGTCGATCATCCTGCCCGCTGCCATGGCACTACACGGGGCAGCCATTCCCTTGACCTTCTCGCTGTGGCATGGCGTCACACCCATGCTGCTGCTCAGCATGAGCGTGGTGGCGCTGGGCGTTGCCCTGACCTGGAAATGGGAAGCCTTTCATCGCAAGGTAAACGCGTCATTGCTGATGCAACACCTGGATGCCAACCGCATCTACTACCGCTGCCTGAACGGCCTGCTGGGTCTGGCCCGGCGCTGCACGCACACACTGCAAAATGGTGATCAGCACCGCTACACGCTGATCGTTTGCACCACCCTGCTGGCCACTGCCGCCTGTGCCATGCTGCGTTCGGGCGATGGGCTGACGCTGTCCTGGACGGGCGGCGCAGTGTTGCCGGTGCCGGCCATCGTACTGGCCCTGGGCGTGATCGGCGCCATCGTTGCGGCACGCGCCCGATCACTGGTGACCGCACTGCTCGGGGTGGGCGTGTTCGGCTATGGCTCGGCACTGCTGTTCCTGCTCAACGGCGCGCCCGACCTGGCCCTGACGCAATTCGCAGTAGAAACGCTGGTGCTGGTCGTGCTGATGGCCATTCTGGTGCGCCTGCCGACCGCAGCGCCCCCGACCCGCGCAAAGCATGAGCGCCGCGTCGATATCGTCGTGTCGGCCGCCTTTGCGCTCCTGGCGTTCATCGGCCTGGCCAGCATGACCGCCCAGCCGTTCGATACCCGCCTCTCCGACTTCTATGGTGCCACGAGCTACCTGCAGGCCTTCGGCCAGAACGTGGTCAACGTCATCATCGTGGACTATCGCGCACTCGATACGCTGGGCGAAATCGCCGTGGTCGGGTTCGCCACCCTGGCTGTCTGGGCCATGTTGCGCCGCCGATCCACGGCAAAGGGGAACTGAGTCATGCCTTCCATCATTTTTTCTGCCATGGCCCGGGTGTTCTTCTGGCTCATGCTGGTCGTGTCGGTTCTGATCCTGCTGCGTGGACACAACCAGCCCGGTGGCGGTTTCGTCGGCGGGCTCGTGGGTGCGATGGCCATCGGGGTGCTGGCGCTGGCAGACGGTGTGGCCCGCGCACGCGCGCGGCTGCGTGCGCATCCCATCACCCTCATCGGCATCGGCGTGTTGCTGGCCATCGCAAGCGGCCTGCCCGGTCTGTTTGGTGCCGAGGGTTTTCTTCAGCACCAGTGGCTGGTGTTCGATAACGGTTTCAAGCTGGGGACCACGATGATCTTCGATCTCGGCGTCTACCTGGTGGTCCTGGGGGGCATGCTTGCCCTGATCTTTCGACTGTATGAGGAGGCCCCATGAATCTGGTCTATTGCGCCGGGATCGCCGCCATCATGGGCTGCGGCATCTTCATGCTGCTTTCGCGTCACATCATGCGCATCATCTTCGGGGTGATGCTGATCTCAGCCAGCGTGAACATGACGATTTTTCTCGCCGGGCGGATCGGCCCGTTCGCCCCGCCCCTGGTGCGCAGTGGGGAAACCGTGCTGGATGCCGCTGCCGCCAATCCGCTGCCTCAGGCGCTGGTGCTGACCGCCATCGTGATC